>ERZ1034973.516-NODE-516-length-27035-cov-38.049555_pt1 | contig 27035 bp, 20 predicted proteins | sample MGYA00520686_ERZ1034973 | MGnify/ENA primary metagenome ERZ1034973 (study PRJEB33766, sample SAMN09781775) | gut metagenome | biome: gut microbiome | host: Homo sapiens | place: Madagascar | study: EMG produced TPA metagenomics assembly of the PRJNA485056 data...
TTGTTGCTCAGGAACTTATAAATAAAGTTAAATTATAGTGTTGCGGAATTAAGGTTTTACTTTTTTACTTTTAAAAAATATGTTTTGTGGGGGCGTGGTATGGGCAAGATGCCCATACCTCCTACTTTTTACTCTTTTACTTTTTTACTTTTAAAAGTCCCTCTTTTACTCTTAAATAAAAAAGAGAGTATGTTCCATACGTATATGCAACTACGGATGGAACACACTCTCAATATTCTATTTCAAAAATAGAGCGTGTCTATTTGAAGTATATATCTCGTTCTTTTCCTTACTTGCGAACCTTTGCGTAGCGGTTCATGAACTTATCTACGCGACCTGCAGTATCGACAAGCTTGCTCTTACCAGTATAGAACGGGTGAGATGTGCTTGAGATTTCGACTTTTACCACTGGGTAAGTTTCGCCTTCAAACTCTACTGTCTCTGTAGCCTTGCATGTAGACTTTGTAAGGAACATATCGCCGTTGGACATATCCTTGAATACGACGGGGCGATAGTTTTCTGGATGAATTCCCTTCTTCATTTTGTTTAAATTGTTATAGTGTTAAATAAATATTTCGCTTTCAAATGCTTAGCGGATGCAAAGTTACGACTTTTTTACGAGACCGACAAATTTTTGAAAACAAAAATTCCAAGCCACCTCATCGTTTGAAATGGCTTGGAATATTAAAGAATCGTATTACTTACGATATAAATAAGCCTATTACTTGGCGTATGTGATTACGATCTTGGTTATACGCAACTGAACGCCACCGCCAGAAGCCTCTTTGAAGACGTTTGTATAAACCATCTTCTTGCCGTCGATAACAACAGTAGCTGTCTCGTTACCAACGCAATTGACATTCTTGTTCTTGTCTACATCGCAGCTGAACTCTATCTTAGCGATTGCCTTGTGACCCTCGAATGTAATGGTGTTGTTTTTGTAAACACGGATGTTAGAGTAGTTAGCACCTGTGTAATACTTCGGACCATTCTTCTCGCCGTTTGCGTCGAAGACAATCTTTGTGCCATCCTTAAGAGTGATGGTTGTAACCTCAGTACCATTCTCTGTATAGAAGTCGCCAGGAACCATCTCTACTGTTGTTGCACCAGCCTGAACACTCGGGTTAGAGAGTGTGAGTGTTGTGCCGTCGATAGCGACATTGCCATTGCCTGCAGGCTTATCCTCGCCCGGCTTGTCCTCGCCACCAGTAGAACCACCCTCTGTCTTACCGTTTACAGACACAAGGTATGTAGTATTCTGAGCTGTCTCAGGAGTATTACCCATATAGTTAGTGAGCTTGCCGTAAACCACAACCTCGTCGCCAGCCTGAATGTTAGGCTGACCCTCTGTCCACTTCTGGTTGCCGAGGTAGAGTGAGCGGAACACGAGGAACTGACCGTCTGCCTTGCCGTCGTCAGAGATATAGAAAGAAGCATTGCCATACTGTGCAGAGAAAGCCTCCTTCACAGAAACCACCTTACCCTTGATGTAGTAGCCCTGCTCAGACACTGCGTTTGCAGCCAGCTTGCTTGCCTCTGTATTAGCAGCCACGCTGTTGAACGGATCTTCCTTTGTGCCTGTGCCCTTCGGTGTGCCAGTAATTTCGGTGCCACCACCTGTACCGGGCTTTGCGCCGAACTCCTTGTCGCCGAGCTTAGCCCAAACAACCGACTTCAAGCCAGTCTTGCCGAAATAAGCCTCGATGTTACCGCAGAGTACTACTTCCTGCTTGATGTTTGTAGGATTGTCCTTGAGGTTGATAGCATTGCGCACATCACCGACAGGCAGCTGTACTGGCATTACATTATCAACTGATGTCTCGTCAGCAGAAGCTGCGATGAGCACGTTGCTTACAGCCTCACAACCCTCGGCTGTGAACTTTGCGTCGTCGATAGCCTTTTCAGGAACGAAACCTACGATGTAAGCCTTTACGAAGACATTGCTTCCTGTTGCGCCATGCTTCTTGATGTCCTCTACAGTGTAAGGATTCTCTGCAGTACCGTTGCCAACCGTTTCGGTTGAACCACCGTTACCGCCGTTACCACCGCCTGGAATTTCATAAGCTGCAGGAACGTCCTCGCAGCTTGTGAATGTGAATGCTGTCATTGTTGCGACGAGCATTGAGAAAAATATCTTTTTCATATTCTTTTGTTTGTTTGCTTGTTATATAATATATAATAATGTAAGATAGCCTTACTTCTCTTCTGCCGGCTGATTCTTCTCTGGCTCGAGCACTTCGATGTCGGAGAGTGTGCGCAGCACGAGCTGCACTGTTGTGCCGTAAGACGATGTTGCGCTGGTCTTGTAAACGGTGAGGATACCGGTTACGTTGAGCTTGCCCTTCGGCAGTTTCTCGGCAGCGAACTTAGCGTAGCAGCTTGTACGGATGCCGATCTGCTTCTTCTGACCAGTGTAACCCTTGAAGTAGCGTGTCACGCCGTGGCCTGTAGTGGCACCTTCTGCCTCAGGAGCGAATGTGACGGTGCCGTCGGCTGTGTCGAACTCCACACCCTTCAGTGTCACAATCTGTCCAGAGTACTTCTGTGCAACGGTCTCATCGTTGAGTGTGCTGATTTCAGAAGTCTCGAACACGTGAGGTACCACGAGCGAAGCGTCGGGCTTGCCGAGAATCTTGAAGCGTGTCTGCCATTCTGCACGGCTGATGCGGCTCGGGTAAGTCTGGTTCTTCTTGAAGTCGGTGTACGGGATACCCAGCTGTGGTTGTGTGCGATATACGCCATAGTAGAGTCCGCCGAGGTCAACGAGAATCTCCTGACCAAGCTGCAGCTGACCGTTGATGCCGCCCTGAGCAACGCTGATGATTATACCACCGGTAGCATCCTCGATCATAACCTGGCTATAGATATTGCCAGAGATGTCGTTGCCTGTGACGCGACCCTTGATCTGCACACCGTCGGCGATGCGCACTGTGTCGTTCACTACATCCTTCAGTTGTGCACCGTACTTTGCCTTAAGATCAGCAATAGAAACGACATTGGTCTCCTGAAGCTGGTTGTTGCCGAACGGTGCCACCTCGCCAGTAGGGTCGGTCCAGTCCTCATCCATACATGATGTAGCAGAAAGACCTATAACAAGCGCGAAGAGCGCGAGTTTCAGATATTTTATACTTTTCATCTTCTTTCTGTGATTTAGAATTTATAAGTAATGTTCAGCATACCGTTTGTACCCAATGCGTAGAACTTGAACGGGTTCTTCTCGAATGAGTAGCCACGTACGTTCAGGCTCTGTGTGTAGCCGCTTCGGCTCTGCTCGTAACCACCTGTAACGATGTCGCGGTTGTTGAGGATGTTCTGAACCATGAGGTTGATTGAGAGCGATCCGTGCTTGAGGTATATACTGCGACCGATTGAGCCGTCGAGCATGAAGCCACCGTGACCCTTAGCCTGATCGAGTGCTCCGGAAACGATTTCGCCGGTCACGTCGTTGATAATCGGCTGACCGAATGCCTTCATCACATCGTTACGGTTCACCACGTTCTTGTGGAAACGGTAGTTAGGCGAGTACGACAGGTAGATGCGGTCGTAGTAGTTGCAGTTGAGGTCGATGAACCAACCTTTCTGACGATAGCTTACGCCGAGGCTGAGAGCGGTGAGCGGTGTGCCGCTGTCGCGCATACCCTTGTTGTGGATATAGTCGTAGTTGTCACCGGTCTGGGCGGTGCCGTACAGTGTGGCATCTGTAGACTTCATGTAGCAGAGCTTAGAGTTGTTCGTAATCTTAGCCTCGCTGATTGTACCGATGAGCTTAATGTCGAGGAAGCTTGCGAGCTTGAACTTAGCGCCGAGCTCTGCACCATAGTACGACTTGTTCATATCGGTCATAGACACATAGATGAACGAGTTGCTATCGTCGTTATAGAAGTTCTGCCAGTCGGATACGTTAGTCATGCGGCTGTAGTAGCCCTTCACATTGAGGTGCAGCCAAGAGTTCTCGTACATGTAGCCGAGCTCTGTACTGAAGATGCGCTCGTTCTTGAGTCCCTGAACGAAGTCGTTGTTGATCTCTGGCGACATGAACGCTGCGCGTGCTTCCGGTGCACGATGCTCGTAACCAACGCCGAGCGAGAGTACGTTGCCACGACCGAGTGTGAGGTTAGAACCGAACTTGAAGCCACCATCAACGAATTCTGCTCGCTTGCTCTTGCCGAACGAGTTGTCGGCAGCCAAACCGTTACGCATCTTGCCGTCGCGCTGGAAAGAGGTGTAGCCGAGCTTAGCTGCTATAGTATAGTTAGCCCAACCGAAGTTCTCGGTGTACGAGCTCCATACCTTGCCCTTGTTGATGAGCAGGTTGTAGTCGTAGCAGAAGCGGTCGCCTTCCTTAACGACTGCGTTAGGATGGTTGAGGTCGTACTGTGCTTCGGGCGAAGTAGCTGTGTACTTATCTGATATAAGATATGTATTGATGTTATGGAACTGGGTAGCACCGAGCAAGTCCTCCATTGTCTGGTAGTGCATTGCCTTGTTGGTAGCTGCAAGTACGCCTACATTTACCTTCTTGTCCTTGTCAATCTGGTGATTGAATGTAGAGGCAAACGAGAGCATCAGGTTGTCGTTGTGCTTAGCCTGGATGTAGTACATAGCGTCGCCGCCCTGTGCTGCTGCGTTCTTGTTTGAGTAGTAGAGGCGATCCCAGTTGATCTGACGATTAGCCTTTGATGCACGCCAATAGTTGTATGATGTCAACCAATCCTCATAAGCCTGCTCTGTGCGATATGCAGAGTTTTCGCTGTTCCACACGTCGTAGTAGCTTGACGGCATATTCTTCCAGTAGTTAGGATGTGGGTTGTCTGAGTTGTTGTAGTTGAGCTTTGTGCTCTTGTACATAGAGTACTTGCCGAAGAACGATGTAGTGAGCTTCGAGTTCTCGTTGAAGTTCCAGTCCCATGTGAGGATTGCACTTGGAGCGTAGTCGTTCACCACGCGCGAGTTGCGCTTCTTACCGTTCTGATAGCCCCAATAAGGGTTGTAGTAGCGGTTGTTGGCGAGCCAATACATCTCGTCTGTACCTGCGCCCTGTGTAGAACGCTCGGTCGGGTTGCCCCATGTAGAGAGCGAGAGGCTGTGCTTACCAATCACCTTCTGTACGGCGAGGAAGTAAGAGAGCGAGTTGTAGAATGTGCCCTCTACGTAGCCGTTGCGTGCCCAACGATAGCTCACGCCACCAGTGAACGCCCAGCCTTTCTCTGAGAGACCAGTGCTATAGGTGTACATGCCACGCAGAGTATAGTTGCGGTTAGCACCACTGAGGGTCATACGATGACCTACAGGCATTGCCGACGGACGGAAGTTGTAGTTGTTGGAGCCACCCATGCCAGACATGGTGAAGTTGTTGCCTTCAAACGGAAGGGCGAACTCCTGGTTGCGGGTCATGTTGTTCAGACCGCCGACCTGAGAGTAACGGAACTGTCCGCTCTCCATGTCGTTCAGCTGCAAGCCATTGAGATAAACCTCATTGTACTTCTGGTCGAAAGCACGATAGCGGAAACGTGCCGGTGAGAACAAAAAGCCCACCTGGCTGGCATAGATGTCGGTGTTGGAGTTGACGATTGTCACGTTCTGTGTCATGTCATCGTCCTCACCGAGCTGTGCCTCAGTGAAAGTGAAGGCAGCCTCGCTTGCAGCTTCGCTATGATAACCGATCGAGTCGGTCTGTGTCTGAGCGAAAGCAGACGGAGCGCAGCACATTGCCAACACTGCTAATTTAAGCTTCTTTTGCATGTAATGTTTATAATTAAGTTTTAAATTTTCGTTTCTAAATCAACTACTACTTTTTTTATTTCATTCAATTAGGGTAGTTTAAGAAATAGATTGCAAAGTAACACATTTTTATTCAATTAATGAAACATTTCCATATTTAATTTTTATTAAGTATATGTTTCAATGCAGAACATGCCAACGGATTGGAAAACAATCGCAATTTCATGCAAAAAAAACACGAAATAGGGCACAATGATAACAAATTACTGTAACTTTGTAGGCGTGTATCACGTACACGCTGTGTGTAACGAATAAAAACAAAAAACAAATAACTCAAATGAAAAAAAATCTCTTTATCCTCGCCTTACTCCTATGCATGACACTGGGAGCATCGGCTCAGAAGAAATTCAATCTCTATGCCGTAGGTTTCTACAACCAGGAAAACCTCTTCGACACTTGCCACGATGAGGGTAAGCGCGACTACGACTTCCTGCCTAACGGCGCATACAAATGGAACGGACTGAAATATAGCCACAAACTACGCAATATGTCGCAGGCATTAGCCGACCTTGGCACGGACAAGCTGCCGGGCATCGGATGCGCCCTCATCGGACTCTCGGAGGTGGAGAACTCGAAGGCACTCGACGACCTCACAGCACAGCCTGCTCTGAAGCAGCGCGGATATAAATATGTACATGTAGAGGGTCCAGACCGCCGCGGCATCGACTGCGCGCTGCTCTACAACCCTCGCTTCTTCACCGTGAAGGATGTGCGCCTCGTGCCATACGTTCCCGAGGAGAAGAAGGACTCTAACTACGTGACACGTGGCTACCTCACCGTTAGCGGCACGCTCGCCGGCGAACACGTGGCTGTAATCGTGTGCCACTGGCCGAGCCGTTTCGCCACATCCTACTACCGCGAGGTGGCTGGCAGACAGGTGCGCGTGGTGAAGGACTCGCTGCTGAACGCCGACCCCAACTGCAAGGTGTTCGTGATGGGCGATATGAACGACGACCCTACAAACAAGTCGATGACCGAAGGGCTCTCTTGCAAGCCGTCTATCGAGAAGACGGGCAAGGACGACATGTATAATCCGTGGTATAACATTCTCACAAAGCAGGGCAAGGGCACACTGTTCTACAACGGATCGTGGAACCTCTTCGACCAAATCGTGATGACTCCGAACCTGCTCAACCCGAAGGGCATGAAGGACTTCTCTACTCTGAAGTACTTCCAGCATCAAATCCACATCCGCCCGTACCTCATACAGAGCGAGGGCAAGTACAAGGGCTCGCCGAAGCGTACCACCGCAGGCGGTGTATGGCTCGACGGCTATTCCGACCACTTGCCGGTAGTAGTGTATCTGGTGAAGGAGCAGAAGTAATGAATACCGAACGCCATCCCTTCACCCCGTTCCTCCCCGACGGCTGCCGGCTGCTCATGCTCGGCAGCTTTCCGCCGGGCGAACAGCGCTGGTCAATGCGGTTCTACTACCCCAACTTCACCAACGACATGTGGCGCATCTTCGGGCTATGCTTCTTCAACGACAAGCTGCACTTCGTCGACACCGAAGCAAAGACGTTCCGACTCGACCGCATTATCCCGTTCCTCAACGAGCGTCGCATCGGCATGTACGACACGGCGACGGTGGTGCGCCGGCTGAAGAACACTGCATCGGACAAGGACTTAGAAGTGGTAGAGCCTACTGACCTGAAGGCAATGGTGCGCTCCCTACCCTCGCTCACCGACATCGTGACCACCGGACAGAAAGCCACCGACGTGCTCTGCGCGTGCTTCGACATAAAGGTGCAGCCGAAGGTTGGCGAGAACGTGCAGTTCGGCTTCGACGACAGAACACTGCGTCTATGGCGTATGCCGAGCAGCTCGCGCGCCTACCCCATGAAGCCCGAACGCAAGGCAGAGTTCTACAGCCGCATGTTCAGCACATTATACGACCAAGCTTAAGAATATGACAAACAACAAGATAACAATAATTGGTATTGCCGGTGGCACAGGCTCCGGCAAGACCACTGTAGTGAAGAAAATTGTTGAGGCACTGCCGCCGCACCACGTGGCTGTCGTACCACTCGACTCGTACAATAACGATACGTCGCACATGACCGAAGAGGAGCGCCGGGCTATCAACTTCGACCATCCCGATGCGTTCGACTGGAAGCTACTGATAAAGCAGATTAACGAGCTGCGCGAGGGCAAAGCTATCGAACAGCCTACGTACTCGTACCTGAAGTGCAACCGCGAGAAGGAGACGATACACGTGGAGCCGAAGCCGGTGATTATCGTAGAGGGCATTATGACACTGCTCAACAAGCGTCTGCGCGACATGATGGATCTGCGCATCTTCGTCGACTGCGACCCCGACGAGCGACTCATACGCAACATACAACGCGACACCATCGACCGCGGACGCACCGTGTCTATGGTTGTCGACCGCTACCTGAAGGTGCTCAAACCTATGCACGAGCAGTTCATTGAGCCGACAAAGCGCTTCGCGCACGTCATCATACCAGAGGGTGGAGACAACCTGAAGGGCATCAACATGGTGTGCAAGTACATCGAAAGCATCGTTGAGAAATAGTCCGTAAAAAGTTGCAGGATTTGACAACTTCTATTATCTTTGCATTATGGAACGGCGGTTATTTACATACGGCGGTTATTTCGAGGCATTTATGAGTACCTTGAAAGAAAAGGAGCAGGAAAAGATTCAGTATGGGCTTCTTCTGCTAAAGACACAGGACAGACTCTCCACGAAGTTTATAAAACTTATAAAGGATGGTCTGTACGAATTGCGTACAGAATATGGAGGAAACATCTTTCGTGTATTCTTCATTTTCGATGAAGGAAGAATCGTGGTATTGTTCAATGGATTCCAAAAGAAAAGCCAAAAAACACCACCCAAAGAAATAGAAAAAGCATTAAAGATAAAGGAGGCATATTATGCAGACAAACAATCATCAAATCGTTGATTACGATCTCGTTCTTGACAAGAAGTTCGGCAAGGAAGGCACTCCGGAGCGTATGAAGGCCAAAGAGGATGCTCTTTCCTTCTATTCAGGGCAAATACTGCTTGATGCACGCAAAGAAGCCAAAATCACACAAACAGAATTGGCAAAACGCATCAATTCTACCAAATCGTATATTTCTAAAGTAGAAAATGGAATTATCGTTCCAAGCGTTGGCGCATTCTACCAAATCATCAATGCGCTTGGAATGAGAGTCGAAGTTGTAAAACCGATATACTAAGCACGAATAAAAGTTTGGGCTGAATTCCTTATTTGGAATCCAGCCCTAACTTTTTACTTTTAAATGCCTTGCTTGTGGGTACGTGGTATGGGCAAGATGCCCATACCTCCTATCTTTTTACCTTTTTACTTTTAAACAAGTTCGAGCCCTAACGATTCGACGAACGCTCGCACTTCCTTTTGCTGCATCAGTTCGTCGTACACCTCTTTCTTTGTCTTTCGGCGGCTTATCTCTTCTGCCTCGGCGAGGCGGAGCGATATTGACACATTTCCATTGTGCAGTGCCTTGGCGAGCGTGACGCGTATGCGACCTTTTATCTCGTTTACCTGGTCGAGCAATATCTGGTTGTCTACCAACACCTCGATATCGGGGAAGGTGGTGATACGCGGTTGCATGTTCTTCATTCGGGAAGCAAGCCCCACCATCTTCTGCGGCATACGGTTGCACATCGAGAGCCATTGCAGATCGAGGAACTCCTGCGTGAACTGCTCGTTCTCATCCTTGTTTGTCTCTTCCGCCTCTTTCTTTGCCGCCACCGCATCCTTGCGCTGCAAGCTTTGGAAGGTCATGCCGAGCGATGAGAGCTTCAAGCGTGGTACGCCGGCAGACAACTTGTCGGAGACGGCTTCCGAACCCGATGCGGCGGTCTGCGAAGGAGGAGCCTCAGCTGAAACATGGCTCACCGAGGCATGGCTTACCGGAGCAGCCACCTGCTGAGCCACTTTCGTCCGGGTGAAATCAAGAAGTTTGAACAGGGTTTTCAGCTGCTTGGGGCTACGCCCCGCACTGTCGGCATCCTCCGGCTGCGTGATCTGTGCCACCTGGATGAGTGTCAGCTCTACGAGCAGACGTTTGTTGCTGCTTTGACGGTAGCTTAGGTCGCACTGGTTCATCAGCTTCAGTGCCTTGTAGAGGAACTGCGTGGGACACGCCTTTGCCTGTGCGCTGTACTTCTCACGCTGTTTCTCGCTCACCTCAAGGAGCTTCAGCGTCTGCGCATCCTTAGCCATGAGCACGTTGCGCACGTGCGAAGCGAGTCCGTTGATAAGATTACCACCGTCGAAGCCTTTCTCTATTATCGAGTTGAGGAGCACCATGCACTCGCTCACCTTGTTCGCCAACGCATAGTCGACGAACTTGAAGTAGTTGTCGGTGTCGAGCTCGTTTAGGTCCTCAATCACCTTTGCGTATGTGATGTTGCCCTGGCAGAAGCTTGCCGTCTGGTCGAAGATAGAAAGGGCATCGCGCATACCGCCGTCAGCTTTCTCGGCGATGAGTGCCAATGCCTCTTCCTCGTAGGTGATGCCTTCCTTCTCTGCCACATACTTCAGGTGGTTGATGGTGTTCTCCACGCTCATGCGCTCGAAGTCGTAAATCTGACAACGCGAGAGGATGGTTGGCAAAATCTTATGCTTCTCGGTTGTGGCGAGGATGAACACCACGTGTGCAGGCGGTTCCTCCAGCGTTTTCAGGAAAGCGTTGAATGCTGCCTGCGAGAGCATGTGCACCTCGTCGATGATGAACACCTTGTACTTGCCCACCTGCGGCGGTATGCGTGTCTGCTCCATGAGCGACTTGATGTGCTCCACGGAGTTGTTGCTGGCTGCGTCAAGCTCGAAGATATTGTACGAGCGTCCTTCAGCAAACGCTTTGCAGCTTTCGCACTCGCCACATGCCTCGCCCTCCGTAGTAGGGTTCATGCAGTTGATTGCCTTCGCGAAGATGCGCGCACACGTCGTCTTGCCTACTCCGCGCGGTCCGCAGAACAGGTAGGCGTGCGCCAATTTGCCACTCTTCACGGCATTCTTCAACGTAGCGGTGAGAGCAGCCTGCCCCACCACCGAGTCGAATGTCATCGGGCGGTACTTACGCGCCGATACTATATATTCTCCCATATCGTGATTTTACTTTATACTTTCTACTTCTTCTACAGTCAGACCACTATATTTTGCAGCCTGCTCTACCGACAGACCATTGCTCAACATAGATTTAACAATATCCTTCTTTGCTTCTGCACGACCCTCGGCACGACCCTCGGCAAGTCCTTCTTCGCGTGCATTGCCAAGCACATCATTCTGTATCATCACAGCGTTGAGGTGCTCATCATAAGCATAGCGCTCGGCATCGGTCATCGAGTAATACTGAAGTTTTTTGCGTGCCTCCTGCAATCCAGGAGCAGTGGTGTTCTCCTTTATAACTCCACTCTTCAAGTAAGCAACCCACTCCTCCAACGGAGTTACCGCCACCTTGTCGAACTCGTTGACACGCACAAGAATGTACTCGGGGAATATCTCTGCCGGACTCTTCTGCACTAAAGCGCCTTTTTCCTTAGCCGTTATAACGAGTTGGTCGTTTGTATGCACACCGATGAACTTGTTCTGTCCTACATACAGGTAGTCGGCACCCTTACCGATATCGAAATAGAGGATGCTTATAGAATACACCTTCTTCACCTCCTTGTATGTATCACCGAGATGGATGTGCTCGGTGATGGCTTTCGCTACGCCATACAGGATGCGTTCCAGATAATAAAGCTCGCTTGTGTTCTGTACCTCTACAAGTATTATCTCACCCTTAGAGTTTCGTGCTTTGATGTCCACACGGTTGAACTTATCGTCTGGCGTTTGCTGATTGCCCTCACTCTCGAGTATCTCCACAATCTTCACCTCCTCACCGATAAACACGGTAAGGAAACCTTCCAACACGTCGAAGTTGGCTTTCTGACGGAGCAAGCGCTTGATAGCCCAGTCAAAACGTATGTATCTATCTTTCAGTCCTCCCATAATATACAATAGGTTTAATGCTACTTTACAAAGTTACAATTATTATTCTGAAAACACGGCATGAAGCAATTAATTTTTATTGTTGTCCTGTAAATAATACATCTCCCTTATATTGCTTCATGCCTTTCTCATATTGCCGCAGAAGAACAACAATATTGCCGTAGAAGGACAACAATATTGCCGCAGCAGGACAACAATGTTGCCGCAGAAGGACAACAATGTTGCCGCAGAAGGACAACAATGTTGCCGCAGAAGACTAATGAGAACGACGTAGCAGATTAGACAACGGATAGAATGATAGATGAATGGTAGATGTCTGGTAGATAGGCTGGCAGATATAGCTCTCGGAAGCATATCTGCCAGCCTTTAACATGCTCGTAATCTGTAAGTTGCAGCGACACTGGGAGATATGGTGGATTTTTTCGCGTACTGATACTTTACTATGATATATTGCTTCTATATAAAAAAGGGTTTTCCGAATGAACAAAAAGGCTATGGCGTTGTCGCCATAGCCTGATATCTGATGTGAAGTTATATCTTCATCTTATAACGGTTGCGCAGAATTTTTGCAAACGATTCACCCTTAGTCAACTGGTAGTACTTTAATACATACTGCTTGGCTGCCGGATAGTCTTTCTTCTTATTAAAATAATAATCCAACAGGCACCAGCATACATTGTTCATAATAACATCTTCGTCGCCCTCATACCTCTCTTTGTTCTTCAAGAGGTCGTATGCTTTCTTTGCTGGTTTGATAGCAAGCTCAAGAGTCTTGTATGGATCCAATGCATCGTTCATGCAAACCTGCATTGCGTAATAGTACAAATATGGAGCATATTCAGGGAATCTTTCAGCACCACGCTCATACACCTTACATGCTTTCATATAAGTATCTATCATCTGCTGACCGAAGGATTCTTCTGCCTGCAATTTCAACATCGATGCGTAGTCAGTGTAATGAGCCACCTGCAAAGAGCCCTTAGCATCAAGTGTTTTTATCAACTCCTCGTATGCGTTCTCAGCCTTCTCGTATTCGCCCAAATCTCTATATGCCTCACAGATAGCGTTCATCGCTTTAGAGACAGTTTTGTCATCGATATTAGGACGTGCCATGAGTTCTTGCAAAACGTCAACACCCTGTTGCTGCTTATAGCGGTTCATCAAGGCAATACCATAACGATAAATATCGTCGTTATTTATCAATGTATCCTTGGTTGCCATCAAACGTTCGCCATATTCGAGCGCCTTGGTAGAGAACTTGTTCTTATACTCTACAAACCCTTCACCCTTCTGTCGTTTTACCAAATCGTAAGCAGCAGTCATGTTGTTAAGTCCGCTTGCCAATATATAGTAATCGGTAGGAAATCTTACCAAACCACTGTCGCAAGTATTCCTCATGCGTGTATAGATCTCCAACTTTTTATTACCATTGACTGTTCCCAACAAGGCATATAACATTCGTATTTTAGATGAATAATCGCCAGCCTCTAATGAGTCCTCTTGAGCTTCATCATACAACTGAATGCCCTTTATACAATCATTCGAAGAAAGACCATATTTATCATACAAACGTGCACAATCACGATTATATGGGTACGTCGGATTAGCATCCTTTGCAGCTTTATACACAGCTTCCATCTCTGCTCGGCGTCTACGTACTTCTTCTACCGCTTCTTTGTCCGCACCGTCATTCGCAATAGCTCGCGCTGTCACCTTGTCCAATCCAGAGCCTATAAACATAATGTACTTATGATACGTTCTGAAGTCGTTGGGAGCCATCTCTATCGCCTTCTTATAGTAGTTTACAGCTAAAGTAGTGTCGTCAGCCCACTTGTAGATGTCGCCCTTGAGCATATAAGCTGGACTATAATGAGGGTCGAGCTCTATTGCTTTGTCGATGTATTTCAAAGCGTATGTGGTATCGCTGACACCCGATTTGAGCCAAAAGGCATTGGCTGCGCCTACGTAGATACGTGGGCACACGCTCTTCTTGGTCTGTTGCGACTCGCAAATCTGCTGCACAATAGGTTCCACCTCAACGAGTGTGTGCGACACAATCTTCTCTATACCCAAAATTGCGGCTTCTACATCATTGATGGTCTGCACCTTGCGTGGCGAATTAGAACTTGACGCTTTGTTAGCCTTTGTCTTATTGTCAACCTTTGCTTTCTTTTCGGTCTTCGGTTTCTTCTCCTTCTTGTCCTTCAGCGAGACAGAAGCAATCGAAGGCGCAACAAGTGCGAAAGCGAGCAAGCCTATAGCGATTTTTCTCATGTTCATATCTTGTATAGCTTTAAGAGTGGCAGAGGTGTTGATACCTCCGCCCTATTATTTACTTATAATACGTACTGCACACCGATTATAGTGTGTACTGCACACCGAGGTTGAGTGTCTGGAACGTACGCAGCTTCAGCATATTAACGCCAAGCATGTCTGGGTTGTAACGCACTACGTAGAGTTGCGGTGTGAGCGTCACAGCGATGTGCTTAGCCACGTTCATCTTTATCTTGATACCTCCATTGGCACCCATAAGCGGGCTGGTGTTGTACTTTCTTGGTGAGTACGACATGGTATGCGAACTGTTCACCTTTATCGAACCATCGGGTTCTGTGCTATTGCCTAACGACAGCAGCAACGCCGGACCTGCGAACAACTCCGCTTCAAACATACGATTGCTCTGATAGCCTGAGCAGAGGTTGGTAACATTCAGCAAATAGTTGAGCGCCACGAAACCTCGCTTGTAGTTGTTCTTGAAGAGTCCGGTAGTGGTGTATTCTGTGCCATACTCGGTTGTGCCAGTATAGCTGTCCAGCGCAACGCTATTGATAGACAAGTATTCGAACGAAGCACGTACGCCATGCACCTTACCGAAATGTCCTTCAACGAAGGCCTGTGCATTATAGTTGAACGCTGCGCCCTCGTATGTCTTCTTGGTGTTGAACAGCATCGTACCTGCGCCCAAACCGAAGCTAAGCGGAATGCGTGGTGCCTCATAGTCATCTTGCTTCCTCATACGATAGTTTGTAGCACGTGTATAGGCTGTGAAACCAAGACGAACCACTACTCTTTGGGCGTTGAAACGCTTCACTGCGTCTATGTTGCGATACGGTATTCGGTAGTTATAGTTGGTGAAGCTCGGTTCGAGGAACACCTGCAAGTCGTTGCTGAGGTTATACGAGAGGTGTAAGCCTGCCGTGTAGAACGTACTAATGGTGCGCAGATGGGTCTTCTGCTCTCGCATAATCCAACTAAGACCGCCACCGAATGCTAACGCCACGTTGAACGGTTGGTCGAAAGAGTAGTTCTTCATAAATCCTAACGGATTGATGAGAGCCTCTGCGGTTGCATCAGCGGTCATATCATGCAGGTCGACAACAGCATCGTCTTGCACTGGTATGCTTAGCATAGCTCGTCTATCCTCGTCCTGTTCGCCCATTGCCTCATGGGTTTTGTCCCATGTGGCTGAGGTGAGTCCTAAGCTAAAGCGCACACCTACCGACGGCGAGAACCATCTACCTACAGACATCTTCGTAGAGTGTCCCATCTTTGGGCTCACATTTTCACCTCCCACGCACCATGCCATGCCTCCCGAGAGCTCGGCAAACCATGGTGTACGCCATTTCTGCGGATGCCACTGCATTGTGCTGTCCACATATTCAGGGCGGTTCTTCATATAGCGCATACGGTCCTCGATAGAGAGGTTGTTATGCAGATAGTACACCATACCGATGTTTACACCATAGAAGCCTCCGAACTTATTGTACAGGTGTCTTGACTTGACACCTACATACGGCTCTATAGTGAGGTATCCTTGCGGACCGGTGAATATCTTTCCCTGCACACCTCCACGTATTTCGTATCGTGTGCGATGGTAGTCAACTATGTTTGTTGTGTTGTGACGCACGCCAAAGCCAAACACTGTTGACACATCGAGCAGTCGAGACGGACAATAGCCGTCCATCAACGTCGAAAGACTATATATCCAGTCGACAGAACCTTGCCACTGTTTATAGTTCTTCTTGTTACCCTCATAGTAGCCATATCCCAATCCGGCTGTGAGGCGCACAGTATGGTAAGGGTTGAACTGCTTACCCACACTCACGTGCGCCATCGTGATTGGCGAGAGGTTATAGCCTGGATATTCTAAGTCCTTATGCAATCCTCCGCCGAAGCCTAAGAAGAGGTGGTCGTACCACTTCTTTCTGAAGGTATCGTCATAGCCACGATAGCGGTCCTCAAGCACGTACTTGAGGGCATTGAACTCCGTAGCGTAGTTGCGGCGAGTTTTGCCAATGGTGTCTTCATCCTGCGTTTCGTCCCACAATGAGTCGGGCACCTCCGTAATAGCACGTGGTGCGACACTGAACGTTGTCGTTCTTGCTACACTACAGCTCAAGCCACCTATCAAACAAATCGCTGTTGCGTAAAGGCGTATGATGTTAATGCTCATTGTTCTTGATCTTATTTGTTATCTTCTGAAGGAGCGGTCGATTCCGTATTGTCCGGTGAACTTTGCTCCTGTGTGCTTTCTTCATTTAAGCCCGTACCCGTTTCTTCAGCTATCTGCTGGTCGTGGTAAGCTTTTATCATCTCAAACTTCTGGCGGTAAGCAGGAATATCCTTTCGCGAGTACTTATACTCTTTACGGATTTTGTCGTTGACATTTCCTTCGTTGCGGTAATAGCGTATAAACTTCTTCTCCATATCGAAGCTATGCTGGAAATAGGCAAGAAAGAAAGGCACCTTGCTCGTGTCTACCTGATCTGCATCATCCTCCAATTTTGCATTATACTCATCCAATTTCTTGTTGTACTCCTCGAATTTAATGGGGTCAGTACGCATAAGCGCAAACTCTTCCTCGTCAGAGAGTTTATGAAAACCGTTTGAATTTATTGGAGCATAACCTTCAACATCCGGCTCTTTACCAGCTTCGTCTGCCCAAATTATACCCTTCAGATACCACTTCTTCGGATTGTCGTCGGGCATACGGTCGAGCAGGCGCTCACATTCTTCACGCGACTTGCCAAGCTGCGCATGTAGCTCTGTCCAGATAATTGCACGGTTGAAGTCTCCCGAATTGAGGACATAGCGTTCTGCCGCCTTTATATCGGCTACCAGTTTCGGATCTTTGATCAGTCCCTGCAGATATGCGGCATAACCCTGTTGGAAAACGACAAGCTTGCGCATACGTTTCGTTGCCTCTACCTGTGCGTTCTTTTTCTCCAGCATCTCAATGAAGAGCATGGCAGAGTCGAGCTTTGCCTCCTGGAAATACATCACTGCCTGGTTGAGTACAATCTGCTCGCGATTCAACATCACGGGGTTCATAGCATCACTCTTGTCCCATGTATTCACAGGCTTACGCATGTCGATGAACGGTTTCAGAATATTCACATCTGGCATACCATTGCGACTTGCTATAAGTGCCATACGATTTGCCACATACGGAGCGAGTCTGAACGAGGTGTAATCCGACTGCGATGTGATGTGCTTATAGGCAAGCATCGTGATGGTGTCAAGCTCCAAAGTATCTGTAACGTTAGCAAAGAGATTGAAATAGTCACCATTTGAGAGGGTCTTCTTACCAGAAACATAATCTGGCTTTTCTGCAAAATATGTCTCTACAACCTCATCGGCAGTCATGATGTGCTTCTTCAAGTATTTGTACTTACAAACCATGACACGCTCTCTTTCAAATATCGGCTCCAGATAAGTAGACCAATAAGGTAAGTCCTTCAACATCTTATAGCCTACATTGTTCGGATTTGCGTCCACAATAGCCTTTACCTGGTCATACATCTCTTGATTTGCCAACTTCTGCACCTCAAAAAGAAAATCCTCCCAGGTATAAAGTCGCGGTTCAAGCGTTGCAATGGGCACACCGCTTTTTATTTTGCTGTTGAGGAATCTACGCGCGTAGTCCGCACGCTTGTTGGCAAGCAGCGTATTGCGTTCTACAGAACCTTCAGGCGAAGAACTACCCTGCACTGAAACACTCCAAAGCTGGTCGCCGTATGACTTCAGTTCGGCAACGATGTTGTTCTGAATCACGGTGTTCAGCGAGTCGTTTGTCAGAATATCTTTTCCTTGTTCAAACCGCAACGGCAGGTCGCGACTCATCGGCACTGTATTTTCCTCTGCAGGCTCCATAAACTCATCGGTCAGCTCCATATCAGCGGCAGCGACAGACAAATCAAGGAACTTCAAAGGCTTGAACGCAAGACACGAGCCCGTAGTCTGCTCGCCACTATCCCATATAATATGATGATAGTCTTCAAGCACAACACGGTAGCTACCTCTGTAAATCTTCTCTTTGTCTGGCTTTTTGTATGTCACCTGTGCTTTATACCTCACCATTTTGTCATTCTCTAGCACATACGATGGGTCATAGCCACGCGCTACAGAATCGTTCTGATGATAATCGAAGCCCATGCGCTTGTCCTGCTTCTTATGATAATCGGCAGATTCCAAAATAATTGGCTTCAAATAAGCCAAAGTATCTTCCGTCTGACAATCTACAGCCATCGGCTGACAGATAATACGCGACTTGTCCGTAACAAGTCCTGCCGGAAGTTTAATGTCTACAGTAAACGTAACCTGGTCACCTGTATCTATACCGGGCACGGGCTTGAGCTCCGGTCCGTTATCACCATAAGAGCCCAAAACGACTGTTTCGTCAATAATCTGATCCTTGCTCACAAGCACCGCTGGTATAAGAGTCTGTCCCTCCTTTACCTCAACGGCAACCGCACCAATATCCTGATGAAAAACCACTACTCCACGACCTGCTATAAGTGCCTCTTCAAACTCGCCGTTTCCTCGTGACTTCTTCAAGACGATTTCCTCTTCTTTCAGAACCTTCTCTATGGCACGGTCGTCACCGCTAAAGTACTGCGTTTGTGCAGCATCGAGCTTTTTCTTCAGATATTCAGCCCTCTTATACGAAGAGCAAACGCAATAGAGCACAGTCTTTGCCGCCTTTGGTTTTTTGTTTTCACCTTCCTTGATGTACACCTTTACCTTCACTCTATGCGCACCTTCGTCCTCCGGCTGCAGAACGGCAGCCGTAGCGGTGAAGGTGACAAGCAGTATAGCTATCAGCGCGAAGCATATATGTCGTAAAAAGTTTCGTTTCATTGTTATTGTGTGTTATTATATTATTTGAGGATGTAAGCCACTGAGATGCCTATGCGTTGTGGCATGAGGTAATATCCTGATGCGTTCGGTTTGTTGAGTCCGCCTACCACATAGTCGCCGTAGTTATCTCCTGCGAAGTATTCCTTACGATTGTAGCCCACAGCAGCCACTCCGGCGTGGAAGTCGATAAAGAGTCGCTTCGTGACATTCATTACGTAACCAAATGTGATGCCACCACCGTAAGCTATTCCTTTATACACTTTTCCTTTTATAGAAGCATCGTAAATTGCGCCTACGCCTCCAACGCCAACGAATAAGCTATGCATCGGACGTCCTGAGAAGTAGTATCTGTATTCGGGCTGTGCTGCCAACAACTTTATGTTCTTGCCATACGGCTTATTACATCCGAGCACATTGAGTCCGAGGGTCGACCAGTTGCCGACCGTCATCTCCAAACCGACGCTTGGTATCATGCACGCATCCATAAGCACATCGGTGTTGACGGCGAGCTTCTGCGCCCGAGCGGAGAACACTGCCGAGAGCATCAAGAATGTCAAGAGTAATTTCTTCATTTTTACTATGTTATGTTTAAAGGTGCGGCATCGCGCTGCACCAGCGTGTTGCTTTATATATTGTGGGGCTTTGATATTTCTACTTTAGTGGGTGCTGCCCTATCGTGGACTACACCAGTTGTATGTTTTAGGGTGTTTGTTGGGTGTTGGAGTGTTTTTGTCTGAGAAATCATTAAGAGTGGGTATGGCTTAACGCCACACCCGCTCTATAATTATAATGCTTATTCGAGTTCGATTGTGCGCTTACCCCACGGAGTAAGATAGCCAGATGTCTGAATCTGCTCTGGGTCAGAAACTGAAATTACGATGTCATACTCGTAACCAGCTTGCCAAGCCTCATCAGCAGCTTCCTTGAACTTTGGCTTAATCTCGTACTGTGCTGCCTTGTACACCTTTTCGGGTGCATCGGAGAGGTAGTACTCTACACGCAAGCGGAAGATACCCTTGTTGGCTAATTCTGCAGCGTCTGTACCAAGGTAGCCATTGTCTTCATACTTTGTAGAGCCGTCAGCGTTAGTACCAGTCATCAGTGTCGGCACAGGGAGGAGGAAGCCGTCACCAACAGTAACACTTGTGTTATCGCCGAGGTACGGACCATTAGCTGGCTTGCCGATAGTATTGCCGTCCTTGTCCTTCAAATCGAAGGCAGTACCCTCAGTATTATGGTTCTTAGCAGTAGTCCAATCGACAACAAACTCGCCTTCCTTACCCTTAACATTGTCAGTCAAAGCATCGAGACGATTGTTGAGGTCAGCAATAGTAAGTGTACCTGCGTCAGCCACATTGAGGAGCTTAGCCGACTTGATACCTAACTTTGCAATACGAGTATTTTCGCCGCTGCCCTTTTGGAGGATGATGTTCAACTTCATGAGCTTGTGCACGAAGGTGAGCTGCGGACGGTTCTCCTTGTGTGTCTTATCATTCCACTCCTCACCGTTATTCTCTACGCGCTTCTTCTTGTCGCGCAGATACTTTGCGCTGTAAGCGTCCGCCTTGTCAGGATCATCTGGTTTTACGAACGACTTACCCCAGATAAGATCGGTTGTACCGTCCAGACCTGTTACCTTCACGCTGTACTTATTGCCGTTGTGCTCCACATTCGCTGAGTAAGGATAATAGCCATAGAATGTATAGCTATACTGGCTACCCATCGGGTAATAGTGCTTAGTCTCTGTTGTGCCACCATTCTCGTCGAAGAGTGTAAGGTTTGTAACACGCTTGCCTAAGTCGTCATCGTCAGTAGTCACAGCCTTAGCCTGAATATTCTTCAACCAAAGGAAGTTAGGGTTGTCAATGCCTTTCTGCCAAGTAATTTCCTGCTTAGCTGCAATCTTGCCAGTAGCAAGACAGAAGAAGCCGAGGTTCTTGTCGGCAGGCGTATCGAATGTGCCGTCATAATTGCCATCAGCACCAACATTGCCGAGCGATGCGCGGGTCTTGTTTGCCTGCTGACCAGCAGAAAGCACGATAGGCACATCAGAGTTCAGTCGCTGATTGTTGCTACCGCCAGCGAGGTCGTCCTCGTTTGTGCAGCTGGTCATAAACATGGCAGCAGCCATTCCCATTAAGAATATATGCTTATTCATTTGTTTGTTGAATTTATTGTTTTTCTAAAAAAACGTTTATTCATTAGGACTGTTGAAACACTCGTCTCTTCCTCGCCTTTTGCAGCGAGGAAGAGAGTTTATATATCTCCAATCCCTTTCTGCAGGGGCAAGCCCCTACGCTTTATATATGCACCCTTACGCGGTTGCATACTCAAATAGAGATTCTTATCAGATGCTCTGATTAAGGAGCAGGAGTTACAGTAGGCTCAGTGTACTTGCCGTTGTTCGGATCGCGGTCGTCGTCGATATCGATTGAACCACCGTCAGCCCAAGGTACGAGAGTAGCTGTAACTCTGATGTCCTCAAGACCGTAAACAGTGATAGTAACCTTGTAAGACTTACCCGGCTCAAATGTCTTTGTACCGTCCATCTTGATAGTAGCCTTCTGCTCGAGAGGCATAGTAACCTTATTCTCACCAACCTTCTGAAGAACATCCTGAGAAAGAGCGATTGTAAGAGGATACTCTGTCTCACCAGGAGCAACGAGGAGAGCCTCGCCTACCTTAAGAACATCACCTATTGTTGCAGCATCATCTGTCCATGTCAAAGTAACAGGCTTAAGAGCAACGAGTGGTGCATTGTTATCTGCTACAGCTTCATCACGCTGCTTCAAAATGAGAGGAGAAGCATCGCCAGTGAAAGTAAGAAGCTCTGCAGCTTTCTTAGTCGCGCCTGTGTAAGCTACTGTAAGAGTACCAGTTGTCTTTGAGCCTACAGAAACACCTGTTACCTTAACAGCGTCTGTATTGCCACCTGCTGGAAGACCCGCTGTTGCCTTAGATCCTGCACGTACCTCGAATGTGAAACGTGTGAGGAGGTGTTCGAATGTGATGTTCGGCTGAACGCCCTTACGTGCTGCATAAGCAGAGTAGAAGTTGTCAGCATAGCCACCAAGCTTAGTAACCTCATCAGCAGAAGGAGCTGCCTTGCCTGCCATGATGTCCTGCGAACCATCAATCTTGATATCAACAACACGCTTTGTAGCCTGATCCATATGATCCGCAGTAACCTCATCACCATTGTCATCAACAATCTTTACAGTAGGTGTACCTCCTACTGCAGCATCGTCAACGCGATATCCCCAGAAGTCGTAGTTGCCGCTAACTGGGTAGTAAGCGATAGTGCCGTCAGCTGTAGTAGCCAAACCTGATTTTGTGTTGTCAGCTGTAGTAGGAGCCTTAAACTCCTTGTTGTTGAATACCTCAACATCAGGAGTTGCTACACCACCAGCAGCCGGAGCCTTGTACAAAGCAAGATCCATGCTACCCTTCTGGAGCATGTACACCCAGAGAGTCTGGCCTGCCCATTTGTTGTCGTCGTCAGTCATGCCACCTACGGTACCAGTACCACGGGTCTGAACCTTAGACGAAGCAACGCCGAGACGGATCTGCTGTTCAGATACGTTCTGCTCGCCATTTCCACCGAGAGTGTCATCATTTGAACATGCTGTCAGCATACCAGCTGCAGCCAATGCAAAGAAAAACATTTTCTTCATAGTCGTGAAAAATTTAAATTAATAAAAAGTTATTTTTAAAAGATTGTCTTATTCCTATTTTAATATCCATTGATGTTAGGGTCGTTAGGATCTTTGTCCTGGTCGATATCAATATTTCCACCATCGCCCCAAGGGTATACGCTTCCGCTGACATGGATCTTCTCCAAGCCATAGACACCAATCTTCACATTATACAATAGACCTTTCTCGAAGCTTGCTTGCTCGCCCTCTTTCTTAACTGGCGTGATTTTGTATACGGTCTTGTGCTCCTTCATCTGACCGTTAGGTCCGTCGGGGAATTCGTATGTGAGTGTCACTACGTACGACTCCTGCGGAGCTACGAGCAAACCGGCACCGAGCTCAACGGATGCCTCGTCCATCTTCTCCTTTGTAGTAGGCACGTGTGTAACGCCTGGCACCACCTGACTCTCGTTGTCCGCCCACTCGTCCTTCCATTTTACCTGATAGCCTTCATCTCTCAACCCAGGTTTAATCTTTCCATAGACATTGTGCGTCTCTCCAGATTCATCGGTTTCCTTTTGGAACTCGCCAAGTTTCACCGCCTTTTGCAGCACATCAACCGCATTCTCGGGTTTGAACACGAGTTTACAGTCGTCAATGTTACGGCTTGCGACGGTGAGTGTGCCCTTTGTCAGCGTCATCACCGAAATATCCTTTATCACTACGTCCTTAGCCGACGAAGCACCTGGGTAAGCAAAGAACTTCAGCATCGTGAGCTGGTGCTTCATATTTACGACGGGGTGCACGTTGCGGTGTGCCGCAAATGTGCTATAGTTACCAGGTATATTTAGTATCTTTTGCTTCTCATCTTCGGTCAGACTGGCTGCCTTTTCGTAGATACCACCTTCGGCGAAGTCGGCTTCCGTAAGCGGAGTCTTGGCTGCGCCCACGAGCACGTCCTGATAGCCGTCGATTTCTATGTCGTAAGATATCTTATTCTGTTCGCGCTTATAGTTACTCAAATCAAGATCGTCTACGAAATAACCGAAGAAGTTGTAGCCCACATCTTGATAGCGAGAGCTGTAATAGATGTCTTTAGGATAGTCTTTGGTGAGCACATTCATTGTGCCGATAAACTGGTCGGGCTCGAACTTGAACGGCATACCCAATTTGTACTCTGGTCCGTCGAGCAGACACGATGTGTTGTACTCGTCCTTGTTGTCTCCGCTCGCATTTTCAGCATAGCAGTATCTCGACATAGAGGGTGCCTCCGTGAGCACTCCCTGTCCACCGTTTGGATCGGCATCGTTGTAAGCACGGAATGCGAAGATGTGGAACTTAGCATTCAAGTACTTGTCGCGGTTGTATGCCACGGTCTCCATTGGTTCGAACGCACCCGTACCACGCGTGCCCACAGAGCCACGTGTGTCGGACACTACCGAGAAGTATGCCGGATTACTGGTATATAGCAAAATCGATGTCTTGTCGATGTTGACATCCTCATCGTTTGTTGGCGGCTCTCCCTGCGGTAGGTCCAAGTCTGGATAAGAGACATTGCACGACGCCGTGAGCAGCAGTGTTACTGCAGCTGTCAAGATGTTAACAATATGTTTCGTTCGTTTCATCTTATAGGTTATTTTTTAAATGTCGATATTTATATCGGAATCCGTTTGTATCCAACGATCGAGAGCGTCGCCACCCTTGTCTATGTTACCGACCGTTTTTCCATCAAGAAGTATTTCGGCACTGATGTTTATTGTTCCGTGTTCGCCATTGCGGTACACGTACTTGTTATCAGATGTCGTAGTCATCAGTTTCGCCTTGTTCAGAGTGTTGTAGAGGTTTATGATGCCTTGCCACTTCTGAGGGAAGGTCTGTCCTGTTTTCGGGTTGTACACTTCTGTGTATATAACCACCTGCATTATACCAGGACCATATATCTTCTTGCGCACATCCTCTAAAGTCTCTCCGTAAGCGCGCTGCACATTCACCACGCCCGTCACATTGATATTGCCGTGGCAAGCTATGCGATTGTTCTCGTTGGTGTCGTTGCCGTTGTCGTCCGGGTTGTTCGGCTTGATGTCGGTCTTGAACAACATCTTGCTTGTTTTGGTTATGTCGAGATAGCCTGTGTTCATCTTTATATAAATAGGTACACCACTTATCTCTGCCCATACCTCCGTCACCTTAAACTGCACCTCATCCGTATTCTTTACGATGTTGAAGTTGATGTCTATATTCTGCGAGAGTATCTTCGGTTTGAACTCGAAGGTTGTCTGACGATCGGCGCGTACTTGTTGCACTGTTGTTGAGTCGTAATAGAGTGGCTCCACATCGGGCTGTATGTACTTCGCGTACGGGTTGAAGTCTTGCCAAGCTAATGGTTTGTTGAGCTTTGGGTCTTTTATGTCATACACCTTATAGCTCAAGCCTACGTTCTGCAACGGGTAGTCTTTAGCATTATTTTTCATGAACTGCTCAAGCTCCGAGTAGTCGATGGATGGGTTGTCGAGCGGGAATGTCGCAAACTTATAATAGCCGCGCGGAATCTTTACAGTCGGTGTAAACTCAATCTTTGGTGTAGAGGGGGTTGTTTCGGTACCAGGCTCGCTTGGCTCAGTCGGTTCAGTCGGCTCAGTCGGTTCGGTCGGCTCAGTTGGCTCGGTCGGCTCAGTTGGCTCGGTCGGCTCGGTTGGCTCGGTTGGCTCAGTAACACCTGTGTTGTCACCACCTGTGTTGTCACCCTCGTCCGGGTTTTCGTTCGGACGGTTTTCGGGTGTGATGGTCGTCTCACCGATGAGGCGCAGTGTGAGGTCGTCGGTGTTCACCTCTGCCACCTGCTTCCACTGTCCCACGACACGATAGCAGAGCACACCCATTCGATTCGGCTTGTCCTCTGGCTTATTCCATGTATATGTGAAGTTGACATCGCCCTGATGTGGGTGATCTCTTTCACAAATCTCTACCTCAGCACATGAGGTGAGTGTTGCTCCAAGAAGGAGTGTGTATAATAGCTTCTTGTTATTCATTGCTTGCCTCCTTTCCTGGTTCAGCAGAAGGCTGATTAGTTTCCTGTTGAGATGTTGTGGGTTGAGATGTTGAGACTTCCTCTGCTGAGGTCTGCTCTTCTGCTGGAGCCTCACTTTCTGCAGGAGTCTGTTGCTCCTCAGTAGGAGTTCCTCCCTCTGTATGAGCCTCGCCCTCTACTGGGGTCTGCTCCCCAGTAGGCTCGGTGGTTCCGTTCGGCTCGGTAGCCTCGGCACCTTCGGTTGGCTCAGGTTTCTCTTCCGCCTTTTTGCCCTTGTTTTTCTTTTCGGCTTTCAAGCGTTCCTTCTCCTTCTGAGCCTCAACAGCCTTCAGTCGGTCAGCCTCTGCCTGCTTGCGGTCAGCCTCTGCTTTCAGCTTAGCGTTCACTATGCGCATCGAGTCAGCCTTAGCACTATTGACAACAGCCGCAGAGTCGTAAACCTGCCAGAACTCCTTGTAGATAACAGACTCAACAGAATCTCTGTTATGCTTATTGATAGCATCAACAACGCGCTGGTTAGCGATACTGTCAATTCTGTACTGATATTGTGCATCGGCATCGTAACGCCAACGATATTTCTTCGTGATTGGATAGCTGCCAAATCGATATACGAATCCTACACGTGCCGCAGTGGGCATCGGGAACGGAACAACCTTCCACGAACCTTGCTTGGTGCGTGTGTAGCAGTTGTCGGCACGATTGTATATGAACTTCTCCGAGTTGACTGCCACGAAGCCTGCATCGAAGCCGAGGTCGAGGTCGAGAGTGTTACCTGTGCGGAAAGCGTAGAGAGGCTTTATTATACCGTATGTAATACCAGCCGACAATGCTTTGCCTTGATGTCCTTCTCTGCCAAACTTTATCGAGAAATCGCTGAACGACATGTACGCACCTCTATAATATGTAGTCTTCGGATGCTTCACCACACGGCGACGGCATGAGAAGAGACGATCGATGAAGCCGGTATGCGCGGGTACCTTATTATTTATCTGACGGGTACGCCAATAGTTGCGGAAGTCGGCACGCACCTCCGTGATGTTATAGAAAACTCGGTTTTTGAATGTTGCTGGTGTATTCCACTTTGTCTTTAACGTAAGTCCAACAGCCCAACGGTTCCAGTTGGTCGATTTCACATCGAATTCTACACCCAGATTAGGAGTCAGCAAAGTCCAATCGACAGCATTGGTGCGCAGTGAGATACGCTCAGCAAATGTAAGCGTATCCACACCGGTCCTGCTCTCGAATATCTGAGCCTTGCCGATTTGCGGAAAAAGCACCGCAATTATCAAGAATATAGCGTAAAGCCAGTTTTTTGTTGTCTTAGTCACGTTGTTTTTATTGATGTTTTTAAAAATTGCCGTCTCAACAAGCTTTTAGCATGTCGAAAACTGCATTGATTTTCATTATAACAACTCTATTTCATCAATTATAACTAAAAAATAGTTATGTCACGGCTGCAAAGTTAAACTA
>ERZ1034973.517-NODE-517-length-27027-cov-8.622683_pt1 | contig 27027 bp, 29 predicted proteins | sample MGYA00520686_ERZ1034973 | MGnify/ENA primary metagenome ERZ1034973 (study PRJEB33766, sample SAMN09781775) | gut metagenome | biome: gut microbiome | host: Homo sapiens | place: Madagascar | study: EMG produced TPA metagenomics assembly of the PRJNA485056 data set...
AAAGGAAAAAGACTCCCTCTCCCACTTGTGGGAGAGGGCTGGGGTGAGGGTATGAAGGATGCTGAAGTGGGGAAAAAAGAATCCCCTCCCCCACTGGGGGAGGGTTAGGGTGGGGGCCTGCCTGACGCATGCCACACCGCCTGCTTTGGTTGGAGGCAGTGATGGCCCCATCGCTACCGCCCCCCAGAGAGGAATAACCCCTAAGGCAAATCGCGGTTGTACGCCGTGACGGTGTCCTTGGGGCCCACCTTGCCCAGACGGGCCTTGAGCGACTGGGGCTGGCCGGTAATCAAAGCAGCGTAGTTGGTGGTGTTAGACAGCACCTTCTTCACATAGTCCCGCGTTTCCGTAAACGGCACGTTCTCTGCCCAGATGGCACCGTCGAGCACCGGACCGTTGCGCCAGTTACGGGGGCGGCCGGGGCCTGCGTTGTAGCCCGCTGCGGCCAGCAGCATGGAGCCATCAAAGTCATCCAGCGCCAGCTTCAGGTAGGAGGTGCCGATGGTGATGTTCACATCGCGGTCATTGATCATGTGCGGCTTGAAATCCGTCATGCCGATTTTCCTGGCTGTCCATTTGGCCGTGGCTGGCATGACCTGCATCAGGCCCGAAGCGCCCACGTGCGAGCGTGCATCCATGATGAAGCGACTTTCCTGACGAATCAGGCCATACACATAGGCCGGGTCCAGACCAATGCTCTGGGACTGGGCAATCACCGCATCGTGGAAAGGCATGGGAAAGCGCTGGTTCCAGTCCACCACTTCGCGGGTGCGCTCGCTGGTGTTGATACAGCGGTCCCACACCTGCTTCTGGCAGGCCAGGTCAGCAGCGGCCAGCAGCTCACGGTCCTTCATACCACCGGGGGTATGCAGGCCAATGGTGTAGTTCCACTCCCGCACGCCTTCGCTGCGCAGGCCCATGTTGATGGCATACAGCGCACGCTGCAGACCCGGGTTCTGGGCGGCAGCGGCTTTTTCAGCCGGGGTCAGCGGCGCGGGGGCTGGCGGCATCTGCACCACCTGGCCCAAATCTTCCAGCGCCAGCTTTTCGTAGAAGCCCTTCACGCCTGCAATGCTTTGCAGCAGTTGGCGGGCCTGTGCCTGGTCTGCCTCGCTGGCGCGGCGATCGCGCAGCAGGGCCTGTGCTTTCCAGTACACCCAGGTGCTGTCCGCCTGCAAAGCTGCAGGCATGGCATCAATCGCCTTGCGCACGGCATGCCAGTTGCCTGCACGCAGCTGGGCACGCACCATCCACTCCTGGGCATCGTCAGGCATGCGGCCGGGCTTGCTGACCTTGGCGAAGTAGCCCACGGCATCGTCCGAGAGGCGGCGTGCACTGACCTTGCCAATCACACCCCAGACCCAGTCGCGCTCTTCGGCGCTCAGCTGGCTGGCCCATGTATCTTCCATCAGCGTTGCGGCTTGTGCAGGGTTTTGATTGGCCACGCGCAGCAGGGCCAGCACCGCCAGTTCACGGCGGGTATTGCCACGCACTTTGCTGGTGCCCGCCAGGTATTTGATGGGGGAGGCAAAGACCTCGGCCACGTGCTGTACGGAGTCCGGTGCCACGATGGCCACGGCACGGCGCACGGCCGTCTGGCGGTTGGCTTCTGCCGCAATGCGGGCACGCTTCCAGACCGCATGGTCTTTGAGCTGCTGGGCGGCATACAGCTCGCTGGCGGCATAGGTGCAGCCATCGTCGCCATCGCGCTGGCCGTACCACAGGCGCAGCACTTCCTCTGCCGTCTCTGGCGCTGCGCGGCCTTCAATGGTCTGCACGGCCAGCTCATAGCAGCGCACTTCCTTGTCGTCACGCATGCGGAATTCCGCCAGCTGCTGGTCAAAGTCTGCCCATGCACGGCGCTGGCCCAGCAGCAGCAGCCAGTCATTGCGCAGGCGGTCTTCCTGGTAGGTGCCGCGCCAGCGCTGCAGGAAGGCATCCACCTCCGCCTGTGTGGCCTCGGGCAAGCGTGCCTTCAGCTCCCAGTAGGCAGCCCAGGGTTCCAGCGGATGGCCTGCCGCCTGCGGCAGCAGTGCGGTCAGCCGGGATTTGTCGCCCTTGCGTGCAGCTTCCTGCATCTGCAAAAGCACCTTATCTCCGGGTGCCGTCTGGGCACTCGCCGAGGAAACCACGCCGCCAAAAATCGCGGCGGCGCAAAGCGATGTCAGAATCTTGTGCAATTGCATACTGGGAATTATGTGATGGACAAAGCAGCCTTACGACGCACCTTGGTGCAACAACGCCTGAATATGGCTGACCGCCTACAGCGTGCCGATGATTTGCAGCGCGTGATGCGCGTCTGGCTGGTGGACCGGCCCGACACCATCATCGGTGCCTACTGGCCCATCAAGGGCGAATTCGACCCCCTGCCCGTGCTGCACCGCTGGAAGGAAGACGGCGAACTGCTGGACAAACCGCTGCGCCGCCGCATTGGCCTGCCCGTGATCGACAAAGTCACCAAAACCATGCGTTTTCATGCATGGTACCCCGGATGCCCGATGGAAGAAGATGCCTACGGTATTCCTAAACCCAAGGATACGGAAGTACTCACTCCCACTCTGCTTTTTGTGCCCTGCGTAGGCTATGGCCCCGGGGGCTACCGGCTGGGCTATGGTGGTGGTTTCTACGACCGCACACTGGCCGCGCTGACACCCCGCCCCTACACCGTGGGACTGGGCTTTGCGCCGGGCTTTATCGAAGACTTCACGCCGCAGCCCCACGACCTGCCGCTGGACACCATCCTCAACGACAATGGTGTGGTCTGGCCTGTGTAAGGCCGTTTGTTAGATTGAGATTGGCATGCCTGCTCGCAAAAAGAAATCTGTTCCCCAGCGCCTGATTCGCCGTCGCCCTCCGCTGACCATCATGCGCGAGCCCCTGACCCGCGAAGAGGTCAACCGCCTGCATGCCCATATGCGCAAGCACGGCCCCGCCAGTCTGACCATGCGCCAGCACAATGCCATCTGGGATTTTCTGTTTGACACCCCCGAGAGCCAGGCCTGGCTCAGCGACATGGCCGAGCAGATCCGCTCCGGCCAGCGTGGCATGCAACCCAGCAAATCTGCAAAAAAGTGAGCTTGTAGCGCTCAAAAATAAAGGGTTTCAGATAGTTTTCTATCTGAAAACCTTGTAGTTGAAGCGCGAGCAGCTATTTTTTATGAAGCCTGCGTGGCCTTCCAGCGCTGCCAGCCTTTGGCACGCAGATCGCAGGCCGGGCAGCTGCCGCAGCCGTAGCCCCAGTCATGCAGCACATCGCGCGTGCCCTGGTAGCAGGTGTGCGTATCCTTGACGATCAGCTCCACGAGCTTGTCGCCCCCCAGGTCCTGGGCCATCTGCCAGGTCTGCGCCTTGTCGATCCACATCAGCGGCGTCTCAATGCGCAGGCGGCGCTCCAGCCCCAGATTGAGTGCCAGCTGCATGGCCTTCATGGTGTCGTCCCGACAGTCGGGATAGCCTGAAAAGTCTGTTTCACACACGCCGGTGACGATGACCTGAATGCCACGGCGGTAGGCCAGCGCCCCCGCCACCGTCAGGAACAGCAGGTTGCGCCCGGGCACAAAGGTGTTGGGCAGGCCATCAGCCTGCAGGGCAAAGGCCACATCATCGGTGAGCGAAGAGCCGCCAATTTCCTGCAGCACGTCCAGCGACAGCACATGGTCTTCGCCCAGGCGGCCGGCCCACTGCGGAAAACCTGCACGCAGCTTTTCACGCACATCCAGGCGCACATCCATTTCTACGCTGTGGCGCTGACCGTAGTGAAAACCCAGCGTTTCCACGCGCTCGTATTTGGACAGCGCATGGGCCAGACAAGTGGTGGAGTCCTGTCCACCGGAAAACATCACAAGAGCCGAGGTATGCATGGCGCGCAATTACAGCACATGCCCCCGCCCGGCTGCTGCGGAGACTACGCAGCGCGTAGCTGCTGCTACTTGAACTGCTTGCGCAAAAAGGCCTTGTGGCGGCCAATGTGCTCCAGCTGCGCGGGCTTGAGCGTGCCGCCCAGGTCTTCATCCTCAACATTGAGCACGCTGTTGGCATAGTCCAGCGCACGCTGGACCACCTCTTCCTCGCTCACGCCCTGCTTGGCTGCCAGGTCCATGGCCACGCGGCGCATGGCGCGCTGGCCCAGCATCCACATGGCGGCATAGGCATCCCAGGCCGCCGCGTTCTGCTTGAGCTTTTCATGCTCGGCCAAAATGTCCTTGAGCGGCCTGGCCAGAATCTCCTGCAGCTCTTGCATCTGGGCCTGCATGGCTTCGAACTGCGCTTCACGCTCCAGCGCGGCAGCGGCTTTTTCGGCCTGTGCAGCGGGGTCTTCAGGCAGCGGCACGCTGCCATCGGGATTGAGTTGGGCAATGGTGAGATCTGACAATATGGACATAACGCTCTCCAACAATAGCAAGAAGAAGGCAGCGACTCTACCAACAAAGCCCATGTCTTCTCAGCACCCGGGAAACGCAACGCGCTGCGCCCGCCTACACTTCACAGCATGAAGATTTACCAGGTCGGCGGTGCCGTGCGCGACCGCCTGTTGCAACGTCCTTTTCATGACACCGACTGGGTGGTCGTTGGCGCGACACCCGAAGCCATGACCGCGCGCGGCTTTACGCCCGTGGGCAAAGACTTCCCCGTCTTTCTGCACCCCCAGACCCACGAGGAATACGCGCTGGCCCGCACCGAGCGCAAGAGCGGTGTGGGCTACCGTGGCTTTGTGGTGCACACCTCGCCCGATGTCACGCTGGAAGAAGACCTGGCACGGCGTGACCTCACTATCAATGCCATAGCTGCTCCCGCAGACTGGACGGGCACTGGTGACGTTTTTGACCCTTACAACGGCCAGGCCGATTTGCAGGCCAAAGTACTGCGCCATGTGACCGAAGCTTTTCGCGAAGACCCGGTGCGCATCCTGCGCGTGGCACGCTTTGCGGCGCGCTTTGCCGACTTCAGCGTCCACCCGGACACCATGCAGCTCATGCGTGAAATGGTGGAGGCTGGTGAAGCCGACCACCTGGTGCCAGAGCGCGTGTGGCAGGAAATCAGCCGTGGGCTGATGGAAGCGGCCCCTTCTCGCATGTTCGAAGTGTTGCGCACCTGCGGTGCCCTGCAAGTGCTGCTGCCGGAGCTCAACCGCCTGTGGGGCGTGCCGCAGCGCACCGAATACCACCCTGAGGTGGACAGCGGCATCCACGCCATGCTGGTGCTGGACATGGCCGCGCAGCTCGACGCCCCCTTGCCCGTGCGCTTTGCCTGCCTGTGCCATGACTTTGGCAAGGGCACCACACCTGCCGATATGCTGCCGCGCCACATCGGCCACGAGCAGCGCAGCGCCCAGCTGCTCAAGCCCGTGTGCGAACGCTGGCGCGTGCCCAATGACTGCAAGGAACTGGCCGATCTGGTGGCACGCGAGCACGGCAACATCCACCGCAGCCAGGAGTTTGGCGCGGCCGCGCTGATGCGCCTGCTGGAGCGCTGCGACGCCATCCGCAAACCCGAGCGCTTTGCCCAGGCCCTGCTGGCCTGTGAATGCGATGCACGTGGGCGCACCGGCTTTGAAAACCGCCCCTACCCCCAGCGCGAACGGCTATGGAACGCCCTGCAGGCAGCGCTGCAGGTGGATACAGCCACGATTGCCAGAACCGCTGCGGAGCAAGGCCTCAAAGGCAAGGCGATTGGGGAGGCCGTCAGCGCTGCACGCACCACAGCATTGCAGCAATTCCTGAACTCCAACACCTGAGTACGAACCTCTCATGGCATTTCGCAGCCAGTCTCCCGCCATTCCCGAGCTACCCGCAGCGTGGCGCAAACTCACCAGTGCGGCCATTCGCGAAAGCGGCATTAACTATTTTCTGGACGATACCGTCACCGCTCTGGAGCCCGAAAACGGCCATGAAGGCCTGTGCTTCACGGTGGAAGGCAGCACACCCTACAGGGTAGAGTTGGATGTGGAGCATCCAGAGGAGTCCACCTGCACCTGTCCGCATGCAGAGACCGTGTACGTCTGCAAACACATGGTAGCCGCCTATCTGACCTGGAAATCCACACAGACACCGGCCGACACCAATGCCTCCACCGGCACACCGGCACGCAAGCTGTCGCCACGCCTGCAAGAAATGCAGGCGGACATGGACTTTCTGCAAGCGCAGTCACTGCAGGCCCTGCACACCTGGATTGCCGAACAGTGCGACCGCAGTCCGGAATTTGCCCTGCAACTACGTCTGTGGCGACAGGCCGAGCAAGCCAAGCACACGCCCATGACACCCGCGCAATGGCGCAGCTTTCTCACCAAGGCCATGCCCCAGAGACAAGGTCTGTATGGCCGAGAACTGAGCCGCTGGGCCGAACATGCCATGCAGGCACTACAAACTTGGGAAGACCTGCTAGCCACGCAGGCCGACAGCATCCGCACCGCCTGCACCATGGCACTGCGCCGTCTGTACAAACTGTGGGAGACAGCCGATGACTCCTATGGCCAGCTCTACGATCTGCATGTCTGGCTACAGGACATGCTGATGCGCAGCGTACAGGCCACGCCGCCACCAGCCAACTGGCTCAAGGACTGGCTGAAGCTGCTGGAAGAAGACCCGCTCGGCAACTGGGACGAGGAAGCCTTTCTGCGCCACGCGGGCACGCCACTGCAGCAGGCTTACTGCCGACATGCCGTGGCGCAGTGGGAGGCATGGTGCAAAGCCTCTCCCCCGGCACCTGCCCACTCACGACACAAGGTCTTCAACCCAGATGCATGGGAGCGTTCCCGCAAACGCTATCTGCTGCGCAAGCGCTATCTGTGGGCCATGGAGCAGAGCATGGACGTCAGCGCCCTCATCGCACTGATGCAGCAGACAGCCCAGACCGATGATGAATGGCTGGATGCCTATCGCTTTTGTGAACGCCACCAGCGCCACCGCGAAGCCATGACCATGGCCCAGCTCGGCGTGCAGCACCACCCCTCCAGCTTTGCATTGCGCCAGGCACTCCTGGCCTGCTACATGCGTGATGGCTGGGACCAGGAGGCGCTGGCCCTGTCCGAACAGCTGGCGCTGGAGCGTTCGCACGAGGGCCCTCAACTGGCGCTGTATCTGCAGTGCGCCGTGGCCTGCGGTCATACCCGCCTTTCCGCCCGTAATGCGCTGATCGAAAAAATGTGGGAGCAGGCATCACCAAGTCCGTACAAGAATATGGGCGATGCCATCCGCTGGCTGCTGCGGGACAACGACTGGAAATATGCGCTGACCATCATGCAGCGCCCCAGCGCCAGCTGCGAGACAGAAACTCTGTGCCAGCTCGCCGTGCGCCTGCCAGCCACCCATGCTGCACAGGCCGTCGGCATCTTGCAGCCACTTTTTGATCGCGAAATGCAAAAAGCGTCCAGCCCGTATGCCCAGGCCCTTCGGCTGGTGCAACTGGTCGTGCAACGCATGCCGCAGGCTGATGCACAGGCATGGCTGCAATCACTGCGCCTGACTTACAAGGCCAAGCGCAAGTTCATGGAAGGCTTGCAAGCCATCACCCTGCCTGCCGACTGAGGGCTGCCAGCGCCAACATCGCGCTGGTTAACGACCTGAACCCTGATAGCTGCGCTGCAACGTCTGTAGGACAAGGGAATTCCCGCTCCCACGGAACCGACAGACGACGGAATATGGGCTTTCCAAGCCTTATTCCGTCATCTGAAAGGAGTGCTGTCATGGTTTATCAACTCCCCGGACAACCTGGTGCACTGCACCAGTATCAAGCCCACTACGACCACTACATTGGCGGCCAGTGGGTTCCACCGGCAGGAGGCCAGTACTTTGACGTGGTCACGCCCATCACCGGCAAGATCTACACCAAGGCGGCGCGCGGCACGGCTGCGGATATTGAAAAAGCACTGGATGCTGCCCACGCCGCGGCCGATGTTTGGGGCAAAACCAGCGCCACCGAACGCGCCAACATTCTGCTGCAAATTGCCGACCGCATCGATGCCAACCGCGAACTGCTGGCCTATGTGGAAACCATCGACAATGGGAAGGCGATCCGCGAAACCCTGAACGCTGATATTCCACTGTCTGCCGACCACTTCCGCTACTTTGCCAGTGCTATCCGCACGCAGGAAGGCGGCATCAGCCAGATCGACAACGACACCGTGGCCTACCACTTCCATGAACCCCTCGGTGTGGTCGGCCAAATCATTCCGTGGAACTTCCCCATCCTGATGGCTGCGTGGAAGCTTGCGCCTGCGCTGGCCGCTGGCAACTGTGTGGTGCTCAAGCCTGCGGAGCAGACGCCCATCAGCATCCTGGTGCTGGCAAACCTGATTGGCGACCTGCTGCCGCCGGGCGTGCTCAACATCGTCAACGGCTTTGGCCGTGAGGCCGGCATGCCGCTGGCGCAAAGCAAGCGCATTGCCAAGATTGCCTTCACCGGTTCCACCAGCACAGGCCGCGTGATTGCCCAGGCGGCCTCGAACAGCCTGATTCCCGCCACGCTGGAACTGGGCGGCAAGTCGCCCAACATCTTCTTTGCCGATGTGATGGACAAGGACGACAGCTTCCTCGACAAGGCCATCGAAGGTCTGGTGCTGTTTGCCTTTAATCAGGGTGAGGTCTGCACCTGCCCCAGCCGCGCACTGATCCATGCGTCGATTTACGACAAGTTCATGGAACGCGCGCTGGCGCGTGTGCAAGCCATCAAGCATGGCAACCCACTGGACCCCAACTCCATGATGGGTGCGCAAGCCAGCAAGGAGCAGCTCACCAAAATCCTGTCCTACCTTGATCTGGGCAAACAGGAAGGTGCCGAGGTGCTGATCGGCGGTGCGCAGGCCCAGCTAGGTGCAGACTTGGACGGTGGCTACTATGTGCAGCCCACCATCTTCAAGGGCCACAACAAGATGCGAATCTTCCAGGAGGAAATCTTCGGCCCCGTGTTGGCCGTGACCACCTTCAAGACCGAGGAGGAAGCGTTGGAAATTGCCAATGAAACGCTCTACGGCTTGGGGGCGGGCGTCTGGAGCCGCAACGGTAATGTGGCCTATCGCATGGGCCGCGGCATCAAGGCCGGGCGCGTGTGGACCAACTGCTACCACCACTACCCGGCGCATGCGGCGTTTGGCGGCTACAAGGAGTCGGGCATTGGCCGCGAGAACCACAAGATGATGCTCAACCACTACCAGCAGACCAAGAATCTGTTGGTGAGTTACTCCGAAACCAAGCTGGGCTTCTTCTGAGACGGCTGTCGTAGCACCCCGGATGCATCGTTGCGCCCGCTCGCCGTAGCGCTGCTACTGCCTTCGCGAGCGCGCCTCGCCTGCGGGGCGCTACGCCACCCTTCTTATGGATGAAATTTGCATCTAGCGCCCATGCAGCAAGCCTGAGCAGCTATCTTTTGAGAAGGAGCACACCATGGTTGATCGCGTGATAGCCACGCCTGCCGCGCTGGAGCTGATCGAAGTGCTCAAGGCCAAGCACGGCCCGCGCCTGTTCTTTCACCAGTCGGGTGGCTGCTGCGACAACAGCGCAGCCAACTGCTATATCGAGGGCGAGCTCACCATTGGCCCCGGGGATGTGAAGCTTGGCGAGATTGGCTGGTTGCCGTTTTATATGAGCACCTCGCAGTTCGAATACTGGAAGCACACCCAGCTCATCATCGACGTGATCGAGGGCCATGGCGGCGGCACACTCTCGCTGGAAGGGCCGGAAGGCAAGGCCTTTCTGACCCGCTCGCGCGTGTTTACGGATGAAGAGCTGGCGCAGCTGCCGCCAGTCAATGCCTGCGACTCATCACCCCACCTGCGCCCGCACCCAGCGCACGATGTCACCCGCAGGTAATGCGCCAGAGATGCGGGCGACTTCATTGCCGTCTTCAAAAATGATCATGGTGGGAATGCTGCGGATACCGTAGGGTGCGGCCACGTGGGGATAGGCCTCGGTATCAAGCTTGGCAAAGCGCACGTTTGGCTCCAGCTGCTGGGCTGCCTGCGCAAAGGCGGGAGCCATCATGCGACACGGCCCGCACCAGGGGGCCCAGAAGTCCACGACGACCGGAAGATGGCTGCGGCCCACGTGCTTGGCAAAGCTCTCCGCATCCAGCTGCACGGGCTGGCCGGTGAACAGGGGCTGGTGGCAGCTGCCGCAGTTGGGAGCGGCGGACAAATCTGCCTCGGCCACGCGGTTGGTTTTGTGGCAGTGGGGGCAGACAACGTGCAGGGGTGCGAGAACAGTCATGGTGCAGTCCTTGAAAAAACTGGAAGACAAGCTGCTTCACAGGTGGTGCTGCCTGCCGTGTTTGCAAGTGCCGCAGCATCCATGCCTGAAAACTCCTGAAAATGAAGCTGCCAGCGCTTGTGTTTGCTTGATCTCAGTATCAAAACCATCTGAAACCTAGTCAATACAAGCGCTGACAGCTTTTATTTCTAGAGCAACCAGGCCACCAGCTTGATCAGGCTGAACAGCAGCACCGTCACCAGCACCGCGCTGGCAAAGGGTACAAAGAACTGCCGCCCCAGAAAGCGGAAGTTGAAGTCGCCCGGCAGACGGCCCAGCCCGATCTTCTGGATGATGCCTGTGGCACTGTTGACGAGCACCAGCAGAATAAAGATCAGGAGCATCCAGCGAATCATGGGCACGTCCTACAGGCGGTGGGTGCGGTCACCGCGCACAAAGCCCAGCGCGTCCCAGGGCTCCACGCCCTTGGCCAGACCGATGACCTTGAACAGCTCGCCCATTTCATGCTCCATCATCAGCTTCATGGCGGGCACGCGCTCAGTCTGGCTCAGGGCGTCCAGCTTGGCCTGCAGGCCACAGTTGATGAGAAAGTGCGCCTGCGTGGTGTAGCCCAGCACCTCAAAGCCGGCATCCTGCGCCGCCACGGCGGTGCCTGTGAAGTTGACGTGGGCCGTGATGTCCTTGAGGCCCACCTTGTCCAGCGGGTCGCTGTCCACCTGGTGCTGGTAGTGGCAGACCATGGTGCCCATGTGGCGCTGCGGGTGGTAGTACTCCGACTCGCCAAAGCCGTAGTCGATGAAGAAGGCCGCGCCATGCGTGAGGCGCTCGCCCAGTGTGCGGATAAAAGCTTCGCCTTGAGCGTGAATCTCGGTTTCGTAATCGTGCTCGCCTTCCAGCTCCAGCGGCGGGCGCAAGTCCGTGGGGCGGTTGGCCCAGACCAGCTGGCCGTTTTCCACGGCAATACCGCGCTCGAACCACTGGCCGTTGACGCGCGCAATGATCTGCACGGGCATGGCATCCAGCACCTCGTTGCCAACGATCACGCCCTGCATGTGCTCGGGCAGCGCACTGGCCCAGACCACCTTGGGGGCATGGGGTGCCAGGCGCTCCTGCTGGCGCGCGCGCAGCGTGCCGGACAGATCGACGATGGTGTAGCGCTCCACCTCCACGCCCAGGCGCTGCAGCTCGTCCAGTATCTGCAGCGCCAGCGCGCCCGTGCCTGCACCAAACTCCCAGATCTCACGCGTGCCGGTGCGCTCCATGGCTTCGGCCATCTGCGCCGCTACCAGCTGGCCGAATACGGGAGAGATCTCCGGTGCCGTCACAAAGTCGCTGCCGGAATCGGGCAGCGCACCGAATTTGGCAGTGTCGTTCGCGTAGTAGCCCAGCCCCGGCGTATACAGCGCCAGCGCCATGAAACGGTCAAAGCCAATCCATCCGCCAGCCTGGGCAATGGCCTTGTCAATGTGCGAGTGCAAGGCACTCGTTAAAATTGCGGGTTCTGTCATCACCCCCCATTGTCTCTTGTTCCATGGCTGTTTCTGAACGAAGCACTCGTTGTGCGCTGGTTACTGGTGCAGGCCGTCGCCTGGGCCGCGAGACTGCGCTCGCCCTGGCCAAGGCGGGGTGGGATGTGGCCGTGCACTTCAACCGCTCGGTAGAAGGTGCCCACGCCACCGTGGCAGAGTGCCAGGCGCTGGGCGTGCGCAGCGCTGCCTTTGCGGCCGATCTGGCCGACGAAGCTGCCGCCAATGCCCTGCTGCCCACCATCACGCAAGCGCTAGGCCCGGTGGATGCCGTGGTCAACAGCGCTTCCCTGTTTGAGCATGACAGTGCCGAAAGCTTCAGCTACGCGCTGATGGAAAAGCACTGGCGCAGCAACACCGCCGCCCCGATTGCGCTGGCGCGTGCGCTGCACCAGCACATCCGCCAGCGCCGCGACAGCGGTGAGGCCGTTGCCGAAGGCGTTGTGGTCAACCTGCTGGACCAGAAACTCTGGAACCAGAACCCGGACTTCATGAGCTACACCCTCTCCAAGGCTGCGCTGGAAGCCGCTGGCACCATGCTGGCGCTGGCCCTGGCGCCGCTGGTGCGTGTGGTCGGTGTGGCACCGGGCCTGACCCTGACCAGCCACATGCTCAACGACGAACGCTTTGCACAGCTGCACCAGCTCAGCCCACTGGGGCGCAGCTCCTCCCCTGGCGATGTGGCGGCTACCGTGCGTTTTGCGCTGGAAAACCGCTCCATCACAGGAACCACCTTGCTGGTCGACGGCGGCCAGCACCTACAGCGTTTTGAACGCGACTTTTCCTTGATGTAAGCCCCACAAGGGCTGATCCCCTGCGCCATGCACACTGCAAGCAGCAAGCAAATTCTGACCCTGACTGGACTGCGCTTTAACGCCAGTCTGGGCATCCTCGATCACGAAAAAACCACGCCCCAGCCCATCCAGGTGGACGCCGAGCTCAACCAGGGGGAACAGCCCCTGCGCCACGCGGATGAGGACATCTCCAACGTGCTGGACTACCGCAAGGTGCGCCAGATCATCATTGACGAATGCACGTCCGAGCATGTGAACCTGCTCGAGAGCCTGATCGGCAAGGTCGCGCAACGCCTGATGCAGCTGCCCGGCGTGGTGGGCGTGCGCGTGAAGATCGCCAAACTTGAAATTTTTGATGACTGCGAAGTAGCAATTCGCGTCGAAACCGGACAATGGTGAACCCCATGAATGCTGTGACTGAAAACCCCTGGATTAGCGAAGACGAATCGGCTGAAGCAGCCGCAGCAGGCAACGACGCCGCTGAAGCCAAGCCTGGCAAGATCAAGATCGAGCGTGAGCAGATCAAGCTCGAAAAGCGCCTGTGCCGCGAAGTGGGCCGCGCCATCATGGACTTCAACATGATTGAAGACGGTGACAAGGTCATGGTCTGCATGTCCGGCGGTAAGGACAGCTACACCCTGCTGGACATCCTGCGCAAGCTGCAAAAGCGCGCGCCCGTGAAGTTCGACATCGTGGCCGTGAACCTGGACCAGAAGCAGCCCGGTTTTCCTGAGCATGTGCTGCCTGAGTACTTCCAGTCCATCGGCGTGGACTACCACATCGAAAACCAGGACACCTACTCCGTGGTCAAGCGCGTCGTGCCCGAAGGCAAGACCACCTGCGGTCTGTGCTCGCGCCTGCGCCGCGCCATCCTGTACAAGGTGGCCGATGAGCTGGGCTGCACCAAGGTAGCCCTGGGCCACCACCGTGATGACATCGTGCAAACGCTGATGCTCAACATGTTCTACGGCGGCCGCATGAAGGGCATGCCACCGAAGCTAGTGTCGGATGACGGCAAGCACGTGGTGATTCGCCCCCTGTGCTATGTGCCCGAGAAAGACACTGCACGCTGGGCCAAGTACCAGAACTTCCCCATCATCCCCTGCAACCTGTGCGGCAGCCAGGACGGCCTGCAGCGCGTGGCCGTGGGCGACATGCTGCGAGAGTGGGACAAGAAGTTCCCTGGCCGTATCGAGAGCATGTTCCGCGCCATGGGCAACATCGTGACCACCCATATGATGGACCCCCAGCTGCACGACTTCAAGAACGCCAAGGCCACCGGCATTGCCGACCCCAATGGCGACACCGCGTTCGACCACGAAGAGCTGCCCAAGCCTTCTGCACTGCCTGGCGGCGTGCAGGTGGTACAGATCAGCTAAAGCGTTTGACCGGCCCCGCAATGCGGGGCTTTTTTACACCTTGCTACGCCTCTGCATGCCACACTTGGCATGCTTGCTGATCTCAAGGAGCACACCTATGACCGCCACAAGATTCCTCCGTCGCTGCTGCATGGGCGCTGCCCTGGTGGTGGCTGCCGCACTGGCAGGCTGCGCCACCGGGCCACGTGAAATCACCTCCAGCGTTCAGTCCTATGCCAACATGGGTGGCATCCACCTGCCCGCCACCTATCGCATGGAGCTGCTGCCCTCACAGACGCACCAGCAAAGCTTTGCCCGCATTGAAGCCGCTGCACAGGATGCCCTGCAGCGTGTGGGTCTGACACGCGATCCTCGCCCCGATCTGGCACGCCTGGTGGTGCAGATTGGTGCCAGCGCCGACCAGGGCTATGCCTACCACCCTGGATATGACAACTGGTTCTACGGGCCACGCTTTGGCTGGGGGCTGGGCATGGGCTTTGGCGGCCCTCGCTGGGGCATGGGCATGAGCTGGATGGATGCGCCCCCCATGGTGTACTACCGTGGCGTGCAGCTCGTGATTCGTGACACCAAGACGCAGCAGATCGTCTATGAAACTTCGGCCAAGTACGACGAAATCCGCGTCGATGACCAGCAGATCTGGCGTGTGCTGTTTGACGCAGCGCTGAGTGACTTTCCCCATCCGCCCCAAGGTGCTCGCCAGGTGCGCACCACCATCACCCCGCTGCCTGCTGCAAAGCCCGCAACGGATGCTGCCCCTGCCAGTGGCAGCACACCGGCTGCAGGCAGTGATACAAAGACACCCTGAACCCCACGGGTGACAGCAAACTGCGGCATCGGCGGACACGCTGCTGCGATGCCGCAGTGCTATACCTTGTACCTGTCTATTTCAGATCAGAATCTCACTTATGCGCACTACTTCCTCCTTGCTGCTGAGCCTTGCTGCCGCAGCCCTTCTTGCTGGCTGTGCCAGCGGCCCCACCACTTACACCACCAGCGTGCAGAGCTACTCCGGCATGGCTGGCGTACAGCTGCCCACCACCTATCGCATTGAACTGCTGCCCTCACAGGTGCAGAACCAGCAAAGCTTTGGTGTGATTGAAGCCTCCGCCCAGCAGGCGCTGGACCAAGTGGGCCTGCGCCCCGCTGCAGACCCCACACAGGCCCATCTGGTGGTGCAGATTGATGCCATCAGCGTGGCCAACACCACAACGCCCTATAACGACTCCGCGTTTTACGCACCGCCCGGCGTCTATGGCTGGGGCTACGGCCGCCCATGGACACCCGGCCCCTGGGGCCCTGGTCCCTTCGGCCCTGGCCCTGCCATGGCATGGGCCACGGACTTTCCCTCCACCGTCTACCACCGCTCTGTGAATCTGGTGATGCGCGATGCCAAGACCCAGCGCATCGTCTATGAGACCTCGGCCCAGTACAACGACATGCAGGGCAATGATCCGCAGATCTGGGGCATCTTGTTCAGCTCCGCCCTGAACGACTTCCCCAACCCACCACAGGGCGTACGCCAGGTGCAGACCACGATTGCACCAGCCACTCCCGCTGCTCCTGCATCCAGCAAGTAACACGGCACTTGGCCTGCACCGGGCTGCTACGGCGGCCTGGTGCAGTTGCAAAACACTACATGGCTGACACTGACCACACCCCGAGGCGTGCTACGTTTAAGCCATTTCCCCAGCAGGAACTTCACCATGCATTCTTGGATTTCCACCGCCGCCCTGGCTGCAGCCCTGTGCAGCGCCAGCCTTGGTGCACATGCCTCCGGCCTGGACAGCCTGCGCCAGCAGGCCAGCCAGTTTGGTCTGGGTGGCAGCAGCAGCGAGCCATCCACCAGCAGTTCAGCCCTTGGCGGCCTGCTGGGCAATAGCGGTGCGTCTGCAGGCTTGCTGTCTTCGCTGGGCATGCCTGCCGCAGACTCTGCCAGCAATGCCGCAGGCCTGATCACCTATTGCGTCAAAAACAACTACCTGAACGCCAACAAGGCTGAACAGGTCAAGGCCGAGTTGCTGGGCAAGTTGGGCCTGAGCCCCCAGAAAAAGGAAGAGCCCAAAGACCAGGGCTATCTGAGCGGACTGGCAGGCATGATTACCGGCAGCAACGGCCAGAGCTTCAGCATGGACAAGCTTCAGGGCGACCTCAAGGAAAAGGCCTGCGACTTTGTGCTGGATAACGCACAAAGCCTGCTGTAAACCCTAAAACCATAGCTATCAGCGCTTGCTGGATAAGCGTTAGAAGCACAAAAGGCTTGCCATCTTTGAATGGCAAGCCTTTTTTATTGGACCGTGCTTTGGCATTGATGCTGGGTGCCGTTTTCGCTACACCGCCATGGCTTGCAGCCTGCTGATGACCAGCACCCAGCTGCTGCCCGTGTGGCAGAACTGCACAGAAGGCCCATGGCGACCTCTACCTCTGCCATTGCGTCCACCAAGCCCTCCCGCCCAGCGCTACAGTCTCGCTCCATGTCTGCGCGCCGCTCTTCGCACTGGGTTCCTGTTTTTGCCTTGCTGGGCTCCATTGCTTTTCTCTGTACTGGCACTTCCTGGGCCAGGCATGATCTCTTTCCCGTCATCGGGGCTCAAGGCACCACGGCCCTGCGCATCGGCTTTGCAGCCATGCTCATGATGCTGTTCTGGCGCCCCTGGCGACACCACGTAGCACGTGCAGACCTGCGCCACATCGCAGTCTATGGCGCCACGCTGGGCGTGATGTGCCTGTCGTTTTATCTGTCTCTGCGCACCCTGCCTTTTGGCATCGCTGTGGCGATTGAATTTGCCGGCCCCCTGAGTGTGGCCGTCTGGTCCTCGCGCCGCCCTGTGGACTTTGTCTGGATTGCACTGGCCGTGGCGGGTCTGGCTTTGCTGCTGCCGCTGGGGCATGACATCAACACCCTTGACCCCACAGGCATGGCATGGGCCGCACTGGGTGGAACGGGCTGGGCCTGCTACATCATCTTTGGCAAGCGTGTGGGACACCTTCCGGTGAGCATTACCGCACCGCTGGGCGCTGCCATGGCTGCCTTGGTGGTTGTCCCTGTGGGGGTGGTGCATGCAGGCACTGCATTGCTGGCGCCAGACGTACTGCTCACCAGTCTGGGCGTAGCCCTGATCTCCAGTGCCATTCCCATTTCGCTGGAACTGTTTGCACTGAAGCATCTGCCCAAAAACGTTTTTGGCACCATGACCAGCATGGAGCCTGCCGTGGCGGCCTTGCTGGCGCTGCTGCTACTTGGTGAGGTGCTCAGCTGGAGCCAGTGCCTGGCCATTGGTCTGATCATGCTGGCATCCATGGGTTGCACACTCACTGCACAGTCACAGACTGTCAAAACCAAGCAGCCCGACACCCCGCTGCAGCAGGCTTAAAAAACATAGCTGCCAGCGCTTATGCCATAAGCGCTGGAGCCATAAAAACCTCCATACCCTGCTGCCAGGGTGGACGGTATCAGACTGGCATCAGTTCCTTTGCAGAAGCCAGCGCCTGCAGCACGGGCACAGTGGTCTGCACTGCCAGCGCAATGCGCGCATCCACCGCTGCACTGTGCAGTCTGCCGTCCTGAAAGTCTTCTGCCGAGGCATACACCCCCACCGGCAATGTCAGGGTCTGGAAAAAAGACAGCAAGGGGCGCAGCTGGTGCTCAATCACCAGGGCATGCCGCTGGCTGCCACCCGTCGCTGCCAGCAGCACAGGTTTATCAGCCATCGCAGGCGTATCCAGCAAGTCAAACAGGTGCTTGAACAGGCCCGGCACACTGCCTCGAAAGACAGGTGCTCCTACGATCAGAAAGTCAGCCGTTTCTATGGCCTGCAATGCGCGCATGGCACGCTCTGGCAGTTGCTCACGCCACAGGCAGGTGCCGATGTCTTCAAACAGATCTACCAGGTCGATGTGCAAGGTCTCCAGCGGCAACTGGGTATGCAGCTGGGCATGCAGCGCATCCAGCAGCGATCGTGTTTTGGAGGGGCGAGCCAGACTGCCATTCAAGATGACCGTACGGATAGAGCGTTGCGTAGACATGGGCGTGAGCAATCCAAAAAAATGCGGCGTGGCGGTGACCGCCAGTGAATGAATACCGTCGATTACAAGTGCTGCACACGCATGCACCAACGAAATTGATTGCATGAGCATATTGCGCAAACAGAGATACCTGCGCACAGGCTGCACGCCGCGCTTCCGGCCATTCGCTCTTTAAGTCACTGTTGCCACAGAACTTTCTGTCGTTGATCGACTGCCAGCACCACGCACCCCGTGCGCAGATGGATGTTTTGGTTGTTTTCAAATAAAGAATCCTTCGTTCCCTGCGCTGCAGCGCTTGCCTAGCATCCGCCCCATTCCAAACACAAGGGAGCCGCCGTATGTACAAGCGTCAATTCTTAACAGGCAGCGCCGCCTTGCTGGCCTGGTACATGGCTGGCAGTGCGCAAGCAACGTCAGCCGCCGTAGACCACAAAACCAAGCTGGTCGTGGCCGACCAGAGTGAGCTGATTCGCCATCTGCTCGATGCCAGCGGAGAGCGCAAGACACTGCCCTTCCAGCTGGAGCTGCCCAACTTTGCAGGCGGTCCTGCCATTTTTGAAGCCATGCGTGCAGGTGCGCTGGACATTGCCTATGTGGGCGATACACCGCCCATCCAGGCCCGGGCTGCAGGCGTACACCTGCCCATCATTGCCACCTTTAGCCGTGAACTGGCGCAATACCGCCTGCTCCAGCATGCCAATGCAGGTGTAGAGCGCCTGAGCGATCTGCGCGGCAAGCGCGTGAGCTATGTGGAAGGTTCTGGCCGCCAGGTGTTTCTGATCGAAGCACTCAACCGCGCAGGCCTCACCCTCAAAGACGTACAGCCTGTGCATCTGCGCGTCTCTGAGCTCAACGATGCACTGCGCGCCAAGGCCGTGGATGTTGCCGTCATTACCGAGCCCCACGTCTCGCGCCTGAGCAAGCAAATCGGTGCACGTCTGGTGCCTGACCCACAGGAGCGCCAGCTTCTGCCTTCCACCTCCTACCTTTATGCACGCCCTGAAGTGCTGGCAGACCCACAGAAAACACAGGCCATTGCACAGTTTCTGGCTGCCTTTGTGCGTGCAGGCAACTGGAGCAATGCCAACGAGGCCGCATGGGGTGAGCACTACTACCGCAAGTTCCAGCGACTGGATGCACAGACCACGGCTGCCATTCAGACCTCGCTGTCTCCGTTGATCTTCGAGACTGCCGCCGAAGCCCAGCCCCTGCACCAGCGCCTGATTGACACCCTGTACGCAGCGGGCTCACTGCCACAGCGCCTGGATGCCAAAGACTCTTTCGTCACCACGTTTGACTCCGTCGTGACCGCCACACGCCGACAAGCTCCCGCCAAAAACTGACTGGACATTGCCATGCCCTCCATCCCTCTCTCTGCCTCTGCCCGCTGGTCTGAACGCTCCACCGATGCATCAGGTTTGCACACGACTCCTGCGGCTGTACCTGCCGCCGCAGTACGCGCTACGCCCGCACTGGTGCCTGCCCGGGCGCCTGCATCCCTGCTCATGCTCGGCCCTGTGCTGCTGTTTCTGATCTGGGAAATCGCATCCCGCGCAGGCTGGCTCTCGCCCGAAACACTCACCGCACCTTCGCAGGCATTGGCCGTTGGCTATGAAATGCTGAGCGACGGCTCGCTCATGCCCCATCTGCTGGCCTCTGCCGCACGCGCCTACACGGGCTTGCTGCTGGGCGTGCTCACCGGCGTGGTGCTGGCATTGGCTGCCGGCCTGACCCGTACGGGCGAAGCCCTGATTGATGGCATTGTGCAAATCAAGCGTGCCGTGCCCACCCTGGCGCTGATTCCACTGGCCATCATCTGGCTGGGCATTGGTGAGGCCATGAAGGTGTTTCTCATCTTCACCGCCGTGCTCGTGCCCGTGTATATCAACACCCACGCCGCCTTGCGCAGCATTGATATTGGCCATGTCGAACTGGCACAGACACTGGGCCTGTCGCGTGCCACCTTCATCCGCAAAGTGGCCCTGCCCGGTGCCCTGCCCGGCTTCTTTGTGGGCCTGCGCATGGCTGTAGCCCTGTGCTGGACGGCACTGGTCGTGCTGGAGCTGATCAACACCCAGACTGGCATTGGCTACCTGATGAACCGTGCCCGTGACTGGGGCCAGACCGATGTGATCGTGGTCGGCATCCTCATCTACGCACTGCTGGGCCTGCTCTCTGATGCTGCTGTGCGCCGCCTGGAAGCCCGTGTGCTGTCCTACCGGAGGTCGCTGGGCTCATGACCACAGACACCCTTCCCCTCGGCCAGGTCGAACTGCGCCAGTTCAGCCGCAGCTTTCAGCACAAGCGCATTCTGGACACCATCGACCTGCACATTCCTGCAGGCCAGTTTGTGGCCCTGCTTGGTGAATCCGGTTCCGGCAAGACCACGCTGCTGCGTGCCGTGGCGGGGCTGGACAGCGATGCACACAGCACAGGTCTGGCGCAAGCCAGCGGCAATGTCTCCGTGCTCTTTCAGGACTCGCGCCTGCTGCCCTGGCTATCCGTCATGGACAACCTCACGCTGGGAATCGAGCAACAGCCCCATGTCCACGCACGTGCCCAGCATCTGCTTCAGGAAGTCGGCCTGGGCGACAAGGCCAGCGTCTGGCCCAGCACGCTGTCTGGCGGTCAGAAACAGCGCGCCGCACTGGCGCGCTCACTGCTGCGCGAGCCCCATGTACTGCTGGCCGACGAGCCCTTTGGCGCGCTGGATGCGCTGACCCGCATGCGCATGCAAAGCCTGCTGCTGCAGCTGGTAGAGCGCACCCATCCCACGGTGATTCTGGTCACCCATGACGTGGACGAAGCCCTGCTGCTGGCCGACCGCATTCTGGTCATACAGCACGGAAAGATCGCCCAGGACCACGACGTAGGCCTGCCCCAGCCCCGTCGCCCCGACCACCCCCGCTTCATGCAGCTGCGTACCGAACTGCTGCGCAGCCTGGGCGTGGAAACCATAGCCCCCGCCCTTGCCTGAAGGAGTTTGCAACATGTCCCGACAACTGCACCTGAACCTTTTCCTCATGACCCGCGGCCATCACGAAGGTGCCTGGCGCCATCCTGCAGCCAATCCCAAGTCACTGACTGACCTGGAGCTGTACGTTGACGCTGCCCGGATTGCCGAAGCCGCCAAGTTTGATGCGGTGTTTCTGGCCGACAGTCTGGTCGGCCCTGAAAGCGGTCAGCTCACCTCCGGCACGCTGGAGCCGCTGACACTGCTGACTGCGCTTGCCACCAGAACGGAACGCATTGGCCTGATCGGCACTGCCTCCACCTCCTACAGCCACCCTTACACGCTGGCACGCCAGTTCGCCTCGCTGGACCACATCTCCAAGGGCCGTGCAGGCTGGAACATCGTCACGTCCTGGGCGCCACGCGCTGGTGAAAACTACGGCCTGAGCACCGACATTGAGCATGGTGACCGCTACCGCATTGCCAAAGAGTTTGTCGAAGCCGTGGATGCGCTGTGGCGCAGCTACCCTGCCAGCGCCATCGTGGACGATGCAGCCAGCGGCCAGTTTGTGGATATTGGGCAGATTCGCCCCGTCAACTACGCTGGCCAGCACATCCGCACCCGTGGCCCGCTGAACGTGCCCAGCAGCCCGCAGGGCCGCCCGGTGCTGGTGCAGGCGGGCCAGTCCGAAGACGGGCGCGCTTTTGCTGCCCAGTGGGCTGAGGCCATCTTTACCGCCCATGGCAGCAAGGCATCGGCGCAGGACTTCTACCAGGACATCAAAGGCCGCGCCCAGGCAACAGGCCGCCGCCCGGAAGACATCGTCATCCTGCCCGGCATCAGCGCTGCCATTGGCTCCACCGAATACGAGGCACGGCAGGTCTGGGAAGAGTTGGACAGCCTGACCAGCGTAGAAGTAGGCCTGACCCGCCTGTCCGCACGCTTCGGTGGACACGACTTCTCGCACCTGCCACTGGATCGCAAGCTCAGCCGTGATGACTTCCCCGATCCCCATCTGGTCGAAGCCTCCAAGAGCCGTGCCATTGGCTATGTGGAAACCACGCTGCGCGATGGACTCACACTGCGCCAGCTGCTCAAGCGTCTGGCGGGTGCACGCGGCCACCTGGCGATTGCGGGCACGCCCGAGCAAGTGGCTGACACCATTGAAGACTGGTTCACCACCGGCGCTGCCGATGGTTTTAACGTCATGCCGCCCATCATCAACCAGCAGCTGGAACTGTTTGCCAGCGAGGTCGTGCCCATTCTGCGCAAGCGTGGCCTGTTCCGCAGCGACTACAGCAGCCACACGCTGCGCGGCCACTTCGGTCTGCAGGAGCTGCCTGCCGTGCACCACACAGCCGCGGCCCAGGCAAGCATCAAGGCGGCATAAGCCTTTCTCACGGTACAGCCATTGTGCTTGGCCGTGACTTTCAAAAAAATAGCTGCCAGCGCTTACTCGATAAGCGCTGGCAGGCAAAAAACTGCTACATCACAGCGGTACAAGAATGATGTTCATGCGCCCTGCGCTGCCACCTGCTGCGCCACCCATGCAGCCACATCCGCCAGACAGGCATCTTTGACCGCTCCCTCGGCACTGCTGCCAGCCAGATACGCCGTCACGATCCATGGCGCACCCTGGGGTGGGATCAAGAAGCCAATGTCGTTCGCATCCGTGGCATTGGTGCCGGTTTTATCGCCCACCTGCCACGATGCAGGCACACCCGCTTTCAGACGTTTGCCACCTGTGGTGTTGGCCAGCAACCATTGCCGCAACTGCTGGCGCGATGCCGTTGAGAGCGCCCCGCCCACCAAGAGCTTGTGCATGGTCTGTGCCATGGCACGGGGGCTGGTCGTGTCCAGCAACCCATCGCTGGAGGGGCGGTTGAGCGTTGGCTCATTGCGGTCCAGCCGTGTAACCGCGTCCCCCAGCTGGCGCGCATAGGCGGTCAGCGCTGCAGGGCCACCGTAGCTTTCCAGAATCAGATTGCCTGCTGTGTTGTCGCTGGTGGTGATGGTGGCCGCGCACAGCTCGCCCAGCGTCAGCCCCGGGCCATCGGCATGTTTTTCGGTGATGGGGGACCAGGGAATCAGCGCACTGCGCGGGTAGGCCATACGCCGCTGCAACGACTCCTGCCCCTGGTCGACACGGTGCAGCACCAGGGCACTGGCCAGCAGCTTGAAAGAGCTGAGCATCATGAAGCGCTCATCTTCGCGCCAGCCCCATTGCTGCCCGGTGGCAGTGTCCACAATGCTCACGCCCAGTCGCCCCTGTGCCTTCGCCTCCAGGGCCTGACAGTGCGCCTGCAAAGAGGCTGAACGGTGATCGGTTTTTGCGCTGGCACAGCCAGCCAGCAGGGTCAAACAAGCAGAAGTCGTAAACAGGCGGCGAGAGAACATGAAGTTTTTCCAACCAAAAAACGCAGCAAAAAGCAGCGCTATTGTTGGCGATTCGCGCTATGCCCTGCCCTGTGTTGGCCCTACACGCTGGCGCTTTAACGCTTCGCCCCCGCCTGCAGCAGCAAAGCCTCGATCTGCCCATAGCCACGCTGGCGGGCATGCTGCAAGGGGGTGATACCTTCGGCATCTGCAATATGCGGGTCTGCCCCGGCCGCCAGCAGATCCTGCACGATCTGCACATGCTGCGGGCCGCCCTGGCCCAGCACAATGGCTTCCATCAGCGCCGTCCAGTGCAGGCGGTTGATGTGGTTCACATCCACCCCTGCGGCAATCAGCAGGCGCACCGTTTCCACATGGCCACGCTCCGCGGCAGGAATCAGGGCCGTGCCGCCATAGCGGTTCAGGCTTTGCAGGTCTGCACCGTGCTGCAGCGTCATCTTGAGAATTTCGTTGTGCCCACGTGCCCCCGCGTAGAGGTAGGGGCTGTCCTGTATCTGGTCCTTGGCGTTCACATCAGCCCCGGCGGCCATGAGCAGCCGCGCAGCTTCCACCTGGTTGTGGTGGGTCGCAACCAGCAGCGGTGTTTCGCCACGGCGGTTGCGTGCATCCACCTGCGCGCCTTGCTCCAGTGCTGCGCGCAGCTGCACCACATCGCCACGCTGCGCTGCCTCGTGCAGTGGCTGCGGCGGCGCACCGCCGCTGGCACTGGCGGTGGCAGACATCCACATGGCCAGCAGCACCCCCAAGGCCATTCCCCTGCGTTTCCAGAACATTGCCACGCTCCTCGTCAAACTTTGAACCGCATGCTGCTCAGCGGGCAGCCACCGCTTCTGGCAGCTGCCAGATCTCACCCTTGCGCACCACCTTGCGTGCATACGGTGCAGTCGCTACGGCAGCGGCTGCATTCGGGGCCTGCACCAGCACAAAATCTGCCGCATGGCCGGGCTGGAGGCCGTAGTCGGCCTTGCCCATCACCGCTGCGCTGGCATGCGTTGCCATGTCCAGCGCCACGCGCAGATCGGCATCGGTGTAAAAGCCTGAGCGATAGGCCACCAGCATGGCGCGCTGCAACATGTCGCCATTGCCAAAGGGCCACCAGGCATCCTGAATATTGTCATTGCCGCTGAACACCCGTACCCCGGCCTCGCGCAGCTTGAGCACTGGCGGAAAGCCATGGTTGCCCGGTGCATTCGTCATGATGGCAATGCCCGCCCGGGCCAGCACCTCCGCAATGCGCTGCAGTGCGGCATCGTCCAGATCCCCCAGGCCATAGGCATGGCTGACGGCCACACGCCCCTGCATGCCCAGTGCCTCGGTGCGCGCAGCAATGCGCTGCAGATCGGCCATGCAAATCTCACCGGGCTCGTGCAGGTGGATGTCTACCTTGGCGGCATGCCGCTCGGCCAGATCAAACACCACGTCCAGCTGCCCATCGGGGTCACCATCGAAAGTAGTGGGGTCAATGCCGCCCACCACCTGCGCCCCGGCACGCATGGCCTGATCCAGCACCTGCGCCGTGCCCGGGCAGCTCACCACGCCAGCCTGCGGAAAGGCCACCAGCTCTATCTCCAGCCACTGTTCCCACTTGGCATGTGCCTGCAGCACGGCTTCCAGATGCGTGAGCTGTGTGGTCGCGTCCACATCCACATGGCAGCGCATGGCCATGGTGCCAAACCCCGCGGCCTGCGCCATCAAGGCCTCAGCACGCGCCACCATGGGCCGGGCGGAGGCCAGCGCCTGTTTTTCCACCGCCAGACGCTCACGCAGGCTGCTCACGGGCTGGTGGGAATGCCAGCGGTCGCCCACAAAGCTTTTGTCCAGATGGATATGGCCATCCACAAACCCCGGCAGCAGCACATGGCCTGCCACATCCACCACCTCTGCATGCGGCAGCACTGGGCACTCGCTGGCCATGCTGGTAATACGCCCCTGCTGCACCGCCACATGCACAGGTGCGCCATCCATATCTACGGCGTTGATAAAAATGCGATCGTTCATGCATTCACTCCCCAACAGTAGCGGCACACCGCGCAGCACGCGCTGCTTGCGCCTTATGCATTGACCATACGCGAAACCGCATTGTGCTGCCCATGCGGGGTTGACGCGTTCACAGGTAGGTGAACGAGCCAGCAAGCACATACTGGCGCAAATACCAAGCAATCAAAAAACAGAGCTACCAGCGCTTACTACATAAGCGCTAGAGCCCAATTTGATGCAAATTTCTTTCAGATGCTGTCCCACAGCTTGGGCACAGAACTGCCCAGCATGGCCAGACCCGAGAGCGTGAGCATCACCAGAATCAGCTGGCGAAAGGCGGCCTCACTCATGCCCTTGTAGGTATGCATGCCCAGCCAGGCTGGCACCAGCATGGCGGGAAGCAGCCATGCCAGCCAGTGCAGCACCGGGCCGGTAATCAGGCCGCGCTCCACATACAGCAGAGCCACCACGCACAGCATGGACAGGTTGAAGTTCTGAATCACCGCACGCTGTGTGTCTTTGGGAAAGCGGCGCAGGCTGCACCACAGCGTGGGAATCGTGCCCGTAAAGCCACCCAGACCACCCAGCACACCACCCGCCCAGCCCGCCACTGCATCGGCCACGCGCCCGCCATGCGTAATGGGGGGCAGGCGCTGCATCAGCAGCATGGTGGGGCACCAGATCAGCAGCAGCGCGCCCAGCCCGGCCTTGAACCAGAGCATGTTCAGCTGCGGCAGCAGCCACAAGCCCACGGGAATGCCTGCCAGCCCACCGAGCACAAACGGCAGCAGCTGCGGCCAGTGCGCACCCCGGCGCACGCTAAAGGCCGCGAGGATTTGCCCCGCCAGCGAACAGCACACGGCCAGCGCAGCAGCCACCTGCGGCTCCAGCACCCAGGCCCAGAACGACATGGCCACCATGCCAAACGCAAAGCCTGAAACGCCCTGCACAAAACCGGCGCACATGGCCCCGGCGACCACCACGATCAGCGTTGTCTCAACCGCCACTCCTGCTCTGATTTTTATAAGCGTGTTGATTGTCAGTGAGCCATGGTGATTCAGACAATGACAAAGTGATGGAACTTATAAAAGTGATAGCTGCCAGCGCTCGATGGGACTTCGTTAGAGGCCAAAAATGCTTAAATTCCGTACCCCCACCAGCGCCCCACCTGCGCGCAGTAAGCCACATAGTCCGCCCCAAACTTCTGGCGCAACACCGCTTCCTCCGGGCGAATCTGGTAGCGCTGCAGATAGCACACCAAGGCGGCGCACCATAGCACCCCGCTCCACGTACCCAGCGCCAGCGACCACCCCAGCAAACCCAGCACAAAACCCAGATACATGGGATTGCGCGTCCAGCGGTAAATGCCACGCACCACCAGCGCCGAAGCGTTTTCCGGCGCCACCGGGCTTACCGTCGTTCGCGCCTGCCGGAAGGCCCAGACCCCGGCCACGCACACCGCCAGCCCGGCAGCACCAAATACCGCAGCCACAGCCCAACGCAACGGCGTCACCCACTGCATGGGCAGCAACGCCGATGTGCTCCAGATACCCGCAGCCACCAATGCCACGAGCAACAGCGGCGGCAGCTTGAGTGCCAGCCAGCGCTGATCCCATGCCGCTTTCTGGTCCGAATGGTTCATGTTTACCCTCCTTGCGACTCCCCACCTCAAACCAAGCACACCGCCCAAACAAGAAGCAGCAAAGGCCCCCATCCCCACCTTCCCCCAGCGGGGGAAGGAGTGAAATACAGCCCTCACCCCTGCCCTCTCCCGCAAGC
>ERZ1034973.520-NODE-520-length-26905-cov-12.458659_pt1 | contig 26905 bp, 22 predicted proteins | sample MGYA00520686_ERZ1034973 | MGnify/ENA primary metagenome ERZ1034973 (study PRJEB33766, sample SAMN09781775) | gut metagenome | biome: gut microbiome | host: Homo sapiens | place: Madagascar | study: EMG produced TPA metagenomics assembly of the PRJNA485056 data...
CTCTTTTATGGGGTCTCATTTTTTTTGCATAAAAACACTTAATGAGGAATAAGAATAAAATGACTGAACTAAAAAAAGAACGACGCGTTTTTCACGTAGATCCGACTTACAAAATGGTAGACACTTGTGCCGGCGAGTTTAATGCAGAAACTCCTTATTTTTATGCCGGCTATGACAAAGAAAACGAGGCTGCCGAATTCCTTGACGAAATGGCAAAAAATAAAAAACGCAGTTCAAAGGGAACTATTATCGTTCTTGGTTCAGGTCCAATCAGAATTGGTCAGGGAATTGAATTCGATTATGCGTCTGTTCAGTGCGTCTGGTCATTGAAGAAACTTGGATACGAAGTTGCAATCATCAATAATAACCCGGAAACTGTTTCAACAGACTTTGATACTGCTGACCGCTTGTATTTTGAGCCGCTTACCCCGGAAGATGTGATGGGCGTTATCAATACAGAAAAACCTGTCGGCGTTGTTGTCGCTTTTGGCGGTGGAACGGCTATCAAGCTTGCAAAATTTCTTGACAGTCAGGGTATCAGGATTCTTGGAACAAGCGCGGATGCGATTGACCTTGCGGAAGACCGCGAGCGTTTTGAGGAGCTTTGCGCAAAACTGAACATCAATCGTCCTAAGGGGCTTACCGTAATGAACGAAACCGAAGCGCTTGAAGCTACGGCGAAACTTGGTTATCCGGTATTGCTGCGACCGTCTTACGTTCTTGGCGGTCAGAATATGATTGTTGCCTTTAACGACGACGATGTAAAAGAATACATGAAAATCATTCTTGCGCAGGGAATTGAAAATCCTGTTCTTATTGACCAGTATATGCAGGGAATTGAGCTTGAAGTCGATGGTATTTGCGACGGTGAGGATGTCCTTATCCCTGGAATTATGGAGCACATTGAACGAACTGGAATCCATTCCGGTGACAGTATTGCGGTTTATCCAAGCTGGAACTTGAATGATGTGCTTCGTGAAAAAATTATCCGCCAGTCAAAAGATTTGGCCATTAAGCTTGGCACAAAAGGTCTGGTAAATATTCAGTATCTTATTTACAACAATGACTTGTACATTATAGAAGTAAATCCGCGTTCCAGCCGCACCGTTCCGTATATTTCAAAAGTTACCGGTGTTCCGATGGTTGACCTTGCTGTGCGCGCCATGCTTGGTGAAAAACTAAAAGATATGGGCTATGGAACCGGATTGTACAGAATTCCGCCGTATTTTGCGGTAAAAGTTCCTGTTTTCAGCTTTGAAAAATTGATGGACGTTGATACTCACCTTGGCCCGGAAATGAAATCTACTGGAGAAGTTCTGGGAATTGCTTCTACAATGGAAGAGGCTCTGTTCAAGGGTTTGGTCGGTGCGGGTTATACAATGAAGCGTTCCGGCGGAGTTTTGTTCAGCGTTAGAAAGACTGACCGGTACGAAATTCCTGAGCTGGCCAGAAAATTCTATGACATGGGATTTAAGCTTTACGCGACAGAAGGAAACGCAAAAACATTGCAGGATTTTGGAATGGAAGTTCAGGTTGTGAACAAAATCCACGAAAATCCGAACGACAATCTTCTTACTTTGCTTGATTCTGGAAAAATTGACTACGTTATTTCAACTTCTGCAAAAGGACGAAATCCGCACGCGGATTCAGTACGAATGCGACGCCATGCGGTTGAACGCGATATTCCTTGTCTGACCGCCATTGATACGGCGAATGCCCTTGCAAATTGTCTGATGAGCAACTATTCTCCTGAGAATGTTGAACTTGTAGACATCAATGATTTAAGAACTTCAAAAGAAACTGTAAAATTTACAAAAATGCAGTCAACAGGAAATGACTTTATCATCATCAATACTGACGAGCAGATGATTAATAATCCGGGCGGACTTGCGGTTCGTCTTTGCAACCGACGTTCAGGAATCGGGGCGGATTCTGTTGTTCTTGTATGCAAGTCTGAAATAGCGGACGCAAAGGCAAGGTTCTTTAATCTTGATGGTTCGGAAGGAATGATGGCAGGAAACGCCTTGCGCGCGGTTGCAAAATATCTTTATGATAACGATATTTACGGAATCGCGGAAAAGCATGAGAAAAAATCTGAGCCGACTGCGAACATTAAAGTTGAAACCGCCAGCGGCGTAAAATCTTTGAAGATTTATAAGTTGAACGGAATTGTTTCTTCTGTAACGGTTGATATGGGAAAACCGGATTTTGCTCCGAAGTCGCTTCCTACTACGCTTGAGGCGATTCCTTTAAACATTGAAGGATTGCCGGAAAAGGCCATTGTTAATCAGCCTCTTACAGTTGACGGAATAAATTATAATGTTACTTGCGTTAGCGTTGGAAACCCGCATTGTGTTGTTTTTGTTGGATTTGTCGATAAGGTTGATGTTAAAAAAATCGGTCCGATGTTTGAAAACCACGAAGAATTCCCAGACCGCACAAATACGGAATTTGTGCGCGTTGTCGGGCCGAACGAGCTTAAGTTAAGGACTTGGGAACGCGGAAACGGAGAAACTCCTGCCTGTGGAACCGGTGCCTGTGCGGCGGTAATTGCAGCGGTTTTGAACGGTTATTGTAAGTTGAACGAGGACGTTACGGTTGATGTCCGCGGCGGAAAGCTCATTGTTAAATACACTGGTGATACGGTTTATTTGACAGGCGCGACAGACTTCCTGTTTAGCGGAAAAGTTGTAATCTGACAAAAATTTAAAAATAAAGGGGTCTGCTATTGACAAAGTATACCAAAAAATAGTATAAAGACCCTACAACTTTTGTCTCCTTCGTCTAGTGGTTAGGACATCGGGTTTTCATCCCGACAACAGCAGTTCAATTCTGCTAGGAGATGTAAAAAGCCGGATATTTTTGTCCGGCTTTTTTGTTTTAACAGTTTTTTCTGCTGACAAGGATAGTTCTTCTTTTTGGTGCTTTTTCCTTTGTATTTTAGAAAACTGAAGTCTTTATGATTTTTGCATGATTTATGCGGCTTACAGAAAAGATTTTTGTTTCTTCAGAATTGTCAAGCTGCATTTTCAGCATGCTGTCGCTTGTCTGCCGTATGACCAAAAGCGGCTTTCCAAAGAATTTTTCCATCTTGCCTGAATTGTTTTCCGCGGGAACTGTAATTTCCAGCATATCAGAATGGTTTATTGCGTTTTCAATTAAATGAATTTTTCCGGAAAAGTTCATTCCGTCCGCTTCAAGAATTTCCAGCCGGACGGTTTCTGGTTTTAACTGTTCTTTTGTAAGGATTATATTTTTTTTGATTCTGTTTGCAAGGCATTCTTTTTGCTGTTTTGTAAGCTCGATTGTATCTATATACGCAAGGAAGGCCGATTTTATTTCTTCAGCAGTTTTTGTACTTGCCAGGTTTTCCTTTGATTCTGTTTTTGCAGGATTATTCTGTGTTTCCAGAGAAATAAGATTTTTACCTTCGCTGATAAATGGAAAGGCAAGCGCTTCTGTTTTTTGGCTGGAAGTTTTTACTGTGCTAAGTATTTCAAGTCCGCTTTGGGCAATAAAATCTGAAGGCTCTTCGTTAAGCGGAATGTTCAAAAGATAAATTCCTTCAGCAAGCTTTGCGTTTATAAACGATGATATTTTGGGATTGTTTTCGATTATGCGCTGATTTTTTTCATCAACTTTTAAAATGTACCCTTTGAAGAGAATTGCAGACGAGTATGAATTTTTCCATTCTTCAATGTTCATCAGCAGGCTTTGCGGGATTCTGTAGGCGTTGTACTTTGAAAGATACTCAATTATTTTGTGTTCGGAGATTCCTCTGTCCAAGGCGCGGTAAATTGATTTTTTTGAAATTTCAAACTCGCAGACTGTGTTGAAAGAAACTATATTCAAAAACGTTGCAAGCGGCAAAAGCTCTTCCAGCGTAAGTCCTGGAAGTATGGCAATGCTTGTTCCTGCGTTGATATTTAGAATTCCTTTTTTTTCTGCTGAAGGATTTTGTTTTTCCTTGAAAATTTCGTCAGGCATTACAATTGGATTTTCAGATTCATCTTTTCTGGCTTCTTGCAAAAGCCCAAGACTAACAGCATTTTTGATTATGTCGTAGATTATTTCTTCTGAAAGATTTTCTGCCGGTTGAATTTTATATGATTCCAAAAGCCTTGAAAATCTGGATTGAGCTGGAGTGTCCGCGATATTATTTTTTTTATATTTTATAAGAAATGCGGTTCTGAACACAGAATCTAAAGAAAGCCCGGTTTCTGGAATTGAAGCTATTGTGTTCAGAAGAAGCTGTGCCTGGCTTTGCAGCGACTGGCGGCTCAGGCGGGTAACAGAAGCGGCCGCGATGTATGCGTACTGTTTTATTTCTTCAAGCTGGGCAAATTTTTCGAACTTTTTTGTATCTGCAAAAATGTCTTTTTCGCCGAATTTTATAAGTCCAAGATTAAAAAATGACGCTAGAAGCAGCTGAACGCAGTCATAGTGTCCTGTAAAAATTTCTGAAAGCCGTTCCGCATCGCGTTTTTTTATTTCTGTATTGTTTTTGCACATTCCCGGATTTTCAAGAATGTAGGAATAAAACGCCGCGATAAAAGAAGGCGAAATTGAAAAGTGCGGATTAAAGTTTTTTTGAATAAATGAAGGCGCTGGAAAAAGCAGGCGCAGATCTGCGGCGCAAGCAAGGTGGTCTTCCAGAATTGGGTTAAGCGCAATGAAGGTTTCGCCTGTGTCGGAATCTTTGTATGAATAAATAATCAGCCGTTCATTTAAATTTATCAGTTCGGAATAGATGTCGGAAAGAAAATATTCTGATTCAAAAAAATCAATCAGTTTTTGCTGGGTGCATTTATCAATAAACGAAATTGCAGTTATGATTTTTTTATCGAATTCAGAAAGATACGAAATGATTGTGTTTTTGTTTTCTTCCTTGCGAAAAATGGAGCTCAGTTGTTCAATTAGCTTGTCTTTGTTGAACGGTGTATGAATTTCGCCAAGGTAAATCCGCATTATTTCAAAAAAACGTTCGTCTTCCATTGTTGACAAAGTTTCTCGCCAGCGGATTATTCGCTGTGTTTTTGGATTTAGTTCATGTGCGTTCATAAAGTCTCCGGCAGTTTGCTGTTCAGTTCGTCCAAATCGCTTTTCTGTGCATAGCGTATTATTCTGTATGAATAACCCTGTTCTGCAAGAAATTTCTGGCGGTTTGAGCCAAATTCCTCTTCAACTGTATTTCTTGTGATTAACGTAAAAAAACGGCTGGTTCGTTCTTTTGGACGAAGAATCCTTCCGAGCCTTTGCGCTTCTTCCTGCCGGCTTCCGAATGTTCCGCTTACCTGAATTGCAAGCGAGGCATCCGGTAGGTCAATGGCGAAATTTGCAACTTTTGAAACAACCAGAACGTGTATTTTGCCTTCTCGGAAGTCCTGATAAATCTTGTCGCGCTCTGCGTTTGGAGTTTTTCCTGTGATTATAGGAGTTTTTAGTTCTTTTGAAAGAATTTCCAGCTGTTCAAGGTATTGCCCGATTACAAGAATTTTGTCTTCCGGGAAGCGCGAGATTATTTCTTTTGTAACTTCCGTTTTTACAGGATTTTCGCTTGCAAGCCGATGTTTTGTGCGTGCAGGCGCAACCGCGTATTCAATTTCTTCTGATTCCGGTAAATCAAGGCGGACTTCAATACATTCTGCTTTTGCAATCCAGTGGCTTTTTTCAAGTTCTTTCCATGGAACATCGTAGCGTTTTGGTCCGACCAGGCTAAAAACGTATCCTTCGCAGCCGTCTTCGCGGACTAGGGTTGCGGTAAGACCAATTCTGCGCACAGCCTGGAGTTCTGCGACTACACGAAAAACCGGGGCAGGAAGCATGTGGACTTCATCATAAATTATAAGCCCCCAGTTTCTTTTGCGGAAAATTGAAAAATGAGGATATGGCCCGTCTTTTTCCGGACGCCATGTAAGAATCTGGTAAGTTGCGACAGTTACAGGCGCAAGAGTTTTGTTTTCGCCTGTGTATTCGGCGATTTGTTCCGGCAAAAGGTTTGTCTTGTCTAAAAGCTCCTGAATCCACTGATGAACCGCTGAAATATTTGTGGTGATAATCAGAGTGCTGGTTTTTAGAAGGTTCATTACATTCATTCCAACAATTGTTTTTCCAGCGCCACAAGGAAGAACAACAGTTCCGAAACCAGTTCCTGGTCCGCGGTTTCCGACAAGGGCGTTTGCGGCTTCGTTCTGATAGTTTCGTATTTGGAAAGTTTTGCCGGCTTTTGTTGTTTCCAGCAGGTGAAAATCCAGAGGCTCGCCGTTTTTAAGCTGAATCTCATCTTTTATCGGCCACAGCGCTTTTAGCAGAATCTGCTTGATTGTTCCGCGGTCAGTAAGTTTTAGCTGGAAGCAGTATTTTTTTTCCTCTTCTGAGACAGAAATGTTTTCCGGAACGGCTGATTCATCAAATTCGCATGGTTCAAGAATCTTTTTTGCCTGAGGATTTGCAGAAATTTCAAGGAAAATCGGGCGCGAGTTTGCAACAAGATAAAGATATTGCTCTTCTACAAATTCGGTTTGTTTCTTTTCTGGTGAATCATTCAGAATATCCGCTGTTTTTACAGGAACTTTGATTGTTGGTCCCGGAATTAGACGCAATTTCCCAAAACGGCTCGCCGTTTCCGTTATCCAAACTTCAATTGACTGGGGAACATCGTAGCGCGAATATTTTTTCAGCACATCAATGGCGTTTTCAGCAGTAAAACCAGCGCTTGTGGCGTTCCATAAAGAAAGCGGAGTCAGTCTGTAAGTGTGAAGATGTTCCGGAGAACGTTCAAGTTCTGCAAAAGGAAGAAGGTCGTTTCTGCATTCCATGGCAAGCGGAGCGTGAACATCAAGCAAAAGCGTTCTGTCGCCTTGAACAATCAAAGGATTTTCTAAATTCATAGCAGAATATTTTACAATATAGACAAAAAAGGCTCAATTATAAAAAGAAGAAAAAACTGCGTTTTGGGGAATACTCTTGCATGCATATTGATAAAAAATTTGATAAAGCAAATCGCATTGTAGATTCTTATATGATTTATGAAAAAAGCGGAGAGGTTGAAATTTCTTTATCGGTTTCTGAAGTTGGTTTTTGGTTGTGAGATGTTTCATCGTGGCAGAACTGGATATTATTGGCCAAAGCTTTGCACATATTGATCTTTGTTTTTTATATTTCAAGTTGAAAAGTTATTACTGAGTAAAAGTTTTTAACTTGAAAGTTAAAAACTTTTAAATTATAATCAGATTTATGGTTGTACGAAAGGAATTTATGAAAATCCTCTGGGATTGGAAGGACAAAAAGGTCATAAAAGTTGTTGCAGGCGTAAGGCGCTGCGGAAAATCAACGCTGCTTAGCCAGTTTAAATCGGAAGTTGAAAAACTTGGCGAATGCAATACAATTTCAATCAATTTTGACGACCTTGAGAACGAATTTCTTTGCGATTATCACGTTCTTTATCAGCATTTGATGGAAAAGATTACGGATAGGCTGATGAACTATATTTTTCTGGACGAAATACAGCTTGTTCCGCAGTTTGAAAAAGTTGTGAACAGTCTTTTTCTAAAGGAAAACGTTGATATTTACATCACCGGCTCGAACGCCTATATGCTTTCCGGCGAGATTGCCACGCTTCTTTCCGGTCGGTATATCGAGATAAAAATGCTGCCGTTTTCGTTTGCCGAATATGCTCAATTCAAGCGAGATTTTTTTAAAAAAGAAGTCGCGGCTGATGAAACTTTGTACAATGAATATGTTTCGCTCGGCGGATTCCCTTACGTCGCATCAATCAGCAACGACAAGAATCTGGTTCGCGATTATATCCGCGGAATTTATTCCACGATTGTTCTGAAAGACATAATCCAGCGCAAAAAACTTTCGGATTCGGATGTTCTTGAAAAAGTCTGCAAGTTCACGCTTTCTAATGTGGGAAATCTTGTCTCGTCAAAGAAAGTGAGCGACACATTGACAAGCGGCGGACGCAAAACTTCCCCGGCGACTGTGGAAAACTGTTACAACGCATTGACTGAAAGTTATCTTTTTTACAAGGCGACGCGATACGACATAAAAGGCAAGGAATTTCTAAAAAGCCTTGAAAAATATTACGCCGTTGACATGGGCTTGCGTTTTTTTATGCTGGGAATCAGAACCAGCGACGACGGATTTATCCTTGAAAATGTTGTTTTCTTGGAGCTTTTGCGGCGCGGCTACGAAGTCTACGTGGGAAAATATAATGATTTTGAAATTGACTTTGTGGCAAAAAAAGATGGACTGACGGAATACTATCAGGTTGCGCTTTCTGTGCGAGGGCAAGACACTTTGGAACGGGAACTGCGTCCGTTCAGGCTGATAAAGGACAATTATCCGAAATTTCTGATTACTCTGGACAACTCAAACGACATTGACCACGACGGAATAACGCAGGTTTACGCGGTAAAGTGGCTGGCGGAAAGATAATGCGATTTGCCATTATCTGTTCCCTCTTGTCATCCTTCGGCTTGATTTGAGGATCTTTTGCAATAGGTTTCATTACTTATGTTTGCCGATTTTATTGTTTATGATAATAAATGAAAGGTCAAAGGAGAAAAACATGCAAAAACAAATTGCACTTCTTTGCGGAATAAATGTAAGTGGGAAAAATAAAACTGCAATGAAAGATTTGAAAGCTGAATTTGGCAAATTGGGTTATGAAAATGCGGCAACGCTTTTAAACAGTGGAAATATTGTTTTTGAAAGTGCGGAAAGAGATGAAAAACTGGTGGGCAAAAACGGCAAACTCGCAAATTAAGGATTCAATCACAATCCGCATGGCAGGCACTGTAAGAAAACTGCTTGAAATGTGCAGAAAGCAGGGGGGGGATGTCGCAGTTATGCTCAATGTTAAAAAAAAACTGCCCGAAAATCGGGCAGTCGGGAGTTCAATTTAAAAGTTAAATAGGCTCAATACATCATTACCTCTAGTTTTACTTGACGTAACCTTACCCGTGGATACATTTATTGTATAGGTCATGAGAGGTTTGAACTCGTAAAAATCATAATCTTTCCAACCATCATTTAATGGTTCACCTTTTATTTTTTGAATTGATATAGGATATTTTCCAGAAGAAAAATTATCTAATGAGTTAATTGTTTTGCTTGTTGTCAGTTTTACATCATAGAATGTATATCCATAATCAAATGATATGCAGCCAGTCCAAGCTTTTTCGTTATTAACTGCTAAAACTTTAGGTGGTTGTATGACTATTTTTGCACCATTTGAGGAAAAAGTTTCACTTGAACCATAAACAGCCGAAACTTTGTAGTAGTAAATTTTATTATCGCTCATCGTTACATTTTTATCTTCAAATACAAAACTAAAATTTGATGCCGAGCTTTCTTTTACCTGTTCGTAACCATCATATTGTGATTCACTTCTATATAATCTATATTTCTGTGTTCTTGAATCTACATATTTTTCAGCATTACTTATTTTAACAACAAGCCCTTTACAATCATCAGTAATAGGTGCATACGCTTTTGTTACAAAAGGTTGAGTTAAATCAACAATTACTTCTTGCTTGTCTTTTGTCATTGCTGCGGCGTATGGACTATAAGTACTCTGTGTTGTACCATTCGACGCTTTTACCCAGAAATAATAAGCTGTACCGGATATTAACTGTGGTATTGTTATATAATTTTTATATGCAATTACATAATCTGTTTCATAAGAAACTGAATTGTACCTTGAATAGTAAACAAGATAATATGTTGCTCCGGTTACGTTTTCCCAATTTAGAGAAACAGATGATTCCGACATTGCAGTTGCATTTAAATATGATGGAGCCGCAAGAGTTTCTTCCGATTCTTCCTCATTTTCTACATAGCAAGATACACTGTTGCTTAAATCGCTTTTTAATCCATCAGCAGTTTTGGCTCTTACCCAGAAATAATATGTTATTTTGTTAGTTTTTATTTCTGTTATTGTGCATGAAGTTTCTGTTGTATCTCCAATTGTTTTTTCTTCATTAAAGTTATTTGTTGTGTTGTAATATATTTCATAACTGTCGGCATCCTGTACAATAGACCAAACCAAAATTATTCTTTTAGACGATTTGTCGTACATTGCGGTAACAATCGGAGTTTCAAGTTTGGTTGGTTTTTCCTCTTCTCCACTACCATTTTCCGGTTTTGTCGCACTCCATAAGCCTGTAACCTGACCTTTTGAATCAGTTTCTGTCGGTGTAAAATATCCGTTTTGTGTTTTTAAATCAGCTGTTTGTTTTCCGTTGCCGTCTGTAAAAATCACGTTGGCGTGTTTCACAGAAGCTTTGTATATTCCGCTTTCGGCAACAGACATTTTTATTCCGGGCCATTCAGCGTTGCTGCCGCTGTCGTCCCAAGAGTACACGTAAACTTCATCCCAATTTGCGATTTCGTTGCAACAGAAGTGGACTGTATATTCTGTCTGCTGATTTTCTTTAGATGGTTCGCTGGAATTGCCGGAATCATTTTCCACTGTATCAGTGCAGCTTATAAAGACCAGAGACAAAATTGCAGCTAAAATAACATTTTTGTATTTCCTCATTTTTTCCTCCGCTATAAAATATATTAAAGTTAATATAATATTATATCAAATATGTCGATTGAATTTATACAATAATATATCTAAATTGATATAAAATGGATTTAGAAAGAATTGTAATTGACAACATAAAAAGAATTCGCAAAGAAAAACGTATCACTCAAGAGCAGCTTGCCGAAGCATGCAGTACAGCGACCAGCTACATCGGGCTTATGGAAACCTATAAAAATGTTCCTAAGCTATCTACGATCGAAAAAATTTCAAATGCGTTGGACGTTGAGCCGGAAATTTTATTCAAGAAAAATCAGATTGACAGCAGCAAGGAAGAGCAGATAAACAAAATTGTTAATTCAGTTTTGAAAGATATGAAAAAAATATTGTACAAATCATTAAAAGAAAATTTTCCGGCCGCACATTCAATTTCATAAGCATACGGTCAACCAGAATCCGTCCCCAGCCATCAGGCAGACTGTCGTTGAAAATTCCATGAACGCCGCCAAACGGTTCCCATTCAGGAATAAAGACTTTTTTTTCAAGCGGAAGAGAAAACGGCGAAATGGAAAAACCGTTTTCAAGCCATTCATCGCTATAGGTAAAGGCCGTGTAACGTTCCTTATACAAGGCCAATGTTCCAACGAGCCGCTTTGTTGTGCCGTTGTCAAAAAGTACGGAAAGTCTATTTATTTTTTCATCTACAATAAGCTCCTCTATGCTCAAAAACTGTTTTTTTGAAAAAAGAGAATCAAATTCATTTTCCAAATTTAAGGCGATTGCGATTTTTATCAACGAAACAAACGAAATTCCATGTTTTTGTTCAAACCGCTTATATGAGGCAAAAGAAATTCCCGCTCTTGCGGCCAGTTCCGCCTGCGTAAAATGAAGTTCTTTCCTGCGTTTTACAATTCTTTCCGAAATTTCCTTTGCAATCTGTGAGGCTGTTTTTTGTTCTAGCTGTATCATTGCTAATATATTAGCATTTTATATCGTGATTATACGGCTTAATCTCGTCAGAGTTGCCAAATCTTTTGTATTTATCGTGGTATGGATTACTTTTTTGATAAATATAAGGCAATTAATATTTATTTTTCCGAAAACTCTATAGTAAAAGAATATAATGATTTCTTTAATTATCTACCTCATGACTGGGAGAACTTGAATTCTGATAGTGAGTGTTTAATGTTCATGCGGAAAGCGTCTGCGAAAAAGGGATGTTTAGAAAGTTACAAACTTTAAAACATCCCTTTTTTGTAATAATATTTTTTTCCATATTTTGCGCTGTTTTGATAAGCTCAATTGGTGCAATAAATTATTTTAATAATTGATATGCAAATGTCGCAATCCGCTTCGCGTCTTGCTCACCGAGTTTTCCTTGCGGAAAACTCTCACGTGTTATTTTTCCGGGTCAGAAATTGTGATGTGCAGGTCTTTGAGCTGTTGCTCGTCAACCGCACTCGGACACTCGTCCATCGGCGACATTGCAAGGTTGTTCTTCGGGAAGGCGATTACTTCGTGGATGCTTTCCTCGTGGCACATGAGCATTATAAGGCGGTCGAGGCCTGGTGCGATTCCTCCGTGCGGCGGCGCGCCGAACTTGAACGCCTGCACCAAGAATCCGAACGCTTTTTCTGCGCGCTCGCGGCTGTAGCCTACGATTTCAAAAATACGCTCCTGCAGCGCCGGGTCGTTGATACGCATTGAGCCTGAGGCAAGCTCGTATCCGTTCAAAACAAGGTCGTAAAGGTCGCCTTTTACAGAACCAGGGTCGCTTTCCAAAGTGTCCCAGTATTTTTTCTGCGGAAGCGTGAACATGTGGTGCTCTGTTTCCCAGTGGTTTTCTTCCTCGTTCCATGCAAAGTACGGGAAGTCGATAATCCATGCGAAGTGGAATTCGTCTTTCGGGTTGTAAAGGTTCAGGTCTTTTCCAAGCTGCTTGCGGACCGCTCCGAGCGCAACGCACGCTGTCTGCCATTTTTCGTCGCTTACAAACAAAAGAAGGTCGTTCTTTTCCGCTCCAAGCCTTGAGCAGATTTCCGCTTCTTTTCCGGCGAAGAACTTTGAGATTCCGCCTTCAAATTTTCCTTCCGCGTCAACCTTCATCCAGGCAAGGCCTTTTGCATGGTTGATTTTTGCAACTGCTTCAAGCGCTTCAATGTGCTTTCTTGAATATTTGTCCGCGGCGTTCTTTACAACAAGGGCTTTAAGTCCGCTTCTCTTGTGGCGCTCGATGTTCTTGTCTGCGTTTGCGGCTCCAGCCTTGAATGCGTTAAAGTCGCTCAAATCCGCCATAAAAGCCGCGTCCTGCATCTTCATATCAAAGCGCAAGTCCGGCTTATCGCTTCCGTAAAGGTCAAAAGCGTCATCCCAGCTGATTCTGTCAAAATGAACCGGAAGCTCGTAGTTCAGGGTTTTCTTGAAAATGTGGCGCATAAGCTCTTCTGTTGTTTCCAGAACTTCCTCGCGGTTTGTAAAGCTCATTTCCATATCAATCTGGGTAAATTCTGGCTGGCGGTCTCCGCGGGCATCCTCATCGCGGTAACAGCGCGCAATCTGGAAATACTTGTCAAATCCCGAAACCATCAGAAGCTGCTTGTAAAGCTGCGGCGACTGCGGCAAAGAATAGAATTTTCCCGGATGAACACGGCTCGGAACAAGGTAGTCGCGCGCGCCTTCCGGAGTTGATTTAATAAAAGTAGGAGTTTCAATTTCCAAAAAACCCTTGGAAGTCAAAAATTCGCGTGTGGCAAAAGTTACAGCCGAACGCAAGATGATGTTGTGCTGCATAGGTTCGCGGCGCAAATCAAGATAGCGGTATTTAAGGCGCAAATCTTCGTTCGCAACAACAAGAGTTCCATCCTTCTGGCGGACTTCTTCAATGCTAAAAGGCAATTCCTGCGACGTTGTAAAGATTTCTATGTCGCAAGCTTCAACTTCAATCTCGCCGGTCGCCATGTCCTTGTTCACGTCTTTTTCAGCACGTGCGGCAACAACGCCTTCAACAGCGATACAATATTCCGACTTTAAGGAAGCGGCGATTTTTTTAACTTCGTCCGAAGCATTGTCGCCAACCATTACCTGAGTAATTCCATAGCGGTCGCGCAAACGGATAAAAATAAGTCCGCCCAAGTCGCGCGTTCGGCTGACCCAACCGTTCAATACAACTTTCTTGCCAACGTCAGCCTTAGTAAGCTCGCCGCAAGTTACAGTTCGTTTAGAATTTTCCATAAATATGCCTTTCGCGCCAAAAAAACAGCGCACATTTTAAGATTTTTCTATTTTAATGACTAAAACATTTTTGAGCAATTCAAAAACACGGGTGGTTCGGCAATAAATTGCCGTCGGGCTTTTCAGATTAATGCCATCTGCTAAACTTTTTACCCGGCAACGTCTGGTTTGCTATCACCGGACAAAAGCCATTCCGCCCATCAGCAGAACAGAAAGCACCGTCATAAAAACATCGGGCACACGCCTTACAATTTTAGCAGCGGGAATTTTCGTTTTTGTTCTTCCGTGCTGCCCGACTTCTTAAAGTCCAGCTGAAGCGCATTGCGCGGAGTCTTCAGTTCAAGCTCCATAAGCTCATCTTTTGCCGTATCATTCAATGAATACTTTTCAGAAATTTTCTCCGTAAAATCCACAGGAATAACACGCTCGCCGCTTTCAATCGCAGAAAGATAAGAAGGCGCAATCCCCATATCCTTTGTCATCGCCGCAAGAGTCTTGTCCTTGTCAATCCTGAGCTTCTTAAGATATTTTCCGTATTCAGTTGCCGGCATATTCCAAACCCCTTGTGAAATAAAATTGCAAGTAGAAAATTTGATTTTTCCGGACAGATTTCGAATTTTATTCATAAATACAGTTTATAATTAAGGGAGGACAATCTGGTTTTCTTCACACACTTGTTTTATGATTTTTAATTGCTTTACGGATAATGTTTTATAAACCTCGCTAAATTTAGTTTTGTGTTCTGTGGATTTTTCGATATGATAAAGGAGCTCTTTTACGGCGACAATATCTTTTGCTCTTTTTTCTCGAGGCTCACGGTCAGGATTTGTAAGAATTTTTTGAATCACATATGCAGAAGGTTCTGGAATTATGAGCGTATATTTTTCTCCATCTGTTGCAGTTGTCTCAATTTCTCTGGCAAAATCTGAAAGAATATTTATGGCACGTAATCCTTCAGACGTAATTCCAAGAGGTTTAATATTCACCTTTCCATCAGTTCCTGCCCCAAGAACTCTTGTAAGAAATTCAAGTTCAAGAAGATCTTCTTTATAAAATCTGGAAATTCCATCAACTTCGTCATAAATATAGCCAATATTCTTTAGTTTTTGTACAACATTGATTTTTTCTTTTGGTATATTAATGTTTCTGTAAAAGAAATCCACATCACGAGTTTTTAAATTAGGCATAAAATCTGTTTTAAATAACGGCGGAAATAAATACTCAGCCCAGCTACCGATAATCATTACATGACGTAATAGACCGATTTCGTCAAATGCTTTAATTGTCTGCCAAAAAGCCTCTTCCTGCTCCTTTCTCATTTAAATGCCTTTAATAAATCCTTTTGTTCGAGTTTTAATTTTTTTATGAGTTGCTTATATTCATTCCGCTTATCTAACTGCATCTGCAATTCATCTGAATCAAACGTTTCATTTTTCCCCAAAAATTTAGAAATAACTTTGTTTCCTTCTCTGTAATTTAAATAGAAATATTCATGATTACCTATTTTTCTCTTATAAATAGACCCTTTAGGAAGATTTTCCAATTCTTTTTCATAACGAGATACTAGGCGCTGGTTTCTTTCTAGTTCATCCTGAAAAACCGCTTTTACCACATCCGATTTCATATAAACACACTTACACTACAAATATGTTAATTTTGATTATTTGTAGTGTAACTATAATTTACACTACATTTTTTAATAATTCAAGATATATGTAGTGTAAGTTTCAAAATATATTTTATACCGCTTATAAGTATGCAGACAAGAAAACATATTTTCTAAAAACTTCTTCATAGCGTTCCAATGAATACAATGAAAACACAAGATTCATTTTTTCAAAATAATTATTTGTATTTTTTGCAATATTAAAATTAAAGTTAAATCTTTCACTGTAATAATTAAAAAATGTATCATCTATTGAAATCTTTTTATTTTCTTTAAAATCAGAATCCATAGAAATACCATGAATATCTGCTTTTTTTTAAATTGCCACAATTTTTTCATAGCATTTATTCTTATCCTTCTTATATTCTGGAATTTTTTTATAAAAATCACAAAATAAGAAATATAATCCTGAGTACAGATTTCCTGCAGCACTTCAATGCAGTCGGCAAATCGGTTCTGCTCAAAATAGCAGTTGCCGAGAATATTCATTGAATCAACAAAATATTCCTTATCTTTTTTTGTGCACAGCCTTTCGCCTTTTAAACTCTGAGCACAGATGAGTATTTTCCATAATCTTTGAAAGATAAAAAAGCTTTCTGCGGATTTCAGGAAAATCTTCTTTGCAAGGGCGTTTTCTCCTGTCAAACGAAGTGAACCGCTGAATAATCACGTCAATTTCCTGTTGATTGTATTCACCGTATGTAACCGCACTAAGTTTTAAAATTTCAGGATATTCTCCTTTTCGCATAGAGTCAGAAGTTCTATATGTTGTGGCTTGCGTGCGTTAGGCTATGGAGTCCCTGCGGAGCAGTTCACCGCAAGCGAACGGAGTGAGTGCGGAGAATGAGCGGTTAGCGAAGGACGGAACAGCCGACGGCTGCGGCGGTTGAGCGTTGCGAAACCAGAGCGGACGGAACGCCCTGAAACGCGGGTTGCTTAAAAATATAACTTTTGTCTGCATAAAAAATTCGACAATTTTTTTTTGTGCCTTTATACTTAAATTATGATAAGCAAATATATTTTTGGAAAGCCTTTTAATACGGAATCGGTGGTTTGTCTTCCTGATGAGGCAAAAATTTTTTCAGATGATGCAAGTTCTTTTAAATATGCGCAAATTTCAATAAATGAAAATGATGGATTTTCTTTTAGAATGCATGTTTCGCCAAAAACAATGATTTTCGGGCTAGGGCAGTCCATGGGCGGAATTAACAAAAGGGGCAGGATTTACAACTGCTGGTGTACGGATGAATTTTCTCATACAGAGGAAAAAACTTCTCTTTACGGCGCTCATAATTTTATGATTTTTTTCGAGCCGGATTCCAAGAATGCGTTCGGGCTTTTTTTTGACTATCCGGGATTGGTTCAAATTGATGCGGCTTTTTCTAGCTTTGATACTGTAAGTGTGAAAATTGAAGATGTGCATTTGAATATGTACTATATAGAAGGAAATAGTCTTTTAGACGTTGCGGGTCAATTCAGAAAAATGATTGGAGCCAGTTACGTTCCGCCGGTCTGGTCGCTGGGTTTTATGCAGAGCCGCTGGGGATATGGTTCAGAAGAGGATTTGAAAAAAGTCTACAAGAACTACAAAGAAAAGAATATTCCGCTTGATGCGATTTTTTTGGATATTGATTATATGGAGGGTTTCAGAGATTTTTCTATTAATAAGAAGAATTTTTATGATTTTGCAAAAACTGTTTCTGATTTTAAGGAAAAAAATGTTCACATTGTGCCAATAATCGATGCGGGCATAAAAGTTGAAGATGCCGCTCCAGATTCAGAAGGCGTTCAGAATGATTATTTTTGTAAAAAGGCGGACGGTTCTCTTTTTGCGGCTGGTGTTTGGCCGGGACTTTCGCATTTTACAGATTTTTTAAATCCTGCGGCTAGGAGATGGTTTGGTGGTCTTTATAAAAAACTTACGGATATGGGAATCGATGGTTTTTGGAACGACATGAATGAGCCGGCTCTTTTTTATTCTGAGGATGGACTAAAAAATGCTTATAAAGAAATTCTTTCTGTAATAGACAATAAAAATCCGGAAGTTTATGACACTTGGAAATTAAAAGATGCGGTTCTTGGTGTGCAAAATTCTATGGATGACTACAAGAGTTTTTATCATAAAGTTCCTGCCGATATTGCCGGAGCTCTCGCGGAGGATGTTCAGAACGGACTTGCGGTGGTTCAACATTCAAAAGTACATAATCTTTATGGCTACAATATGACCCGCGCCGCAAGCGAATTTTTTACTAAGAACTGCAAGAATGATGTGCTTATTTTTAGCCGCGCTTCGTATATCGGGGCTCACAGGTACGGAGGAATTTGGACGGGCGACAATGCTTCCTGGTGGAATCACATTGAGCTTTTAATCCATCAGCTTCCGGGATTGAATATGTGCGGCTTTTTGTACACAGGATGCGATTTGGGCGGTTTTGGCGGAAACACAAGCCGCGAGCTTTTGCTTCGTTTCTTAGGCGTTGGAATATGGACTCCTTTGATGAGAAATCATTCTGCGCTGGGAACACGGGAACAGGAATTTTATCAGTTTGAAAACACGGAAGATTTTAGAGGAATTGTAAGCTTCAGGTACAGAATTCTTCCGTATCTTTACGAAAAGCTAAAGAAAGCGAGCGCTGAAAATTCTCTTTTCTTTAAGCCTCTTGCGTTTGAATTTGCGGATGACGAGATTGCCGTGCAGACAGAAGATCAGCTTTTGCTTGATGATGACATAATGATTGCTCCGGTTTACAGGCAAAACGCATCCGGAAGAAACGTGTATTTGCCGGAAGATATGAAAATGGTTCGCTGCGCATTGGGTTCTGGGCTGGACAAAGGCTTGCCGGAAATAACCCGGCTTTCAAAAGGAATGCACTTTGTAAAATACGCGCAAAATGAAGTTGTGTTTTTCCTAAGAAAAGGAAAATCCGTCTGGGTTGTGGATTCCGCACAAACGACGGCAGAACTTGATTTGTCGACAAAAGCGGTTTGGGGGTAGTATATTGGAACTTTGAAAAACTTGTAACATTTGATAAAAAATTGAATGATTTCATATCAAGCCTTGAAAGAAAATAAATCATTATATTGTTTGTGGAGAAAGTTGATGAAAAAAATCTTCTTTTTGTTTTTTGCTGTTGCCGCGTTATTTTTTGGTTGTAGAAATGAAGTCTCTGATTCAAGCAACGAGCTTAAGATGACGTTGATGCAGCGAATTGCTATTGCGGAAAATGGTGATGAGATTGATTTGGAAAAAGAAGATTTGCTTATCAGAATACTCCTTATGTGATTTCAAAATCGATAACAATAAAAAATGGCGACGTAAAAAATGCAAAGTTCATTGTAAAAAGTCCGGGTGTTGTATTAAAAAATATTGAAAGGGTAAAAACTGTCATTGTTGATGAAAATGTTGGCGATGGAAACTTTACTTTTGAAAACTGTAAGCCGGTGGAAGAGCTTTTTGTTAATGGCGGCGGCGAGGCGATATATATTGATTCGACTGCGGTTCTAAAACTTGTTGTAAAAAAGGTTGGAGTTCATATTGTTTTCAGAGGTTCTGCTCCTGTAACCAGGGCTTTTGTTTTTAGCGACTGCAAGCTGGATTCTGAAAGTTCCGGTGCTTCAATTGAAAATGTTATTGTTTCGGAAACTGTAAAAAATCTTGCTCTTGCTGGTGTTATAAAAATTGGAAGAATAATTTCAGAAGATGGCGCGACCGTTACGATTATCGTTGATGTGAATGTGGCGATTGGTTCTGCGGACAGCACAATTCAAGATGCGATAAAAAACAATCCCGAAAATTCTGATTACAATAACAAGGGTGAAGGAATAAAAGATGCCGAACTGACTGAAGACGACAAAAATGACATTACCCAGGTAAAAGAAGAGCTAAAAAAAATCGAGATGACGGCCGGGGATTTTTATTTGTGGTATTTGGATGAAAAAACAGGATTTTACAGTAGGAGCGATAATAACAATGTTTTTTCTTTGTTGAAAACAGAATCTGAAAATATTTTTTATAATAATAGTCCGAAGTCAATTGATAAAGCTTGGGATTGTTTTCTTGAATTTAATAATTTTCAAAGAATAAAAGCTGGAAAAAATTACAAAATAAGTTTTGATTTAAAATCTGATAAAGATTCTTATGTTTATTTACAGATAAAAGATGAAAAAACATATTCTTGTGTTGGTTCGACGATACTTTGTGATGTTTCAGCAGATTATAAGACTTTTTCTGTAGAAACCGGTTCTGTTGTTTATGATTGGTATGAAGGCAAAATTTTTTTGGCATGCGGAGCTACAAGTTCTCTTTATATAAAGAATTTTGCTATTGAAGAAATACCTAATGTAACAAATATTGTTACGCAGCTTCATTTAAATGATTCAAAAGGAAATATAAATGATGTTTCTGTGAATTGTGATAGTTCTTCTGTAATAATAAAGTTTAATAAAGAGTTTATTGATAACTATGATTTTACTGGAGTAAATGGCGTTAACTTGGTTTTAACAGATAAGCCTCTTGCTGTTGGAAAAATTTATAAACTTTCATTTGATGTTACAAGTGATATAAGTCTTTCAGAAGGTAATGATTCTTCTGGTGAAGGAGATTTTGGATTTTGGGTTCATTCTACAAATTCAAATTATGATGATGCTGCTGGGTCTAATTATTTTGGATTAGAGGCAAATGTTCCACGAACAATAAATGTTTATCTTCCTGCCTATCAATTATATGAGGAAAGTATACGTATAGCTAGGATTTGGATTTCTTCTAAAAAAGTTTGTACTATTACCGTGGATAATGTTTCTGTGGAGGAAACAAGCCTTAATAAAATTCTTGCAGAAAATCAGGATTATAAATTAAATTTCAAAATGGAAATTGATGGTTCTTGGCAAAAAACTCCAATTGAGTACTCTATTGCTATACCTGCTGGAAAAACTGCAATTGGACAATTTATTTTAACAGATAAAGATTCTGATTGGACTTCAAGAAAATATCCTACAACAAGTTTTAGATTTTTATCAGAAAATATAATTCCTTCAATAAATGCACATCGTCCAGCGATTTCAGACGACACATATTTTGTGAACACAACGGACGAAACTGTTTTTGTGAAATTTTCGCTTGATGACAAATTTAAGATGTGCGTTACGCAAGGCTCTGTTGATGATTGCGAGGGATGATACATATTTTTCTTGTTTCGGGGTTGTATTTGGTTATAATGCCATTGTAAAATTTTCAGGCTGGAATACAGAAGAATTGTCTGATTCCGGTTCATGGTTCTACTACGACTACAATGCAAAACGAGTTCATCAAATGTTTATGGACGACCACATAACAACAGAAAAAAGTCACGCTTCAACTGTAAAGAATGCAGATTCTTGGTTTGTTGAGATTTGGGACGCAACCAGGGAAGATTCGTTTTCAACTAAATCTTATATCATTGCCGTTGACAGTTATGATTTAGATGAAGAAGAGCTTGTTGTTCTTTCTGATGAACTGCAAATTTGGGAAGAATAATTTCTGGCTTGATTTTTTATATGGCGATGTGAAGAAGGTTTTCCACCTGCAAGTTTAAATATTTTATGACTTTTACATCGCTTTCGCTTTGAATCTGTTCGGAATTTTTGGTTTCATTGGTCTGAATAAGTATTTTGATTGGAAAGTTTTTTCCTCTTGAAGCGTGTTCAAGGCTTTTTATCGCGTCATTTATTGTTTCATGGCTTTTTTGAATTTTTATGGGAATAAGACTATTGTCGCTTTTTATGAAGCCATCGATTCCTTTGTTTCTTTGAACTGGAATTGCGTTCAGCATATCCAGAATGTTCTTCTCAAAATCTGTTTTTTCAAAATAGGATTCAATTCCTCTTGAAAGAACTCCAGATTCAGAGATTATCATTTCGTTCAGTCTTTTTTTTGCAAGGGAAACTGCTTCTGGATTTTTATCAATTCCGATAAAGTTTCTGTTCAGTGATTTTGCTGCGACGCAAGTTGTTCCGCTTCCGCAGAAAGAATCCATTACAATGTCATTTTCATCGGTAGCAAGCTCAATTATCTTTTGAAGAAGTTTTACAGGTTTTTGTGTAGGATAACCGCATCTTTCTTTTGCTTTTGGATTTAGATATGGAATTTCCCACACATCGGAAAGAGGAACGCCTTTTTTTTCTTTTGTAAGAACAATATTTCCATGCTCATCTTTTTTATATTCAGATTTTCCAGATTTATTTCTTGCCCTTTCTTGTAAAATCTGGTCAATGTTTGTTGAAGGTGAATACTCTGTGTAAAACTTGTTGAATTTAAAATTCTTTGTCTTGCTGTAAAAGTAAATGTTCTGGTGGGCGTTTAAAAGTCCTTTTTTGGAATTTGACCATCTTTTATATGACCAGATAATTTCGCTTTGAAAATTATCTTCTCCAAAAATATTGTCCAAAAGCTCCCTTAAATAATGAGAGGCGTATCTGTCGCAATGTAAAAAGATTGAGCCGGAGTCCTTTAGAATTCTTTTAGATTCTTTCAGTACTGTTGCCATAAGTGAAAGATATTCTTCCCTTGTTGAAAATTTATCATCAAAAGAATATGTCATATCATTATGTCTTGAAGAAAGTTCGTGTGTCTTTTGTGAAAAAAAAGGCGGATCTAAATATATAAGGTCGATAGAATTTGATTGAATTTTTTGCAGTTCAAATTGAGAATCTCCGCAGATTATGGAATTTATCTTAATATTACTGTTCATATTCTGCAGTCCTTTCCAGCGCGATTTTTTCAAGGATTTTTTTTAAATCAGTTCCTGTGTAGTCTTTTATGAATTGCCAGGCTTCCTCTCCTGCATAATATTCTCCGCGAACGCCTTCGTAAAGAGTTTTTAATGTTTCCTGAATTCTGATAGCCTGCTCTCTCTGCGGATAGTAAAACATAACACGGATTGGCTTTAGTTTTCTCAGGCTGATTGTTTTTACACGCGTATGTTCCTTTGTGATATGGTCACCGTCTGTTGTTGCGTCCCGCCATTTTATTTCCAACGCATCATTTTTGTTTAGAAAATCTATTTCATAAGTTGCCGGCTTTTTTCCCAGTGCGTTCGGAATTTTTGTTTTTTTTCCGTTCGGGTATTTATGTTTCAGGCATAAAATTGCGGCTTCTTCAAGAAATGAGCCTGCGTATTTGTATACAAAGCGTCCTTTGTTTTGATATATATCTATAAGATTTCCTTCCGATTCTGTTATTCCTAGAACTCTGTAAATCAAATAATGAGAATTGTCATCTGATTTCATCTCGTCAATTCTGTCATTTATTTTTGAGCGGAGTTCGGTTTTATATTTGTCAGAAAGATTTTTAATTTCGTTATACAACGTAATATTCATAAAACCATTATAGTTGTTTTCTTCTGTTTTTTCTATAAATTAAATTGGACCGGAATTTCTTGATATTATCCATATTATTACTAGACAAAAGGATGGGGGGGGTAGAATAATCTGTTATTTTATAATTTAACAGGAGACAAAATTGAAAAAACTACTTTTTGTATTTTGTGTTGTTCTTGCCTTGTTTACAGGTTGCCACAATGATGCTTCTAGCACAGATGAACCGTCAGCTGTAAATCCAGCGCCAGAAACACCAGTAAAAAGCACGCTTAAACAAAGAATTGCAGCTGCAGAAAATGGTTCTGTAATCGACTTAGGCGCAGAAACATTGGAAATTGAAGAAAACGATTCTTACACGATTTTAAAGCCTTTGACAATCAAAAACGGAAACATAAAAACCGCGGCTTTTGTTGTTGAAAGCACAGATGTTACGCTTGAAAATGTTACGAACATCAAAAGCATTATTGTAGACGAAAAAGTTGGTGATGGCGATTTTAAGCTAAAAAATTGCCAGGAAGTAGGCGATGTTTACGTAAACGGCGGTGGTAAAAATTCTGTTCACATTGAAAAAACTGCCGTTGAAAAACTTGTTGTTCAAAAAAAGGATGTTCGTATTGCGCTTTCAGGAGATAATTCAACCAGAATAAAAAAAACATTTATTTTTGAAGACTGCAAACTCGATTCAAACAATAAGGATTCTTCTTTTGGAAATGTAATAGTTTCTGAAGTCGTAAAAAATCTTGAGCTTGCTGGCGAAACAAAAGTTGAAAAAATCGTTTCTACAGTACAAAATTCTGAAACCCCAAACATTACAATTGTTGTAAATGTAGACGTAACAATTGTCGCGGCGGATTCAACTATAAAAGACGCAGTGAAAAATAACGAAAAAAACTCAAAGTTCAATGAAAAAAAAGAAGAAATAAAAGATGCATCAATTGCCCTTTCTGAAGAAGAAAAAACTGAAATTGAAAAGGTAAAAGAAGACAAATTAAAAGAAGAAGCTGAAATTGTTGAAAAAATGAATTTTATAGTTGCAAACCAAGATAAAATTTCAGAATCCTTTGAAGGATATTCAGACTCTTCTGTTCAAGAAATAAACGAAGTTTCAATTGAAAAACAAAAAACTCAAATCATAGTTTCAAACACAAAGGCTGCTTCGGAGTATTCAAAAATATGGGATTATATATTGATTTCAAAAATTCCGGTAGAAGCAAAGCAAGGTAAAAACTACAAAATCAGTTTTGACCTAAAAGCAGACAAGGTTTCAAAAATTATTCTTTCTACTTGCGATTTTTCAAATTCTAACGATTCGGCTTTTATTGAGCATTCAATTGGCACAGAATGGAAAACTTATTCCGTGGAAACTGGTACTGCTTTGAGCGACTGGTCTTTAGGTTTTGCTCAGATTACATGCGGAACAGTTTCAAAACTTTTCATCAAAAATTATAAAGTTGAAGAAGTTGAGCCAAAAATTGCCTATGGCATCTATCGTTCAAGCGAAGATGACTTAATCTCCTGCGAATCTGCAAAGAATGAAATAAAGGTGACTTTTTCAAAAAATGAAAATGCAAGTGGCATAAATATTTATCCTTTGGGGCTTGCGGTAAAATGCCTTCACAAGGTTTCTTTTGATGTTACAAGCGACGTTGGTATTCCTGCTATGGATATTTGGATAAAAGCAAATTCGGATGCGGAAGCAAGTTCTGGAAACAGCAAGTTTTCTTTTGAAGCAAACAAGACAAAATCTATTACAATGTATGTTCCTGCATTCCAAAAGAAAAACGAAACTTTAAGAACACTGAAAGTTTGGATTGCAACAAAAACTCCTTGCAGCTTGACAATTTCAAACTTTAAGTCGGAAGCTACAAACCTGGTAAAGATTAAAGAAGAAAATCCTTCTTTAGATTTATACTTTGCAGGAATGATAAATGATGACTGGTCAGACAAAAATATTGGCTCTTTCATAGTTAATGCAAATACATCTGGAAACGGTCAGGTTCTTTTGTGCGACTCTTCTGTTTGGGGTTCTACAAATCCAATTACAATTTTTAGAGTTTTGTCTAAAGATTCAACTTCAAGTGTAAACGTTCAAAAGAAAGTCATAGAAAATGAAGACAGATTCTATTTTGCAAATGCTACTTCAAGCAATATAACTGTAAATTTTGAATTAACAGAAAATAACGAAGTTTTGTTCAAATAGTCTAAATGCCGGGTTTTTTACTGAATCCGTAAATTGAATGGGCGGAAAGAAAAGGAAAGCGCGGCCGAGTCATTCGGAGCGATGGCAAGCAGTGAATTGACGTGCTTTTTCTGATGGCTCATTCAATTTTTGTGCCGAATTTATAAAACTCGGCATTTGCTCTAAATAAGCTCATCTTCTTTGTCTGGCAGTCCATTCAGTTTGTTTTCTATTTTCCTTAATTTTGATTCAATTATTAAGAATTGTGGAATTACAATATTCTGCATCATTGTGCAAATCATATTTACTTCTTTTATGTTTACGTCTTTTTCGCTTGCAAATAAATCTCCGCAGGAGATATTTAGCTCTTTGCATATTTTGTCAATTAATGACGCAGAGGCGAATTGAACTCCTGTTTCAATGAAGGAAAGATGTTTTTGAGAAATTTCCAAACGTTCAGAAAGTTGCTTTTGCGTTAGTCCAGCTCCGTTTCTATGTTTTTTTAAATTCTGAGCAAAGATTTGTGCAACATCAGACTTATTTGCAAATTATGAAAGAACGCTCTCGGCAGATTTTCAATTTGCCGAGATGGATTTGGCTCGCGCTACGCTTGTATTAATTCGGGTGCCCGTACTTTAATTAATTCAATCGCCAAAAATCTTCACAAATTGCAAATCTGCCTGTGCTTTTATTCTTTTTACAAAAAGCTCGACATTCAGGCTACCTGTTAAATTGATTTTTTTTAATTTTATGCTAGAATATTTTTATGAAATCTAAATTAAAGTTCTTTGGATTTTACAGTTCCGATAAATGTTTCTCAGCTTAATATAGGCGTTTCTTCTGCAAAGACTGGCTCTTATCAGACTGTTGCGACATACACTTGCAAGTAAGTTTATTTTGAAGGCGAAACTATGAATTCCTTTTTTGAAAAAAGCAGAAACTTTATTTCTGCAATATGGATAAAGATTAAATCATTTTTTACCAAATTCTCTTCTGCCTTGAAAAAAGTTGTTTACGTTTTAAACCTAAATGTTAATAGTCTTTTTGAAAAAATTGTGCAAAAGAAGAATGAATTTTTTAGAAATACCGCACGGAAGCGGACAGAAAAAAAGATTCTTCGTCAATTAAAAGAAGAGGAAAAGGCTAGGGAGCGTTCAGAAAAACGCCGCAAAAGAAATGAGGCTGCTGAAAAAAGAAGCGAGATGATGAAATCCGCGGAGATAAAATTTTTCCGGGGTTTTATGAATGTTCTGGATGTCTTTTTTGATACAGTTTTTTCATGCGGCGTGATTTTTTGCCTTAGGCCGGAACTGCTGGCTTTTAGTGAATTTCCTTTTCTTGAAAGGTTTGAATTTGATTCATTTAAGATTGGTATTTTTGCAAAGTTTCCTGAAACTCCCGGAATTACAAATTCTATGATTTTTATAATCTGCTGTCTTTTTTCCGCCTATCTTCTGTTAAAGATTGTTTTTTCAGTTTTTATGGCTGACGGAATAAACAAACTGATTTCAGTTATGCTCACGGTTATAACATTGGTTTCTGTTACTTTGATAAAAGATAAATTTTTAATTTTTTTTGTTCTGTATATTTTGCTGTTTGTTACATTTCAATTTTCTTGCGGATTAAATTTTGAGACAATAAAACTTAAATTGTCCTGTTTTATTTTACTTTCTTTTATTTCGTATACAGTCATTTTATATATTTTTGATGGATTGTTCAGGGATGGCGTGATTTTGATTCTTAAAGAAATGAATCTTCCGATAACGTTGTTGTAATGCAAAAATATTACAGGGCAAACGCATTATAAATAATTTAAGTAAACTTTGCGCGAAGAAACGGTTTCGTGGTCAAAAACACTCTGATTGTTGAGCCCGCGTGAGCGGGCAATTCTATAGTTACTTTGCAACAATCAGCGTGTAGGGGATGTCCAATAAGTATC
>ERZ1034973.521-NODE-521-length-26903-cov-7.278717_pt1 | contig 26903 bp, 21 predicted proteins | sample MGYA00520686_ERZ1034973 | MGnify/ENA primary metagenome ERZ1034973 (study PRJEB33766, sample SAMN09781775) | gut metagenome | biome: gut microbiome | host: Homo sapiens | place: Madagascar | study: EMG produced TPA metagenomics assembly of the PRJNA485056 data set...
ACCATTAATAAAAAGACCAAGTATTTTGTTAAAAAATTTATATAAACTTACGCCAACAATCAGTGCAAGTCATTGATATCAAATGATCTATTTGCATGCAAAAATTTGATACAAAATTGCATGCACTCAGCCACCCCAAACCTTGCATTTTCAAATAGCAGCCACTCATAATCCCTTAAGGGGCTTTCCTAAAGGCAAATGATTGAAGCATCCGGGCATTGGCGTGCTTCAAAAATGACAGAGGGTTGTGCGATGGCTGTTTTGCAATGGGTAGAAGATCTGAATACGGGCATTGAAGAAATTGATATTCAGCATCGTCGCATCGTGGACTACATCAACCGCCTGCACGAGCTGCGTGAGTCTCCAGACCGTGCAGCGCTGAGTGAAGTGATTGCAGAAACCGTGGACTACACCATCTCGCACTTCGCCTACGAAGAGCGCATGCTGGAAGACTCCGGCTACGCATTTACAGACTTGCACAAGCGCGTGCATGAATTGTTCACACGCCGTGTGGGCGAAATGCAGACCCGCTTTGAAGCGGGTGAAGATGTGGCGCAGGAGCTGCACACCATGCTGTCGCGCTGGCTGTTCAGCCATATCCGCAACGAAGACCACTGCTATGTGGATGCAGTCAAGACCTACCAGCGCATGACCGGCAAGGGCAGCAAGCAAGACATTGAGCACACCAAGCAGCAGGTGATGCACAAGCTGGAGAAAAAATACAAGCGCAAAGGCTTTTTTGCGCGGCTGTTTGGCTGAAAAGCCTGCAGATTTGCGTGATCCCAGCCGCAGGATCACGCATCAGCACTACCCGCTCAGGTGCGTGGCAGGGTCACACCGTGCTGCCCCTGGTACTTGCCGCCACGGTCCTTGTAGCTGGTCTCGCAAGGTTCATTGCCCTGCAGGAACAACACCTGTGCGCAGCCTTCACCGGCATAGATCTTGGCGGGCAGCGGTGTGGTGTTGGAGAACTCCAGCGTCACATAGCCTTCCCACTCGGGCTCGAACGGCGTCACATTCACGATGATGCCGCAACGCGCGTAAGTGCTCTTGCCCAAACATACGGTCAGCACGTCACGCGGAATGCGGAAGTACTCCACAGTACGGGCCAGTGCAAAGCTGTTGGGCGGGATGATGCAGTAGTCGCCCTCAAAGTCGACAAAGCTTTTTTCGTCGAAGTTCTTGGGGTCCACCACGGTGCTGTGGATGTTGGTGAACACCTTGAACTCGCGTGCACAGCGAATGTCGTAGCCGTAGCTGGAGGTGCCATAGCTGATGATTTTCTTGCCGTCGGCTTCGCGGATCTGGCCGGGTTCAAACGGCTCGATCATGCCGTGCTCTTCCGCCATCTTGCGGATCCACTTGTCGCTCATGATGCTCATGGAGGTGTCCTGTTCGCTGATTTTTTATAGCTGGGCGCGGCGATTTATTGCCTGCAATGGCGTTATTTTGCTTGAGAGACAAAGGTTTGCTCAATCAAGCGGTCATCTCCCAGAATGATCATCGCAAAAAGCAGTTCATCCAGCGACTGTGACTGCGCCGTTTTGCGTGCCAGCAGTGGTGTGCAAGCAGGGTTGATGAGCACAAAGTCTGCCTCGCAGCCGGGCTGCAGATTGCCAATCACACCCTCCAGCCCCAGCGCCTTGGCAGCGCCTGCGGTGTGCTGCCACCACAGGTGGGCAGGCTTCAGACTCAGACCTTGCTTGCTGTGGTGCTCACGCCCCACCATGTAGGCCGCCTGCATGGTGCGGAAGGGCGAAAAGCTCATGCCGCCGCCTACATCGCTGGCCAGGCCGTACATAAACCCGGCCTTATCCGCTTCGATGTAATCAAAGTAGCCACTGGACAGGAACAGATTGCTGGTAGGACTGATGGCCGCTGCCGTCCTGGTTTCGCGCATCAATGCACGGTCGGTGTCGTCCAGCCAGATACAGTGGGCGTACACGGCCCGCTCGCGCATCAAGCCAAAGCGCTGGTACACATCCAGATAGCTGCGTGCTTCGGGGTAGAGCTCACGCACCCACTGGATTTCGTCAAGGTTTTCCGAAACGTGGGAATGAATCCATACATCGCCATACTTGGCGGCCAACTCCCCTGCGCCTTGGAGCTGCTCAGGCGTGCTGGTGGGAGCAAAGCGCGGGGTGATGGCATAGCCCAGACGGTCCACGCCATGCCAGCGCTGGATCAATGTTTCGGTATCGATCAGGCCCTGCTCGGTATCGTCGCGCACACCATCAGGGCTGTGGCGGTCTTGCAGCACCTTGCCCGCCATCATGCGCATGCCGCGCGCCTGCGAGGCGGCCATGATGGCATCGACAGACTCAGGGTGCGAGGTGGCAAAGGTCAGCGCCGTAGTCACGCCATTGCGCAGCAGCTCGTCCAGAAAGAACTCCGCCACGCCATCGGCATAGGCACGATCATGAAAGCGTGACTCGTGCGGGAAGGTGTAGTTCTCCAGCCAGGGCAGCAGGCCATCCGCTGGCGCACCAATCACATCGGTCTGAGGGTAGTGGATGTGCATATCCACAAAACCCGGCGCAATCAGCTTGCCGGGCAGGTGCACGACTTGCACACCGGGCTGCTGCACATATTGCGCCTGCAATGCCTGCCAGCTGCCAGCAGCGACCACACGCTCCTGCCCCTTGTCATCCGGTGCGACGGCCAGCAGGCCATCACTGTCATACAAGGGGCTGCCATCAGAGGCAAAACGGAGCAAGGCACTGCGGTAGATCTTCATGGTCATCATGCATCCCAATAAAAAAAGGAGCGGTTTGCGCTGGATTGGAGGGGTTTTCAAGCACAAATCGTGCAAGAAACCAGCCAATACCTGCGCAAAGCGCTCCTGATTTTCTGAGCAAAGCGGCTCCAGCGGTGTACGTACTTACCGCCCGAATCTGGAGCACCGCTTCTTTCTCAGACAAGCAGCATCAGCGAATGCTGCCCACAACACCTTCAGCCAGCCAGTCCATCTGCAGCAGCTGGGCATCGCTCAGCTGCGCACCCTTGGGAATGCGCACCTGGGCCTGGTTGTCGCGGATGTCCGCCTGCACGGCACGGAAGGGCTGCAGCTTGCCTGCGGCCATTTCCTGCTGGCGTGCCAGCACTTCTTCGCGCACGGCCTTGGGCAGCTTGGGGCCAAAGTGCTCGACCTTGACCATGCCTTCTTTCACACCGCCCCAGACGTCACCCGACGTCCACTTGCCATTACGCACAGCCTGTACGCGCTGGCTGTAATAGCCGCCCCAGTGGTGGGTCACGGCCAGCAGCTGCGCGTCCGGCCCGTCCTTGCGCATGTCGGAGTGGAAGGCTATCGCCATCTTGCCGCGTTCCTGTGCAGCAGCCATCACGGCGGTGCTGGCTACCTGGAAGGACAGCACATCGGCGCCCTGGTCCATCAGCGTCATGGCCGCATCACGCTCGCGCGCCGGGTCAAACCAGGCATTGAGCCAGATCACCTTGACCTGCGCCTTCGGGTTCACGCTGCGCATGCCCAGTGCGAAGGCGTTGATGCCCTGCACCACTTCAGGAATCGGAAAGCCCGCGACAAAGCCTGCCACCCCGCTCTCGCTCATGCGGCCTGCCGCAATGCCCGAGAGATAGCGCCCCTCGTAGTAGCGCGCATTGGCATTGGCCACATTGGCCGTCTGCTTGTAGCCCGTGATGTGCTCGAACTTCACGTTCGGGAACTCCTGGGCCACACGCAGCGTAGGCTCCATATAGCCAAAGCTGGTGGTGAAGATGATGTCATTGCCCTGCGCGGCCAGATCGCGAATCACACGCTCCGCATCGGCACTCTCCGGCACGTTATCCACCGCCACCGTCTGCACCTGCGCGCCCAGTGCGCGTTCGAGCTGCAGGCGGCCTTCCTCATGCTGACGCGTCCAGCCTGCAGGCAAGACGGGCGTCACATAGACAAAGGCTGCTTTGGTGGGAGATGGGGAGGGAGCGGGAGGCGTTGCGGAAGATTGTGCAAAAGACGAAGCGGCAACGCAGGCGGCCACGAGTGTGGCTGCGAGGTTTTTATACATGGTGTTCCTCTACATGGCTCCATATGAGAACAAGTTCGCCCGCCGCTGGAGCAATGCGGTGGGCGAAGCGGGGGATTCTAGAGGAAATTCAGCAATAACCCTGATGCAACACCATTGGTCATCAGCAAGCCCCTCCTCCACAATGGGCAAGCCTGCGAGGAAAAGCTGAATGGACAACTACTACATCCCGCGCACGCTTTGGTACAAAAAGCGTGATGCCAATAATCAAGAAGAAACGATTGAAATAAGCGAAGACCAATTGCTGCTGGAGACGAGGCCTTTGATCGTCCTTGGCGAAGCAGGCATGGGAAAAACAGAGCTGATGAAAAGGCTAGGTAATCGAAATGGCTATACGCACTGCACAGCAAAAAAGCTTCTTCTGATAGACCTCAAATCCATCTACAAAGATGGCACTACGTTGGTTATCGATGCACTTGATGAAGCGACCTCTCAACACGATGGAGACGCAATTTCCCAAGTGCTGAAAAAGCTTGCAGCGCTTGGTTTTCCACGCTTTATCCTTTCTTGCCGTGTGGCCGAATGGCACAGCTTCACCAACAACTCAACAATTCGAGATGTTGGCTACGACCAAGAACCTCTAGAAGTCCACTTGCAGCCTTTCTCGGAAGAGGAAATCCACAGCTTTCTTGCCAATCGCTTGGGTGCTCCACGCGCGACCGAAGTTAACGCGCATTTTGAGCAATTGGGTTTAGTCGATTGGCTCGGCAATCCACAGACTTTGGACTTAATCTGTTCGGTAGCCACTAAAAGCGCCCTGCCACAGAATCGGGCAGAACTTTTTGCAATGGCGACCGAAAAGCTGGCAACAGAACACAACGGAGCAAAAACCAACCAGCAATTACCTGTTGCCAGACTTTTATCTGCAGCAGGCGCTGCGTGCGCAGCCCTGATTCTCTGTGGCAAGCAGTCCATTGTGCGCAAGCCCCGTGCATGGCTTGAAGAAGACGAATTACTGCTTCAAGACGTGGAGCAATTGCCCCATGGTAGCGAGATTGCCAGCGCGCTCAACACCAAGCTTTTTATCGCCCATGGTGCCGATCAGTTTGGCTATATGCACAGGCGCATTGGCGAATATCTGGCCGCCAAGTGGCTGTTACAGCAAGCCGATACGGACCGCAAACGTCGCCGTCTTCTGGCGATGTTTCAGTACCTTGGCATGGTGCCCGCCAGTTTGCGCGGGCTTTATGCATGGCTGGCAGATGACCTTAATCTGGCGCAGCAGGTCATTGCTTTTGACCCCATCGCGATTTTGGAATATGGCGATGCAGATGCCATGGAACTGCGCACCGCTCGCGCCTTACTTCAAGGATTGGAGCGATTCGCGCACGAACACCCTACTGCTTGGCCATCTCGCCCGCTACGCGCACGCTGCTTATCCCATCCTGAGTTGCAAGAGTGCATCACCCGACTCTTGAGCCTGTCCAACACAAATACTCCCGGCTGGCTGCGCGTTGTACTCATGGAATCCATTGCAGGCACAGCCATGGTGCAGCCCCTTATGCATGTCCTGCGCTCCATTCTTGAAGCGCCTGAGCAAAGCCATCAGGTGCGGTTAACCGCTTTTGAGACCATAGCTCCACATCTAATGCCAAGTGATGTCGAAAAACTACTATCTTTGATTGATCAGCAAAAAAGCCGATCCTCTGGCGGCTTGGCATTGCAGATGGCCCACCATTACGGCGTAGAGCGCCTGGATGCGACACAACTCGCGCAATGCGCTTTTGCAGAGGCCGTGCAGCCCAGCATCTTCAGCGGCAACCTGTATTTCCTGCGCAGAAAACTGCCCACACAGCAGCTACCACCTTTCCTCGACACATTAGCCGGTCTAATCAGCAACCCAACAACTGATCTTGTGGATGTTTCTGGGCACAACCTCACCGAATTTGCTTTTTTCTTGATTGCACGCGCTTTGCAAGAAAGTAACGTGTGTGCCGAACAAATCCTCCGCTGGCTCCAACCACTGTCAGAAATCTACGCCAGTGAGCCAGAGCGCCAACAAGTAGCCCAATTGCTGCAAACGAATACAGCGCTACGACAAGCCGTACAGCAGGTATGGCTACTGCCTGTTCAAGACCCCGAATCACTTCGTGAGCAATGCTATGAGCTACAGCGTCACAGCGAAGGCTTGCGCCTCACTGAGCAAGATATAACCGTCTTGCTCCATGCACTGGATGACGGCGACAACCGCTGGAAAATGCTGCTTCAACTCACATCGCACGGCCCAGAACATGGCGCTGCAGCACGCTTGGCTGCACAGCGTTTCGCCAACGCAATCGAAGATAAAGATTGGGTGAAAGCTTTAGTCCAACCACAGCCACCCGCTCCATGGCAAATCGAGCAAGAACAACACCGTAAAGCCAGAGAAGAGGAACAAGCACAAAAGAAGGCGGAAGACATTGCTGCACTCAAAGCTAATTTGCATCTGATAGGTGCTGGCGAATGGAATTGGTGCTGGCAACTGGCTAGAGGCTATTTGTATCGCCTTCCGCATCCTGATGAGGACTTGCCGCCGCACCAGCGTATTGCACATGCACTCTTACCAGAGATTGCAAACGCGGCGCACACTGGCTTTGAAGCCTTCCTCACCGCTTCAAACCCCAGTCCAACAGCAGCGGAAATTGCCACAAGCTACGCTGAAGATCGTGCCTTCAATAGCCGCTTTATTTTGATTGCTGCCTTGCAAGAACGGCTGCGCCACGGCCGAGATTTACAGGATTTATCCACCGACCGCCTTCAGGCAGCTTTCTTCATCTTGCAGTCTGGTGAATTCCAAAAGCACAGCGGCTGTGATACACAAGCCCTGCATCAGCAACTGGTCACAGAACTCACGCAGCGCGGTCAACTGCACGCCAGCGTTGACCTGCTTTATACCCAACAAGTACAAGCGGCCAAACCATCGGTCTACGGCTTAGAGCAATTACTCAAAACTCCGTCCTTTTCCCCAATATGTGAAGTGCTGGTACCGCAGTGGCTTCGTACCGTCCCGGAGATGGATGCAGCCATCGAATGCCTTTTGATTGATTATTTACTGCGCAGTGATGAAATCGACACGCTGCAAGACATTGCCAAACAGCGCCTAAACACACCTATCCCACAAGAGCGTCGTACCACTTGGCTGGTAGTTGAATTTATTGTCTCCGGCGAGCACGCCGCGCTCATACATTTGGGTACAGAAGCCATTGCACCAGACCTCATCTGGGAAATTCGTGCACGCAGCCAGGCCAGCTATCGTGGACAAAGTTTCCGTCTGATCTGGAATGCTGCGCACATTCAGTGGATTGTTTCGACGTTTAGGCAGCTATGGCCTTGGGTAAGCGATTCTGATGACGGCTGGCGCGAAGTCCGCAATACTTGGAACGCTTGCAGATTTCTTTCCGGAATACTGGAAAAGCTAGCCAACACAACCACGCCCGAAGCCATTGCCGCTTTGCAAGCGCTACGCGATGCCCCACAAGATAGCTACACCGAATTACTGCAAACACTGTGCACCCAACAACTGCGCAAACTGTGTGAGCAAAACTATGTGCCTGCGTCCTTAGAAGCACTGCAGAGTATTGCCCACGATGCAGCCCCCAACTCCATCGAAGACCTGCAAGCCTGGGTAATCGAAGAGCTGCGCGTTGTCCAAACCAAAATTCGCGCCAACGATGTAGATTCTTGGCGCGGCTTTTTCGATGACAAAGGCACACCTTACGGGGAAGAGCGTTGCAGAGATCATTTGCTTGAATTGCTACGACAAGGCGCCAAAGAAGTGACCTACACCCCTGAGGCCCACGTTGCTGGCGACAAAGAAGTGGATATCACCTGCAGTGTTGGAGCGCTGCGCCTCCCCATAGAAATCAAAGGACAGTGGCACCGAGAAGTCTGGACTGCTGCAGACACACAACTCGTGCCCCAATACACCACGGACTGGCAAGCCCGTAACCACGGCATTTATTTGGTACTTTGGTTTGGCGAGCAACAAGGAAACAAAGCGCTGAAACCCTTGGGCAAGGGCCAACCTGTTCCGAGATCCGCAGACGAGATGCACACCATGCTCACCGCACGCAGCGTGGCTGCCCAATCGGGCAAGGTCAAGGTAGTGGTGTTGGATATCCAGCTACCCGCAACGGCTCAACCGGCATTGAGGAACGCAGAACCTCACGCCCAAGCCATTTAAATTTAAAACTGACAGGAGACTGCATCCATGCCCATGTTTGTCGACACCTCCCCGCCCGGCCACTGCATCTTCTGCAAGATCGTGGCGGGCGAGATTCCCGCTGCCAAGGTCTATGAAGATGAACTGACCATTGCCTTTATGGACATTGGTCAGGTCAATCCCGGTCATGTACTGGTAGCCAGCAAGCGCCATGCAGTCACGGTGCTGGAGCTCACGCCTGAAGAAGCGGCCGCCGTGATGCAGTCCGCACAGCGCATTGCGCAGGCGGCGCAGCAGGCCTTCGCGCCCGATGGGATCACGCTGTTTCAGGCCAATGGCGCTGCGGGTGGGCAGACGGTGTTCCACTTTCACATGCATGTGCTGCCGCGCCATGAGGGTGATGGTGTGGAGCTGGCCTGGCCCCGCAAGGAGCCTGCCGTGCAGTTGCTGCAAGGCTATGCGGACAAGCTGCGTGCCGCACTGTCAACCTTGGTGTAGCTATCAATAAAAAAGCGGCTAGCGCTAGAAAAATAAGGATTTCAGATAGATAAGTATCTGAAATCCAGCAAATACAAGCGCTGGCAGCTCTAGTTTTTATAACTACACCGCAAACGATGCAAAGTGCGCATCCAGCTGCTGCCCCCATGCCGCCTTTTGGGCAGGCGTAGCAAAGCTGGCCTCCAGGCTGTTGCGGGCCAGCTGGTAGGCTTCCTGCACCCCCATGCCGGTGGCGGCAAACAGTTGCAGATAGTTGTCGTTAACGTAGCCGCCAAAGTAGGCAGGGTCGTCCGAGTTCACCGTCACATGCAGTCCGGCAGCCAGCAAGCGCGGCAGGTTGTGCTCGCGCAGGTCAGGGAAGACGCACAGCTTCAGGTTGGAGAGCGGGCAGACAGTCAGCGGCATGCGCGTCTGTGCCAGACGCTGCATCAGCCCCCAGTCTTTTTCTGATTGCACGCCGTGGTCTATGCGCTCCACCTTGAGCACATTCAGAGCACTCCACACATAGTCGGGCGGCCCCTCTTCACCGGCATGGGCCACCAGATGAAAGCCCAGTTCACGGCAGCGCTCAAACACGCTCTGGAATTTCTCGGGCGGGTTGCCCAGCTCAGAGCTGTCCAGCCCGATGCCTATGAAATGCTCCCGGTACGGCAGCGCGGCCTCCAGCGTCTCCAAGGCGGCGGCTTCGCTCAGGTGGCGCAAAAAGCTCAGGATCAGCGCGGCGCTGATGCCCCACCGTGCCTGCGCATCCTTGCAGGCACGCGCCAGACCCTGAATGACAGTGCCCATGGGCACGCCGCGCTCGGTGTGGGTCTGCGGGTCAAAAAAGATTTCGGCACGCACCACATGGTCAGCAGCTGCACGCTCCAGATAGGCCATGGCCATGTCGTAGAAGTCCTGCTCCTGCAGCAGCACGCTGGCACCGGCGTAATAGATGTCCAAAAAGCTCTGCAGATTGGTGAAGGCATAGGCGCTGCGCAAGGCCTCTACGCTGGGATATGGCAGCTGCAGGCCATTGCGCTCGGCCAGTGCAAAGATCAGTTCGGGTTCCAGTGAACCTTCAATGTGGATATGCAGTTCGGCCTTGGGCATGCTGCGCAGCAGCGCAGGCAGACGCTCGGCAGGAATGTGCGCCATAGCGGCAAGTGTGGTGGCAGGGATGGTGGTGGTCATGGCGTTGGCTGGCTCCCAAATGCTTGCGGATGCCCTTTCACCATAGCCGGTACCGCGCTCTGTTGCCAAGCAGACATAGGCGCAAAAAAGGCTGCCCGCAGGCAGCCTAGGATAGCAGCAGGGCTTACTTGCCGGGCACCTTGCCTTCCACACCTTCGATGTAGAAGTCGATACCGGTCAGGAAAGCGTCGTCCGCCACAGCACCTTCTGCCAGGGCATCCTTGCCGTCATTGGTCTTGAGGGGGCCCTTCCAGATCTGCAGCGTGCCATTCTTCAGGCCAGCCTTGGCCTCTTCCATCTTGGCCTTCAGATCAGCAGGAATGTCTTCTGCCACGGAAACCAGGTCAATCGCGCCGTCCTTCACACCCAGCCAGCTGCCACCGGCTGTCCATGTGCCGTTGAGCACATCGTTCACAGCCTTGGAGTAGTAAGGCTGCCAGTCGATGATGGCCGAGCCCAGGTGGGCCTTGGGACCGTAGGCAGTCATGTCAGAGTCCCAGCCAAAGGCGCGAATGCCCTTTTCTTCCGCAGTCTTGAGCACGGCGGGGGAGTCTGTGTTCTGGAACAGCACGTCAGCGCCGCCATTGATCAGGCTGGTTGCTGCTTCGGTTTCCTTGGGGGGGCTGAACCAGTCGTTCACCCACACTACCTTGGTCTTCACATCGGGGTTCACGGACTGAGCACCCAGCGTGAAGGAGTTGATGTTGCGCAGCACTTCAGGAATGGGCACCGAGCCGACCACGCCCAGCACGTTGGACTTGGTCATGCCGCCCGCCAGGATACCGGCCAGGTAGGCACCTTCGTAAGTACGTGCGTCATAGGTACGCACGTTGTCACCGTTCTTGTAGCCTGTGGCGTGCTCGAACTTCACATCCTTGAAGTCGGGAGCGATCTTCTGGATGGTGTCCATATAGCCAAAGGTGGTGCCGAAGATCAGCTTGTTACCCTGAGAGGCCAGGTCACGCAGCACGCGCTCGGCGTCAGGGCCTGCAGGCACGCCTTCCACATAGGTGGTGACGATCTTGTCGCCAAACTCGTCCTGGATCTTCTTGCGTGCGGTGTCGTGCGCAAACGACCAGCCGCCGTCACCCACAGGGCCCACGTAGGCAAAGGCCACCTTCAGCGGCTCTGCAGCAGCAGGCGCATCCGCCACAGGTGCTGCGGCAGGCGCAGGTGCGGGTTCATCTTTTTTGCCGCAAGCAGCCAGAGCCGTTACGGTCAGCGCCGAGATGGCAGCCAGTTTGAACATGGAACGTTTGTTCAGATCGGTCATAGTTCTTCCTTTAAAGGGAATCAGGGAAAAGCAAACCACTGCAGCAATACCCGCGCCAGTTTGTGCCGGATCGCAGCAACCGCTTACATCAATGGTTGCACACTTTGGAGATCCGAAACATCAAGCTGGCATCGTCAGGCGCTGCTGCCACAAAAACTATCGGTGGAGATGACCCCGGGGCCATCCGGCTGCACGCGGTACGGGCTGCGCAAGCACCGCGTGTATACACCAGATCGCATGCAGCAAAAAGGCCTCCGGTGGTCAGAGGCCTTTGACTGACGTGCAGGCGCGTCATGCGCCTGCAGGTGGTCATGCGTAATTAGTTACCAGTGCCTGGCACGTTGCCTTCAACGCCATCCACATAGAACTTGATGCTGGTGATGAAAGGCAGATCAGCCACCTGACCGTCGGCCAGCAGTTCATTGCCCTTGTTGTCCTTGATGGGGCCCTTCCAGATCTGGAAGGTGCCGTCCTTCAGGCCCTGGCGCACCTGGGCAACCTTGTCCTTGATTTCCTGAGGCACTTCTTCGCTGATCTTGACCAGATCAATCGCGCCTTCCTTCACGCCCCACCAGAAGTTCTGGCCGTTCTCCACCTTGCCGTTCAGTGCGTCCTCGGTCACCTTGATGTAGTAAGGTGACCAGTCGATCACGGCCGAGCCCAGGTGTGCCTTGGGGCCGAAGGCGCTCATGTCGCCATCCTTGCCAAAGGCATACACACCGCGCTCTTCGGCCGTCTTCATCACCGCAGGCGAATTGGTGTTCTGATAGAGCACGTCCACGCCGCCGTTGATCAGGCTGGTGGCAGCTTCAGCTTCCTTGGGTGGGCTGAACCATTCGTTCACCCAGACCACCTTGGCCTTGATGTCAGGGTCCACGCTTTGCGCACCCAGCACAAAGGAGTTGATGTTGCGCACCACTTCAGGGATTGGCACGGAAGCCACGACACCAATGGTCTTGGTCTTGGTCATGCCGCCTGCCACGATACCGGCCAGGTAGGCACCTTCGAAGGTCTTGGTGTCGTAGGTCGCGCTGTTAGGTGCCTGCTTGTAGCCCGTAGCGTGCTGGAAATTCACCTCAGGCAGGTCAGCCGCAGCCTTTTGCACAAACTCCTGATAGCCGAAGCTGGTAGCAAACAGCAGCTTGTTGCCCTGGGCGGCCAGATCGCGCATCACACGCTCTGCATCGGGGCCCTCGGCCACGCTCTCCACGAATGTGGTTTCCACCTTATCGCCAAACTTGTCCTGCACCGCCTTGCGGCCCAGATCGTGCTGGTAGGTCCAGCCGCCATCACCGATGGGGCTCACATACACAAAACCAATCTTCAGGGGATCTGCAGCGGCTGGTGCTTCAGCGGCTGGGACGGCTGCAGGCGCAGGGGCAGCTTCTTCTTTCTTGCCACAGGCGGACAAAGTAGCGATCGAGATGGCCGACAAAGCGACCATCTTCAGCACAGTGCGTTTATGCAGTTTGGACATGCGTAGTTCCTCGACAGGGTAAAAAAAAGGCGTGCCACCTTGGCTCGCCTTGCGCTTCGCTACCCCACGGCGACAGGGTAGCTGCTTCTTGGGTCATGGCTCTTACGAGCCTGGATAAAAAGGCTTTCCTAAGGATGCCGGCATATTGGCGCGAATCCATGCGGGATTGCGAGAAATCAGCACCAGCACCACGATGGTCGCCACATAGGGCAACATGCTGAGCAACTGGCTGGCGATGTGCACGCCCGTTGCCTGCAGGTGAAACTGCAGCATGGTAACGCCGCCAAACAGGTAGGCACCCAGCAAAATGCGTGCGGGCCTCCACGTTGCAAACGTGGTCAGCGCCAGCGCAATCCAGCCACGGCCAGCGACCATGCCTTCCACCCACAGCGGGGTGTAGACGGTAGACACATAGGCACCGGCCAGACCGCACAGCGCACCACCGGCCATGACGGCGCCCAGGCGAATCATGCGCACGTTATAGCCCAGGGCGTGGGCGGATTCCGGCGACTCACCCACGGAGCGCAGAATCAAGCCCGCGCGTGTGCGGTACAGGAAGTACACCAGCAGCACAGCAATGATGATGGTGCCGTACACCAGCGGGTGCAGACGGAACAGCGCAGGGCCCACCACGGGCAGATCTGCGAGGAAAGGAATGTCGTACTTGGGCGACTCAGGCAGCTTGGCCTGCACATAGTTCAGCCCCGCAAAGGCCGAGAAACCTGCGCCAAACAGACTCAGCGCCAGGCCCGTGGCCGACTGGTTGGTGTTGAGCCAGATCACCAGCACGCCAAAGATGGCGGCCAGCAGCGCACCGGCCCCCATGCCCGCCAGAAAACCGATCCAGGTGCTGCCTGTGTGTACGGTGGCGGCAAAGCCCGCCAGCGCAGCGCACAGCATCATGCCTTCAGCACCCAGGTTGATGACACCTGCGCGTTCATTGATCAGCAGCCCCAGCGCAGCCAGCGCCAGCACCGTACCTGCACTCAGGGTCGAGGCAAAGAGCAATGCGTATGCATCCATTACTTTGCTCCCTTCACGGCAGGCTTGCCTGCAATCCAGCGCACGCGGTACGCGATCAGGGTGTCACAGGCCAGCAGCGTAAACAGCAGCAGACCCTGGAACACGCCAGTCAGAGACTTGGGCAGGCCCAGGCGCGACTGCGCCAGTTCACCGCCGATATAGAACATGCTCATCAAAATGGCCGAGAAGATCATGCCCACGGGGTGCAGACGCCCCACAAAGGCAACGATGATGGCCGCAAAGCCGTAGCCTGCGGGAACATAAGGGGTCAGCTGACCAATGGGGCCCGCCACTTCCAGCGCACCTGCCAGACCGGCGGCGCCACCGGAGATCAGCAGTGCCGTCCACAGCGCGCGGCGCGAAGAGAAACCTGCATAGCGTGCCGCAGCGGGGGCAATGCCACCCACCTGCTGTGCAAAGCCTGCCTTGGTGCGGAACAGGAAGATCCACAGTGCCACCACACCCAGCAGTGCCAGCAGCGTGCCGATGTGAACGCGGGTACCTGCAATCAGCTTGGGAATCTGCGTGACAGACTCAAAGGTCTTGGACTGGGGGAAGTTGTAGCCCATGGGGTCCTTCCAGGGACCGTAGACCAGATAGCCCAGCACCAGCGTGCCGATATAGACCAGCATCAGGCTGACCAGAATCTCATTCGCGTTGAACTTGTCACGCAGAAAGGCCACGATGCCCGCCCAGAACATGCCGCCCAGCACACCGGCGAGCAAGATGGCAGGAACAATCCAGGGGCCTGTGTTCTGGTCTGCCAGCAGCGCCACACCACCGGCCGTGACGGCACCAATCACAAACTGGCCTTCGGCACCAATGTTCCAGATGTTGGAGCGGAAACACACGGACAGGCCCAGCGCGATCAGCAGCAGCGGCGTGGCCTTCATCACCAGCTCACCCAGGGCGTAGCTGGTCTTGATGGGTTCCCAGAAGAAGGCCTGCAGGCCACGCACTGGGTCCTTGCCCAGCATGACGAACAGACACATGCCCACGGCCACCGTGATCAGCAGAGCCAGAATGGGGGCACCATAGGTCCAGAATTTGGAGACCTGTGGGCGCGGTTCAAGCTTAAACATGCTGGGCACCTCCGCTTTGTTCCACCTTGGCCAGGTGCTGCTGCACGTCGGCGTTCCACAAACCACTCATCCACTCACCCACCAGTTGCAGCGTCGCCTCCTTGCGTGGCAGCGAGGGGCTGAGCTGCCCCTTGGCCACCACGTGCAGTCGGTCGCTGATTTCAAACAATTCGTCCAGTTCTTCGCTGAGCACCAGCACGGCGCAGCCCGCATCACGCAGAGCCAGAATTTCGCCGCGAATCTGTGCAGCAGCGCCCACGTCCACACCCCATGTGGGTTGCGAAACGATGAGCAGCCTGGGCTTGGCATCAATTTCCCGGCCCACGATGAACTTCTGCAGATTGCCGCCAGACAGCGACTTGGCGGCAGCATGAGGGCCGCCCGCCTTCACGCCAAAGCGGCGGATGATGTCAGCCGCATGGGCTTCCAGCTTTTTGATATTCAGCCAACCGCCCTTGCCCACGGCGTCATCGCGTGTGAGCAACATGTTGTGCGCCAGCCCCATGGTGGGCACGGCACCACGGCCCAGGCGTTCCTCGGGCACGAAGTGCAGACCCAGCGCACGGCGCTGACTGGGGTTCAGGCGACCGGCAGGCTTGCCTGCCACATGAATCATGTCGGCTTCGGCACGGGTGTCTTCCCCCGAGAGCACATACAGCAGTTCCTGCTGGCCGTTGCCGGATACACCGGCAATACCGACCACCTCACCGGCACGCACTTCAAACTGCATGTCCATCAGGTCTACGCCAAACTGGTCCTGCTTCTTGAGCGTCAGACCGTTGACCTTGAGCACGGTGTCACCCGTCTTCACATCGCGGTACTGCAGTGCAGGTGGCTCGGCACCAATCATCAGGCGCGACAGCGAGGCGTTCGACTCTTCACGGGGGTTGCAGTAACCCGTCACCTTGCCGCCACGCAGCACCGTACAGGCCGTGCACAGCTCGCGGATTTCGTGCAGCTTGTGGCTGATATAGATGATGGAGCAGCCTTCAGAGGCCAGCTTGTTCAGCACCACAAACAGCTTCTCGACCGCCTGCGGTGTCAGCACGGACGTGGGCTCATCCAGAATCAGCACTTTGGGGTCGGTCAGCAGCGCACGGATGATTTCCACGCGCTGCATTTCGCCCACGGACAGGGTGTGTACCGGACGGCTGGGATCAATGTCCATGCCGTACTCGGAGCCCTTTTCCTCGATGCGGCGTGTCACCTCTGCCAGCGACATGCTCTTGTCCAACCCCAGCCAGACGTTTTCCGCCACGGTCAGCGTGTCAAACAGGCTGAAGTGCTGGAACACCATGGCAATGCCCAGGGCACGTGCTTCCTGCGGGTTGCGGATGTGCACGGGCTTGCCATTGAACAGCACCTGGCCTTCATCGGGCTTGACGGTGCCGTAGATGATTTTCATCAGCGTGGACTTGCCAGCACCGTTTTCGCCCAGCAGGGCATGTACCTCGCCAGGCTGCACGGTCAGCGACACCTTGTCGTTGGCCACGACGGCGGGATACCGCTTGGTAATGCCCACCAGCTGCAATCGCGGTGGCGCTTCACCGGGCATGGGGGTTGGTTGAGGGGTGTTCATGCGCGAGATTTTCTCAATTCAATGAAAGTTTGGATGCAAAACCTGCGTTGCCGCAGGTTTCACGAGCGCCTGAAGCTACAGTTTTCATAGCTTCATGGCGATATGTCTCACCGCATCACGCAACCAGGTTGCGGCACTTGAATGGTGCGTACGGTCATGCCACAGCTGGTAGTAACGCATCTGTGGCAAAGGAACGGGCGGCTCCAGAATCGCCAGCGGCAGCTGTGCGGCATAGCGCTCGCAGAACTGGCGGCCGGTGGTCAGCACTAGCAAGCTTGAGGCCACCATCTGCGGCATCAGTCCAAAATGGGCACAGCGCACCGCAATGTGGCGGCGCAGCCCCTGGGCATGCAGCGCATCATCAATCACGCCCTTGGCGCCGGGGTGTGTGGGCATGGGAGCGATGTGTTCGGCCTGCAGCCAGTCCTCGGCCGTCCAGCCCCGGCGCACGGCGGGGTGGTTCTGGCTGACCAGGCACACGGTGTCATCAGCAAACAGCTGGGCCATGCGCAGCTCGGCCGGTGGCTGGGGCCAGTTGCCAATCACCACATCGACTTCACCCTGTGCCAGCTGGCCGCTGTAGTCCACGTCATGGCTGAGCGCCATGATTTCCACGGCACACAGCGGCGCGTGCTTTTTCAGATAGGCCACCAGCTTGGGCAGGAACAGCGGGTCCAGATAGTCACTGGCCGCAATGCGGAAGGTGCGTTCGGCACTGCGCGGATCAAAGGCACGCGCTTCGGTAAACAGGTTTTCGGCCGCGCGCAGGATGTCGGCGGAGGGCTCAAGCATGCGCAGCGCAGCATCCGTAGGCTGCATGCCGCTGCCCGATCGCACCAGAATGGGGTCACCCGAGAGTTCACGCAGGCGCTTGAGCGCCGTAGAAACCGCGGGCTGGTGCATGCCCAGACGCACGGCTGCACGCGATACGCTGCGCTCGGCAATCACCGTGTGCAGCACGCGTATCAGGTGCAGATCGATTTTTTCGAAAGGCGTGGTTTCTCGCATGAAAGAAATAAGGGTCGCGATTGCGACCCAGTATGCCAAGGCAACATGTCCTCAAGGGCAGGGATTGTTCGGAGATCAATGCTGCTGCACGGCTTCCCCGGTCAGGGCTGCTTCGTCCAGCTTGGCCTGCCAGTACGCCAGACGCGCGTTGTGGCGCGCCATGATGGCAGCATCAATCGCTTCTTTGTGGATGTCGGAGTAGTCCTCCAGCTCATCCACCAGTTGCAGCATCTTGCGTTCCATCTGCGACATCTGCTCCATCAGCTCTTCCTCTTCGGTCTTTTCTGTCCGCAAAGGATTGGCCAGCGCCGCCAGCAGCTTGCTGTTCTTGCCAGGGTCTGAGGTTCCCAGGGCACGGCACAGCTGGTCATATTCCGCGCGCAGGCTGTTGAACTCTTCCATCCGCTCGTTGAAGCCTTCGCTGAGCACGGCCCGCAGATGGGCTTCGGCCTGCAGATAGGCTTCGTGGCAGCGCTGCACCTCGGCCTCGCGCTGCAGACGCTCGGCACGTGTGCGCGGGCCTTCGATGCGAAACAGCACCGCAAAGATCACCACGGACGCCACGCCATACCACAGCAGCCAGTCTGTGGGCACATAAAAGCTCCCCCAAGCCAGTGCGGCAGTCCCTGCCCATGCTCCCAGATAAATCGCCTGGCTCTCCCAGCGCACCTCACGCGGCACGGGAATGGGAGCCAGCTTGACCAAGGAGTGGAACTGCTGCGGCTCTTTGGCTTGTGGAGCCTGGAGCTTGGCAATCCGCTCGGAAACTTCGTCAATGCGAAATTCGGGAACTTCGGATGCAGATGGCGCTGTTGCTGACCAGAACTTGAGAGAACTTTTGGCGCGACGCAAGAAGTTGGAAAAGCTCATGGTGCGGCAAAAAGTCCAGAAAGAAATGGGGCAGTGAGTTTAACAACCACAAGGCCGTTTCCCATGGAAACGGCCCTGCACAGAAATTGCTTGACAGCACTTGTCACAGATCGCAGCAACGCGACTGGCGCCTACACCGACGACAGCTTTATTGCTTTAAACACATGAACTGCATATGGAAGTCTATATGTCATCCCAAACTTCGGATGGCTTAATGCATAAAACACCGCCAAAACGCACGACTATGTCTTCTCGCCCCATCCGATTTCTGCGTCGCGGCCAGCCGGTGACGCTGCACAACATTCCCCCTGACCGCACCCTGCTGGAGGTGCTGCGCGAAGATTTGCGCTGTACCGGCACCAAGGAAGGCTGCGGCGAAGGCGACTGCGGTGCCTGCACCGTGGTGCTGGGCGAACGCGTGACCGACAGCCAGGGCCAGCCCCAACTGCACTACAAGGCCATCAACAGCTGCATCCGTCTGGCCCATTCCATTGACGGCATGGCGCTGTGGACGGTGGAAGACCTGAGCCAGGACCCTGACATCCACCGCCCCGCGGGCAAGCAGCTGCACCCCGTGCAGGAAGCACTGGTGCAGTGCCATGGCACGCAGTGCGGCTTCTGTACCCCCGGCTTTGTGATGAGCATGTTCGGCATCTACCAGAACCATGACCGCGGCAGCCAGCTAGACCGCCAGGGCATGCAGGAGGCGCTGTCCGGCAATCTGTGCCGCTGCACGGGCTACCGCCCGATTCTGGATGCGGCACAGCACATGGCCAGCCTGCCCCCGGCAACCGTCAATGCACCTGCAGTTCTACAAAAACTAGAGCTGCTAGCGCAGGAAAATTCAGCACTTGCGGCAGAAACTAATTACAAACGCCCATCCAGCCTGCGCGAGCTGCTACAACTTCGTGCAGATCACCCGCAGGCACAGATCGTGGCTGGCTGCACAGATGTAGGTCTGTGGGTCACGAAACACCACCGACGCTTTGACATGGTGCTGGACGTCACCGCTGCCCAGGAACTCAAATGCATCGAGCATGCAGACGGCCAGCTGCGCATTGGAGCAGCTGTCACGCTGGAAGAGGCCTTTGCCGCGCTCAAGGCGCAGTGGCCGCAGCTGCACAAGTTCGCTGCCCGCTTTGCCGGCCTGCCCGTGCGCAACAGCGGCACGCTGGGTGGCAATGTGGCCAATGGCTCGCCGATTGGCGACTCCATGCCCCTGCTGATGGCACTGAATGCAAAGGTCGTTCTGGCCAGCATCCACGGCGAGCGCAGCCTGCCGCTGGAAGCTTTGTATACCGGCTACCGCCAGAACGTCATGGCCAAGGACGAGCTGGTCACGCGCATCGACATTCCCCTGCCCCAGCCGGGCAGCGCCACCCAATACCTGCGTGCCTACAAGATCAGCAAGCGCCAGGACGATGACATTTCCGCCGTCTGCCTGGTGATCAACGTGCATGTGGAAAACGGCATGGTGACAGCCGCCAGCATAGGCGCAGGTGGCGTAGCCGCTACCCCTGCACGCGCCACACAGACCGAAGCTGCCTTGCGCGGCCAGCCATGGAATGCAGCCACCGAGCAAGCTGCAGCAGCGGCTTTGCAAGCCGAGTTCAGCCCCATCTCTGATATGCGCGCCAGCAGCGATTACCGCAAGCATGTGCTGGGCAGCCTGATGCAGCGCTTCTGGCTGGAGAGCCAAGGCAAAACCGGTGTGACTTTGGACGATATTTCCGTGGAGGTGCAGGCATGAGCGCGCCCATTGCCCCCGTAGCGGCCACCGGTGTGGTGGGCCAATCCAATATCCACGAAAGTGCCGTTGCACAGGTCATGGGCGCAGCGCCCTATCTGGACGATCTGCCCGAGCTGCAAGGCACGCTGTATGCAGCGCCCATTCTTTCCACCGTCGCGCACGGCACGCTGCATGGTGTGGACGCCAGCGCAGCGCTGAACATGCCCGGCGTGCGCGGCGTGGTGCTGGCGGCCGACATTCCGGGTGACCCCATACTCGCCGCCTTTGGGCATGACGAACCCATTTTTGCGCTGGACAAGGTCTGGCATGTAGGCCAGGTGATTGGCCTGGTCGTGGCCGATAGCGTGATGGGCGCACGCCGCGCCGCGCGCAAGGTGCAGCTGGACATCACGCCGCTGCCCGCCATCCTCGACACACGTACCGCCATTGCCCAGCAAAGCTTTGTGCTGCCGCCCGTGCATGTGCAGCGTGGCGATGCCGATGCAGGCCTGGCCCGCGCCACCCACCGCCTGCAAGGCAGCATGGAAGTCGGGGGGCAGGAACACTTTTATCTGGAAGGCCAGATTGCCTATGTGATTCCGGCCGAGCAGAACCAGTGGATCGTGCACTCCAGCACCCAGCACCCCGGCGAGGTGCAGGAGTGGGTCGCCCACGCACTGGGCATTGGTGCACATGCCGTCACCGTGCAGTGCCGCCGCATGGGCGGTGGCTTTGGCGGCAAGGAAACCCAGGCCGGGCACCCGGCCGTGTGGTCAGCCCTTGCGGCGCGCAAGTTTGGCTGCCCCATCAAGCTGCGCCTGGACCGTGATGATGATTTCATGGTCACCGGCAAGCGCCACCCCTTTGATTACCAGTGGGATGTGGGCTTTGACGATCAGGGCCTCATCACCGGTCTGAAGCTGGAGATGGCCGCCCACTGCGGCTTTAGCGCCGACCTGTCCGGCCCCGTGGCCGACCGTGCCATCTTCCATGCGGACAATGCCTATTTCCTCTCGGATGTGAGCATTACCTCGTACCGCTGCAAGCTCAACACCCAGAGCCACACGGCCTTTCGCGGCTTTGGCGGCCCGCAGGGCGTGATCGTGATTGAGGCCATCATGGGCGATATTGCACGCACGCTGGGGCTGGACGCGCTGGAGGTTCGCCGCCGCAATTACTACGATGCAGATGCCACATCGCCACGCGCAGTCACGCACTACCAGATGCGCGTGGAAGACAATCTTCTGCGCCCCATGACGCAAAAACTGGAGCAGTCTGCGCAGTACCAGAAACGCCTGCAGGCCATTGAGGCCTGGAATACGAACAACGACATCCTGCAGCGCGGCATTGCCCTTACGCCGGTGAAGTTCGGCATCAGCTTTACGGCCACGCTGTTCAACCAGGCAGGTGCACTGGTGCATGTCTACACCGATGGCTCGGTGCAGGTGAACCACGGTGGCACGGAAATGGGTCAGGGCTTGAACACCAAGGTCGCGCAAATCGTGGCCGATGAGCTGGGCGTGCCGCTGCACCAAGTGCAAGTCACCGCCAGCGACACCAGCAAAGTACCCAATGCCAGTGCCACCGCTGCCAGCAGCGGTACCGACCTGAACGGCCGCGCAGCGCAATACGCTGCGCGCACCGTGCGCCAGAATCTGGCGGCCTTTGTGGCAGGGCTGGATGGCTGTGGCGCGGGGGCAGTGACGTTTTCGGGTGGCAGGGTACACACCCCCAAGGGCGCACGCGACTTCAACACCGTGGTCAAGGAGGCCTATGCCAACCGCATCCAGCTGTGGAGCGATGGCTTTTACCGCACGCCCAAGATCCACTACGACAAGACCACGCTTACCGGCCGCCCGTTTTACTACTTTGCCTACGGTATGGCCTGTACGGAAGTGGCGATTGACACCCTCACAGGCGAAGCCAGGGTGCTGGCCGTGGATGTGCTGTACGACGCAGGCAAGAGCATCAACCCGGCGATTGACATTGGCCAGGTCGAGGGCGGCTTTGTGCAGGGCATGGGCTGGCTGACCACCGAGCAGCTGGTGTGGAACGACAAGGGCGTGCTGACCACGCATGCCCCCAGCACCTACAAGATTCCGGCCACAGGCGATATTCCTGCGCACTTCAAGGTGACGCTGTATGAGGAGCCCAACTTTGAGGACAACGTAGGAGGCAGCAAGGCCGTGGGAGAGCCCCCTTTCATGCTAGCCATCAGCGTGTATGAGGCACTGCGCCATGCCATTGGCTGCGCGCGTGACAAGCAAGGCAAGCATGGGGTGGTGCAGCTGCGGGCGCCTGCCACTGCAGAGCACATCCTGCAGGCGCTGCAGCGCTAATCATCTGCCGCCGTGGAGTGGTGCTGCGCCGAAATCTGCCCCACTGCCACCTGGCAGCGGCCGCGCCGCTTGGCCTCATAGCAGGCCATGTCGGCAGCGCGCAGCGCCTCTTCCGGCGCATGGCGCTGTGCATCGACAGCCACCACGCCCACGCTGATGCTGATCCAGTAGCGCTCACCATGCCAGCTCGGCTGCCATTGCCAGACGGCATCACACAGTGCCTGCCCAATGCACTGGGCATGGGCCAGGCTCACCCCGGGTAGCAGCACCACAAACTCATCGCCCCCCAGTCGGGCTACATCGCCCAGCGGCTGTAGATAGCTGGACAGCAAACGCGCCACATGGGCCAGCACCTGGTTGCCCATGTCACGGCTGGTGGATTCGTTGAGCATGCCCAGATGGTCCAGGTCTGCAAACAGCACACAGCCCTGCGCTGGCATCTGCTCCTGCGCCTGCCCATTGCCCGCATGCACCGGCATGGATGCCACCACCCAGGACTGCATATTCCACAGAAAAGCTTCACGCCCGGACAGGCCTGTCAAGCTATCGCGCGCTGCATGTGCCGCATCCGGCATCACCACTGCCAGTCTGTGTCGCCACGGCAGCTGCAATTGCCAGACACAGGCGCGCGCATCCTCATCAGCAGTCCAGGCAGACAACAGCACCTGCAGCACATCACCATCTTTTTTGCGCATTGCGACCACCCCCTCAAAGCGCGTCATCTCCTGCAAGGCACGCTGCACCTGTGTGCAGCTTGAGGGGTGAACCACCAGCTGCTGCAAAGTCATGGATTCCGCTTCAGGCTTGCAGTAACCCAGCAGAACGGATGCCTGACTGGTCATCAGCAGCACCTTGCCCTGCATGTGCAGCAGCAATGCGCATGGCATGGCCCCCAAGGCAGCTCTGGCCTGATCCAGTGCAGATTTTCTGGGCGGCTGCACCAGCGCAGCTTCAGGCACATGCTCCACAGCCGCTGACTGCACACTGCCAGCAAGCATCTGCTGCGTATGGCTGCAGCCAGCGCACTGGCGGCGCCACCACCAACTGCTCAGCCCGGCCAGCCCCAGCGTGCCGCCCAGCAACCACAGCCAGCTCTGCCACGGCAAACCCGGCCGCCATGCAGACATCGTGGGTGCTGCATCACTGAGCAGCACCACCTGCCACTGGGGCAGCGGCAGGCCCACACGGGTGAGCAGCTGCGTTGCGGTCTGCAGGTTTTCAGCGTGATGGCTGGCTGGCTGCTCCAGCAAACGCTGCACCAGCTGCCGATCAGGCCATGCCTGCTGAATGCTGCTTCCGCGCTGCGTGCTGTCTGCATGTGCCAGTACTACGCCAGTGCGGTCCAGCAGGTAATACTGCGATGCCTCAGGCTGCGTCAGCACATCGGGCAGCAGCAGAGCCACCGGGTACTTGACCATGGCCGCCAGCGCGGCAGAAACCTGCCCGTCTACCTGCCGAATGGGCACGGTCAGCAGCACATACAGGTACTGGGGCTCCTCCTGCTGATACGGCATTGCACTCACCGTGGGCTTGCCCTCAGCCATGGTGCGGCGCAATGCGCTGAGTCCGTCGGGCCCCAGCGCTGCACTCTGTGCGGCAAGGCTGTGCTGGCTCACTACCCCAGAAGGCAGCGCCACATGCAGGCTCTCAAACAGGCTGAGTACTGAGCCTTCCTGACGCATGAGGGCATCCAGAATCTCGGGTTTATCCAGCAAGCTGGTGTGCATGCCCTGTGCAATCGCGCTCAAAAGGCGCTGCGAAGCTTCCAGCCGCGCAGACAGCATGCGCGCCCACAGATCGGCCTCCAGTGCCTGCTGCGTCTGCAGCTGCTCCTGCGCACGGGCTTCAAAAGTACGGCTGAGCCAGTAGACACTCCAGAGCATCACGGCCAGCGCCAGTGCCACCAGCACGCACAGCACCCGCCTCTGCCCTTGCCTGACAGAGAGCGCGAGCTGAACGGCGGGAGAAGGTGGTGCAGGCGCTGTCATCGCGTTCCACTATAGACATGGGCAGCGGCACACCAACATCGGTGGAAACCTTGCCAGACATGCGCCGACAGCTGCACGGGAAGCACACCAAAGACAAAGAGGCCTTGCGGCCTCTTGGTGTGCAGAAAGTGCTGTGGCTAGATACGCGCCACGTTTTGCAGGGCGCTGGGCTGCGGCAGATTGAGCACATTACCGCTGCCTGCAATCAGCCCATGCTCGCGCAGATGGCGCAGCACACGTGAGAAGGTCTCTGGCGCAATGCCCAACTGGGCGGCAATGGTGCGCTTGCGCTGGTTGAGCGTGACGCGCAGGCTGCCGTTGTCATCCTGCTTGGCATGGCGCAGCAGCCACTGGGCACAGCGGGTTTCCGCATCCTGGGCCAGGCGGCTGACGGCGGTTTCGGTCTGCTGGCAGTAGCCGTTGGCCATGTCCTGCATCAGTGCCAGCACGGTGTCTGGCAAGGTTTTGAGGTTATCGCGAAAGGCCTGCAGCGACATGCGCCGCACCCGCACCCGCGAGTCCGTGATCATGTCTATGCTGAACTCCTTGCCTGCCAGCACAAAGGCTGCATCCACCCAGGCTGGCCCTTCCAACATGCCAAGCTGGTGACGCAGCTGGTTGGCTTCACGCACACCCAGCACGACACAGCCACTGTCCAGATACAGCACAGAGTCTGGCCGTGCACCACGCTGGCGCAACACCTGCCCTGCGGGAATGACTTCCGCCTTGGCCAATGGATCAAAAGATGGGATGTGGAACATGACGGCCAACTGTGCCGTAGCACCTTGCTGCCGGTGTTGAGCCATGTCAAAAATTTTTCTCGGCGTCATCACGCTCATCCAGACAGCATGAGCGCTGGCGCGAGAGCATGCACCCCGCTTATGCAGGCTTGCCACAACAAAAAACCCGCCAGGGCCAAGCCCTCGGCGGGTGTCATCGTGTGTGGATGCCGGACTGTCAGTTCAGCGCAGCACCATTTTCAAACCACTGCTTGATCGCTTCACGCTCGGTATCGCTGAGCGCGCCGGGATTGCCAAACGGCATTTTGCGCAGCAGCACCACCTGCTGGTAGATCTGCTGGGCATGGCTCTTGACTTCTTCGGGCGAGTCAAACTTCACATTCTTTTGTGCAATCGTCTCGCTGCTGTGGCAGACCACACAGTGCTGCTGCATGATGATGCGCACATTTTCATAGCTGCCAGCGCTTGCAACCGCTGTGCTGGCCTGCGTTTCTGTTCCTGCGGAATTTGCAGGTACTGCAGATGCTGCAGGTGTTGCAGGTGTTGCCACAGGGGCAGCGGGCTTGAGCCAGACCATCACACCCAGCAGTACCGCTACACCGACAGCAGCGTACTTCCAGGGATGGGGGTTACGGCCCAGCTTGTAGCCATGACGCATGACGAAGAACTGGCGAATGGCTGCACCAGCAAACATCATCAGAATCAACACCAGCCAGTTCAGGTCATGGTTGTACAGCCAGCCGTAGTGGTTGGACAGCATGGCAAACAGCACGGGCAGTGTGAAGTAAGTGTTGTGCACGCTGCGCTGCTTGCCGCGCTGACCGTGGATGGGGTCCACGGGCTCACCGGCCTTGATGGCGGCCACCATTTTCTTCTGGCCGGGAATGATCCAGAAGAACACGTTGGCACTCATGGAGGTCGCCAGCATGGCGCCTATCAGCAAGAAAGCCGCCTGCCCGGGGAAGAGATGGCAAGCCAGATAAGAAGCAATGCACACCAGTACCAGCACCAGAGCACCTACGATGCCATCGCCACCTTGTTTTTCACCAAAGATGCGGCAGATGCCGTTGTACAGCAGCCAGAACACCACCAGAAAAGCCAGCGCCACCACAATGGCGGTGCTGCTGGACATGATGGGGTCCGCCGGATTGACCAGATAGATATTGGCATTCCACAGGTAGGACACCGTCAGCAGCGCAAAGCCGGACAGCCAGGTGGTGTAGCTTTCCCAGTAGAACCAGTGCGTGTGCTCTGGCAACTTGGGCGGTGCGCCTGCAAATTTGACGGGGTGGTAGAAGCCCCCGCCGTGCAGGGCCCACAGCTCGCCGCTGACACCTTGTTTTTTCAGGTCTTCGTCCTTGGGCGGCGTGAGGCTGCTGTCCAGAAAGACAAAGTAGAACGAGGAACCCACCCAGGCGATGGCGGTAATGACGTGCAGCCACCGCAACAGCAGGTTGGCCCAGTCGAGGATATAGCTTTCCATAGCACTCAACTCCGGCAGCACAGGGGCTGCCAAGAAAGATCAACCTGCTCACCACTGCGGGCGCTCTGAGCAGAAACATAAGGCCGCGCACCTGGGTTGAATAACCATCCTGGGCACCGCTGCGACCTGTTATCTGGCGATATGCACAAAAGTGTATGCAATTTTTGTCGCCAAAAATCAGCAATCTGGTGCTGACTAGGGCAAGTACCAACTGCCTGTCAGCTGACTGCCAGCTGCTGTGCTCTGAGCTGCAATAACTGTGCCGCAACGGCAATGGCAATCACCTCGGGCTCCTTGCCGGGTATGCCGGGCAGCCCGATGGGGCAGGTGATCTGCGCGATTTCTGACTCCGCAAAGCCGCGCTCGGCCAGGCGTTTCTGGAACACCGCCCACTTGGTGGCGCTGCCGATCAAGCCAATGAAGGGCAGATCTCCACGCTCGCGCTGGCGGCGCA
>ERZ1034973.522-NODE-522-length-26857-cov-6.161406_pt1 | contig 26857 bp, 44 predicted proteins | sample MGYA00520686_ERZ1034973 | MGnify/ENA primary metagenome ERZ1034973 (study PRJEB33766, sample SAMN09781775) | gut metagenome | biome: gut microbiome | host: Homo sapiens | place: Madagascar | study: EMG produced TPA metagenomics assembly of the PRJNA485056 data set...
CTATTTTGACCAAACTGGCAGACCTGATTGACCCCGAAGTTATGGCCGATATGATTTCGGCTAAAATCCCCGACAAAATCCGCGTGGCACCTTTTGCAAAGGTGGATGACACCCTTGCTGGCGTTCCAGGCGATACTATTACTGTGCCGTCTTACGGCTACATCGGCGACGCTGAGGACGTTGCAGAGGGCGTGGACGTTGACATCGACAAAATGAGCACCAAGGACAAGCAGTACAAGATCAAAAAGGCCATGAAGGGTGTCGGCCTGACCGATGAAGCTGTGCTGTCCGGCTACGGCAACCCTGTTGGCGAAGCCAATGCGCAGCTGGCGCTGTCTATCGCTGCCAAAATCGACAATGATTGCATGGAAGCCTTGCAGGGCGCTACGCTGACTTATGACGGCACTGCTGCCGCTATCAAGTACAGCGGCGTGGTGGATGCCATTGACGTGTTCAATGAGGAAATCAACAGCGACAAGGTCATGTTCATCAACCCCAAGCAGATGGCGACCCTGCGCAAAGATGCTGACTTTATCAGCGCGGACAAGTATCAGGCTGGCGTTGCTGTTACCGGCGAAATCGGCAAGATTGCCAACACCCGCGTTGTTGCAAGCCGCAAGGTTCCTTCTATCGAGTATGAAAAGGACAACAGCACCGGCACCATTGAGATTGTCGCTGATACTACCGCCGAAACCGCTACCAAAAAGCATCTGGCGACCATCCAGCCGCATTGCGCTGCTGCGCTGGTTGTCGGTGACAAGGTCAAGGCTGCCGCTGCTCCTTACTACGCTTGCCCCATTGTCAAGCTGAACGAGGACAGCGAGACCGAGGACGATGTGCCCGCCCTGACCATCTACCGCAAGCGCAATATCAACGTGGAGACCGAGCGCAAGCCGCGTAACCGTTCCACCGAGATTACCGCTGACGAGTTCTACGTTGCGGCGCTGACCAACGAAGCCAAAGTTGTGCTTGCAAAGTTCAAAAAGTAATAAGGGGGCAGCGTAATGCTTGAAGAATTGATGCGAGAGTGCCGGAACTGGTTTAAGGTCTCGGATGGCGCGTACAGCGGCACATTTACCATCAAGGACGGCAGCATTACGCTGCCTTTTTTAGTTGAGGGGCAATATTTCCGCATTATCGGGAGTGTGTTCAACGATGGCGTGTACCAGTACGGTGCTGGCGGCTTGTCCGATGAAACGTTTGACGGTGCTGTGTGGGCGCTTGCTGTGCCCGCTGCTTTTATTTCTCTGGTTGAGGATGTGGAAGCATGGCGCAACAAGTATGAGAGCGCTGCAAACAGCCCGTTTCAAAGCGAGAGCTTTGCAGGGTATAGTTACACCAAATCGAGCGCAAACGGCAATTCTGGCGGCTCTGTGACGGGCTGGCAGGGTGTGTTTGCTTCTCGGCTGAACAAATGGAGAAAGCTATGAGCCTTTTAGATGATTTTTCGCACAGCTGCATCATTATGGACAAGCTAACAAAGCCTGACGGCGAGGGCGGCTATGCTACCGCGTGGAGCGAGGGCGCAGAGTTTGCGAATTACGTTGCACTGGACAGCAGCCTTGAAGCACGGCAGGCAGAAGCGCAGGGCGTGACCAGCGTGTATACCGGCATTGTGCGGAAAGATGTGCCTATTGAGTACGGCAGCGTGTATAAGGACGTGACGACAGGGGCATATTTCCGGGTCACGAGCCGACCGGAAGAAAAGCAAGCCCCGGCAAGCGCTTCCCCGATGCTGCAAAACTTAAAGAGCTTTACGGCTGAAAGACTGCGGGAGGGATTGCCGACATGACAAAAGGCGCTGCATTACAGCAGTTTTTTGGGCAGTTTATGACCGCTTACGCCAGCAATGCTGTGCCGGATGACGCGGTACTCCCCTATCTTACCTATGATGCTGTGTTTGACGCATGGGGCGGCGGGGCGGTATCGCTGACGGTCAATATGTGGTTCCATACCACGAGCGAAGCGGTGCCCAATGCAAAGGCGCTTGAACTTTCGGACGCGCTGGGCATTGGCGGCGTGACGCTGCCGGTGGATGGCGGCTTGATTTGGTTAAAGCGCGGCTCTCCGTTCTGCCAGGCGTTGGCAGATGACACAGACAAAAACATTAAACGGCGGTACATCAACGTAACCGCCGAATTTTTATGCCTAAATTGAGGTGAAAGCATGAAATTTACTCGTATTCCTGAATCTGCGTTTAAAGAACTGGTCTTGAATGCAGGCTATCTTGCAACTACATTTGACCCGGCTGCCGGTACTGCGCCGGAAGAAAGTGCGCTGCTGGGCGCTACGACCGGCGGCATCAACTTTACGGCAGTGCCGAGCTTTACCGACTTTGGCGAGGACATCGACAACTGCCCAAAGAACATGAAAGAGCTGAAGCAGATTGAATCTTGGGAAGTCAAGTGCAGCGGCACGTATGTTTCGGCATCGGCAGAGAATGCCAAGAGTATGCTGGGCGCTGCGGACGTTACGACTACCTCTAAGGTGTCCAAAATCACGCCGCGCAATGATTTGAAAGACAGCGACTTTACCGATTTGTGGCTGCTGTGCGACTACTCGGACAAGCACGGCACCACGAACGGCGGTTTCTGCGCCATTCATATGCTGAATACGCTGTCCACCGGCGGTTTCAGCTTGCAGACCGGCGACAAAGAAAAAGGCCAGATGAGCTTTGAATACACGGCGCACTATTCCATTACTGCGCAGGACACTGTGCCGTGCGAGGTCTATATCAAAGCCGGAGAGGATGAAGCCTGATGCGGATTTTTTCTGAACTTGGCACCGATGAAGCGCTGGAAGTCGTTTTGCAAATCGCGCAGCCCATCACAAATTTGATTGATGATGAAGCGCTTGTGAAAGAGATGCAGAAAGTGATGCCGAGGGGCGAAACGACCCGCATTGCAATGCAGCGTTTCGGCCTTGCAAAAATCGTGAAGCTGTTGAACATTGCGCTGAAGCAGCACCGGCAGGATGTGTACGCAATCCTTGCCCCGTTTAACGGCATGACGGTGGAAGAAATCGGCAAGCAGAATTTCCTTATCACCTGCAAACAGGTTGCCGACCTGCTGAACGATAAGGGCTTTGTTGATTTTTTCAAATCGTATCTCGGTGGCGGGCAGAACAAGTAATCCCTGTACTGCTGAAAATGCCGAAACTGAGCGCAAAGGCGCTTGTGTCGGCGCTGCCTTACGCTTTAAAGGCTGATTTTGAAGAACAGCTGTACAAGGTGTACATGACAGACAGTGCATGGAGCCTTGTTGTAGCTGTGACAGGCGTAAAGGACAGGCCAGCGAGATATATTGACATTATCCGCCCGCCCAAAGTGGATACGCGGACGCCGGAACAGGTGCAGGCGGATTTCAAAGACTTTGCGGCGCGGCATGGATTAAAAACAAAAGAACGGCAGGAGGTGAGCGAGTAAGTGGACGTATTTGACCTTTTTGCAAAAATCACGCTGGATTCCAGCGAATATGAAAAGGCGCTGAAAAGAACAAAGGCTGAATCGCAAGCGTTTGTCAGCGGGTCTTATACAAAAGGCTTTGAAAAAGTTGCCGGTACAGTTATGAAAATCGGCACAGCGCTGGCGGGCGTTGGTACTGCTGCCGCTGGTTTTGCGGTAAAAGTAGGCTCTGGCTTTGAATCCGCTATGTCGCAAACGCAAGCTATTTTTGGTATTACTGACAAGATGTCAGACGAATACAAGAAGCTGGAAGATACTGCCCGCGAATACGGAAAAACCACGCAGTACAGCGCAAGCGAATCTGCTGACGCGCTGAAATATATGGCTTTGGCCGGGTGGGATGTAGAGCAAGCAACCTCTGCGCTGCCCGGCGTGCTGAACCTTGCGGCTGCGGCCAGCATGGATTTGGCGCAGGCATCTGACATGGTAACGGATTACATGTCGGCGTTTGGCATTGAAGCTGACAAATCCGCATATTTTGCAGACGTTCTGGCTTATGCACAGAATAACGCAAACACGACAGTTGACCAATTGGGGCAGGCGTTTCAAAACTGCGCGGCGAACATGAATGCGTCCGGGCAGGACTTTGAAACCACCACCGCGCTGCTGGAAGCTATGGCAAACCAGGGCACGAAGGGCAGCCTTGCAGGCACGCAGCTGGCCGCTATGATGCGCGACCTGACAGCCAAAATGAAAAACGGCGCAATCACGATTGGCAAAACCAGCATTGCGGTGCAGGATTCAAACGGCAATTTCCGCGACATGACGGATATTCTGACGGAGGTTGCCGCTGCTACAGACGGCATGGGCGATGCACAGCGTGCTACGGCGTTAAGCTCTGTATTTACGGCTGATTCTTTGAAGGGTGTCAACCTGATTTTGAATGAAGGCGTTGACAAGGTTGCCCAATATGAAGAAGAACTACGCAATGCCAACGGCACAGCAGCGGATGCGGCAAAAATCAATAACGACAACCTTGCAGGCGCTTTAAAAGAGTTAAGTTCTGCGGCTGAAGAAGTTGGTATTGCGGTATACAAAAAATTTCAAGAACCGCTGACAAAAGCCGTTGATAAGGTTACGGAAATTGTGCAGAATGTCAACATTGACGACCTTGTCGAAAAAGGCAAAAACATGCTGGACACGCTGGCAAAGATTGCCCCCGCCATTGCTGCCATTGTAAGCGCGGCAACCGGGCTTTATGGCATGATTAAAATTGCCGACAAGTTAAAAGACTTTGGCAAAATGGCTGCGGCAATCAGCAAGGCAGGCGGGCTTATCGCTTCTATTGGCGGTCCTATTGCTATTGTAGTTGCCGCTATCGCGGCGCTGGTTGCAGGATTTGCTACGCTATACGCTACAAATGAAAATTTCAGAAACAGCGTTAATGCAGCATGGGATGCGATTTCTGCCAAGATTCAGGAAGTCGTGGCATTTGTACAGCCTTATGTTGAAGCAGCTATGCAGGTTATTGGGCAGGTCGTTACACAGGTCATTACAGATTTGACCCCGGTTATACAGAGCATCGGTGAAGCGTTCAGCGCTGCATGGAGCCTTGTACAGACTGTATGGTCATGGGCAAGCGCATTCTTTCAAGCTATCTTCCAGGCCATCATCGTTATTTTTACGCCGTTTGCACCGATTATCAGCGGGTTCTTCCAGGGCGCATGGATCATCATTCAAAGCATCTGGAATGTTGCAGTAAGCTTTTTCCAGACTGTGTTTAATTTGATTACCGGCGTGTTCTCTACGATTGACGCGGTATTGTCCGGCGACTTTCAGGGCGCGTGGGAGTCGATTCAGGGCATCTTTGAGGGTGTGTTTGACTTTTTCTCTACGGTCGGCCAAAACGTTGTAGAGGGCATCAAGGGCGGCATTGCGGCTTTTTGGGGCGGTCTTGTCAGCTTTGTGCAGGGCTTGTGGGATGGCATCAAGAGCATTTTTGTCATCAATGCAAGTGATGTGAAAAACAACACGGGGGCTGACGGCAGCCACGCAGGCGGCATGGATTATGTCCCCTATAACAACTACGTTGCAAATCTGCATCGCGGCGAGATGGTGCTGACAGCCGATGAGGCGGACAGTTACAGACGCGGTAAGGGCAGCAGCAACGGTTTTACCCTGACGCAAAATATTTACGCAGCCAAGCAGACACCGGTTGAACTGGCAGCAAGCACGGCAGCGTATTTCCAGCGGGCAAGGTGGGCGTTATGAGTTTTTTAAGCAAGACTTTTAAATACAGCAACTCGCTGGGGCAGTCTATCGTGTTTGACTATGAGCATGGTTATCTTATCAGCAAGCCGGATGGCATTGATACAATTTCGGTCACTGCCAACACGGCACAGGGCATCGGCCAGGTAGGCGCTACGGTGCAATCTAAGGCCATTCAGACGCGGCCTATTACCATCAATGGCAGAGTTATAGGCAAGGACGCGCAAGCGTTAAAAGACGCGCTTATGACCGTTGTACGACCTGACCTGACCGGGGTGTTATATGCCGGAGACTGGCACATAGACGTTATTGTAACGGCATCGCCTACCATTGGCGCATCAAAACATGGTGCGCCGTTTCAGCTCGGCCTGCTTGCCCCATACCCGTATTGGGAAAGCGGCGAACGAAAGGCAATGCAGCTGCGCGGCGTGCAAAAAGGTTTTAAATTTCCATGGAATATCAGCAAAACGTATTATTTTGGCAAAGTCATTGTGCTGAAATACATTGTTTTGCAGAATTTTGGGCAGTTTGATGTGCCGTTTATACTGGAAATCAATTGCGTTGGCGAGACTGCAACAAATGTAGGCATTGAAAACATGCTGACAGGTGAAGTGCTGCGGCTGGAAAAAACGCTAGTGGAAGATGAGCGTGTCGTTATCAAGACATCGCACGGGAAAACAACGGTCACAAGCTCTAAGGACGGTGATTGCCGGGGCGCACTTACGCTTGAAAGTACACTGTACAGAATTCATACGGGCGATAATGCGTGGAAGCCTACTGCGGACAGTGGGCTTGAAAACGTTGAGATGAGTGTTTCGTTTGCGGAAGAAAGTGCGGGTGTAACGGTAATATGAGATTAGAGCTGTTCTCCCCTGACCTTAGCAACCGACACGAAATCACGCACGCGATCAGCAGCGAATTCAGCGACTACTATAACGATGTTGGAAAATTTACGGTAGTTTTGCCGATGGATGAGTACAACATCGGGATAGTGGAGCTGGATTCTGTTTTGTACATTGTAGAACGAAGACTTGCGTATACGGTGGAAGAAATACAGTTTGATTGCGATAAAAGCGAAATCACGTTGAACGGGTACAGCCTAAACAACAAACTGAACCGGCGTGTTATTGCGGAAACTGCCAGCATTGCCAACGTGGAAACTGATGTATACAGCGTTATTACTGCCAACCTGCGCGGGCTGCCTGTATTGTTGGCAGAGAAAAAAGGCTTGACAGAAACCGTGAAATCAACAGAGGTGTACGGGGATGAACTGTTAAACTGCATACAGCCGATTTTGACAGATGCCGAGATTGGGAACCGGATGGTTTTGGACTACAGAACAAAAACGGAAACATTTGAATTGTATAAGGGCGTTGACCGCACAGAGGGATTGAACGCGGTCCTGTTTGTGCAGGAACGCGGAACAGCGCCCGGGCTAATAGTTGACAAGGATATTTCTGAATACAAAAACGTGTGCTACTGTGAAGCTCAGTACAAAGACGGTACAAAGTTTGTGGTGCAGGCTGGCACGGCCAGCAATGCGGAACGGCGCGAATTATGGGCGAGGTTCAGCGGAGACACACAGCAGGATGGCGAGACAAACGCCGCGTTTCAGACGCGCGTTAAGCAGTATGCAGCGTTGCAGCTAGGAAGCCATTTGAACCGAAACGGATTTGACATTGACGCAGACGGCGATGAACTGGGCACGGCATATAATGTCGGTGATTTGGTTTGGTGCGTTTCTTTGCGGCTGGGTGTCAAGTACAAGGCAAGAATCACGGCGGCAAAGTATTCACAGGATGCAAACGGGTCGAGCGTCAAGCTAGTTATTGGCGACCCGATTTTAACAGTGTTGAGGTGAGACAGTGGCAGAAATTAAAAATTTCCCGAATAATGTTGACGAATACATCGGGGCACAAAATGTCATGAAGTGGCTGCACGGGCGTACAAGTGGCGTGTTTGGCGCGGGTGGCAATTTAAGTGTTACTGCAAACGGCAATATGACGGTAAGTGTATCAGATGGCGTGGGCTGGCTTGCGAACGACAAAGCGGACGGTACAGTTTTTTGGAATGATACCAAAGAACAGACCGGCGGTGAGTTACAGCTGACAATTCCGCTGGCGAATGCTGTATCGCCGCGCATTGACCGTGTTGTTGTGAGTTGGGACACAGTAGACTATGCAGCAAAACCGCGCATTGAAGTGCTGAAAGGTACGGCGGCTTCTACACCTATTGCGCCGGCACTGACAAACAATAGTTTGTTGCGGCAAATTTCGCTTGCACAGATTGCAATTCCTGCGGCAGCAAGCAAAATCACGTCGGCCAATATTACCGATGAACGACTTGACAGCACAGTATGCGGGCTTGTGACTGACTGGGTGAGCGTTGATACCAAGGTAATGCAAGAACAATTCGCCGCTTTTCTGAACCAAATTAAAACCGAGCTGGAACAGCTGCATGCTGGAACGGCTACGATGATGCGATCGACCTATGACCCGCAGGGGCGGCAGACGGACATCTTTAAGTACACGGATAAGGTGGCCAACATCTACTATGCCACGCTGACGCTGGGCAGGTGGACGGCTTGCAGCAGCGCCGACCAGGCCAAAGGCCTGCTATACCAGCAGACGGCTACGCTGACCTGCGCAAACAGCCATGCGCCGGTGGTGACGGCTGCCAGCGAGTTTTTGTCCGGCATCGGCTACGACAAGACCGGGGTGCCCGCTACCGATGATGTGCTGAATGAAGTGCAGGACATCATCAACGACGGCGTGACGGTCACGGCGTACAATTCGGTGCTGGTTAAGGTAAAAGAAAAGCCTACCGCCGAAATCCGGGCGCGGTGGGTCATTCAAAGTTGATGGAGGTTTAGCATGAAACATTGTAATAAATCTGCGGCATGTGCTGCGCGGGGGTACTGCTGATGGGTGTAGCACCGAGGATTCCGGGCGAGAACGCAAAAGGGAAAATGCTTGCACAAATCTATGAATACGGATCAGGGTCGGCAAGCATTAAGGCACTTTACTGTAACGAGAAATTGGCAACCGCTTCAGATGGCGCTTTTGAAATCCATATTAAAAAAGCGGGTACATATCGGCTTATTGGCTGGGTGCAGGCATGGGATTCCGCCTATAAGGCTTATTTGAAATGCAATGATGCTACAATTTTCGGCCCTTTTATTAACAACGGTTTTGACCTTGAAAAAAAATTAAGTGCAGGAGATGTCATCAGTATCCCCAGTCAGTACATGGATTATTATTCTACATCATCTGCAACATTGATTATACTTACAACTTAATGGAAGCGAGTGATTTTATGGGAATGTCGCCTAGAACTCCGGGCAGAAAAAAAATTGAAGCTGCTACTGTAGAAATTTACGTCTACAAATAACGAGGTACAAAATGAAAATCTACGATGAAATCACCAACGAGGAGCTGACATCTCCCGACCTGTCAGCCGGTTATCTCTACACCGCCAGGCGGGTTGCCGAGCATGTGCCGGAGAGCCGGGAAGTGATGCAGGGCACTGTCACCGAGGACGACCCCAAAGGCCTTGAGCACATCATCTCCGGCTACGATGTGTACGAGGATTGCCAGCTGTACCACCGCTACACTGTGGCCGAGCTGGCCGAACGGCAGCAGGCGGAGATCGAGGCGAGCACCATTGTGCTGGACGATGCGACCAAACTCTCCCTGATGTTGGCCGAGATCCCCACCGAGGCCAAGCCCACCATGCCCCCGAAACTGGGCTACAAGTGGGTGCCGACCTACAGCGGCACGGCGGGTTTTGCGTGGGAACTGCAGGAAGACCCCAACGCCTACGGAACCAACGACCGCCCGCTGTACTGGGTGGACGGCATGACCGTCTGCACCGGCTACTACTACACCGACGGCGACAAACTGTACATGGCCCTGCAGGACGGCACAGCCCCGGCGCTTGATGACACAGAATGGTTTGAGGTGATGTAATGGCATTGCATGAAGTACAGCTGAAAGGATACAGTGTTAGACCCGGCAACTTATCGCTTGGCACTTTTGACAGTTACGGTATCGAGCAGCTGCATGTGACGGCAGATGACAGTTGGGATGGGCTGGACATTCTGGCTGTATTCCACGCGCCGAACGGGGATGCGAAAAAGGTTGTTGTCGGGGCAGACGGCATACTTAACGTGCCGCCGGAAGCTACGGCGAAGCAGGCAGGCAACGGCAGAATTGTTTTTGTCGGGCTTGCGGAAAACGTGCAGCGCATTACTGTGGACATGGGATACAACATCAAGCCGCACTCTGACATCGAGGGAGACAACCCAGGTGTGCCGACGCCGGATGTTGTGCAGCAGATTTTGCAGGCTGCACTTAACGCAGAGCAGAACAGCACGGAAGCAAAGAGTGTTGCAGAGGGTCTGCGGAATGATGCGGCTAGCGGCAAATTTGACGGTAAAGATGGAGCCAAAGGCGACAAGGGCGAGACTGGTACAACGCCGCAGCTGAAAATTGGCGAGGATAATCTGTGGCAAGTTTCGTATGACAACGGTGCAACTTGGGTATCCCTTGGTGTGAAAGCCACCGGCGAGGCGGGCAAAGACGGCGTTGACGGCGTAACACCTCACATTGGCGAAAACGGCAACTGGTGGGTTGGAGATACTGACACTGGCGTATCTGCTAAAGGTGACAGGGGTGATACTGGTGCCAAAGGTGCTGACGGTGTAAGCCCGACCGCCTCTGTTACTCAGACAGATGATGGGGCAAAATTTACTGTTACAGATGCCAGCGGCACAACGACTACTATGATAAGAAACGGAACTGATGGTAGAGATGGCGCACCTGGTGCACCTGGCAAAGATGCCGTTGTGGATGCAACACTAACACAGGATGGGCAGGCAGCGGATGCAAAGGTCACCGGTAAAAAGATTGGTGAGCTAAAAGAAGATGCCACTGCGCTGCAGAAGCGCCAGAATGTGCTTGTGGGCAGCGAGACAGGCAACCCAGTAAGCTGTGACGATGCCTTTGCGGCACCGTTGTGTGGGCTGAATGTGTACGGAAAAAGCACGCAGGATGGAACGCCGACGCTGGATGCACCTGTGCCGATTGTGAGTGCTGGGGATGGCGGGAGCGTGGCGGTGACCTTGAGCGACGGAAACAGCAAAACACAAACAATTACTCTGCAAACACCTACTGGACTGCCTGGCATCCCTGTGACCTCTGGCGGCAACTACACTGACCAAAACGGCCAGCAATGGGTATGCGACGAGGTGGACTTGGGGAGAGGGGTGAAGGTGCAGAGGATGAACGTTGTAGACTTGTCAACTTGTACAATTACGGGTATCACTAAGCTTGTGGCAACAAAACGACTTGCGATTCTGTTACCACTCAAAGCTGGAGATTATACAGTAAAAGCCCTATGCAATAGATTGCCATATTTAGTTTCGTTCACTAGCGATACCATTCACTTTTATGTAGACACAAGAAATGCGCAGGTTTTCATTCCCATTGACGCTAAAAACCCGGAGGAAGGAGAATACATTTTATTTTACGTTCTCGCCACCCCAATCGAAACCCCGCTCACTTCTGCTGAAATTGCCGCTTACAAAGTCCTCACCGCTTATGCGCCCGACACCGTGGTGCAAGCAAGCGACGGTGCGGGCATCAGGCTGAACTACCAGCGGGACGTAAATCTTGTCGTAAAAAATCTTGAGGATGCCATTGCATCCATGACTACCACTTAAAGGAGATATACATTATGGCTATCAAAAGTAAAGCACGGCACGACCTGACCTTGCGCAGTATCAAGCGCGAAATTGCAGCAGGCAGAGATGTGGCCTATTGGCTGGACAAGGCGTACAGTCATCTGGACAGTGGATTGCTGACTGAAGAGGACATTGCCGAGGTGGAAGCCCTGGCACAGGCGTATTACGACGCTCTGGATGCAGAGGACAGCAAAACGGACGAGCCTGCCAAAGATACTGATACAGTCAGCTAAATGGGGCTTTAGCCGACTAACAAACAGAAAGGACAACAAATCATGAGACTTTCAAACGGTGAAGTCCTGCTGCACTACCCGCTTGACCTGCACGTTTTAACGCAGGGGTGGTACTACAACGACGGCAGCTTGCATCAGGCCACCGACTGGCGCACGCAGAACGGCACGGATTACAAGCGTCCGGTCTATGCGGCAGAGGACGGCACAGTTGACCAGGTGCAGGACTGGGACGGACACACGCGGACAGGCATGCAAAGCTATGGCAACATGGTGCGCATCAATCACGCACCCTACAAGGGAAAGATCTTGCAGACGCGGTACGCGCACCTGTCCAGCTATTGCGTCAAGGTCTGGCAGAAGGTCAAAGAGGGCGAAATCATCGGCTATTCTGGCGTGACCGGGAATGTGTTTGGAGCGCATCTGCATTTTGAAGTGATCCTGAACGGCAGCCGCACAAACCCGCTGGTGTGGCTGGACAGCGATTTTACCACGGCGAGCAAGCAGGTGTTTACATACCGCACCGGCGAGCACGCAGTAGAAAAACCCGCAAACGTTGCACAGCCCAGCGGCGAGGAAGTGCTGATTGATGTATCCCACCATCAGGGCGCTATCGACTGGGCAAAGGTTCCCTACCGCGCCATTGTTCGCATCGGGTATCGCGGCTACGGCACCGGAAAGCTGATGAAGGACGATCAGTACGATGCCAATCTTGCAGGGGCGAAAGCGAGCGGAAAGCTGTTCGGCTTTTACTTCTTTTCACAGGCCGTCACGGCGGAAGAAGCCCGGGAGGAGGCAGACTTTTGTGCAAGCCTTGCACCGGCTGGATACCCGCTGTTTTTTGACGGCGAATGGGGGCACACGACCGAAACCGGCGTACACGATGGCCGCGCAGACAACCTGACGAAAGACCAGCGAACGGCAATCGCAATGGTGTTTTGTGAGAGAGCCAAGACGCACGGATTCACGGCAGGCATTTACACCTTCACAGCCTTTGCAAGCGCGAACATCGACTACGCCTACCTGTGTGAAGATTACATCGGTTGGCTGGCCGATACGCGCACCAACTACGATACGACGCTGCCGCGATACATCCACCAGTACGGGCAGGGCAGCGTTGCAGGCATCGCCAAGGTGGTTGACCTTAACCATCTGGTCAAGGCCCTGCCCGCAGCGGACAAGCCTACAAGCAAGCTGCAAGTGATTACCATCGGGCCGGTAAGTCAGGGAGACGCGGATGCGGTCTATTCCGTGTGCAAAGAACGCGGCCTGACGGATGCGGGGCTGTATAAATCTGAATGGGCTTGACGCTCGGAGAGGGACGTTAATGGATGCGATTATTGTCGCGATAATCACAAGCGGGCTGGGGTTGGTGGGGGTTATCATCACAAACCTGTTCAGCGCCCGCCGAACCGAGCAAAAAATCGCCACTGCACAGGCGGTGACGGATACAAAGCTCGAAGAATTGACCCGCGAGGTGCGGCAGCACAATAACTTTGCGCAGCGCGTGCCGGTGCTGGAAGAGCAGATCAAGGTGGCTAACCACCGCATATCAGATTTAGAGCGCGACACGCGCAAGGAGGCTTAATATGAACATCGACTACATGAACTACATTAAACCGGAGCTGCTGGTACTGATTCCGGCGCTGATTTTCGTCGGGTACTGCCTGAAAACCAGCACGGCGGTGGCGGACAAGCTCATCCCGGCGGTGCTGGCCGCGGTGGGCATTGTGCTGGCCGCGCTGTACGTTTTGGCTACGTCGCCCATCGGCGGCGGGCAGGACGCGGCCATGGCAGTTTTCACCGCTATCATTCAAGGCGTTCTGTGCGCGGCTGGGGCGGTCTACGCCAACCAGTGCGTAAAGCAGAGCAAGAAGAGCGAGTAAGCCTATGGGGACAAAATTTGATTTCTGTATGAGCCGCGCGGAATACGACGATTTGTGCTTTTATCTCACGGACGATGAGCGTAAAGTTTTAAATTGCCGCCGCAGAGGGCGCAGAAACGCCGAAATCGCGGCTGAAATGCATTGCAGTGAGCGCACTGTCAAACGGTACGCCAAATCCGTACACGATAAAATGCACCGATAATAGCAAAAGCCCGGCAGGTTGTGAGCCTGCCGGGCTTTCTTTTTTAGCTGTTTCCGCGCAGTTCCGAAACGTCCACATCCAAAGCGGCGGCAAGTGCAAGGGCGTTATCCAAAGTGATGTTTCCAATTTTCGCTTCGCCGATTTCGATGCGGCGTATCTGCCGCACGTTCACGCCGCTAAGCGCGGCGAGCTTGGCTTGCGTCATCCCCTTGGCGGTGCGGATGGCAAGCAGGGGGCAGATCTCTGCGTTGCGGGCTTGCAGAACTTCCCTTGCCGCTTCGGGCGGGGTGTTGGCGATGGCTTGCAGCTCCCGGATGGCTTGGTCGTGGTCGGCTTTGAGTTCCGCCCTTGTGAGAGCTGTGTAACACGCCATGGTGATGGCGTGGCAGGTTTCAGGGTTAGCGTCGCCAAAGCGAGCGGCGACAGCGTCGCAAGCCTCCGGCTTGCCGTTCATCGCTTGGCTGGCGAGGTAGTACCAGTCCTTGCGCTGATCGTTGGAAAGCCCTGCGAGCTTGGGAATGATTTCGTTCTTGTTCATGGTGTTACACCTTTCAGACGTTTCGGTTGGTTGGCTTCAGTTGGAAAATTGATCGACGAGGGACTGCATCGTGTCGGCGTCCCATCCGTCATCAATGGCGAGCTGTACAAGCTCGATAATGGCGTCGGCGTAGTGCTGGGGCGCGTCCTTGCGGATGTCATCGGCGCGGCAGTGGAAAGCCCAAGAAACGTCGATACCGCCGCAGTTGTTATCGCAGGATTCCTGCCAGCCGTTTCCGTTGGTGGTGTAAAACGGATGGTCGAGGTCTGCCCAGTCGGAAGATTTTTTGGCAAAGTCGAGGCAGTCAAGCAGGAAGTTAGTGTACGTCATAAGGCATTGTCCTTTCTTTCGATGTGATGGGGCGGGTGTGGGTGGTATCGGATCAGTTACGCCAGCGGCGCCCGGAGAATCTCTGCCAGTGCGATTGCCTCGGCGGTTTTGTCTGCCAGCTGCTGGACGGTTACGCGGTGGCGGGTGCGCAGCACCGTGAAGGCTTCCACATAGCTGTTGGAGTCTGTGTGTTCGTAGGCGTTGAACTTGCCGGTGCGCTCGTCGTAGGTGATCTGCATGATGTTGTTACCGCGCAGACCCACGGTGCATTTGGCGGCGGCTTTCAGGCTTTCAATGTCCATCGGGATGTTGTGAGTGTTGATCATGGTGGTTGCTCCTTTCAGGTTTGCGGCTAATATCGTCCTTTATTGTCTTTATTATAGGCTATTTTTAGCCTGTTGTAAATAGGCAAATTGCACAAGCTTAGACTAGAAAAACTGTATATAATTGATATATAAAGCATTACTACAAAAACACGTCCCACGTTTGGCACTTCCGTGTCCTACGTTGGGACGTGTTTTTTTGTACAATTAAGGAAAAAGGAGCGGTGCAAATGGCATACAGGCAAATCAACCTAAACCCAGAGCAAAAGCGCGTTGGCGATTGCACTGTCAGAGCCATTGCAGCCGCCACGCATCAAGAGTGGGCAGCTGTATATGCGGCACTTGTGTTGGCTGGATTTGAACTGCACGACATGCCGTCTGCTAACTATGTCTGGGGCCGCTATCTGCGGCGGTGTGGGTGGAGCCGTTCGGCAATTCCGAACAACTGCCCGGATTGCTACACAGTGGCGCAGTTTGCAGAAGACCACCCGGATGGCACGTACATTTTGGCAATGGCTACGCATGTTGTGTGCGTGCAGAATGGGGATTGGCTGGATACATGGGACAGCGGAGATGAAGTGCCGCTGTACTACTGGCAGAAAGGATGATTGACTATGGCGTTTGGCGTACCGTATCAGCCCGGATTTGCGCCGGGATATTACCCGATGGGGCAGCCTACTGCAATGCCTGACCAGCTTGCACAGCTTCGACAGGCGGCGTATCCGCAGCAGCAGACTTCACAGCAGACGGCGCCTATTATTTGGGTGCAGGGAGAAGAAGCGGCAAAAAGTTACCTTTGTGCGCCAGGAAATAGCGTCCTTTTGATGGATAGCGAGAAAAGTTCGTTCTATATCAAAACAGTGGACGCAAGCGGGATGCCGCAGCCGTTGCGCATCTTCGATTATGCAGAGCGTACAGCGGCACAGAAACAGCCCACACAGGCCGCGCAAGCGCAAGCCGGAGAGTTTGTCACCCGTGCAGAGTTTGACGCGCTGGCAGCACGCTTTGACGCGCTGGCGGCAGATAAACCACTGACAAAGAAAAAGGAGAGCGAAAATGCCAAATCCACTGTTTAATGCTTTAGGCGGTAACAAATTGCCTGCACCTATGGGTCAGTTTCAACAGATGATGCAGCAGTTTCAGCAGTTCCGGGCAAATTTTCAAGGCGACCCCAAAAAAGAAGTGGAAAAGCTGCTGCAATCCGGGCAGATGAGCCAAGCGCAGCTGAACCAGCTGCAAGCGATGGCGCAGCAGTTTAGGTCGTTGATGTGACAGGTTTAATCCGTGCGCACGGTTAGACAATAAAATTTATTTGAAGGGAGTAACAATATGAGCTTATCTTCGGACGGCACTGTTATGACAATGCCGGTACAGCCCGCCAATAATTACAATGGCGGCATGGGCATGTGGGGGCAGGACTGGATTTGGATTATCGTCCTGTTTCTGTTTGGCTGGGGCCGCAACGGTTGGGGTGGCAACAACGGCAATGGTGCTGGCGTTATGGATGGCTATATTCTCACCAGTGATTTTGCCAACGTTGAGCGCAAGATTGACAACGTAAACAACGGTTTGTGTGACGGCTTCTATGCTCAGGCACAGCTTGTCAACGGCGTGCAGAACGCTATGCAGCAGGGCTTTATGTCGGCTGAAATCAGCCGCGCAAACCAGCAGGCGGCATTTATGCAGCAGCTGAATACCATGCAGATGCAGCAGGCGAATTGCTGCTGCGAGACCCGCGAAGCGATTCAGGGCGTAAACTACAACCTTGCTACGCAGGCTTGCGACACGCGCCAGACTATCCAGAACGGCACGCGAGACATTATCGAGAACCAGAACGCCAATGCGCGTGCGGTACTTGATGCGCTTACTGCACAGCGGATTGAAGCAAAGGATGCCAAAATTGCCGAGCAGAACCAGCAGATTTTTGCCGCACAGCTTGCCGCAAGTCAGGCTGCGCAGAATGAAACGCTGAAAGCCTATATGAGCGGGCAGCTTGCTTACTACAACCCCCGCCCTGTTCCGGCTTTCCCCGTTCCTGCTCCGTATCAGTATGGGAATTGCGGCACCTGCAACGGCTGCGCCTGCTAAAACAAAATACAGCAACTTGTCGGAATATCTGACATGTTCGGCCCCGTGCCGATAGTGCAAAATGTGGCGGGGCAATCGTCCCGCCACTATCTTTTTTTGAAAGGAATGATTTTATGGCTGAATTTACAGCATCTAATATTCAACTTGTGGCAGCAGGTCAGAACGTGCCGCTGACTGAAACTGCGGTAGCGGGTAAGGGCTGTGTCGTACACAGAGAGGGTGCCGGTATTGTTACGCTGCGCGGCATTACGAATCAGTGCAAAGCCCGTTTCAAAGTGGGATTTGGTGCAAACATTGCTATCCCTACCGGTGGCACAGTGGAAGCTATTACTGCGGCGCTTGCCATCAACGGCGAACCGTTGAACAGTGCGACTGCAATCGTGACACCGGCAGCAGTAGAGAACTATTTTAATATTTATGTCACGGCTTTTGTGGAAGTTCCGCGCGGCTGCTGCCTGACAGTTGCCGCTGAAAACACAAGCACACAAGCCATTTTGTTCGCGAACGCGAACTTTGTGGTTGAGCGCGTGAGCTGAAAGGAGTAAACCATGAGTAAAAGGGTTTTGTATGACTTGAAAGACATGCTGTGCGCAGAGCTGGACGAAATCGGCAAGAAGGGCGAAATGTCTGCCGGTGATTTGGAAACTGTTCACAAGCTGACTGACACCATCAAAAACATCGACAAAATTGTCATGCTGGAAGATGACGGCTACAGCCGCGATGAAGATTACAGCCGGGACGGTGATTGGAGCGCAAACATGCGCGGCAATTACGGACGCGGCAGCAGCTATGCGCGGCGCGGTTCGCATTATGTGCGCGGGCATTACAGCATGGACGATGGGCGCGATGCGCTGATTTCCCGCATGGAAGATATCATGCGCGGGGCTGACAGCAAAGACCGGGAAGTCATCCAGCGGTGCATTGACACGATGCGGAACGGCTAAAGTGAGGTGTAAGGGCTATGGTTGACGTGCGAGAGATTGACGGCGCTATAGCCGAAATCGAAAACAGCGAACTTACCATGACCAGAGTCAAAAATTTGGCGGCGCTGTATGTTGTGAAAAATCAGCAGCTTGCAGATGTATCCCCTGCCCCACAAAAAGCGGAGCGGCAAGAGCCTGTGCGTTACTACGAAGCGGCAGAGCCGTCTACAAGGGCTGCTGTTGGTGGCAGTGACTTTTTACGGGCTGTGTCAAACGTAGACACCACAGCGGCGCTGAACGTGCTGGATGAGCTTATGGCGGCCTTGTATGTGGCAAACCCTAAAGTTTATAATGGCGTAATGCGGAAATTGGAGCGTTTACAGGATGAGTGAATTTTTAGAGATTGTAAACAAGGCTGATGCCGGGCGAGTGTGGCGTGTGCTGGATGAGTTTATGGATGCGCTGAAAGAAGCGCGGCCGGATGTGTACAGCGACTTGGTACACAGTTTGCAAAGAAAATAAGCAAGCGTGTACTAAAGTGTGTACTTGAAAAAGAAAACCCCGTAGATTTCAACGAATCTACGGGGTTTTTAAAAAAGCGGCTGATGGGAGTCGAACCCACGGAGATACAGAATCATATCGATTCAACAAGCAAAAAATGTCGATGATACGGAACGTTATCGTTCTGCATTTTTGTGGCAAACCATATATTTTCCAAAAAAGTGTGTACTTTTAGTGTGTACTTTTTAGCACATCCTTAAATGTTTCGTCAATCGCAGAGGCTATTTTTTCGGCCTGGCCGTTGACTGCGTGGCCGTACACACCAAATGTATCCATATTTTTGCTGTGCCCAACAATCTGTTTGAGCTGTCCTTCCGGGAGTGCGCTTGCAATCGATACAAACGTGTGTCGAAGCTCGTAAAGAGAAACATAATTTATTCCGTTGTAATCGCAATACTTTCTCCACCATTTATAAAGCAAGTGCTCATCTGAGATGCCAAAAACACTTTTACCATTTTTTGTAATTTCGCGTTGCGCATCTATTACGCTTTTAGCCATGTCGGACAATTCAATTGCTCTAACCGCATTGTCATTTTTACCTGTTGTTTTTTCTCCATAAATGTTGATCGCACGCCGCAGAAAAATTCTGTTTTCTTTCACATCTTCCCACTGCATACCAATCAACTCACCCGGTCGAATCCCGGTCAGAACAGCAAGGCGGTATGCGTTGATATAAGGGTCTTTGGCTTCCTTGCCCATGTACTTGGTTTTGTCGCTTGACAATAAAATTGCCAAATCGTCTGGCTGCAATATTTTCTTTTGCGGCTTTGGAGTTCCAGCGGGAATGTTCAAGTTATCTGGAACAAACGTTGTATAGCCTGAATTGCGTGCAAACCGAAAAAACGATGTGATGTCTCCATAGATATTTTGAAGCGTTTTACGGCTTTTTCCAGCGGCTTTGGCGTTGTCTAAAACTGTTTGCACTTGCTGCTGCGTCAACGTTTCCAATCGCCGGTGCCCAATTTCCGGCTGAATCCATATGCGCCAGCGGCTTTCCTTTGGTCTAAAATTGCTTATGCCTGATATTTTTGATTCTCTCGCAAGGTATTCTTTATATGCGCTCTCGACCGTCTTTCCGCGCGTTTGCAATCCGTTTTCTAGCCAGTCATCTGCTTTTTTGTTGGCTTCTCGCTGGCCTGTGCGCCCCGGCTTGGCGCTGGTAAATGTTTTGCGCACGCCGTCTTTCTGCACGTTTATCTGCCAGCGCTGGGCAGATTCAATCCATCTCGCTGTATTTGTTCTTTTCATATTGCGGCTCCTTTTTGTGTGTGTTATAATAATGCCGTCAACTTTTTATGTTGACGGCTCTTTGCCCTTGTCGGTGGTACGAACACCGGCAGGGGCTTTTTTGTTTGGTAGCGGATAAACCGGACCGATTGCTAAATCTATCATATCCGGCATGGTTGTCGATATTGGTCATTTACAGCCTTTGACAAAAAGCATATTGTGGATGCAGTACAATTTTGGTCAAAGGGGGCAGACAAATGGAAAGGCTGGTAAACAAACCGCCGTCCCATCATGGGCGAAAGCGACAAAAAAAGTTGTTGTCAAGTGCTGGAAATCCGATATATAGGACAGTAAAGGCTTGACAAATGAGTATTTTTGTGAAACTGTTGAAATACAACTGCAAGTTGTGTAAAATACAATTATAAGTTTGTTGCAATCATCATTAAAGCAATTGAAATTGCAACGCACGGCATTGTATTCAGCTTTTTTCTAATAGGAAAAGCCGGACACAGCATCAAGGCAGATGCAATTGCTAATACGGTAGCGATTATATTGCCAGCGCCAAATGCTGCAAATAGGAATACAACAGCAAAAAACCATTGCGCCCCAATCCCCACTGCATTCCAGTTGATTTGAATATGCTTTTGCGGCTTTTTTTCCTTTTCTGCTGGCGCACACTCGAAACCCACGTTTGAAATTGAAGAAGAAGGTGCTTTTTTAGAAGAACCGCCATGACCAAAAACGCTAAAAGTCGTTCTTTGATACACAGCATTTTTTATAGAGCGAGATGGGTCTTTTACAAAGCCTACACCTTTTTTGCCGTAAAGAGGATTTGCGGCACGTTTTACAGCGCGGTTTATGCGGCCTGTTGTTCTGGCCTTAATAGATTTTTTAAATGAAGGCTTTCGTACACCGAATTTCATTGAGTATCACAACCTTATTTAATTTTGGGGGAATCTGAAATGAAAAAAGAACCGTTGACAATCACGCAAAAAAGTACGATACTTAGTTTAAGAGAGCAGGCAAAGCAGCTTTTGCGAGAAATCCCGCTAAAAGATGCTATTGCGATTTGCAACGAGGTTATAAAGGAGACAAGCAATGCGAGATAGAATTGATGTCTACAACAAGTGCGACGGCAGCGAGTACAGGAAGAAAAAGGAAGAAGTCGTTGAAAAAATGCTGAAACTGATTGAAGTCTCCGGCATGAACTTTTACGATGCGCAAAATCTGCCGTTAGAGTTGGACAAAGCTATTGCGGCCAGCGTAATTGCAGCACAGGGAAACACGGCGTTCCGCCCGCACAATGTCTTTAAGAGCCGAATTGATGATGCTCAATAAGCGCAGTTACCGCGCCTTTTGCAATCGTTTCAATTACAGTAAGAGATACATTGCCCACCGCTGACAAGGTGGGCTTTATTTTTTCCTGCCACGTCTGCTGATTGGAAATTGACGCAATAAAGTCATGGCCTTTTGGCGTGATATACATAATATAAAAAAACTCTATCGTTCTGAGTTCTTTGTCTATTCTATATTCTGCCACGATATAGCCATTTTCAGCAGCTTGCAGGCAAGAATAAAACAAATCTTCCCGTGAATACCCTTTACCCTTTATAAAAGAGGATTTTTTCAACTTGTCGGGATTGGAGCATTCAAACTCCATGCTGCATTTATCATTCAGAAACAAGCCGAGCTGCTCTTTGAGACCGAGCATAACATCACGGACGCAATCAGGGTTTATCTTCATTTCTCCACCAGCTTCGCCGATGCCTTAGCAATGAATCGTTTGAGCTGTTCTTCAGACGCGCCGTTATCAATCCAGCTTTCCACATCTTTAATAGACAAGTCCTGCCCATCGCCTTGTGCGGTGGGCTTTTCTTTTTGCGCGGAATCGTTGCCTATGAGGTCGGCAACGGTAACACCAAAATAGTTTGCCACCCTTTCCAATGTGGCTTTACGAACGTTTCCACCTTTGCCCCAGCGAGTAACAACAGACCTGTAAAATCCCATTTCTTCCGCTGCCGCACTGGGGGATATGTTTTCTTTTGCGCACAATCGAATAAAGTTGTCATAGAACATACAATTTTTCACCCAATTATTTGTGCAATCATACAAACGTAAACAAAAGCAACAAAACTGCTTGACTGTTGCGTATGTTTACAGTATAATAGCACTTGTAAGGCAACAAACGCAACAAAACACCAAGCCCAGGCAACTATATGCCTGAACTAAATGCTATTACGTATCTGACAACTACAATATAGCACGTTTTGTAAACATTTGCAACACCTTACACTGCCGCGACAGCAAAAAAATCCGCCTGCTGTCCGTTAGCAGGCGGATTTCTCCCAAAGTTTTTTACCAGAACAAGTTTGCAGCAGCGGAACCGCCCAATGTAGGCGGGCACGTACACGGTCCTTTGTGCAATGCGCATCCGTTGCTTACAAAACGGACTTGCAATTCTGTGGACTTGCCGTAACCTTTGGCAGCTTTGGGGCAGCCGTTTAAGCCATAGCGCGTTACGCAATTTCTTTAGTCTGGAACTGGCATACTCAAAAGTTGGGTCAAGGGACGACCACCTTCCTTTCTGCCTTACTCTGGCAGTTCAGATTATAGCATATTGTGTCGCGGCAGTCAATTTTGTTTACTGCTAATTTTTACTAAGGGGGGTGAACAGATGCCTGAACATTGGACTGGCCGTCTGATTGGGAAGATGCACAACAACGACATTTCTTATGAAGACGTAGCAAAAAAGCTCGGTTACGGCAAACCTTACATCTGTTTGATTCTGAACAGCAAGCGTAAACCGCCTGACATTCAGAAGAAGATGGAAGCGGCTGTAAGTGAGCTGATTGCGGAAAGAAAGGAGTAACCGTATGAACAACCGAGCTTTTAAAGCGCTTCTCAAAAGTAAAGGTTACAACCGGGAAAAACTGGCAGAAGAACTGAAATTGAGTGGAAATTCTGTTGGGAGAAAATACACAGGTAAAATTTCATGGACGTGGCCGGAGGTTTGCAAAGTATGCGCCGCGCTGGGCATCACGCTTGACGAATTTGCAACGTATTACCCGGTGGCGGATGTTATCAAACCTGCAAAACCAGCGATAAGGACAAAGAACGAGTGTATTTGTGAAGCGCTGGATTCTTTAAAAAAGGCACTCACTATATAAACAGACCTGCTGCAACAGGTTTTATAAAAAAGGAGATATTTATTATGGCAACGAAAGACATCATTGAAATTAAGCGTCCCGAAATCGTAGACGTAAATCTGCGCATCGTAGGCGACACCCCGCTCATCATGCACCGCTGGAGCGACAAGGCAAAGCGGATGATGCTTGAAAAGCAGATGGGCAAAAAGCTGAACAAGAAAGAAAACAAGAATCCTGTCGAGGATTTTATCTGTTCTATGTACTGGATGACCGACCGACCCACCGAGTTTACCGAAGCGGCTTTTGAAGAAGCAATCCAGAACGGCGCAAAGTTTGGTTTCCCGGTTACCGCAATCAAGCAGGCAGCCATCAGCAGCGCGTACCGCTGCGGCATGAGCAAAGACAAGGTTTCCTTGCAGGGCGCTTTCTTTATCAAGGGCACAGGTGAAGAACTGCTTGAAGAAGTAAAGTACGATGAAGCTCCTATTATGCGTGAGGATATGGTTCGCGTTGGTATGGGCACAGCGGATATCCGTTTTCGTGGGCAGTTTAACAGATGGCACATGGACTTGACAATCAGCTACAACAAAGCTGGTGCTTACGCTCTGGAAGATATTATCAACCTGATTTCGCTTGGCGGTTATAACTGCGGCATCGGCGAGTGGCGACCGGAAAAGGGCGGACAGAATGGCATGTACCATGTTGAATGCCAGTAAATAAGGCAGGCATGCTAAGGCATCGCGCGTTTTGCTACGTCGAGTCGGTGCAAGTATAGGCACGGCAGGCAAGGCGGGCCGGGGTGAGTTGCGGCATGGTCGGACGTGGCACGGTTTGGCAGGCGAGGCGAGGTTTGTCGAGGACAGGTGAGTCGGGGTTGGGCTTGGCACGGCAGGCGAGGTTAGGCTTGGCTTGGCGCGGTTTGGCGAGGTATGGCACGGCAGGCATGGCACGTCAAGTTCGGGTAAGGCAAGGAAAGGCATGGCAGGCGTGGCTCGTCAAGTTCGGGTTCGGCGCGGCGAGGTAAGGCGTGTTACGGCAGGCAAGGTAATTGCCAATTCAAAAACAGGAGGTATTTCAATGGTTTATCAATGGAAAGGAGCGGCTTGCATAAAAGCGGACGCACAGCAGGCCGGTCAGGTTTGCGAACAGCTCGAAAAAACATGCGGATTGACCGCCAAGCGCCTTTTGGACGCTTCCCGCCCAGAGGATGCACCGCTGCACGATGAGTTTGAATGGAACGACAGCGAAGCAGCAGAAAAGTACCGGGAACAGCAGGCACGGCACATCATTAACAGCCTGACAATTGTCGTGGAAGAGAAGCCTGTCACTCGTGCGTTTGTCAATATCCGCGTGGCAGGCCCTGCTTATGAATCCATCAACGTGATCGTGCAGCAAGAGGACAAATACGCCGCATTGCTCGACCAGTGCAAAAAGGAATTGCAGGCATTTCTTAAAAAGTACAACAGCATCAAAGAACTTGCACCTGTTGCCGATGCTGCTAAAAAACTTATCGGTGCATAAAAAAATGCCCAGTGCGCTGCAACGCACCGGGCGAGTTCAAGGAGATATTTCAATGAACAACTTTATTCTATCACTTACCCGCGCCGCCGTCAAGCTGGCAATCACCGCAGATTTGGTGCTGCTGCTGGCCGCGCTTGGGTCTCTCAACATCCCCGCATCTCTCACCGCCCTGCTGGCGCTGAATCTGCTGTGCGGACTATATTTCAAGGAGGCCGCCAAATGACCAGCTTTTGGGGCCATCAAGATAACCCGTACCCGCCTAAAGAAAAATTCCCGGTCTGCCCTATTTGCCACAAAGAATGTACCTATATTTACCGCCAAAAAAGCGAAATTTTAGGTTGTGACAACTGCATCGACCAGGTAAACGCTTGGGAAGAACCTGCCTGCATGGAGGATAACAGATGACACAATTGGAAAAAGCGAATATTGCGCTACAGTTATACTCGCAGCTTTTAACGGTAGCAAAAATTGTAAAGTATGTGGCTAATCGCCCACGAATCTACAGCATAACAGGATTTGGAACGACTTTGTCTAGCCTTACAAAAGAGGAAATTGAAGCGTTGGAAGATGCTTTTAAGCTGCGCTTTTTTTCCAGCGGCAGTCGCCGCAACATGACAATTTTTACGTTCGTGGATGGTGAATACATTGAAAAGCCTGTTATCCGCGCCATCCCGCTAGAGCACACCTGCCCGCCGGAATGTTACCGCATCCACCTGACTACACCAGACCCGGAAGGAGAAGCAATCTGATGTTTAACGAAAAAAAGACGGAGTATTCTCTTAAATCCCGTCAAGAGGTTCCTGTTATCCAGAGCACAAAATATATTGCAAGCCGCGACAAAGCATTAAAGGCCATCAATGATAGACCGTATCTAAAAGAATCTGATTTCTGGATTTTAATGAACGAAACCAAAACCGGCAAAATGATGTACACCGGCTTGATTATCAGCCACAATGCTTGTTTGAAGATTAACGATAACATGCCGGAAAAAGACAAATTCAACCCGGATTGCGTATCTGTTGACAAATCTGGATATGGGAACTCTCTTGTATTCACCTACGCCAACAAGCAGCAGGGGCTTTACGAAGTTGGCGAAGCATCTACGCAGAACTGTAAGAATGCTTACCCTTACGCGATGGCATACAAACGTTTGTTTGACCGTGTTGTTTTAAAAATCTGCAAACTTGCGTTTGATGGCATCTATTCCGACAGTGAAGCAGATGAATTTAAAGAGCGCTATGAAGAAGATCCGCAGCCTGTCACAGCAGCGCCAGAAGTTACCGCGCAGGTTGTAAAGGACATGGCAACAACTGCGCTGAAAGGATATGCACAGCGAACCGGGAAGGACAACAAAACGGTTCAAACAGAAGCAAAAACCTTTATTGGCAAACTGTTTAAGGATTTCACAGACGATGATTGGCGCAACGTTGCAAAGGAGTTTGAACACAGAAAATGAAGCAACAAATCTCCATCAAACAAGCCGTTGTTATCGGCAACACAATCACGCTGGAATGTTCCCCGGCTGACTGCAACAAAGTCCGCGCTGTTATCGTCGAAAACAAGCCGCTTGCCGCCGTCATTGGTACGGCCACGCAAAAGCGCAGCCTGTCGGCCAATGCCTACGCATGGTTGCTCATGGGCCAACTCGCCGCCAAGCTCAATAAGCCGGTTCTGGAAATCTACCGCGAAACCATCCGGGACATCGGCGGCAGTTCTGCCATCATCTCCATCCGCGCCGACGCTGCCAAAGCCTTTAAAACAGGCTGGGAAAGCAAGGGCGAGGGATGGCAGGTACATAAGCTGGATGAGATGGCCACCCCGCAGGGGGCGTTCTATAACCTACAATGCTGGTACGGCTCGTCCGTGTTCGACAGTGTCCAGATGCACCACCTGATTGACTTGATCGTGCAGGAATGCCAGCAGCAGGGCATTCCCACCATGACCCCGGAAGAAATTGCCAAATTGAAAGGGCTGACAGACGATGCGCCGACAGACACGCAATGAATACGGCACCAAACTGGGTCAGCAGTTTGCAATGGCCCACTACCACTGGACGGTATCTGACTTTCGCCGCCGCTTTTACAAAAACTATCTCGATATTACGGAGGACTAATCTATGTTGAATGTTGTTGCTATCATCGGCCGTATGGTCAAAGACCCGGAGCTCAAAAACACGAACAGCGGCAAATCCGTTTGTTCTTTCCGCATTGCCAACGATTCCGGCTATAAGGATGCCAGCGGCCAGAGCCAGACAAACTGGCTGGATGTTACCGCCTGGGGCAAGACCGCAGAGTTTGTCTGCAAGTACTTCCCCAAAGGTTCCCTCATTGCCATTGATGGACGCTTGCAGACCCGCCAGTATCAGGACAAGAACGGCCAAAACCGCACAGCCGTTGAAATCGTGGCCAATAACGCGAATTTCTGCGGCAGTAAGGAAAGTACCAGCCCTGCCCCGCAGAGCCCCGCAC
>ERZ1034973.523-NODE-523-length-26812-cov-30.456068_pt1 | contig 26812 bp, 17 predicted proteins | sample MGYA00520686_ERZ1034973 | MGnify/ENA primary metagenome ERZ1034973 (study PRJEB33766, sample SAMN09781775) | gut metagenome | biome: gut microbiome | host: Homo sapiens | place: Madagascar | study: EMG produced TPA metagenomics assembly of the PRJNA485056 data...
GCTTTGGTTATCTGTGCTTTAAGTTCAGCGTCGTGTCAAATGAATTTTGACGAACGTCTACAGCATGAGGCTGAAGAATTTACCAAAAACAATTGTCCGCAAGAGCCTGAGGCTGGCACACGGCTTGACAGCGTAGCATACAGTCCTCAAAGTAAGACCTATACCCTATATTATAGCCTCTCGGCTGCTAACGAGGCTTTGTATCGCGAGCAGTCTACCCTACTCCATTATATGCTTCGTCAGCGATTAATTGACAATTCGGACTATAAGGAGGTAAAAGCCCAGCGTGTCACCTTTGCTTACGAGTATCGTTCGAAAACAACGGGTTCTGTGGTGTACGAGACGCAAATTAAGGCTGAAGAGTACGAACGATAAGTTAATGTGCAAATGTGAGAATGTGCAAATATATAATAATGCTTTTAATTATTCGTTTTACAATTACAAAGCGTTTATTTGTACATTCACGCATTTCTCACGCATTTTTACATTCAAGCATTTGCACATTCACTACAGTTCCTCTTCGATTGACTGTAAGCAGTGGGCTAATTGGTCTGGACATGAGGTGAGTTTGTTACCACAGCGAATGCCTTGTAGGCGTTCTATGACCTCTTCCTTCTTCATGCCCTTTACCAGTGCTCCAATGCCTTGCAGATTACCATTGCAGCCACCGTCAAAGCTAACGGAAGCTATACGGCCGTCGTCTGTAAGGTCGAGATGAATGCAGCGTGAGCAAGTGCCTTGTGTTTGATAATCAATGTGTTTCATATCGTGTTATAAAGCAAAAAATGAGGTTATAAAGTTATATGCCTTTGATTAAGGCAGCGTAGAGTAAGTTAAACTATCTACCCTTTTTTATTCTAACTTTATAACCTCAGTAGTTTTCTTATGTTTACTGACAAACACGTCCTCCCTTCTTTAGTCCTCGGCAGGCTTCATGTTGGTGTAAACCGTCTGAACATCGTCAAACTCTTCGAGTCGTTCTACCATCTTGTCTATGCTTTCGCGCTCTTCGTCGGTAACGTCCTTGAGGTCGTTAGGAATGTAAGTAAACTCTGCAGCAAGTACTTCGAAGTCGTTCTCTTCAAGGTGTTTTTGAATCTGTGAGAAGCACTTAGGGTCGCCATAAATGGTTACGCTGTTTTCTTCTTCATCTTCGTCGTACTCGTCTTCTACGCCATAGTCAATGAGGTCGAGTATAAGTTCGTCCATGTCGACACCTTCCTTCTTACGGATAGTGAATACGGCCTTGTGGTCGAAGAGGTAAGCCAACGAACCCATTGTGCCAAGGTTGCCGTTAAACTTATTAAATACCGAGCGAACGTCGCCTACCGTGCGAGTAGCATTGTCAGTCAGTGTATCGACAAAGATAGCCACACCGTGAGGGCCATAGCCTTCATAGGTCATTGTCTTGTAGTCGCTTTGGTCTTTACCGCAAGCATTCTTGATAGCACGCTCAATGTTGTCCTTGGGCATGTTTTCGCGCTTACAAGTGGCAATGATAGCACGAAGGGTAGGATTGTTTTCGGGTTCAGGACCGCCAGCCTTTACGGCTACTGCAATCTGTTTACCTAACTTCGTAAATGTACGAGCCATGTGGCCCCAACGCTTCAATTTTGTTGCTTTTCTGTATTCAAAAGCTCTTCCCATAGGAGTATGTGATTTAAAAGTGCAAATGTGAGCATGGGTAACTATGCAAATAATTAAATGTGCAGATGTACTAATACCCTTATTTGCTATTTTGAATATTTTTTGTTCTAATGATATGTTTTTTAGCTTTAAGATTATTAGGTTATAAAGTTTGATTACACTGATAGTCAGTAGATCTAACTTTATAACCTTCTAACCTATAATAGCCTTATCGCAGTGTTGCACCAAGTTGCTTTTCGAGATTAGTAATAATCTTCTTCATCACAGCATCAGTCTGCTTGTCATTCATCGTCTTCGTCTCGTCTTGCAAAACGAAGTTGACTGCATAGCTCTTCTTGCCATCAGGGAGTTTCTCACCTTCATATACGTCGAAGAGCTCTACCTTCTTAAGGAACTTCTTATCAGAGGCATAAGCGATTTGTTCTATCTGGCCAAACTCTACGCTCTTGTCGATGAGTAGTGCGAGGTCGCGGCTTACAGTGGGGAACTTGCTTATCTCTTTAAACGAGACGGGGCCCTTCTGTAAGTGCTTCATCATCATTGACCAATTGATCTCAGCGTAGTACACCTCTTGTTCGAGATTGAATTGGGCGGTGATAGCTTTCGCAACGATGCCAAACTCTACCATTACCTTTCCGTTGCGGTCGGTGAAGGCAAGGCTCTTGGCGAAGATGTCGTTTGTGCCTTGTACTACCTTTAAGCCGCCTAAATGTACACCCAGACGTGCCATGATGTTCATCACGTAAGCTTTAAGTTCATATACGCTTGAGGGTTCTGTAGCGTGTGCCCATGAGCCTTCTATGTGATTACCCATAAGCCAAAGGCCTAAGAAGTGGGCTTGACTATAAGCGTTGAGTGTGTGGTCGGTTGTGTGTTTGCTCGAATTGTAATAGTAGCAGTTGCCACTCTCGAAGAAGCGGAGGTTGCCATTCTTACGGTTTACATTGTGCGCAATGCTTTCAAGGCCTCCAAAGAGGAGCGTCTGACGCATTACGTTGAGGTCGCTGCTTAAGGGGTTCAGCACGCGTACGAGTTCGTCAGCAGTGTATACCTTGAGGTCGTTATAATAAGCCGCTTTAGTGAGTGAGTTATTCAGTATCTCGCGGAAACCTTGACCTACTAATTGCTCGGCAACGATATTCTCAAGCTTGTTGGCACGATCAACATCGCCTTTAATTGTAAGGCTTGACTTGACAGAGGTGGGTATCTCTACATTGTTGTAACCATAGATGCGCAGAATGTCTTCTACCACGTCGCAGGGGCGCTGTACATCAACACGATAGGCGGGAATTTCGAGGCTAATACCTTCGACCGTTTCGCTTGTAATTTTCATTTCGAGCGAAGTGACTATCTCTTTGATTACTTCAACGGGAATGTCCTTACCTACGAGGTCGTGAACGTACTTATAGTCTAAGTCAACGTTAAAGTGTTTAACAAGTCCTGAAGCTTCAACGTCCTTTATATCCATGCTTATTGTGCCACCAGCCAATTCTTTCACCAAGAGGGCAGCCACTTTGAGGGCATAGATTTGTCCATCTGGGTCGACGCCGCGCTCAAAGCGGAAGGAGGCATCTGTGCTAAGGCCATGACGACGTGCGCTCTTTCGAATCCATGTGGGGTGGAAGTAGGCGCTTTCGAGTAATATATCCTTTGTCGTGTCGTACGTGCCTGAGCCACGGCCACCCATTACGCCAGCGATACACATGGGTGCTGAAGCGTTGCAAATGGCGAGATCGCGATCGGTGAGCGTATGTTCTACGCCGTCGAGTGTTTGGAACTTTGTTCCGTTGGGCATGGCTTTCACTATCACCTTGCCACCCTCTATCATATCAGCATCAAAGCAGTGAAGGGGCTGTCCGTAAGCCATCATTACGTAGTTCGTAATGTCAACAATGTTGTTGATAGGACGTAGGCCAATGGTATTGAGTTTCTCTTTCAACCATTCGGGGCTTTCCTTCACCTCACATCCTTTGATCGTTACTGCGCAGTAGCGAGGGCAAGCTTCCGTGTTTTCTACCTCAACGTCGATGTTAAGTTCGTGATTATCTACTTTAAAGGCTGAGACGTCCATGCGGTGAAGCGCTGTCTTTTTGCCATTGCGAACGAGCCACGCGTAGAGGTCGCGTGCCACACCATAGTGTGAGCAAGCGTCAGCGCGGTTGGGAGTGATATCTACTTCGATTACGTAGTCACTCTCCAGACCGTAATATTCGGCGGCTTTGAGTCCTACAGGTGTATCTTCGGGTAATACGATGATGCCGTCATGGCTATTGCCTACGCCTATTTCGTCTTCGGCACAAATCATACCCAAACTTTCAATTCCACGCAACTTTGAGCGCTTTATGGTGAAGCACTGATCACCGTCGTAGAGTTTAGTACCGATGGTTGCTACGATCACCTTTTGGCCTGCTGCTACATTGGGGGCGCCACATACGATTTGCTGTGGAGCGTCGCCTCCAAGGTCAACTTGGCAGATGTGCATATGGTCGCTATTGGGGTGGGGCTCGCAACTTACGATGTGGCCTACGACCAATCCTTCCAGTCCGCCTTTGATGGCTTGAACTTCTTCTACACCGTCTACTTCAAGTCCTTCGCTTGTCAGCGCGTCGGCCACCTCTTGTGCGGTGAGGTCGAAGTCAACGTATTCTTTCAGCCATTTATAAGATATATTCATAATTTTGTGTTGTGACTTAAATTTCTTCTTTTGAGCAAGTTTTACCCTATATCTGCACACTTATAAGTGTACAATACAAGTTTTGCACTGCAAAGTTACGATTTTTTCTTATGCAACAAAGGGCTTACAGAGGCTTTTTAGGTGCTTGCGCACGGCTCTTTCATTTAAGATTTCGTTGCTCACTTAAAAATGTTGTTTTTTATACTGTTTCAGCAGCGAATCCAAATATTTTATTCACTATCTCAAGATTTAATTGCGTGTTCGGGTTATTCTCGAACACGTCAATATTTTTTGGACGTGTAATCTTCTGTTTTGTTAATAGAAACATTAAAAGCCTTGCAACGCCTGTTCTTTTGATTGGAACGGCACAATGAGAAGCGGTTGAACTTCTCATAAATGTCCAAGCCACGTCCAAGAGCTATAGTCCACCCAGTATCTGTTTTGATGAAGCGATCATGGTCTGCCTTAAAGTCGTAAGTGAACTCTATACCCATCGGCAGCAACTCATCTGCCAAGTCGTTGAATGAGTCTATCACCTCAGCCACTTTCTCGTCATCGTCATTTTGCGTACTCAGATGAATTTTTATGGTGCCTTGCTGGGTTGACACATCTTTCACCATTTGTATGAAATCCACCAAATTGTCTATCTGATAAGGTTGGCGAATGAAAGGGTCGGTTATGCAGATTTCCTTTGCTGTTCGCAAATAATCACCAAACAAGTCTTTGTAAGTCACCCCACCCTGGTTTTCTCTTACGGATATAGTCTTGGCTACAAGAGGTTTTATGCGAGGCCGAGAACCAGCCATTTTTGTTTCGTGCTTATTTTCCTGCCCATCGTTTTTATCCATATTCTGCCCATCGTTATCCTCCATCGTATGGATTGACCTGTGCTCGATATTTTCAAGTGTTTCCACCTTTATGGTCTCGCCAGTTTTCAGCCATGTGTATTCAAACTTCGCCGGCTCGGTGCAGAAAGTGCTGTCGATGACATACAACTGGTCTTTAACTCGTTTGCGTCCTTCAGCAGCGAAGTCAATGATTTCCTTAGCTTCCTCATCCGTTATTTTACCATCAGGATAGATGAGTTTCATCATGCCAGAGAATGTTTTACGGATGGCAAGGTGGTCGCGTTCGGAAAGCGAACCGTCGAACTTGGCATAATCATTCAACAATGCTGTGCGATCGTCATTGCGCAGAGCATGTAACACGGCTGCTATGTAGTCCGTGATGAGACCATACCCCTTAGAGAAGCTGTTCTTTTTCAACATCTTGATTTCCCATCCTGGATTATATAGATGCATACGGTCAAGGAACGCACCCTTGATGAAGGAAGTAGGAATGCTCTCAAACAGATGACTATTCTCCAACATATATGGCACAGTATGCTTTGTATTGCCAACAAAAGACATAGATGCACTTGCCTCATGTGTACCCTTACCACGGTTGAACGACTTGTTGGCAAGATAGTTCTGCATCGTGTCAATAAGTACAGCATCTACATTGCGACCTTTCTGCTGTTCAAACTCGTCCCATGCCACAACGTCCCAATAACCTACCAATCCAAGAATTTCCTTATTCCCTTGTATTTTCACGAACAATCGGGCACTGGTTACATCGCCTCCGCTGACAAGCACACCGTATGGCGACAACTCCTGAAAGACATGAGACTTACCAGTTCCCTTTGGACCCAACTCCATAAAGTTGAAGTTGTTCTCCACATGAGGGAGCAGACGAGCCAGCGTGATGAACTTCTCACGTCGGTTCATTGCCTCTGGATTCAGACCCACCGTGTGCATCAGGAAGTCTATCCATTCATCGGTTGTAAAGTTCTTTCGTTGGTCGATATAGTCTTGCAGGTCGATGTTTGAAATCTGAATAGGCTTCAATGTCTGTATCTCCCATCTCACCTTGATGTTTTCGCCACTGATATAACCCAGTGTGATGATGCACCACACACCATTGCCGCTCAGCAGTTTCGGATTATGGCGCACATAGTCGGTACCGATAGGAACACCTGACAACCCAAGATAGGCAAAAGTAGCCTGATATTCATCGTTTTTCTCATTAAGAACAACCGTCACTTTGTCTATGATACGGTGCTGGCCATTCTCACGTATGAGTCCTTTTACTGATTCGGCTTCCGCACGGTGTACATAGTTGTTTTGGATAACCAGTTTCACCTTCTCTATACCTTCGTTTATCACCTCCTCGTCATCGCTGGCGCAATACTGACCAAGAAGGTATTCCAACACGTATGTAGGCACAGGAAGCCCGCCCTTCACAAGGAACGCCAAGTCTTTTCTGACAACCTTGCCTATGAAGCTATCCATTATTTTCTGTTGTAAATCCATAAACCTTGAAGACTAAATTAGAAGTCGAAATCATTTTCTATCAATGTGTTGTTTGTCACATTCTCCTTTATTATAGGATTCAATTCGTCTGTGGCATCAAACACTTTCAGTTGCAACACCTTAGCATCAATATTCTTGTTGAGTGTGAGGTCTACTTGAATTTTTCTGTTGTCTAAGGACGGGTCAGTCTTGTCGAGAAGGAGGTCCTTGACTGGCGTAACCGGCACATCGTTGTGATACAGGGCGACCCTTATTTGGCGTTCCTTCATGTCCATCGACACAGCCTCTGTTTGCAACATCTTGAATCTCAGGCGTGAGGCTTGCATAGAAAGTCGTCTGTCGAGAATCATCACGCCCACTGGTTGCTTGTTGTCGTCTCTTTCCTGACGGCTTGTTATTATGGGGATTATCAGTTCCTGCAATGCCGCACCGCCATGAGTGAACATATAACCACCCGATGGAGCCGCAAATCGATTTGTACCCATTGGTACAGCCACCATCACATCGTCCACATTAACCATGCCCGACACCTCGTTTAGTGGAAATTTAACCACACCGCTTACTTCGTCTTTCGATTTGGTAAGATAATAACGTGTGCTGCGTTCAATACAGTCCTCTTCGATTTTGTGCTTATCCTTGTCGGAAAACATTATATCGTTGAACAGGAAGCCATGGTCACTTGTTATATAGACTTCCGTCACGTTGTATGAGGCATGTATCTTGGGAATCATTTTTTTCAATTCGTTGATAGCATCCCTGCAACTGTTTACTATTTGCTTGGCACTGCCGTCATGTCCTGTCTTGTCAATGACATCGTGAAAGATGTACACCAACGGGTGCTTGAATATCTCACGGTTCTTCTCCTGGTTATATTCCGCCACTGTTTCAAACGACACACATATAGCACCGTCTCTATAGACTTGCAAATGCTCAGAGCGTTTCTGTGTCGTGTCGAGAATGTGGTCGTCTACAGCCATATCTTGCACTTCGCCCTTACCGTAGAGTTTCAGTTCACGATGCGGAAGCAACGATGGCTTACAGTATTTGGTTTCAGATGGAAGCATGGCAATAGCTGGTTTCAGACTTGCAACATGTTTAGATTTTGCCAGTTCGCCTATAAGCTCCTGTGCCGCCTCGTATCTGAGTGCGTCACTCACAATCACAGCTACTTTTTTCTGTACCGACTTTATTTTCTCATCATAGAAATTGTATTGGCGCAACAAATGAACCTCTTCCATTCCTCCAGTTTCTTTCAGACATCTGGTCCACTCCAGATTAATTCGGTTACAAAGCTTGCTGTAATTTTGGTCAAGGCCACGTTTCACCTTCTGTGCTGCGTCAAACAACTCGCATGTTGGATCTATGCCATAGTAAGTTTCGTTGGCCAGACGGTAGTATTGGTCAATAAAACAATAATCCGATTCATATTTCATAACATACTCGTCGGTGGTATTGAGCGTTAGCGAACCGAGCGCGAGTGCCTTCTCGTAAAGCCTTGCCACAATTACGGCATAATCCATTACGACAGTCATCATAGAGTTGTCGCTATGTTTTAGCATCAATTCCTCTATTCTGTTGATAACTTCAGCAGGTTCCGTTTCAATCTTTTCCTCCAAAAGCGTTTTAATAATCGGCACGCAAAGAGCCTCCGGCAGATAATAGTAATTGGCCTCCGTGCCATACCAACGTATGATGTCCGCATCGCGCACTTCGCTGCCCAGTTCATCGAAGAGTTCGGTGAGGGCTTCTGTTGTCTTTTCTTTACTGAGAGCCAACTCTAAGATGCAGTTCATGTGCTGCAAGGCTACACTATCAGTAATTCTTGTTTGTTTGTAGTTGTCCGCAGCTATCGGAGCAAGGTTTTGCACGATGACATTGTACTTGAAGACTTTCACAATATGTGCCACCTTTTCTTTAGTGTCATCATTATACGACACGCCAAAGATGTCTGTAAGATGCTTGCTCAGAGCCTTCTGGGCATCCTTGCAACCTCGCAACCTAACATAGAAATCCCTTTGTTTACCACTCTCACATTCTCTACCACACAAAAGTACTTTAAGGACGATGCTATCCCAATCCAATATGTTATGAGCACCCATAAAGTTACTTATGAAACCACGCACCATGATGTCGTGTGTTATGCTGCCGTCTTGATAATACGGCATGAAGAAGCGGAGCATCTTGTCCGACTGTAAAGAGATGACATTTCTCTCCACAAACCTAACAAGTTGCCCGTCATTTGTAGGCAGCCCATATTGCTGCATGAATGCTGCATAATCTTGGCTGTGATACTCCATGTTGGCAGCAAGCACGTCCATAAGCGGAAACGATGCCTGTAGCAATTTCTTTTTCAGCGGACTATCCTGATGGCAGAAAATGACGACCTTATCGTTCTGCCAATCGTTGTCAAGGCGGTATTTGACGGTAAACCAGTCACCCTTAAAGTCTACATACCGATAACCAGGCTTCCATTCCGCACTTTCAAGTTCGGCTGTCGTAAACATATCCACAGAGTCCTGGAATATAAACAAAACCCTTAACTCAGTGTCGCGTTCGAAGTAATCGTATATTTTTTCCTGTAATACGTTCATGTCGTCTATGCAATTCTATTGTTGCCTAATCTCAATACATTACCTTCTTGTTGTGGAGGTGTGTCTGAACACCAAACCATACAATTGGGAGATTTATCTTTCATTATAACCTTATAATTATATTCGTCTATCTTTGCGACCTCTTCTGCTTTACAGTTTACAAAAACTGTCGTACAAAAGGGTATGTTGAATATCTTCTTATTTAATTCAACATTGCCCAGTGGAGTAGATTGAATCATTACAAATTCATTTTTGTTGAATTTTTCTATGGGCAAATTATGTGGATCTCTTGAATCTATCTCAAATGTTATGGTAGCATTCTTAGGTAGCTCTTTGCTAAAGCCTTTGTTTATGAGGTAATGATATACACATAAAGCATTATAGAGATTTTCTGGAGAGTAATTCTCATAGATTTCGAAATCAACATCTCCCTCCAATTCTATACACCGAATGGTTTCATAATACATTTTGATTCTCTTAAGTTCTAAAATTTCATTCTCTTGTATTGCGTTTGTTTTCAATGAAACACCGTTAATGATGAAAGACTCACCCGAAAATGAACCGATAATAAAATTAATCCACCTTATAGCATCTGTGCTATTCGTGTAAAATTCATTACTATTAATAGTAAAGTTCATTCTACTTAACCCTTTATCTATTGATATTGTCAATATGCATATTGGTGTTTCGATGTCAATAAGCACAGCTGCTGCTTCTTGATGTCTATATCCCATCAGTGTCTCTTTGAAACCGATGGATTTCATTTTTAGAGTGACTGGTATCTTATCAACAGAAGGTGCTACTATCAAACTACTGATGTCGGCTTTGCTATTAAAACGAATTCCATTTATCGAATGAGAGAAAATATCCATTTCTGCCACAGGAATTTTCAATGCTGGAATATGCACATTCGTTCCATTTAAGATGATGTCAGAATTGAAAGTCTTAGATACAATTGCGTTCTTGAATTGCTCGGGTATAGTAAAACTTACTTTTTCTTCTATTTCGGTACCTTTTGCAACTTCAATTTTTTCAATTCTATTCTTATCTTCTAAATGTGTTACGGTTGTATATAGTCCAGCATTCATCGTCAAGAACGCATCGTAGGTTTCTTGTGATACTTTCTTATGTCTGTAATCATCCACAATATTCTCTTTCAATTCATTTAATATATGGTCAAGAACCTCCTCCGCTGTTGCTTTTATGTATGCAACACCATTCTTTTCCAGTTGACCTACTTTTGCGTCTGAAATCCTTGGAGAGACTAAGAACATTCCTTTCATACTATTTCCGATAGACTTGCGAACAGACATTATTATATCTAAGATATTATCATCCTCCAAGCTATATCCGATAAAAACAACATGTTTCTTGATAAAGGCTTGTTTCAATTCTTCCCATATCAAATTAAAATGTTTGTTCTTAAAATAGTTTTTATAATCACTGTCTGTAATTATAATAGAAGCACTGTTGTTCAAGGTTGCTATGTCGCCATGAACCTTATATATAGTTGTAGAATGAGCATCTGTATAAGCACATCCTTCATTAGCCGTAACTACATTGCACTTTGATTTCGAATATGCATCTTCTATCAAAGTGTCATAGTTGGTCGTAAATAGTTGTTTTATATGGGGTATTTTTGTTAGAGTTTGCTGATCTGAACAATCTTTTGGCTCAAAAATAAACAAATTCTTCAGCAATGTCATAAGCTCATTGCGTCCGCCACATTCATTGACAAATGCTTCTGATACCAGTCGAAGTTGTTTGCGGTCAGATTCCGTCAAGTCGTCTTTGAAAGACTGACCTCCCTCTTCCAATATCGCATTGATTATATCCCATACGCTAGGAGCTCCAGCTTTTATAGAAAAGCCAGAGCCTATAAATAGGGCAACGTCTTCCTTGCGAATATACTTAATAAGACGTTCTAAATCTTTATCCATTACTACTTCAATTTCTGTAACACATCGCCAAACTTAGCATAGTTCACTACTACCCCATCGTCAAGGTCGAAGGCAATCTGCTTGTCAGCAACTTCATGCAGACGATCGTGATACTCGCGACATTCGGCTATTTCTGCGGTCAGACGATCAAGTCCACGACGTTCGGCTGTGCTGAGGCTGGCAGCATTTTCTTCCATTTCGCTTTGCTTCTGCACAAGCCATTCTATGTGTGGCAACAGATACTTTGTGCGGATTTGTTCAGCTGTATAGGGCGTCATGCGATGCATGTAAGCAATGCACTTGAACGCCCCCTTCTTTGAGCTGAACAACCAGTAGATAGGACGGCTCTGATACATCTTCTTGTGGTATTTCCAGAAGTCTTTCACGAAGAAGTCATCAATACTCTTACCAAGGGCGGCTTCTATGGTATTGAGGTTCTCTACCAGCCGTTCTTCGCCCAGCACAACAGCCAGCCATTTCTTGAAGCGCACCGTGGCATTGTCTGCAAAGTCGGTATTCGATGCCATCAACGGAATGATACCGTCGTCGTCGATTTCAAAACGAGAGTTTGGCACGAGAGCTTCATACTCTTTCACGCCATCGCCTTGATTGGCAAGGATGAGGCCGGGCTTGTCTATGCTATAGCGCCCCATCATGCAGCCAACGGCGTAGCTGATGAATTGCTTCACGATTACGTCATCGTGCCATACGATATATTGCCTGCTTGTATATTGTTCATTCATATTTGTTACTTTTATTCTGATATTACTTGCCATTCGCCGTACTTTCTTCCGCCAACACGTTTGAGCAATCCTTTTTGTTGCAGCTTGCCAATAACGAATTTCACGCCATCTTCTGTAATGTCACAAAGTGCATTAAAAGTATCTTCTGTCATATCCGTAGAATGTCATTTAAGTGCATTTATACATCCTTCTACTCTTCCTGTTCATAATAGTAAGAATAGTCGATGCCTTTCATAAAGGTCTCTCGGTCGTCGATCTTGTCTGTAAGCGCGTTTTCGAGCAGGCGTTTGATTTCGGTGCTGTCTGCCACGCTGCATGTCATGGCAGACAAGTAGTCTTTCTTGTTAACTTGGCTCCAGTCGATGCATTGCTTCAGGTTCTTCTTTAGCATGAGGTCGAGCCAGATGCGTGTGCTTCGTCCGTTGCCTTCGCGGAAGGGGTGAGCTACATTCATCTCCACATACTTGTCAACAATCTCTGCAAACGAACTTTCGGGCATTCGTTCTATCTGCTGGAGCGTGGCGGGCAGGTATGCAGCCATGGCAAACTGAAATCCGCCCTTGGCGATGTTCACGGTGCGGATATGTCCGGCAAAGTCATATAGTCCTCCGAAGAGGTAAGCGTGTATCTGCTGGAGTCCCTTCACCGTGCCAACTTCAATGCTTTCTATCATGCTGCTTTCAAATAGGGCGTATGCCTTTGACTTGCTCTTTCCGTCAATGCTCTCTTCGCTGTTTGTGAGCCATGCAACAAAGCGTGATGCCTTGGTGTTTGGAAAGTTGGCGGCAAGCTTTAAGATGCCATCAGTATCGAGCACGTCGGTCTTGTATCGCTTTCCGTCTTGTGCCAAAAGTTTCAGTTGGTTAGTGTCACTAACCAACTCGCTGCCTTCTTTCTTCAGCTTGGTCTTCAGATACTTCCAGTAGTTGCGGTTCTTGGTGTAGTCGTCTTGGTCGTTGAGTACACCTACTACGTCCAGCACGGAGAACCACCACTTCGATAGTTCCTCGTCCCAGACGGCACGCACCTCGCGGTCGTTGAAGAAACGAATTGACACCTTCTGCATTCCTCTATCCATAGTCAGCGCTGTTATTGTTGTTCTGATTCAATGCTTATCTCTCCTTGCTGCAGAATGGTGATTTCGCTGAGGGGCACATCGGGAGTCAGCTCGTCTTGCAAGCCATAGATGTCGATGAACTGGCGGTTGAGCTCTTCCTCGTTCTTATGCAGCTGCATAAGCTTGCGCTCCCACTTCGTCTTGTATTGCTCTATGCGCCATGCCAAGCTGTCGAGCTGTGGGGGTGCAGGGGCGATGCAGATATGCTCGCCCGTCTCCTCGAAATGCTTCTCTATCTCGTAATTGATGTTCTCCATATAGGTATCCTCATCAATGGATAATAGCTCGTTGCGCTGGAAATCCCAAGAGGTTTCGTGGGCATCCCAGTCTAGTTTAGTAATATTAACATTGTGTTTTGCTATTGAGATTGGTGTAGAGTCGATCTTTATATAAGGTAACTTTTTAACGTCTCCACATTTGTAATCAAGTGTTGGCATAATTATGTTAGCCAACATCTGATATGTATTTGAATTAAATTGGGTTAATATTTCCCAGCATTTGTCACCTACAGCAACTTGTCCCTTACTATCAAAGAGGAATCCCTGCGGATAGTATCTAAGGCAGAAATGACCACTGGATAAAGCACTCCATGTTGCACCTTCTTTAAAATATAGTGATTGGCTCGGGCGAACATGGCCACTTAACGAAGCCATTTCGTCTCTACTTTGTTTATCAAACCTAATAATCAAATCGTTGTTCCCAAACCATCTTCTTGGTGCTCCCCCTTTGTTATAGGGAATCCATTTTCCGTTTGCGTCCACTTCATCTTCTGAAGTACAATTAAAAGCAATTTTTGTAATTGATACTTCATGCCAATAACGAAGAAATAATTCATTTTTGCCTGTGTGAATACCTTCTCTCAATGATATTACTTCATCAGACTTTTTGTTAAATATAAACAATTCTTGAACCGTTTTTGAAACCCAATACCCAATCGGACTTCCCGGAATATTCTCAAAGTTCTTCTGCTCAACGTTAGGGTAATAAATGCGGTTACTGTCCTCGTCACCATTTATATGAGAAAGGAACAAACGTTCCTTGTCCGCACAGTTCTTGCCCTCAACAAGACGATAGTAAACGCCACCTTGTGAGGCAGGCAGATGCTTACAGAGTACAAAAGCTGTATTCTGCACAACCTCGCCCGACAATTCGTCGAATGTGCGAGGACCAAGATGGAGCATGTTGTCAATGTTGTAGTCCTTCAAGAATTGCGTGCGCAACTTCTCGAACGAACTGAGGAACATCCAGCTCTGCATGTTGATTTGCGCCATTTTACCGTTTGGAGCAAGACGCTCCATACCTATCTGCATGAATACAGAGAATAGGTCTGATTTCCCTTCCTTATAATTATCATTCACATATTTATTAAGCAGCTTATCATAATGCTTGCTACCCATATACGGCGGATTCATACACAGCGCAGCATATTTTTGGGTTAATGCAAGAATGATGCGCATATAAGGCATCAGCAGCAGAATGGACGAAGGGACGATCTCGCCATTAGCCAACTGCTCCTCATACTCCTGGGTACGAACCATCACGGCATTTCGGGTCTGCTCCGAAATGTCGAACTTCATGATGCTGCCAAGCGTGTCGGCATGGTTCATCAAAAGAATGGCATCGGTAAGTTCATGCACCATGTCGGCATTGCCGCCCAACAGATAGTGAGGAAGCGTTTCTTTAAGGTAATCCTCGGCATTACAGGTGTCGCCATCGTCACCCATAGCCTCGGCTATAGGTCGTGGCATGTCGTAGACGCGCGGCATCACCTTGCCGTCAAGGAAACTGTTGTCCTTTTGGCAAGCCTTCATCAGGAGAGCAAACGTGGCAAGCTGCTTGGCACGGGTATCGAGGTCGATGCCAATGATGTTCTTTCGCAGGATGTTGCTGATAGCTTGCGAGCGGCTGTAGCCTTCCTCCACGTAGAGGGCATAGAGCAAGTCGAAACACTCGTTGAGAATGTGTCCAGAGCCACAGGCAAGGTCGGCAACGGTCAGTTCAGCGAGGTCGTCAATCTGTAGCGTCTCGTCGCCAGAAGGCGTGTCAATCAAGTATTTCAGATTATCCTTCACCTCGCAATACGGATTGTTGTCGATATAGATGCGCCCAACGGTGTTCTCCACCATATACTTCACAATCCAGTTAGGAGTAAAAATCTGTGTAGCGGGAGCTAAATCGTCAGTGTCATACTTGCCCTTCTTCGCCATGGCTTCAGCTTTGCGATCGGAGATATAGAACTGGTAAAGCCAGCCTATCAACTCGGGCGAACGAAAGTCTTCGTCGGTGATAGAATCAGTGTCGTTGGCCTTTGGCCTTCCTCCTTCACGATTAGGCAATGATTGAGCAAGCTCATCATTGCTCTCGCAGCTCAGTCGGTTAAGCATACTCACAAAGCCACCTCCCGCCAGAATGTTCTGTGGCAGAAGCAACTCTGTGTAGTCGGCAATGGCTCCAAAGCACTTGTTGATGATAGGATTCTCATGGCAATAAGCCACTATGAGCAAGGCAAACTGCTCGTTAGTCTTGCTGTCATCATCAAGGAGTCCCATCAGTTTGTCATGCACATCGGCTGCCATCTGAGGCACACGTCCCTGTCGGGCCTCACTCACAATGACCGGCACCCGCACTTCTTCGCTTTCGTAAGCCAATACAGGCGAGATGAAGCCCTGCTTCTGCATGATGCGGATAGCCATTAAGCGGTTAAACCATGTGTAGGCAGCCTCTTCTGCCACCTGCTTGATGCCGCGAGCGCAGATGTTGTTGTAGAGCGACATCCAACGGCTGTAAAAGTCGGTTGTTACGGTGTCGCCCATGAACACGGCACCGCCCTCCATCTTCTGGGGCATTTCAGTGGGTTTGCCTGTCTTCAGGTCGAAACCTATAGCCTGCAAGCGGTTTTTCACGCCCTGCATCAATATATTTCGAGCCTCGGTAGCGAAGCGTTTCAATCTGTTAGTATCCATATAATATAGTCTTATTCAAGTTTCGGATTTAGCAAGGACGAGCTGAATCCGAAACTTGAGAAGTCTTATCCTATAATAATGTCATTGTCATCATTTATATACCGCATAAGTTCGGCTTTCAAGCTTGCCAAGTAGATGTCCACATCAGCCTCAGAACGCATGGGCTTTGTGGTATGCGTATTGAGATGCACAATCTTGCGCATTCTTGGCTTGGGCTGAGGACCGGCGGGATTTGGTGTGCTGCCACCATTACCACCTGGAGTTGATGGTTGAGGCGCAGGAATGGCATCGTTGATTTTCTTCATTTCCTCCTCCATGAAGTCGCGCGTATCCGCATTGGCCTGCAACGCATAGAAGTTGGAGAAGCTTGTTTTCAGCGATATGGTAATGTCACGCTTTGCAAACTTGTCACGCGACACATTCACCTCGTTGGCATACTGTTCAAGTTCGTCGAACACCTTGTTGTAGTTCGCCTTTATCCTGTCAATGAGTTGGGTTTTGCACTCGCCCAACTGGCCATTCAACGTGCGCATCATCTTCATGTAAGACGGCATCTTGTCCCACGGCTCCTCATCGGTAAGTATGGCACGAATAGCCACGACAGCTGGTTGTTGTTCGTCGGTGAGGAAAGCGAAGTTGTCACGATTGTCATCAATAAACTTGCGTACATTCACGTAGTTGGCAAACTGGTCGTTACAGAACGAGTTGATGTTCTTGCAACGGTCGAAGAGCCGGCAAGCCTCGTCGCGTGCGTCGATGATGGTTTGGAAGAACTTCAGATGATCGCGCTCTGTGAGCCAACTTTCCATTAAAGTGACAGCCTCGTCGATGGTATGAACAAATGGATATTCGTTAAGTTTGCGAGAGAGAGCACGATAATTTTTCAGAAGTGTATTGAGCTGACTGTCGTCTGTCTCCTTGCAGTTGCGGAACAGCTCGGTGCTGTCGTTGCTGCCCTTCACCGACATCAGGTTGAAAATATGCTTCCAAGCATCAATGAAGTCGTTCAACACCTCCTGCGAGATAGCTTTTGCTTTCTCCACAGTGAACTTGCTGGCATCACGCACGATGTTGCGTGCCGTATCCTCACGACTTACGTTGGGATTGTTGTTATAGTTGAATGCATACAGATGGCGGCGTACCAGTTCATTGAGAAAATAGATGGTGGCATAGTCCGACCACCCGTAAGGCACCTTCGAGAACTGACGAACGACATCAGCCACCGTCACGTCGTGAGGCGAACGGTCGAGCCATTCCTTAATCTTCTTCTCTGGAGTGTCGAGCGGCATATTGAGCAGCGCTGGGTCTACAGGGCGCAGTATCTTTGCCGACAGTTCCGCTCCATTCTTCGGTGTCTCGCCACCGTTGACAAGCATAGCAAACGAATAGAGTGTCTCCATGTGGCAGTTGAGCAAAGCCTCGTAACGCTCAGTTTTCTTGGCTGTACCAATTTGCGAAGCCGAGAGCACCGCACCGCATGATATGACATGGCAGGTGTCGAGAATATGCTGGAACTGAGGTTTTATCTCCTTTTCGTATAGTTCCTTGGCACGTTGTTGGAAGATCAGTTTCGTACGCTGGCGTTCTTCACTTATTGCAGGTTCTTGTGCGAAACGCTGCACACGACAGTAATACAGGAAGTTGGCACGAAGTTCAGCATTGTCCTTCAACTGCGGATAGAGGAAATAAATGAGGTGGGTAGATTGCGACGTATTGTTAACTCTGAAAGCAAACTGCACAGTGGAGTCGGTATCAGCGGTTGTCACAAAATCAATGCAGATGTCGGCGTTATTGCTAAGATAGTTACGCCCATCGATGTTGATTCCTACATTGAATGAGCGTGTGGCAAACGTCTTCTTGTTGCTCGGATTTCCGAAATGACTAAAGAAGATAGATTTCAGTTCATCGCTGTAAGTGTTGCTGTCCACCTGCTGGTTCTTTATGAGTTGAGCCACCTTCGACTCTTCCTCAGTATAGAACTCATATATCTCACTTCCTGTCTCGGTTTTCGTCTTGCGGATAACAGCCTTGTCAATCAAAAACGCCAGCACGGTGCTTACCTCATGCTTGATGGCAGCCTTGCTTGCGTCCACCTTGGTCATGAGCAGGGTCACGATATTGTCGATTGTGGCCAAGAATGAAGGTTTGTCTACATCTGAGAGGTTACATATCATAAAGAGCACATATACAACCCTACGATAGAACTCTTGCTTCTCTGGGTCTGCAATGTGTTCGAGTGCCTGACGTGCATTGGCAATGGCACGCTGGCCAAGATGCTGCATGGAACCTTGGAACATGGCACCAAAGAAGCGGTCGAAAGAGATAAACTCTCCGACTTCCATGTCTGCGGTTTCCTTAGCTATGGAGAAGGTGATATTGATGAGTGAACGTTCGTTTCCCTTCACCTGCTTATCGACATAGTTCATGTTGACAAACGAGTCGAGTACCTTCATGATGAGCTGGAACTGATAGGGTACGAACGGATAGCAAGCAACGAAATCTTCCTTGCTTGTATATGCCTTGTACTGACTGGGCAATATGAACTGGGCATCGAGTTTCGCCTTGTCCTTGTCGAACATATTGCCAAGCGCAATCTCGACATCACCTTTCTTTTCAAGAATACGCTTTTGGGTGATATATTCAGGCGATGTGCCTTGCAGCGATGCACGTACCTCGAAACGTCCAAGAATCTTGCCTACCTCATCTTCTGGATTGCTGGCATTGCCTCCCACATTGGTCACCACCTCTTCCAAGGTCTGCTGTGCCGTACAGGCAATCCAGCAACGCGACTCACAAACTTCATCGAGACGCTTTACTAATGATTGAAGCTGAAGCAAGAGGTCACGATGTTCGCCAATGAACTGGCTCACTTCATCGACGAAGAACAGAATACGGAAGTTACGATTATGCTTATTCTCTATAAACTCCTTCATTTCGGCAGCAAATGCTTCTACCGAAACATTCACCTCGTTGTTGAGAATACGGGTACGTATGACATCCGTTGAAAGCGTAGGATCAACCTCTTTAGCCATTTGCAAGGCGAGGTCAAGACGACCGGCTGCAAAGCGCGAGATATTGCGCTCCCAATCATATCCCTTGCTCTTCACATACTCCTTGAACTCCTGGAACTTGCCATTGTCGTCAAGAGCCTTTTCAAGATACTGAGCCAGGGCAAGGTTAAACGAATTATATCCACGCTGTGCATTAAACTGGTTCCAAAAAATGGTAGTGAATGCTGTTGTCTGATCAGCATTCACATCATGCACGTCACCAATGTTGAACATCACCATTTCGACATCAGCTTGTGACACATACCACTTCTGCAGCGACTTCAACTCTGAAACAGAAACTCCTTCTTGCTCCAACTTGGATATGCCGTTTGTATGGCGCATGATATCCTCTGTTGCTTCTATCAAGCGAATAAAAGCCAACTCACAACGTTCCTTGTTCTGTGAGAGACAATAACTGGCATATTTTAGGAAGTGAGACTTACCCGAACCATAGTAACCATTAATCCATATACCAATATGGCTACCTTGATTCACCTTGATGTTGGTAAGTATGTTATAGAGATTGATGACAATCTCCTCAGTAAAGACATATTCAACGATTTCGGTCAGCACCGTCTCGTCGGTAAGGTCAGAAGCAGATACAGCCGGGTTTACTTTGCGGTCAAGCCCTTTTTCATACAGGTCCTTGAATTTCATATGCGATATATGGATTTTATTTAAGTAGGTGTTTAAAATTAGTTGATATGAATTGGTGCAGTATTTCGTTCGCTTTCGCGCACCTTTTCTCGCCATGGCAAAATGAAAGCAAGCTTTCTTTTGCTCATTTGGCTTAACGAAAAGGTTCAGAAACATAGGTTGAAGAGGGAGCGTAGCGGGCTACGTGACCGATGAAACCTATGTTTCTGGGCGAAAGAATGCACCAAGGCATATCGACTAATTCTGAACATGATTATATAAACTAATTTTGAATATCTACTTATTAACTAATAATGTTGCACGATAGGTGTGCGAGTCTTCAAGAGTGTCAAAAAGAGAAAACGAGTTGCCCTCTTGGTGACCTGGATAGAAGAGAATGATTTTGTAACGCGATGTGTCGTTGTATTTCTCGTAGCGTGTGAGGAAGACATTGGTGCGCAGATACGGAAACATCTTGCCTATGCCGTGAATAAAGACATAGGGATGCTTGTAACCATTGTTTGAATTGATATGCTCGTCAATTTTATGGCTTACAAAACTGATAAAGTTGTCAGAGTTGGCCTCTGTGGTCAGCTCGCTTGTCACCATATCGGGATGTATCTTGTCTTCCTCAAAAGTATCATCCAACAACGATGTGTCGCCAAATTTTTCACTGCTGAGATACTCACAGAATACCTTGAACAAATCGAGCACAAGAGCATCTACAAAGTTTGTAGGGCGTTCAAGCTTTTCCTTGAACTCCTGAACCTGTCGGCGCATTTCGTACTCCCTATTCGCAGGGTATTGGTATATGTAGTAGTTGTAGAATATGTTGCCACTGTTCTCGTCTTGGAATTGTGGCGAGCACAGATATTCATACAATTCTGGTATAGTCATGCTCTTCATATCTTTTACAACTTGTTTTTAATATCATTTATTTCATAAGGATAGAGAAGACAGGCTTCCATAAACCACTCCTCGCCACTACGGATATAATATGCGAACTCACTTGCGTCAAGCTTAATGGCTGTCAGTTCATTGGTCTTTTCATTAAGAAGTCCAGACTGACGGAGTATAGTAAGATAGGTGCTACAGCATTTGCTCTTTGTCATGTCCGACCAACTATCAACATACTCATCATGGGCAGAAAGCTCATTAAGCTCCATCAGAAGATCCTCTTTCAGAAGTTTATGGTCTATTGAGTTCCACTTTTTCATTGTTACATTAAAATGAAAATCAAAGACGAGCTTGTAGGTTTTCAATATCGCATAAAACAACCCAGCACGTTGTCCTGCTTCACTCATATTCTGCCAAGTTTGCCAAAAGTGAGCAGGTACTGCAGCATATCTACGCTTGAATTCCACCACAAAGCGTTTGCGCGATGCAATAGAATTGACCTGAAGAACTCTATTGTTCTCAATTTCATCTTTCAGTAGTGATTCAGAATTGGCATCCGTCAGCAAAGGAAGTATGCGCTGAAACTCATAAAAGAGGAACGTGCACCCTGTAATGGTTGTATATGGACTTTTATTTTTTTTTACCATTATTTTCTCGTTCTAATTTATCATTCTTCCTTAATAGACCATAGAAGATCCTTTGTATCAACATGCAACACCTTTGCAATTTCCACCAGTGTTTCAAGTGATGGCTGTGCTTTGTTGGTACACCATTTCGAAATTGTGGCTTCACCTTTATCAAGTTGTTCGGCAAGCCATCTGTTTGTTCGTTGCTGTTCAGCCAAAACGACCTTTATTCTGTTTAATCCTTTACTGTTAGCCATATTAACATACATTTATGCTTCAAAGGTACTACCTTTACGAGTAAAAAACGAAGAAGATGTGGTAAAATTGCGTTTTTATGCAAAGGTTTTTCTCGATATGCTTAATTTTTAGCCCTTATTGTATCAAACTTTGTCTCTCTAATTGGGGGGCGGGTTTGTAACCCGCCCCCCCAATTAGGCAGATAAATTGCTGTTTGAAAGCCCCTATGAAATGTTTCAGAACGTCCTAAATAGGTATTGGCTTACGTATATTTTACCAATGGCGTTTTTTGCTTTCATGTTTCATTTTATGTTTCAATTCGTTGATAATCAACACGTTCAACGACTGAAACATACGACTTTTATGTTTCACTTTTAGTTTCAATGTTTCATTCTAAAAACACTGAGGGAGAAAAACAAAAACACTGTGGGAGCGATTCAAAACCCCTGTGGGAGCGTGAATGCGCTCCCTCAGTGTTTTGAAAAATGAAACATGAAACTAAAAATGAAACATGAAAGTCGTATGTTTCATTTTCTGAAATGATTGATATTCAATAAGTTAAAACATAAAATGAAACATGAAAGATAAATCAAAGGTTCTGAAAACGTATGGATATATGTGAGATAAACTTCAATAAAGATATCAATGAACATTATAATCCAGGGCACCATAAGGGGTGACAAATTTGCGCGATAAAAAATTGAAAGTTTTTTAGGGCGTGAAAGTTGGGCTAACAATACGGATTGGAGGAGTACTTACCAAAGAAATAAAATGAGGAAAAGCTCTAAAATAGAGCTTTTCCTCATTTTATTATTTTTCAATACGACTTGGAGGGAATGATTACAAAGCAGCCGCACAATCATCACTGATTATACGGCTGCTATTTTAAAGTTTACCTCACTAATTAGTTAGGGAAGGTAGGAGTAGTACCAAAGTCTTTGTAGCCAGAGTCGAAGAGGTCGACAGAGTTTGAGATTTCTTCAACCATACCATCAGGCATAGCCTTCAAAGTGCCGTCTGCTACAAGAGCATCCATATCGGCCTTGAACTCATCGTACATTTCCTTATTGAAGCATTGCCACTTGTTACCATAGTCGCCAATGTAGAGTGCAACCTGACGAAGGAATCCCCAATGGTCAAAGTAGGGCAAGAGGTTGTAACCTGAAAGACGAGAAGTCTTACGAATGTAGTTCAATACATAGGGCATAGAGTTCTCCCACTGTGTACTACGTTCGTTTACATAACCGCTCTTCACCCAGCAAGAGTTAGGATAGAGTTCAACCAACTTGCTATAGAGGCCATTCTTATTATTGTTCTGAACAGCAGCAACCAACTCATACTTATCAAAGCCCTTAGCCTTTTCGATAGATGAACCACCGTTTACATCATCAGTCTGACGGAGTGCTTCATACCAATCGGGAGCGAAGTCGGGTTTGCCATGAGTTGTGAAGTAGTTATACAACATGACGAAGGGGCAAAGCGTTTCGCCTACACCTACTTCACTGATGTGTAATGCATGAGCAGGGTTCTTAGCATAAGTGGTTACAGTTGAGTCTGACATGCTTTCGCAAATCTGACGCAAGGCGGCATTGTTCATAAGGTGCTTATTCAAGAAGGCCAAACGACGAGTACGGCTAAAACGACGACCTACCACCATATTACCTTCACCTACAACATCATACGAACCATTATCTTTCTTGGTTACAGGACCGCTCACCTCAATATCATTAATATTGTCTTGAATGAAGTGCTTACGAGCTGTCGGCCAAGCGTTGATCTTATCACTTGTGTGATAGCCCATCTTCATAACGTTGTAATATGAGTTCATGTTGTTAGTAACTTCACTCATACCTGCCCAACAGAAGTAGGGGTGCATCTGGTGTTGATGACCCCACTCGTGTGAAAGACCCCAAATGGCATCGTCGTTATTGTAAACAAGTGTCTTGCAATTCAATACACGGCTTTCTTGGTTATGGTGGAATGATACACCGAAACCACCTTGGAACATGTAGTAAGTATAGTTGGTGTAAGCCATGGTACGATTGTCAGGTTCGCTATTATACTTCTTGAAACCTAACAAATCATGCTCCCACTGAATGAGTGAGTCAAGCACGTTCATGTACTGACGATAGCCAATAGAAGTACCATCTGTGGCCTTGCAATACTTGTGCAAGCCTTCTGATGTCCATACAGAGTGAACCTTTTTTCCAAGCACGTCCATACATACGTTCTTTGCATTAGCAGTGAGTTCGTGCATCTCGTCATTCGTCTTATCTTGAGAGAGGTAGCCATTTACATCACCATTAATGAAGTGAACAGTCAACTTGGGCTGCAACTCAGGATTAGCGTCGGCATAGTAGCAAATGTATGCTAAACCATCATAGTCGAAGTTGTAGTTGACAAAGTTTAATCCATTGTGCAAAGAGTAGCTGAAGCTCTGAGGATCACCACCATCGAAGTTTGAGCCATCCTTACCTACGTACCAAGCAGTAACAATCATAGGAACGCTCTTGCCCTCAGGCAATCCTGATACGGCAATGGCATGCTGTCCCTTTGTGATGTTGATGCCCGTAACGCCCTGACGTTGGTCGTAGTACTTACCAGGAGTATTCCAAATATTACTTTGGGTAACGTAAGAAAGTTTAGCAGTATATTCGCCTACGCGATAGTTCTTGTCGTATGACTTGTCTAAGAGGCCAAGCGCGAGGTCGCGAATAAAGTCGTACTTAATGGTTTGAATCTGCTCTTTGGTTACGCCTTCTTTCAATGCTGACATTGAGCTGTCCGTAAACAATGCATTATAGTCGACTGCTTCGCTATTATACTTCATGAAGCGCATCTCTGCACACGAAGCATTGTTGTTTGCGGCACTCAACACCTTTAGTTGAATTGACTTAACATTGTCTAAACCCGTAGTACCCAAAGCGATAGGGCCACCAGAATTGCCTAAGTCAACGGTAGTAATTAAAGTGTAAGTTGTTTCGCTACCACACTTTGCATAAACCTCTACCTTACCAAAGTTACCATTTGAATTGCCGTCTTGACGAGTTACATACTCAATGTAGTCAATGTGGTCAACCTTGTTGAAATTGTAAGTAAGGATTGCAGGATTGGTTCCAGAAACTACAAAATTTGAAGGCTGCCACTGACTATGCCAAAAGGTAGACTCATTATTATCGTACGTCTTCTCAATGCCATAGCCAGAATTGGTGGTATTAGCCGTTGCTGAAGCAACACTAACTTGGATATCCTTAGGTAACTCCTTAAATGACTCGTTACGACTTTGCGTAATCGTAAGCGTTTCATTCAACTTACTATCTTCATTAGCAAAAACGACATGTGCTATACGTTCTTCACCCAACTTGTTGTATTGTACGTGAACGTAAACAACTCCATTATCGGCCTTACGAACGCTTACCCAGTCAGCATCTGAAGTAACCGTATAATCTACATTTGAAGTAATGTCATAGCAAAGCGTACGTTCAGAGTAGCTTACCGACTGAGAATGTGGAGCTACAATAACGGGAAAAGCTTCGCTTGACAATTTCACCTGTGCCATAAGCGGTTGGTAAGCAGTACCAGCTGCTAATGCTACACAAGCGAGCATTTGCTTTATGTAATTCATTGATTATTCTTTTTAAAATCTTGTAATTAAGTAGTTTGTTTAGAGAACGACCTTTTTACCATTTACGATATAAACCCCCGTAGAAAGGCTAATAGTAGTTGTTCCCTGTACATTGCCTTGCCATACCAATTGACCTGCGCTGGTATACACCTTGACAGGAGTTGAATCCTCAGAAGCGAGCGTTAATACACCCTGTGCACCATTTACGACCAAAGCATTTTTACCAACGATTATGTCGTTGATGCCAGCTGTTACTCGATTTACGAGATCCTCTTCAGAGTCTACTACATAGAATGATGGTGAGGTTCTAATCTTTAACTCAGGATAGTAAGTCGGGACGATTTCACCATTTATAATTTCTTTTTGAGCATTCGCAAACACGAAGTAACCTGCATACTTTGAATTGTTGATAGTGATAATGTCGTCATCAGCAACATTATCACCACTTTGATTCACAAAGTTTACCGAAACACCATCGGTATAATCTCTCATGTCAAGCACATAAGGCAAAGCAGTTGCACGCAGCTCTGATTTCGTACCCTTAATCAGATAGTAATAGCGTGTACCATCAATACGCTTATTGTTCAACTTTCCTTTAATATCAATTGTTTGAGCTGAAGCATCCTGAGGCAAATACTTGATATTTGTCATAGCATAGTCAGGCAACGACTTGTAAGTCAATTTATTGTCTTGGCAAGTCATTGCATAAAGCGTACTATTCTCAGGCAACGTTACCGAAGTAAGTTCATTATTCTCAACAGCGATATACTTCAGTCCCAAGGCCTTCGATACGTTCAGGCTACCAATCTTATTATTTTCTGCAAAAACCTGACGCAAGCCAGACACTTCACCACCAATAGAAAGTGAGGTAAGTTTGTTATCGCCACACATAATGGCTGTAAGTGAAGGTGCATTTACAGAAAGGGAAGTCAAAGCGTTTTCAGAACACTTCACAACGTCCAACTTTGAGTTAGAAGAGAGTGACAATCCTGTTATCGCATTTTTGCTAACATTGATATGCTGCAAGTCTGAACCTGAGAATGAGAATGATGAAGTAAGTTTATTACCAGCAATGTTCAGATTTTGCAAGTTAGCATTCTTTGAAGCTGAGATAGTCAACTTACTCAAAACATTATTTTCGCAATTCAAGTCAGTTAACACACTACATGCTGACAAGTCAAGCGAAGCAATCGCATTATTCTGACAGTAAAGCGACATTAAGTTAGGTGCGCCCGTGAGATCAATAGCAGTTGCACCAATGCCGTCACAAATAAGCGTACGTAACTTTGAAGTAGAGCTAATGGTAATCGTTGAACCTGCAAGCTCACCAGTAAGCGTAAGTTGGTCTTCGTCTGTTGCCGTAATTTCAACAGGACCATTACCCCAGTCTACAGTCGAACCGCTACCAAGCTGATTTACCTGCAGCGTTACAGTCTCGCCTGCCTGTTTGTTGGTGGTAATCTTCACCACATCGTCTGCCATAGCAGGCGAAATGGCAAGCATACCTGCTGCCAACAACGAAACAAAGAGTTTGTTTTTTTTCATAGAAAGTGTAAATGTAAATTAGATGTCGATATGAGTTATGCGTCCGTTTTTCGTCCTAATCTATTGGTTATATAAAAGGATTTTATCATAAACAGACACATTATGCAACGCAAAGTTGCAGAAAAATACACTAAACAGCAACACTTATTGCATTTTTCTTTCTTCTTTTT
>ERZ1034973.525-NODE-525-length-26729-cov-15.535990_pt1 | contig 26729 bp, 29 predicted proteins | sample MGYA00520686_ERZ1034973 | MGnify/ENA primary metagenome ERZ1034973 (study PRJEB33766, sample SAMN09781775) | gut metagenome | biome: gut microbiome | host: Homo sapiens | place: Madagascar | study: EMG produced TPA metagenomics assembly of the PRJNA485056 data...
CTCGATAATCGTGAGTGGTGGGAGACCATCATCAGCGGTGAGTATCAGAACTACTACGAGAAAATGTACAGCAATCGCTAAGAAGCCAGAGGAGGAAAGAACATGAAGTTTTTTGTGACTGGCGTTGGCGGTCAGCTGGGCCATGATGTGATGAACGAGCTGCTGAAGCGCGGTCATGAGGGTGTTGGTTCTGATATTCAGGAGAACTACAGCGATGTGACAGATGGTTCTGCGGTAACAAAGGCACCGTATGTGGCTCTGGATATTACGGATAAAGACGCTGCCGAGAAAGTAATTACAGAAGTAAATCCGGATGCCGTAATCCACTGTGCAGCATGGACTGCTGTGGACATGGCAGAGGATGACGATAAAGTATTGAAGGTTCGTGCTATCAATGCTGGTGGCACTCAGAATATTGCAGATGTCTGCAAGAAGTTGGATTGCAAGATGACCTACATCAGCACAGACTATGTGTTTGATGGTCAGGGGACAGAGCCTTGGCAGCCGGACTGCAAGGATTACAAGCCGCTGAATGTGTATGGTCAGACGAAGCTGGAAGGTGAACTGGCGGTCAGCCAGACGCTGGAGAAATATTTTATTGTCCGCATCGCATGGGTGTTTGGTCTGAATGGTAAGAATTTTATTAAGACTATGTTGAATGTCGGTAAGACCCATGATACTGTCCGAGTGGTCAATGACCAGATTGGTACACCTACCTATACATATGATTTAGCTCGACTGCTCGTTGATATGAATGAAACCGAGAAATACGGCTATTATCACGCCACTAACGAGGGCGGTTACATCAGCTGGTACGATTTTACGAAAGAAATCTACCGTCAGGCTGGCTATAAGACGGAAGTGCTGCCGGTAAGCACAGAGGAATACGGTCTGAGCAAGGCTGCCCGTCCGTTCAACAGTCGCTTGGATAAGAGCAAGCTGGTGGAAGCTGGATTTATTCCACTTCCGACTTGGCAGGATGCGCTGAGCCGTTACCTGAAGGAAATCGAGCAGTAAGAGGAGATAGAGAAGATGGGACAGATTAAAGTTGAGAAAAATGTAGGCGGCATTGAGGGCCTCTGTGTTATTGAGCCTGCTGTTCACGATGATGCTCGTGGATATTTCATGGAAACCTACAACGAAAAAGATATGAAGGAAGCTGGTATTGACATCCACTTTGTGCAGGACAATCAGTCTATGTCCACAAAGGGCGTGCTTCGTGGTCTACATTTCCAGAAGCAGTATCCGCAGTGCAAGCTGGTGCGTGCTGTGCGTGGAATGGTGTTTGATGTTGCTGTTGACCTCAGAAGCAATTCCGAAACTTACGGCAAGTGGTATGGTGTAACCCTGTCTGCCGAGAACAAGAAGCAGTTCCTCATCCCGGAAGGTTTTGCACATGGATTCCTGGTCCTGAGCGATGAGGCGGAGTTCTGTTATAAGGTCAATGACTTCTGGCATCCGAATGACGAGGGCGGCATGGCTTGGAACGACCCGGAAATTGGTATCGAGTGGCCTGAATTGAAGGGCGAGTACAAGGGCAGCGCAAGTGCAGAGAGCTATACGCTGGAAGATGGTACCGCGCTGAATCTGAGCGATAAGGATCAGAAGTGGCTGGGACTGAAGGATACTTTTAAATTTTAATGACTTAGGGGAATAGGAGCATATGTATGAGAGTTGTGCTATTGGGAGCCGCAGGATTCATCGGAACAAATCTTACGATCGAATTGATGAAGAAGCCCGAAAATGAAATAACATTGGTGGATAAAAATAAGGATTTTTTTAATCCGATAGTCAAGATGAATCTTAACAATGTTCATATTGTTGAATCGAGTTTGACGGTAGATATAGATTTTGATTCTATCCTTAAAGAGCAAGATGTAGTTTATCATCTAGTAAGTACAACAGTACCAACGACTTCGAATCAGCATATTTCTCAAGAACTTGTATCTAATGTTATCTTCTCGGCAAATTTGTTTGAAGCGTGTATTCGGTGCGGTGTTAAGAAGGTCGTGTTCGTTTCTTCTGGAGGAACAGTATACGGCAAGGAAGTTGATTGCCCCCTTAAAGAAAAGACAGCGACAAATCCCATATCTTCTTATGGTGTTCAAAAGATCACTATAGAAAAATTATTGTATCTTTATAGATATATGTACGGCTTGGATTATCGTATTATTCGCCTTGCAAATCCTTACGGACCGTATCAAAGACCTAATGGTGTTTTGGGTGCTGTAACAACGTTTACATATAAGGCACTTAAGGGAGACGAAATCACTGTATATGGAGATGGCTCTGTAGTACGTGACTTTATCTATATTGATGATGCAATTAGAGCAATTATGAAAATTGTTAATGGCGAAAATAAACACCGTACATTTAATCTTGGCTGTGGATATGGGACAAGCATTAAGCAGGTTTTGGAAACGATTGAAAAAGCACTTGGAATAAAACTGAATGTTTCTTATCTTGAAGGACGTAGAGTTGATGTTCCGGTTAATTACCTTGATATTAGCCGCTACGAAAAATATTATGGTGCACTCAATCCGATATCTTTGGAAGACGGCATCAGAAAAACAGCAGATTTCATGAAAAAAGAATACGGTATATAAAGAACACAAGAAAAGTTAAGAGGATGTAAGATGGAACGAGTTGCAGTTATAATGGGAAAAATGCATTCTGGAGGGAAAAAGAACCTTGTCATGGAATACTATAGAAATATAGATAAGTCAAAGGTGCAGTTTGACTTTTTCTGTGATACAGATTCAAATGCTATTCCACAAGAAGAAATTGAAACACTAGGAGGCAGAGTATATCAAATCGCTCCATATCAGAATATTTTTAAGAATATGAGCCAGATGAAGGCTATTTGCAAGAAGAATAATTATAAAATTATGCATTCATACAATGGGACAATGAACTTGTTTTCAATGTTTGTTGGATGGCAGAGCGGGATTCCCATTCGTATTAGCGAAAGTATTTCTATGGCACATAGTGCTGACAAGAAAACTATACTTAAGAATATCCTGAAGCCATTTTCTAAAATGTTTGCAACTAATTTTATGGCAAATGGTGAAGCGTGTGGACGTTGGCAGTTTGGTGACAGGTTATTTGATGAAGGAAAAGTCAAAGTGTTCAAAACTGTTATCAACACAGAGGTAAACAAGTATGATGAAGAACTCAGAAATGCAACTCGCAAAGAGTATAATATTGAGAATAATATTGTAATAGGACATATTGGTCGATTGACTGAACAGAAAAACACACTATTCATTATAGATATTTTTAATGCTTTAGTAAAGAAGGAACCGAAAGCAAAGTTACTGATAATTGGCGATGGAAATCTTCGAGAAGAAATGCTTAAAAAAATTGAACAGTATGAGATAAAGGATAAAGTTCTTTATTTAGGGAGGAGAGAAGATATTCCACAGTTTTATAATGCGATGGATTGTTTCTTACTTCCGAGTTTATATGAAGGTTTGCCTGTTGTAGGTGTAGAAGCAGAAAATTGTGGACTTCCAATGTTTTTCTCTACGGAAATCCCAGAGGAATCTAGTGCATGTGAAGATTTAGGAGTTTTTATGTCTTTGGAAAAAACTCCGGAAGAGTGGGCAGATGCAATTCTTCAGGCGGTAAAAAAGAATATGCCTATCAGAAGAGGTAAGACAGAAGAGGTAAAGGCGGCTGGGTTCGATTCTGGTGTTGAGGCAAATAAACTACTGAAGTATTATGAGGACTTGGTTGCTTCGTTAGCTTAAGAAAATAAAACACAGAAAAGATGAAAATGGAGAGTCGAACATGAAGAAAATTGCAATCGTGTCATGCTATTTCCAGCATAACTACGGAAGTATGTTACAGGCATATGCTACTCAGATGGCACTGGATAAACTGGGATATGAAAATGAAACAATTGATATTGCCGGATTTAATAGAGAAATAAAAAAATCAAAAGTACTGTATTTCGCAAAAGCGAGTATAACTTCTGATATTTTATTAGATAAAATCGGAATGGCAAAGAATGTATTGATTAAGAAATTCTCTAAAAATCAGTACGCTGAATTGTCTAAGGTTCGTGCTGAAAAATTCGATGCATTTAGCCGTAAACAGTTTAGGCTCTCTCCAAAATATAATTCGAAAGCAGAACTTGGAAATAAATGTAAGGATAACTATTCGAGTGTACTTGTAGGAAGCGATCAGTTATGGCTTCCGGGAAATATTGCAGCGGATTATTATACACTCAATTTTGTACCAGAGACTGTTAATTCGATTGCCTATGCAACGAGTTTTGGCCAGTCAAGTTTGCCGAAAGATTCTACAAAAAAGGCAGAGGCATTTTTAAAGAAAATAAAGCACATTGGTGTAAGAGAAGAATCGGGTCAAAAACTGGTGAAAGAAATTGCTGACCGCAACGTTCCAGTAGTTTGTGATCCGACATTACTGTTTACAGGCGATGAATGGATGGCAATTCAACAGAAAGAGCCAATTGTAAAAGGAAAGTACATTCTGTGCTATTTTCTTGGCAACAATCCGCCTCATAGAGAATTTGCAAAACGCTTAAAAGAAGCTACAGGCTGCAAGATTATAGCACTGACACATTTAGATGAATTTGTAAAGAGCGATGAAGGTTATGCTGATGAAACGCCTTATGATATTGATCCGGCAGATTTTCTGAATCTAATTCGAAATGCGGAATATGTGTGTACAGACTCTTTCCATTGTTCCGTGTTCTCCATTCTTTATAAGCGGCAGTTTTTTACATTCCGTCGGTATAACAGAAATACAAAACAGTCAACAAACAGTCGTTTAGATACACTGTTTCACATGGCGGGAATTACTGGCAGATTACTGACAGGAGAAGAAAATATAGCCGATTGCTTAAAGATAGAGACGGATTTTGAAAGCGTTCATAAAAAGTTAGAAGGAATCCGACAGAAGTCTTATGAATATCTTTTGAAGGCATTAAAAGATGAAGGGAGTACAGATTTGTGATTGAAGTTAATAAAAAACAGGACTGTTGCGGCTGTACTGCCTGCGCAGCAATTTGCCCTAAAGATGCAATTATTATGAAGGAAGATAATGAAGGATTTCTTTATCCAGAAGTTGATAGAAATGTATGCGTTAATTGTAGACTATGCGAACAAGTCTGTCCGATTAAAAATTATAGAAGCAAGTCAAGTAATCCGAAACAAAAAGCTGCTATTGTACAAAATAAGGATCAAAATATTTGCAGGCAAAGTACATCAGGTGGTGCTTTTACACCTATAGCAGAATATGTTATTGATAGAGGCGGCATTGTTTTTGGCGTAGCAATTGACGATACCTATCGGGTTAAACACATCGGAGTTACAAACAAGGAGGATTTGGAAAAGTTCAGAAATTCAAAGTATGTCCAAAGCGATATGGGCGATACGTATAAGAGGGTGAAGTATAATCTTGAGAAGGGAACGCTAGTATGTTTCAGTGGAACTCCATGTCAGATTGAGGGCCTTCTTGGATATCTAAGCAAAAGTTATGACAATCTCATTCTGGTTGATGTTGTGTGTAGAGCAGTTCCTTCTCCAGGAGTATGGCGAAAATATATTGATATGGAAACAAGTTCTCGTGGTGAATGTACGGTGCGCTTCCGTGATAAAACTTTGGGATATCAATATTCTACAATGGAAATTAAAGATGAAAATGGGCTGGTAACGCGTGGGGGGATAGAAAGCCAACCATGGTTGAGGATGTTTTTTTCTGGAATGATAATAAGGCCATCCTGTACAGTATGCCATTTTAGAAACAGATATCGTAGTAGTGATTTTACAATTTGGGACTGTTTCAATATAAGTCGAATAGATAGAAAGTTTAATGAGGATGTAGGAACAACACGAGTATTGATACATAGTAAAAAAGGTGAAAAAATTTTCGAAGAAATTAGAGACAAATTTAAGTGTAAAATGATTTCTTGTGAAAAAGCGGTAGAGGGTGTACGAGAAATGGAAATATCACCTGATATGAATGAAAAACATGCTGAATTCTTTTATGATTACTCTCAATTAAGCATGGAAGAACTGCTAGAGAAATATTTCCCGACTACAGTTAAAGTGAAGGTGAAAAAAAATATTAGACTAATCCTTAACCGGTTGGGAATTGATAAAACAGTTAAACACATTATGAAAAAAGGATGAGATATAGGAGTAGCAAATGAACTTGTTGTTTATTCAAGGGGGCTCTCGATGGAAGTTTGATACCGAGGGTAATTTATATACCGATGCCAATTTTAATAATAGGGTTTGGGAAAGATACGGAAATCTTTGCGATGAATTAACAGTAATTCTGAGGCGAGAGAGTTCCGTATACAAAAAAGACGAGGCTGAAGAAAAATATAACAAATTTGATGTAGAAAAGTATAAGTATGTGGCATTAGAAGATTTGTATAGACCATCAAAAAATTTGTTGGATCCACGGAAAAGAAGAAAGATTATTGAAAGCATAGAATGTGAAGTGAAAAAATGCGATAAAATTATAATAAGATCGCTGGGGAATATTTACACAAATACAGCACTTATGATGGCTAAAAAGTATAATAAAAAGTATTTAGTCGAAGTTACTGGATTCGTTTTTGAAAGCTTCTGGTATCACAGTTTTAAAGGTAAATTAACAGCAACTTATTATGAGAATTGCTACAAAAAGCTTATGCGAGATGTTCCATATGCAGTATATGTAACAGAAGAAGCATTACAGAAAAGATACCCTTGTAGAGGAAAATCTATTGGTTGCTCTGATGTAGAGCTGATGGAATTAGAAGAGTCAATACTTGCACAACGCAAGATTCGTATAAAAGAATGTCATAAGACCATTAATTTAGGCACGGCGGCTTTTCTTGATGTGAATTGGAAAGGGCAGAAATTTGTAGTTGAGGCATTGGCACAACTTAAGAAGGAAGGTCTAGAATGTTTTCGCTATCAGTTGATCGGAGCAGGAACCGGAAATGCTATAAAGAAGATGGCTGAACAATTGGGGGTTTCAGAATATGTTACTGTAATAGGTACATTACCACATGATCAAGTGTTTGGATGGCTGGATCAAATTGATATCTATATTCAGCCAAGCTTCCAAGAAGGGTTGTGTCGTTCAATTGTAGAAGCAATGTCGAGAGCGTGCCCGATTATTTGTTCAGATGTTGGCGGTAACTACGAATTGGTTTCAAACCAATATTTATTTAAAAAGGGAAATAGTAAGGAACTTGCAGCAAAACTTCGTAAGATGAGTACTCTTGATGAACAATTGAGGGAAGCCGAGAGGAGCTTTAAAACGGCAAAGAAGTTTGATAAATATATTCTCAATGAAAAAAGAGATGCCTTTTATCAAATGTTTGTGGAGGATATGACAGAATGATTTCCTTGGTCATGGCGGTATATAATGGCGAAAAATATATTTTACAACAACTTGATTCGATTAAGAATCAGACTTTAGCACCTGATGAAGTGATTATTCATGATGATAAGTCAACAGATGAGTCTGTTTCTATTATAGTCGATTATATTAAGAAAAATGGATTAAAATGGTCTATTGTAGTGAATAATGTAAATCAGGGCTATTCGAGAAATTTTTCGAATCTTATAAAAGAGGCAAGAGGGGATATTGTTTTTCTGGCCGATCAGGATGATGTTTGGTTACCAGATAAAATTGAAAAGATGACCAAAGTGATGGAGGAACATCCAGAGATAAGTCTATTGGCTTCAAATGTTAAACCTTTTTATACGGGACAAAATCCACAAAAAGTGAATTTTGAAAAATTTGATAGACGGAGGGAGTTAATTCCGATTAGAGATAAATCGAAATGGATTAAACCTATTCGGCCTGGTTGTGCAATGTGTATTCGTCCTTCAAAATTTGAAGGTTATGATGAATTATGGTACGACAAGTATCCGCATGATTGCCTGCTGTGGGGATTAAGTGTGCTATCCAACAGTGCATATTTGTTAAATGAAGAAACAATTGAATTCCGTCGACATGATAGTAATACATCGAGTCGAGGTGGCAGAACATCACAGAATCGCATTAGGATTATTAGTCAAGAGATTGAATATATTCAGCGAATGTTAAATTATCAAAAAAAAGTGGGGAATTCGAATCTGGTAGATATGTTAGAAAAACAATTAGATGTGTATAAGACTAGATTGGGAGCTTTGGAAGAAAAAAACGTATGGAAAATTTTTTTGCTACTGCCTAGAATAAAGTATTTTGGAAGAAATAGATTTTGGTTGACGGATATGTACTATTGTGCAAAACAAAGGAGGTGACAGCAATGGTGTTAATAGTACTGTTTTTTTTGGTGCTGTTGCTTCTGCTAATCGTCTATAATGTATTTAATAAGGATTTTATGTCCCCTTCTTTTCTGCTGGTTGCAGGATATTTATTGTCAATTGGGTCGACATTGTATAATATTCGGGACTGGAATGTATCGATTGGAATTAAAACCTTTCTGATATACTTCGTTGGAATGCTGGCTTTTGTGGCTGGTGAAGCATTGATTAAAACAAGGGCAGCAAAAAATAGAAGAACGAGTAAGATGCAGGAGGTAGAATATATATCAGTTAATAGGTGGAAGTATTTTTTAGTTATATGTGCATGTGTTTTTGTACTTATTCTTACATATAGAGAAGTTGTTAGAATTGCAAATTTGAACTTTGCAAGCTGGGGAAATCTTGCTTACAATTATAAGACAAATGTTATCAACGGTGATTTAGAGGGATCAAGTTTAAGTAGTCTAGTCCAGCAAGCAAATAAATTTACGAAGGGATTTGCTTTCGTTTTTCTCTATATATTTATTAACAATTTCTTTGCGGACAGAAATCATAGAGAGCATAGAAAAAATTGGATAAATTTAATTCCGGGAATATTATTTGCAATTCAATGCGTAATAAAGGGCGGAAGATTTCAGATAGTAGCGTATATTATAAGTGCTGTTTTCCTCTACTACTTCTTTTGGAAAAAATCTACGGGTTGGAGCAAGGTTGTTCCAATAAAATACCTTATGCGAGTCATTATTGGAATAGTGATAGTTGTCATGGCTTTTTGGTTTTCCAGAGAACTGGTTGGTAGAATGTCAAAAGATAATGATTTAATGGGATATGTAACAAGATATTTTGGCGGCGGCGCGGCACTTATGGAACTCTATTTGAGAGATACATCTATGCTTCATGATGCTGCGGTTGAAACTTTTGCTGGGATGGTTACATCACTAAATAAACTAGGATTTACGTTAACAGCAAGAGCATCTCACGAATTCCGTGCTGCGGCGGGGATTACAATAGGTAATGCGTATTCAGCATTACGAAATTACTATCATGACTATGGCATTATGGGTGTGGCTTTCTTTAACTTTTTATTGAGCTGTATTTTTTCTTCAAAATACTATAAGTTAAAATCTTACACATACATAACATATAATAAAGCGTTCTCTATTATTTTATATGCTACATTGATTTATACTGTGTTTTTTCAGTTTTTCACGGACTATTTTTTTGCGAGACTTTCAATCGGATTTATTATAGAGCTTTTGATTATGAGAATTTGTTTTTGGTTTACAGTAAAACTGAAAATATCAATTGGTAGGAGGTAAATGATGAATATATTAATCATCCATTCGCATAATGCTAACAGAGGTGATGAAGCGGCTGTGAAAGCTATGGTCGATGAACTTCTCTTAAAGTATCCAAAGGCGAACATTACTATTTCTAATAACGGATTTACGCCTTACCCGAATATGCCGAGTAATGTTACACAAATAAGTCGGTTTCCTAAATTGCAGTCTAAAACTGCGCAGGTGGAATTTTTTCTGGCACTTGCAACAAAGGGAAAAGTGGTTTTCTCAAAGGAAGCAAGGATGTTTATGAAGTCTTTACAGCAAGCAGATGTTGTATTACATGCGCCAGGAGGACCATCGATAGGGGATACATATTTCAAGGCCGAAAAACTCTATCTTTGGAGATTAAATTTCATTCGTAGATTAGGTGTTCCGTACATTTTTTATGCACCATCAATGGGACCATTTAATTGCACTACGCGAAATAAATTGAGAAGTAAAGTCATTTCAGGTGCTGAGAAAGTGATTTTGAGAGATCCAATTTCCGTAAAATATGTCAAGGAATTTCTGCCTAATATTGATGTGGAACAGGCTCTGGATTCTGCATTACAGCATGATATTGATATGAGTGTAAATGAGCAAAAGTATAATAATTATTCTGAGCTGAAACAATTTATAGAAGAACATGAAAGATGTATTGGCATTACAATAACAGATCTTAAATGGCATCCTGTGCATAAGAATGAAAAAATTATTGAGCAAATTCCAGTAGTATTTAAAGCATTTATTAACGAAAAGGTGAGAGAAGGTTACGGTATTGTTTTCATCCCACAATTGTATGGAAATTTAAATGACACTCAAATTATGGATGAATATATGATGGATCATGGTACATTTATGATAGATGCGTTTTCAGAAGAACGAGATACGTATTTTCAACAGTATGTTATTAGTAAACTATATGCTGTTGTTGGTATGCGTTATCATAGTAATATTTTCTCTGCAAAAATGGGAACACCGTTTGTATCTGTATCGTATGAACAGAAAATGAAAGGGTTTATGCAGTCAATAGGGCTGAGTAATTATTGTATTGATTTAAATGATCTTTCAGAAAATGTACTGTCTGACAAGTTTCAACAGTTAGAAGTTAATCACGATGCCTATGAAAAAAAACTGCAAGATATTCATTCTGATATGAAATGTCAGGCGTACAAATCAACTGCAGAGGTTATTAAATTTTTAGAGAGAGGGCAGTGTTAAATGCAGAAGATTAAGAAGAGCATAAAGCTTTTTTTAGATAAGTTTTCGATGATGTATGAATTCCTATGTGATTACCGCAATTATAGTCGATGGAATTATAATAACCCAAGAGTTGTTACAAGGGCGGCGCAAGAATCCAAAATACTTCGTCAGACTCACATGATTGAAAAAGGTATGTCCCTTACTTCTCCTAGAAAGGGATTTGGTCAGCCGAAGATTAAGACATTGTTTGAGATGCTTGATACTTACCTGAAATTAGGATATCCTTCAGACGGAATGCCATTTCAGGATGCACTGTGCGTTTTGAATGAGTATGTTAAGATGCAAAAAGAATTAGGATATGAAAACGCAGCTATGGAGGAAAAGCTGAAAGAATATGACTCTTTTCGATTAACAAATCTATCAGCGGGTATATGTAGGGATACACGTGAAAATTTAATGGAACAAGCTGCTAAACAATTTCCAGAGTTTTTCTGTAGTAGGCATTCTATGAGACAATTTGATGATAAAATGGTTAAAATAGAAGATGTTAAAAGTGCGATAAAAATAGCACAAAGAGCTCCAACTGCATGTAATAGACAAGCAACTAAAGTATACATGTACGAGGATAAAAAAGTTAATGAAGAACTTGGAAAACTTATTGCTGGAAATACTGGATTTGACAATGAAGTAAGAAATTATTTAGTAGTAACAGCAGATGTGTCTGCGTTTTATGACACTTTTGAACGTAATCAAATGTATGTTGAAGCTGGTTTGTTTTCAATGGCGTTAGTAGAAGCACTGCATTATAACGGGATCGGAAGCTGCATTTTACAAAATGGGGAATACTGTAAAAAAAATAAGCAGTTTAAAAATATCTGTAAAAACATCCCCGACAGTGAAAGAATAATTTTATTTATTGCAATTGGATATTATAAGGAATCATTTTCTTATGCACTGTCATTGAGAAAAAATATTGATGATGTTTTTATAGAGAATTGAGGGTAAGTGTGGTCGATGGTAGATAGAAATAAAGAATTAGCAATTAATACGGTGATACTTGGAATAGGACAGTTAATTCCGAAGATTTTGGGGTTGATTTTACTTCCACTTCTGACGGCTTTTTTAACAACGGATGAATATGGAAATTATGATTTAATACTAAGCATAGCAAGCTTACTTATACCTGTTGTAACACTTCAGATACAGCAGGCGGTCTTTCGGTATTTGCTTTCCTCAAATGCATCAGCCGATCGGTCAAAATATGTCACGAGCGCACTTGTTTATATAGCTGTATCGTCATTAGTATGTTATCCTATTGTATTTTTCTGTTTAAAAATGATAGGAATTGGCATAATTAATGGAATTATGATTTGTGTGCTCTTTATGAGCGAAGCATTATATATTCTCTTGGGTCAGGTAGTTCGTGGACTAGGCTTCAATGCAAAATACTCTATAAGCGTTATTGTATATTCATCTGTTAATCTTGCAGCAACAGCAGTTATGTTGATTGCTTTTGATCTTGGATTACCTGGCGTGATACTTTCATTGTCTTTAGGATATTTGGGTGCGGATCTTTATATGATTATAGCTTCGGGAATGCTTAAATACTTCGAGCTTAAAAGTTTTGATAAAGTAGCACTCAAGGAGTTATTAAGATTTTCAGCTCCGATTGTCCCAAGCTCCATCGCGCTTTGGGTTGTTAACCTGTCGGATCGACTCATTATTATTCATTTTATGGGGGCGGCGGCAAATGGCATATATGCTGTTGCCAATAAAATTCCTTCATTATATAGCACTGCATATAATATTTTCAATCTTGCATGGACAGAAACAGCGTCAAGAGTATCAGATGATGGAAATCCGGCATATTATTATAGTACTCTATTTAGAGGATTGTTTAAATTCTTAATTGGCTTTATGCTAGCTCTTATTGCAATTACACCAATTATTTTTAAGGTGTTAGTTAGGGGGGGTTATAACAGTGCTTTTTTTCAAGTTCCAATTCTGTACTTTGGAATATTTTTTAATAGCATAGTGAATTTTTATAGTGGAATATATATTGCGTTAAAGCGAACAAAACAAGTGGGCTATTCTTCTGTTGCGGGAGCTGTAATTAATGCAGGAATAAATATCTTATTTGTTTCGTATATTGGACTTTATGCCGCCTCAATTTCTACGGCGGTTTCATTTATGGTAATTGCTGTCTATAGAGCGATTGACTTGAAAAAAGTAATTAGTATTGAATATAATTGGCGTGAATTGATTGTAGGATTTTTTGCATTTATCGTGTCAAGTGTATGTTTGTTTTCGAATAAAGGAGTTTTGCTGGGATGTTGTTGGGGAATCGCAATCGTATACAATCTAACACAGAATAGAGACATTTTAAATAAAATGATTCATAAATTCAAAAAATAGCGTTGGCGTAGTGTTAATTTTTTTTTAGAGAGGAACGAAAATGAAACAAAAAAATATTCAAACAGTTCAAATCCTTAGAGGTATAGCTTGTTTGGCAATTGTTCTGTTCCATCTCCCAAGCGAATGGGGGGGGGGTAAAGGCTAATTATTCGGCTTTTCCATTAGCAATCTTTTTTCTATTAACCGGCTTTTTTTTGCTTGAAGGAATAAGGAAAACGGATAAAGACTATTTTAGAAAAAAAGCAGTTAGAATTATTCCACTATATTGGAGTTTGACTTTTCTAATTTTTGCTGTATCATTTGTTATGCCTGGAATTAACCACGGTAGAAATTATACAGTTGAGAATCTTATAAAGTCGTTACTTTTCATTCCGTATTATAATTCAGACGGTAAACTGTTCCCTATTTTGAGTGTAGGCTGGACATTAATTATTGAAGTATATGATTATATTGTATTTTGGGCTATTTATAAATTTTTGAGAAGGTTTAAATATCGAGATGCTTTGGCGATTGTAATGATTTCAGGAACGATTATATTTGGATCGGTTCTCAAGCCTTATTTACATAATAGTCCTATACTTGATATTTGGACTAATAAGTATCAGCTTTCGTTTGTTCTCGGATTAATTATCAGTTGGTTGAAACAATGTCAAGGAACAGGAATAAAAAAATGTATTATTACATGGCCATATATTTTAATTGGATTAGTGGTTACCTTTTATATTTTTTGCTATCGTATTCCAGATAAGTATGCTTGGATTTATGCGTTTGTCTTTGTTGCCACTGCAGTTTCTATTTTCAGAGAAATTGAGTTTCCTAAATGGAGTTTATATTTGGGAAATATAAGTTATTCTGTTTATCTGATACACAAATTTGTTATTGCAATAGCAGAAAGGATGGTGAACCATTTTACTGTTATTCCGCTAACTGTTTTTGGAGGAGTGGTATTTGTTTTTGTGGTAACAATAGGCGTTGCGACTATTTCGTATATTTTGATTGAAAAAAGATTTTGCGGGTTTCTTAAACGCATTTTATGTAAAGATTGAAAATGGTTCGTTTATTGCTACTATCAAATACAGGCACGAAAGTGCCTACGCTGCTCGTAATAATCATACACCTCTCCGTGGTGAGCAGTAGGCAACGATCTGAGAATCAGGGATTCGATGATCGGCGAAGATGTGAGAAGAATAATAAAAAATACACCAGCGTAAAAGGAGGATGGCATATGAGCCTAACATGGATGAGCAACGGATTTATTTGCAAAGACTTGTATGCGCCGTTCGTTCTGGAAAAAGATTCGGATTATCTTGAGGATTTGAAGAAGAAGTATAAGATTGTGATTCAGCAGGCAGGAATGGCAGGAGCTGACGATGAAAGCCTTAAGATACTCAAAAAATTTCAAAATAAAATATTGGAAGCGTTAAAGTGCTACTATAAAGCAGACATTGAGAAATGCAACACAATTATACGAAACCTTATTAAGAGTATAGGAGAAGATCCGTTTGCAGTTAGTTCGCTGAAAGACAGCTATGCATTTCCGGGTGGTTCTGGAACGGAAATTCAGTTTTTTAGATGTCGAATGGGAAATCCGTCTAATGCGTATGTGGCAAAAGATATGTTGCATTTGCCACTGAAATTAAGAGCAAAGTCGGGAAACTATCGTTTTAGTATTCCTGGAAATCCAAGTTTATATTTGGCAAATTCTTCATATGGATGTTGGATAGAAACAGGTTTCCCCTCCGAAAACGAGTTTAATGTGTCACCGGTTCTTTTAGATGGAACACAAAAGGTGTTCAATCTGGCAGTTTCTATAAGGGATTTCCATGCTTTGAATGGGTTTGAAGAAGACAGAGTTCATTGCTGGTTGAAATTATATATGCTCACAGTTGCAACTTCTTACAGAATAAAGGAAGAAGGTAGGACATTCAAATCTGAATACATAATTTCTCAGTCGATTATGATGGCGTGTAAAAGACTTGGATATGATGGTGTGGCATATTACTCAAAAAGAGTTTATGATGAGGTGTTTGCACGGTGTGCAATTAATCTAGCACTTTTTGTGGATTATAAGGGGAATTACTCGGAACTTATCAAGCACATGAAAATGGATGATGCATTTAACTTCGGTTTATACAAGCAATTGTGTGCATCGCTTACATACAGAGATTATGAATTGCGTTGCACTCGGACTGGATTTATCACTAACATAGGAAGCTATGACAGACAGTATCCATATGCGGAAACAAAATACTCTGACTTTGATAAGTTTTTATTTTCTTCTTGGAAAAATAAGCCGAATGGAAAAGGAAAAGATCAGATTCCGTGGGGTGTGCCAGTTGATTGATGTTTGACAGAAATATTGCCCTTACCTCAACACAGTGCTATACTTAAACCACTAAAAAAGGAAAGAGGTTATCACGATGCCCAGAACGAAAGGCAGCAAAAACCGTCCCAAAACCACCCATACCGACTACGCAACCCAAATAACCGAAAAACAAGAACAGATCACAACCCTCAACAGCGAAATAGAAGCAATCCAGAAACAGATTGAAGAACAGAAGAACATTCTGAAGGATAAGAGGACTGAGCTGAAAAAGGCCGAAAAGGAATTAGGTAAACTGGAAGCCAAGAAAGCCACCGCCGATCAGAAGGCTGCTGAAGAAGCAAAGAAGGCTGAAGCAGAGGCTGTGCTGAAGAAGCTGCTGGCGAGCGGTATGAGTGCGGATGAGATCCTCGAAAAACTGAAATAAAACAGAACCAAAGAAAAAATAAATGCCGTGTGGACAAACTGAACTCCAGGAGTTCACACGGTAGTTTTTGAAGGTTGCTATATAGTTTATAACGGAAATAAAAGAAGAACAAAATTATAAGAAATGGAGTGTGACACAAAATGAACTTATCAAAAATACACCACATCTCAATCATCGTATCTGACTACGAAGTAGCCAAGGAGTTCTATGTAAACAAGCTGGGATTCTCTGTTATCAGAGAAAACTATCGCCCGGAGCGTAAGGACTGGAAACTGGATCTGCGTGTCAATGAATACACAGAGCTGGAGATTTTCGCTGAGGAAAATCCTCCGAAGCGTGTGAACCGCCCGGAGGCCTGTGGCCTGCGTCATCTTGCTTTTTGTGTAGAGAGCGTGGAGCAGACAGTGAATGAGCTGGCTGAGATGGGAATTGAATGTGAGCCGATTCGGGTTGACGATTATACCGGCAAGAAGATGACTTTCTTTCATGACCCGGATGGACTGCCACTGGAACTGCATGAATAATCATGGGAGAGAAAAGAGCGTATAAACCCCGGAAGCCCGGCGGTGGCAGGAAGAAGCTGAAGCCGAAGCATGATGCCGGGAAGAATCTGAAAGAGCAGATGGATGCTGCTGTGGCGCTTTATAATTCTGAGATGTCCTTACAGGCCATCGCCGATGCTTTGAATCTGAACCCCATCAAAGTAAGAAAGCTGCTCATCACGGCTGGCGTGTATGAATCAGAAGTGGCGGAGAAGGTACAGGATACTTTTGAGGAGTATCGAGAAACACAGGACTACAAAACCGCCATCCTGTCAACTGCAAACACTCTTCAACTTTCCAAAGCCTCTGTCACTTCGTACCTGCCTTATAAAAAAGGCGTGTACTTCCCAGGCACAGCAGATAAAGAAAAAATTAGTGTTGGAGCAGAGCGGCAGCGGAGATACAGAGCAATGAAGCGGTGGAGGGCTGATCCGACAGAAGAAAACTTCTGGGGAGTGGTTCTGGCTTATGCTGGTGTGAAATTCAAAACTTACTCTGGTTTGCTATTTTCTTACGAAATTAAAAAAGGCAGGAACGGCGAGTACACGAAAGAACTGTGGATCGACAGGCGGGAAAAGAGTAAAAGTCTGGCGTGGAGTTCTATTGTTTTGGCTTTGGGAAATATTAAAGGGGAAGTAGTAGACCGCCCGAAAGCTCTGGGTGACATCCGGGGTGTGACTTATATCTACGGGATGTTCTATCGGTTCGGACTGATCGATGTGCCGGATGAAGTGAAGGAGAAGATGGGACATCCGAAAGACCGCAAAAAATAGGTTGCTATGTGCAAAAGTCTACAGTAATATGTGCCGTAACTGAGGAAGTGAATCTCAGTTGGGAAGGATGGTAGCATTATAGAAAAATTAAAGGAGTTGTTAGAGGATTGTATTAAGAAAACGGCGCCGGAGTATTACCCGCCAGTGGAGAATCTGCTGGATCTGATCTACGAGCATTATACAGAAAACAACCCAGTAGAGAAAAACACAGTTGCCGGGAAAGTAGCAAAGGCCAAGGAAAAAGAATTGGAAGAGTGGCTGCGCGGGTTAGATGGTATGGATAGGCTAGTAGATGACTTTGTCGGAGATAAGATTCCACTCTGGGAGAAAATCATGGACCGGCAGGGAACAGTGTGCTGTGCATGGGAGAAGACTGCTTTTGAGGAAGGTCTGAAAGTCGGGATACGGCTTATGATGGAAGTATATAGTTTGTAACGGAAATAAAATGAACTCCTAGAGTTCAAAAAAGCCCTTGCTTGTTACGGCGAGGGCGTGTGTCCTTATTTTTCAGCTTTCTTCTTCGGTGCGATTTTATGACCGGAGTAGATTGCCATACCCATGCAAACCAGAGAGACGCAGGCAAAATACTTGTGAGCCTGCATCAGTTTCTTGCAGCCTGTGTAGAAGCATCCTGCCATACAAACAAGTGCTCCGAGTGACCAATATTTATGTGCTTTCATTTTGTGTGTCCTCCTTATCTTCATTCCGTATTCTGAGCAATTCCTCGATTTCTGTTTTACTCGCCGGTCGTACTGCCTTTTTATCATCGTGTGCTACCGCTCCACAGTCAGGACAACGGTCTGGCAGCTTCTCAGCAGAGAAGCAGTAGCGGCAGGCGTCGCAAAAGTAGTAGTTCAAGTCATCAAATCCCCTTCCAATTCTCAAAGTTCATCCACCAGCCACTGCATTTTGTTCAAAAAATCTACTGGAAACAGCATATAATTACCTCGCTACCGACCACCAGGTCGGTTTCTTTGTTTATCGGGCTTTTCGAGTCATCATATTAAAATGCTGCTCCTGATGCATGACCTTAAAGATCCGTTCAAAGACAGAACGCAGCTGTTCAACACTGGTGGCAGATGAGTCATAGTATAGTCCGTCATTGAAGCCAGTAGCACCAACATTCAGCATGGCAATCATGGCGGCAGCAGAAACATAGTCAGACCGATCTTCGCTACCATCATCCAAAATTCTTACGAATTCCCTTTCATTTTTATCCAGTAAGTCTGAACGTAGATTTCCATTTTGATAGCCGACCATCTGGATGAAGTAGTATTCAAGAATCTGGCGGATGACAATCAGGAGAGTATCCGGGTCACTGGTTGTGGCGTATTCATGCCAAAGGGTATCGTAAGTATTTCTTACTGGAGAACGATTGATAAGACCGCCACCGGCTATGGTGTCTTCATCTTGGCATTCTGTAATGCTGGTCTGATTTTGTGTGTCTTTCTTTATCTCAAAGAAGGACACACATTCGTAATCAGGCAGGCGGTTATAAGAAATCTCCCGGAAGAAGTAAGGGTTGTGTGTCATGCAGAAGAACTGTCGAATATGGTCATCCACAATTTCTTCATGAAGTGCATAATTGTTATAGCAGACAGCAATCATTTCACGAGTGAGGGAAGCAACCACAAAAAGAGAGCCACTGTCCATAGAGGAAACAGGATCATCGATTACAACAATCTTATCCTCGACTTTTCCAGCATCGGACTGACTGCCCATTACCATGTGATAGAAGTAAAGGAAAGCAATAAAATGCCGTTCGCCTTCACTGAGATCCTTATCAACAACAATCTTCTTGCCGTTCTGATTTCTTACCAGCTGATAGACATATTTGGCACCAGGCTTTTCCTGAAGTTCAAACCCTTTAAAACCGGCACTGGCGATGGCACGGTTAATATCTTGCATCGTTTTAGTGGTGTTGACAGTTTCGCTGTTCAATTTTGCAATCTCTTTGCTAAGAGCCTGGGATTTTGCATTCAATTTGTTGCTTTCAGCCTTGATATAATTCATGGCTGAAATCACAGAATCTGTGTTGCGTCGGAAGGTATTTGTGAGTACCTGAGTCCGCTGAACGATTGCAGACCATGCCATATTGGTGCATTTTTTCTTTTGAGTCGGAATATCAGCGAGAACAGCATTTCTGGCTTTAATATCTTCGTTGATCTTGCGTGAAATTTGGTCGAGCTCGACAAGAAGGTCAGACAAATCTTCCAATACTATCACATCTGCTGGGCTGGCTGATTTCTGCTCCAACAGTGTCACATTGGCACGTGCCTTCTCCATAAACAGTTCGAAAGCAGCCTTGTAATCAGCCTGCAATGGCGAAGGAAAATTGTTCCCTTCGTTTGTATGAGCTGTTTTGTATACATTGTTTAATGCGTCTTTATATTGTTGAACAAACGAAGACAGTTTTTTCAGATCAGCTTTGTATTCGGCATCATAGCAGGCAGCAAGGTCATCCTCAAAAGTGTCTGGAATAGTTTGCTGACAGTAAGGACACTTCCCTTCAGAAGAGTGATACTTCGTATGTCCCTGAGTGATCCAGTCTAGGTTGCCAAGTGCACGTATGAATCGCGCGAACTCTGTATCACTACGGCTGAGAATCGGTGTGGACAAAAGATCAGATGCAGGAAGAGAAGTGGATGACAGCAAATGATAGGCACTATAGTTTGGCTGATTCTCACCATGAATGGTTTGATAAAGCGCCTCTATATCTGCAATTTCAATCATCGGCTCTTCTTCGGAATGATTTTCGCCTGCGGACATGCTCATATCTTCTTCATCAAAAGATGGAGCGTCTGGATCTATTTTAGCCGCTTTAGGAGTCATGCTTTGAATCTTATCAGCAAATTTCTTTTTGTCGCGCAGATAGGCTAATGCAAGAGGGAATTTATCCCGAAATTCCTTGGTGGCTCCCCAAATGGCTTCGACATAATCTCCATGCAGTTTATCCAATTCACCTTGCTTTGCTACCGCCTCTTTTCCCCTTGCGACAATAGTGTCATCTACGGACTTTTTCTCGATGGCCTTTTCGTCAGCTTCCTTTTTCTTCTGTGCATTGACTTCCGAGATAGTAAAGACACCTGGAATGTTACCATAACTCTGAACATTTTTGCGGATAAAATCCTCATTGTAAACAAGAACACGTTCTTCCGGGAATGGCTGACCATCCCATGTCAGTGCAGCGTTCCCATCTTTGAAAGAACGGGCAAGCGTAGATTTTCCGGTTCCATTTTTTCCATAAAAGAAATTGATCAATGTCGGTTCAAAGGTCACGTTACTGTAGGTCGGGGCATTGACGGTTGTTTTTGTGATGTGTACTCGTACCTTTTTCATATCCGTTCTACTCCTTTATTTTTCCCTCTCGTACCCATTCATCCACTTCGCTGAGCTTGAATTTATATCGCTTTCCCACTTTATAAGCGGGCAGCTTTCCATCTCTTACCCATGTCCGGGCTGTATCCTGCGTGATGCTCAGGTACTCGGCAATATCTTCAATGTTAAACCATTTATCTTTTAATTCTTCCATAGGATTCTCCTTATCTGATTTCGATTCCCACATTTGCAGCAATCTGGAGCAGGTTACCCTGTCGAATGCACCAGTGCTCTTCATCGAGCTGATTTCTGACACTGGTAGAAAGAAGGCTAAATGTATGGATGTTTTCGTTAATAAATTGTTGGTAAAATTGACCGCATGTAATAAATTTAAATTTGATCGTTTTTCCCTGACAGACGATTTCTGTCAGTTTCCCTACGAAAGCAGGGTAGTATGGCAAGGCTGTCTTGAAGTTCTGATTACGGCTGGCAAACAGACAAGGCATGGCTAGAAGCTCCGAAATAAGCGCAGGAGTCAATGGCTTAAAATGGTCACGGTATCGGGCACTGGTGTTTTTTTGCAGTGCAGTTTTCCTGTCAATGCAAAAAGCTCCACAGTCGTATCGCTCATTTTCAATAACAAACACATTAAAAATGTCAGTGTTGAGCAGGGCCCATTCTGCTGCATGGGATTCCATTTTAGGCCCGGCCATTTTTGCAATCAGGGCGAGAGCTTGTTGCGCTGTAAGGTCGAGATGCGCTTCCTGTATATTGATGCCGCCCTGAACAATGCCTGCGGCCACACCGTTGCCGCTTGCAGTGACTGTCATTTGAGATGTCTGAACCGGTAGGTTGTGATCGGTAGTAATTAAATTATCCGCCATCTTTCGCTACCTCCCCGGAAAGACTCCGGCATCTTGAAGAACCTCAATCAAATCAACATTTTTAATAGTCCAATGTGTGCGTGTGTATTCAAACAGATGAAGTGCCAGTTCCTGCTGGTAAGTGCGGAGAATAGAATAAGGAAACGGAAAATATTTCTGAAAGTAGACTTTGATTCCGTTTTCCTGAATCCGAATATCTTTGATGAATGCGAACACAGCCTGCTGTGATTTGGTGCCATCCGCTTCACAGCTTATGACAGCTGGAATTTCCTTGATAGCGGTAATCGCCTCTGGGGTCAAATCACTAAACTTCGTTTTGACATCATTTTGTATGTATTCTGTAAGTGCGCGGTCTTTTGAAACCAGCACATAGTCTTTCTCAAAGGGGTCATATCCCAATGTGGTCAACTTAAGCCCAGAATGCTGAAAATTCAACGATTCTGGGCTTATATTCTGGATTTTTTTATATAAATATCTTGACATATCCTCCTAAATATGTGGTTTATAGATTAAGCAATATTACGTTACCAGCGAAATATTTATCTATTCCAATACGTAGGAGGTATGCCATATGAATCGAACTAATATTTGTAAAAATATCGTCCAATCCATTAAAGATTATATCACAGATCAAGTTAAACTGGAACCCCATCGGGTGGAAAAACATTTTGTACGGCGAAGAAAACTTTCACTTTTGCAAGTTATTATTTATCTGTTCTTCTCTTCAAAAGCTTCCATGTTCCAGAATCTTTCACAGATCAGAGAAGAACTGGGCACGCTTTCTTTTCCGGATGTTTCAAAACAGGCACTTTCCAAAGCCAGACAGTTCATTAATCCTTCACTGTTCAAGGAACTTTATTATCTTTCTGTTGATCTGTTTTACAGCCAGATCCCTTCAAGAAAGCTGTGGCAGGGTTATCATCTTTTTGCAGTAGATGGTTCCAGGATCGAACTTCCGAATTCAAAATCAACTTTTGATTTCTTTGGCGAAATGTCCAGCTATCCTGATCCAAACCGACGTTATACCATGGGACTGGCTTCCATAATTTATGATGTTCTGGATGATTATATCCTTCATGCATCTATCCATAAATTTCTTTCCTCTGAACGGGCAGCTGCATTAGAACATCTTAAAGTTCTTGAAGATATGGGACTATATAACAACAGTATTATTATTTTTGACAGAGGTTATTATTCAGAAGATATGTTCCGCTACTGTGTAGAGCATGGGCATCTCTGTGTTATGAGACTGAAAGAGGGAATCAATTTATCTAAAAAATGCAATGGTGATATGATTTCCATTCTTCAGGGAACTTCAAAAGAAGGTACTTCCGATGTGCCTATACGTGTCCTTGAGATCCCGCTTGATGATGGCACAAAAGAATATCTTGCAACAAACCTGTTTGATCCTGCTGTTACAAAAGATATGTTCCGGGAACTTTATTTCTACAGATGGCCTGTAGAACTTAAGTACAAAGAACTAAAAAGCCGCTTTGCCATGGAAGAGTTTTCCGGTGCTACTGCAGTGTCTATACAGCAGGAATTTTATATAAATATGCTTTTATCGAATCTGGCCTCTCTTATAAAAAATGAAGCAGATGAAGAAATACAGATTTCTGCCAAAAGCACAAATAAGTTCCGTTATCAGGCCAACCGTGCATTTATCATTGGACGGATCAAAAGTATTGTTCCCAAAATACTCTGCGGACTGTTTGAACTTTCAATTATTGAACAGTTATATAAAGATGCTGTACGCTGCAGATCACAGCTCCTGCCCGGACGGTCGTTTCCAAGGAAGAAATTGAAATCCAAGGGACGTTCGCATTTCCGAAATAAAAAAGTTTCTTTTTAAAATAGAACCAGCATTCATCAATAGGCTTATTTAAGTGCGGCAATTTTTATGAATCTTCTGGTTTCCAACAAAACAGCAACTGTTTTCTGTCATAAACCGATTAATTTTGTAGTTTGCATTAGAGGATATTCTCTAATATGCCCCTAAGTTGACGCTAGGTTGACCACATTGGGGTCATATCCCATCAATAAAGCATAGTAGTCTTTACTGAGTGGGCTCTTTTTTCCATCGACCAGAACCACATTTAAGGTTGTGTTTACAGAATCTGTATATCCTATGGCAACACCTTCATGCTCAGCATGGATATTGATGGATGGCAAACCCTGTGATTGCTTTGCAATTTCATTGTCACTCATCGTTTTTCTTCCTCCGATCTCCAATATTGATGCCGCCATACACGATACCAGCTGCAATACCGCCGTCTTTTGCTTCAACATGGAACTGTGCAAGGATACGCTCACCAGTCAACGGATTTGTAACAGGAGCCTCATAGACTTCAACAGTCGGTTCGCTATAGTCAGTATCCTTCGCAGAATTGCCGCTGTTTTCTTCATGCATTTTTTCTGATTTAACAGAGAACAGATCAAATGTGATCTGTCGCGGATAGGTTTTTCCGATTGGACTGATAAATTTCCAACGGGCACCTACTTCATCTGCACGTTCGTGAAACTGTTCAAAAGTTGCACGTCCCTTTTCATTATCTGGACGATTCACAACAATATAGTGCCATACAGCAAGAAGAAGCGAAGAAAGGCAGTATTGGTCGAGGGCCAGAAGCTCTTTCTTAGAAATCGGAGATTCAGAAAGATAAAAAAGAGTGCCATCAGTGACAGAGTGATCTTCCGAAAGCAGAGTGAGAATTGCCTGGATAAGCCAACGCATCCTCTCATCGGACTCAGTATGCAGAAAATTGTCAACGAATGTGTCCATTTGGCGTACCACGCTTTGATATTGTGATTTGACCCGATTGTCAAATCCATCAATTTCTGTGGTGTCATCAAAAGGGAGATTTAATCCATGTGAAACCTTACACGCCCGATAGTCTGATGTATCGCCACCAAAAGTCTTTCCGACGGAAGGCTGATGGAAGGACGGTACGATAAGTTGAATAAGAGCTTCAAGTATATTTTTATTTGAAACACGGTCTTTTAACCCGCTTTGCAGTTGTCTGCGAGAAGCGGGTTTTTCTTTTGCCTCTGTCAGCAATAAGAAAAACACACCACCGCAGAGATAAGGTGAACATTGTTTTTCCATGATTGTCCTCAATTTTCATAATGGCTAACTCGGCTAACTCTGCTAACACTTGCAGCGTAGCAAGAGGAACACCAAGATTATTCTTGTAAGGAGAAAAGAAGTGATCCAAAGCACTAAGCAAATTGGTGTGTAACACATACAAACCAATACAAACACTTCTAAAATTATCATATCATATCCTACCATAAAAAACCAGAGCCATCGAGAACCGGAGATATGTAAAACAAAAAACTTTTTCCCAGATGGTTATAAAACCACCCCGAAAATCTGGCTGGTTAGAAAGGAGGAACAGCAGATGCAGAGAACAAGAGCTCCTTAGTGGAGAATTACATAGCAGAGGGCAGTCAGCGAAAGCCCGTGGGTGGCAAGCCAGTCATCCCAAAGAAAGCTGGACGAAAAACAAAATAAACTGAGCCTGAAATTTAAAGCGCAAATGGCGAAGGATGATTTTCATACGGAAGATGCAAAGATGGACAAGCCATCCGAGCATCTCCGTGGAGACCACCCTTAATTCGCCATGCCATCAATCAGACAGGCTCCGTGGACGGATTGGGTAAAGTCTCTACCCAGTCCGTTTTTTCTTGGAATCTCCTTCGCCGCGCTTCAGCGAAAAAGGAAATTTCATTATGACAATTTGTAAAGAGACAACTTTTAAGGAACTGAAGAAATTGGTCGGCAGCACAAAGGGGCTGGCAAAGCTCCCGACTGCCAAGGAACTGCGTAACTCTGATGAGGAAATCGTGTTCGATGGCGATGTGGCCGGCGCACACTTCATTATTTATAAGAGTGGCCTGTTTATCTACAGCCGCAGTGGACATGCCACTGTTTATGCAGTGGATCGCTGCACGGAGATCGAATACCCGTGTGTGTACGCAGATGAGGGCGGCCTGAATGTTACGGCCGGATGCAAGCACAGAGTCAAGACGGACCGTGACGGACAGAAGCACCTCATCATGATCGTGCCGGAAACGGAGTACATGAATGGCCCGTGGGCAATGCCTCTGGATGTTGTTGGTACACACCGTCTGGATCATAACAGCGACAGCCGCGAACAGAGCCACAGCGATTTCAGCCTGAGCAACGATGGTACGGACTGGGAGAATAATGCAGTTACACCGGATTTCACGGATGTGCAGAAAGCGGAAGAACGGGAAGCGGAGCTGTGCAGGAAGCTGGAAGAGGCAAAAAAGAAACTGACAGATAAGCAGAGAGAAGTGATCCAGCATGCTTTCTATGAAGACCCGGATCAGACACAGGCGGAGATGGCAAAGAAGATGAACTGTTCCCAGCCGATGGTCCACAAGCATCTGGATGCGGCACTCAAAAATCTTCGTAAGGGTATGGGGTTATAATTCCACCCTTCAAACCTGACTAAGTATAAGGGGGCGATAAGCCCCCGGAAAGGAGTGCACACAAATGAAAAAAGTATATATCTGTTCACCGTATCGGCCGACTGGGCAGGACCCGGAGGCAGAGCGAAAGCGGAATGTAGAAAAGGCACAGACAGCCTGCAGGCTTGCAATCGATGCCGGGTATCTGCCGCTTGCACCACACCTCTATTTTACCCAGATGCTCAATGATGACGAGCTGTTCGAGTGTTTTCTCGGTATGGCTTACGGCAGTCTGTGGCTGGATGAAGCAGATGAGATGTGGGTGATCGGTACGGAGCTTTCGGAGGGGATGAAGCAGGAGCTGGAATATGCCCGGAAGAAAAATATCCCGGTCACGATGAAAAAAGTCTGATGCCGATGGTTATAAAAGCACCTGAAAATCTGGCTATGTGAAAGGGGCGGCAAAGCCCCGGAAAACAAATAAAGGAGATAAACAATATGTGTAAGAACGAGTACGAAGTGAAGATGCAGGCAATGGAGCTCATGAGTGCAGCTGTCAATGATGTGGTGTGTGCCATGGATGCAATCGATAAGTTTGCTGAGGCGTTTGGCCTTTGCGAAGACCAGGAAGCAGAGCGCGAGAAGGATCTGCAGATTCTGATCGATGCGGTGTGCGAACGGGAACCGGGCATCCCCAAGTGTACGGTGGACCGTGTCATCCGTACTGCTTTTGACCTGCTGGAGGAAGAGGAAGAGGAAGAGCAAGAGGAAAGCAATGGAGCCATCCTGACCGTTTCTGTGCA
>ERZ1034973.527-NODE-527-length-26692-cov-11.959042_pt1 | contig 26692 bp, 21 predicted proteins | sample MGYA00520686_ERZ1034973 | MGnify/ENA primary metagenome ERZ1034973 (study PRJEB33766, sample SAMN09781775) | gut metagenome | biome: gut microbiome | host: Homo sapiens | place: Madagascar | study: EMG produced TPA metagenomics assembly of the PRJNA485056 data...
CTTCTAATTTTGGTTTGTTTTCCTTTTTCTTCAGGATTTCTTCCATCAGGAAACCCTCTCGGACGCCGTATTCCACAGTAACGATTTCTTTTACCCCGAAAACATCGGCTGCCGCATTCAGCGCCGCCATTCCCGGAAGCAAAGTGTGTATCCGCTCCGGTGCGGACCGAAGAATCAGGTCCGAGAACTGGGACGGATTCTCTTTGTAGAAATCCAGCATCTTCTGTAAATACTTTCTGCCATACTTTCCGTCATGCACAGCTTCCGGATATTTCCGCTGAAGCACCTTCACAAAAGCTCGGCCGGCGCCGCCTTCCACGCAGAGAGGCAGGTGGTAGCTGCGCTTCGGAAGTTGGATTTTCTCGAAATGCTTCCGCATGAGACGGTCGATTTCCTTAAGTTCTTTCGGCTCCGGAATGATTTCCTTTACGTATTTCCGATACAGGTTCAGAGATCCCCACGGGATAGAGGTGGTGAGCTGCGCTTCGTCATTTCGGAAGGCCACCACTTCGCTGCTTCCGCCGCCCACATCAATCATGATGCCCTCGTCCATGGAAATCTGTTGACGCAGCCCGGCAAAACCGTAGCTCGCTTCCTGCTGTCCGCTCAGCACTTTCACCGGGAAACCGGTTTCCTTCTCAATCTCCACCAGAACCTCTTCCGTGTTGATGATGTTCCGAAGTGGTGCCGTGGCAAACACGCCGATTTCATCCAAACTGAACTGGTCGGTAACCGTCTTCAATTCCATCAGCGATTCTACCGCCACCTGAACGCCTCTCTTGCGCATTTCATGGTCCTTATTGATGTATCCGGCCAGCCCGGCGGTAATCTTCTTGTTCAGCACCCGGCGAATGGATGTTCCATCGTAATCGAACACCACCAGCCGAATCGTATTTGATCCAATATCTATAACTCCGTACATACTTCTCTCCTTTTATATAAAAAGGATACGCCCGCAATGTAATATTCACTATCAAATAAACGTAAAGAACAGGTAAAACGAGTGCGAAACCGGCCTCAGACCCGGGAATCGGAGCCGGTGTTGGCGCCTCTAAGCGGTGACATAAGCCTTTGCCGCCTGCATGGCGCCAACTCGGCCGGCCGCTTCCCGGGCTCCCCCTCGTATTGTTGGCGCCCCTATGCGGTGACATAAGCCTTTGCCGACTGCACGGCGCCAACTCCAATCATTGCTTTCTGTATTCTGCTCTAATATACATTCTGCATCATAAAAATTGACGACGGAACCTCGGGGGAGAGCGTTCCGTCGTCAATTTCTTCCGATTTCCCGAAAGCCGACCATATTAGAGAGGCCTTCACGAATATTCGTGAAGGCCCATGAGAGAAGGGCGTCGGATGAATTCCTCATCCGGCGCCCTTTTCAATTCTTTTCATTTCTTTTCATTTTTTACCGGTCACTCCCCGGCAAAATACTTACTTCATCTTCGGATTCTCTCTATCCAAGAATCTTGTCCAGTTCTCTTCTCTGAGTCAAACCCACTTCTTTGTAAGTCACTTCTCCGCCCTTTACAATCATCAGGGTCGGGATGCTCATTACACCGTACTCGATTGCCAGATCCCGCTGTTCATCGATGTTGAGCTTGCACACCTTTACATCGTCACGATCATTGGCCAGCTCCTCCAGAACCGGTCCCTGCATCTTGCACGGTCCGCACCAGTCAGCATAGAAATCAACCAAAACTGTTTTATCTGACTGAAGCACCTCCTGTGCGAAATTTTCCTTTGTAAGATTCAAAATAGCCATATCACTAACCTCCTTGTGGTCCCTAGTATCGAAATTATACCTTAATTCCGGACAATGTTCAAGGTCTCTACCCATATATTTAAAGAGACAACAAATTCAAACGTGGATGCATATGCAAAAACCCATTAGACGCGTCATGCACATCTAATGGGTTCTGTTTCTTAATCCCGAAAAATCGGAGCGCGTGGCTTCAGACCTTATGCCTGTGGAGCTTTTGCTGCAGCAACCTTTGCTGCCTTCTCTGCTGCTTCCTTTTCGTTCATTTTGATTGCTACCTTTGCATGCTTCAGGCTGAAGCTGTTGATTGCGCCGGTCGGGCACACTCTCATGCACATACCGCAGTTCTTGCACTTCTCCGGATCGATGCTTGCCAGATTGTCCTCAACGGTGATGGCGTCAAACTTGCAGACCTTTGCACACTTGCCGCATCCGATACATCCGTTGGAGCAGTTCTTTCTGGTGAGAGCACCCTTGTCCTTGGAGGAGCAGAGTACGTTAACCTGCTGCTTTTCCGGTACCAGATGGATGATGTGCTGCGGGCATTCCTTTGCGCACTTGCCGCAGGCAACGCAGTTGTCTCTGTTCACGATGGCAACTCCGTCGATTACGCCGATTGCGTTGAAATCACATACTGCCGCACAGTCTCCCAGTCCGATACAACCGAACTGGCACTGTCCGTTTCCGCTGAAATAGGTCTTTGCAGCCTTACAGGACATCAGGCCCTGATATTCTGCAATCTTTCCGGTTGCGCCGCAGGAACCGTTACAAGTTACTCTTGCTACCTGCTTCTCGCCGGCACCGGCATTTCTGCCCAGCAGTTCTGCAATCTGCTCTGCACATGCAGCTCCGCCAACGGTACATGCAGAACAGCTCTGATTTTCGTCTGTAACTACTGCATTTGCATAGTCATCACAACCTGCAAATCCGCATCCACCGCAGTTTGCACCCGGCAGAATCGCTCTTACCTGTGTGACACGCTCATCTACTTTTACGTAGAATGCTTTGGATGCAATGGTCAGAAGAAGTGCTGCGATGAAACCGGCAACTACAACAATAACGACTGGTGTTAAAATTGCACTACTCATTCTGCCGCCCCCTTACTGGAATAATCCCGAGAAGCCCATGAAGGACAGGGACAGGATGGTTGCACTTACGAGAACCATCGGCACACCCTTGAAAGCAGCCGGTACGCCGCTCTCATCCCAGAGCTTTTCTTCACGTACACCTGCGAACAGAACCATGGCTAATCCGTAACCAACGCCTGCACCCAGTGCGTATACGATAGACTGAATAAACGTATAATCATAGTTGATTGCATTAATGGTCGCACCCAGGATCGCACAGTTGGTGGTGATCAGAGGAAGGAAGATACCCAGCGCCTTCTGAAGTGCCGGCATGAACTTCTTCATGAACATCTCTACGAACTGTACCAGAGCTGCGATGACCAGAATGAATACAACTGTCTGCAGATATCCGATATCGAACTTGTTCAGTACCTGCTGAATCGGCCATGTAACCAGCTCAGCAAGAACCATTACGAAGATAACGGCGCCACTCATACCTACGGCGGAATCCATCTTGTTGGATACACCCAGGAACGAGCAGATACCCAGGAACTGAGACAACAGGAAGTTGTTGACCAGTACGATCGACATAAAGATAATAATCAGATTAACCATTATGCTTCAGCTCCTTTCTGGACAGGTGCCGCTGCTGCGACTTCGTCCTTTACTTCTGCCAAGTTGCAGGAATTGTACATCGGGCATCCGCCGCAGCTGAAGGACTGTTTCTTCAGTGCTTCGCCCTTTGTAGCCAGGTTCAGCATTGCAATCAGGAATCCGTATACGAAGAATCCGCCCGGAGCCAGATTGAAGAATCCGATTGGTGTGAACCAGGAACCGAATACGGTGTAGCCCAGGAGAGTTCCGGCACCCAGAAGTTCTCTGATGGCACCCATCAGAGCCAGTGTCAGAGTGAATCCAAGACCCATTCCAACACCGTCCAGTGCGGAATCGATGATGTTGTTCTTGTTTGCGAATGCTTCCGCTCTTCCCAGGATGATACAGTTAACTACGATCAGCGGCAGGAACAGCCCCAGAGACTGATACAGGGACGGTACATATGCCTGAAGTACGAACTGTACCAATGTTACGAATCCGGCAATAACTACGATGTAGCAAGGGATTCTTACCTTATCCGGAATAACCTTCCGAAGAAGGGAAATTACGATGTTCGAGCAGATCAGTACTGCTGTTGCGGAGAGACCCATTCCCAGACCATTGGACAGGGAAGAAGATGTTGCCAGCGTCGGGCAGGTACCGATCAGAAGTACCAGTACCGGGTTCTCCTTAATAATTCCATTTGTCAATATGGAAAGTTTGCTCTTTTTTGCCATTACTGAACACCTCCCATACTCTTATACTGTTCCAGAGCTGCATATACAGCCTTGTGGATTGCACCGGAAGATACGGACGCACCGGTTACGTATTTTACCGTGTTGTCGCTCTTGATGTTCTCACTTCCAAGTGCTTTCAGGCTCTTATACTGACCCAGGTGCTCCGGCGTCTGTGCCTTTGTACCTACACCGGCGGTGTCGGCGTGGTTGGTAACCTTCACGTTGGTGATGGCACCGTCTTTGTCGATACCGATCATTGCGGTCAGCATGCCGCCGTAGGAGTTGGACATAGCGGTTACCACCATGCCGGATCCGTTGGTTGCATCAAATACTTCTGTTACATATACCTTCTTTGCTTCCAGAACGTACATGTCGCCGTTATACTGCTTGAATTCACCCTTTGCTGCCGGCAGAAGTTCATTTCTGGCTTCATTTGCCGCCTTCAGAGTGTTTTCATCGATAACCGGCTTGGTTACACCATATGTAAATGCAAGTGCCAGTGTAACCACGAAGCAGATGCATACCAGTACGAGGATCGGTTTAACGAATTCCTGGAATGTGTTTGTCTTATTTTCCACTGTTCGCACCTCCTGCACAATAACGCTTGAAGCTCCATCTGTTGATCAGCGGTGTGCAGATGTTCATCAGCAGGATGGAGAAGGATACGCCTTCCGGATAGCTTCCGAAGAGACGGATTGCCATTGTGATGATTCCGCAGCCGATACCGAACATAATCTGTCCGGATGGGAGCTTTGGAGTTGTAACATAGTCCGTTGCCATGAAGATTGCACCCAGCATAACACCACCGGCCAGAATATGGAATACAGCCATGTGGAAGGACTTGGTGTAAATCAGAGCAATGACGAATACGGTTCCGATGAATGCACACGGAATGATTGGAGAAATGACTTTCTTCCAGATCAGATATGCACCGCCGATGAGCAGTGCCAGTGCACTCACTTCACCAACAGAACCGCCGATGAAGCCCAGGAACATATCCATGTTGGACGGCAGTTTTGCACCTGCGCCGCCTTCTGCCAGGATTCCCAGCGGAGTCGCACCGGTGGTCGCATCTGTTGTCTCCGCCATTCTTGGCAGCGGCCATGTGGACATGTTTGCCGCGAAGGAGATGAACAGGAAAATTCTTGCTGTAATTGCCGGGTTTACGAAGTTCTTTCCGATTCCGCCGTAGAGCTGTTTAACAACTACAACGGCAACGAAACAACCGATTACAGCCATCCACAGCGGGAAGTTTGCCGGTACGTTGTACGCGATCAGAAGACCGGTAACAGCCGCACTCAGGTCGCCTACCGTCTGTGGCTTCTTTGCAAGATAATTGTAGAGCCATTCAAAACCGACACTGGCGATGATGCATACTGCGCAGAGCAGGATTACTCTTGCTCCGAACACATATACTCCCGCAACAAAGGCCGGTGCCAGTGCAAGCAGAACGGATCCCATCAGTTTCGTCGTATCCGCATCCGTAACGATATGCGGCGCATTGGACACGATCAGGTTAGAGTGAAATTTCTGTTTTTCCATTACTTACTTGTCGCCTCCTTTACCATACCCTTTGCCAGTGTATTCATGAAGCTGAGAGGTCTTCTTGCCGGGCAGATGTAGGAGCAGCTTCCGCAGCCCATGCACTGCATAACGTTGAACTTCTGAAGTCTCTCCACGTCTTTTCTATTATATGCCTCCGCAAAAATAACCGGCATCAGCTTGAACGGACATGCGCTGATACAACGTCCGCAGTTGATGCAGCCGGTCTCAACCTTTACTTCTGCAACTTCCTTACCGAATGCCAGCAGGGAACCGGTATTCTTCATGGTAACGTTCTCGTCCGAATTTGTCGCACGACCCATCATCGGTCCGCCCATTACGATCTTCTTCGGCTCTTTCTTGTATCCGCCGCAGAATTCCATTACATCCGCAATCTGAGTACCGATTGGAACGAATACGTTCTTCGGCTCTGCTACCGCATCCCCGTCCACGGTAATTCTTCTGCGAACGATTGGCATTCCGGTCTTGAAGAACTCTGCAATAATTGCGATGGTGGATACGTTGTCCAGAATTACGCCCAGCTGTGCCGGGAGAACTCCTGCATCCATCACCTTACCGGTCGCTTCATACACCAGAACACGCTCAGCACCCTTCGGATATCTGGACTGAAGCGCAAGCACCTCAATGTCATCAAATCCGTTCTGCTGAATCAGATTGTTCATGTTTTCAATCGCTTCCGGCTTGTTCTCTTCGATTCCGATAATACCCTTCTTCAGATCCAGGTATTTCATGATCAGTTTCATTCCATCCAGAACATCCTGACCCTGCTCAACCATCATACGATTATCCCCGGTGATGTACGGTTCACATTCTGCTGCGTTTACAACCAGAACGTCACACTCATCCAGGTTCTTCGGATTCAGTTTGATATGTGTTGGGAACGAAGCCCCTCCGAGACCAACGACGCCGCTGTCTCTTACTGCTTTAACGAATTCTGCATGATTCGTAACGTGCGGAATCTGAACTTCCTCGCTCACTTCCTGTTTCTTGTCTGTCTCGATTACAATCAGGGTTTCCATTCCGCCCATGCCTCCACGGGACTGAACGATATCCGTAACCGTTCCGGAAACACTGGAGTGTACCGGTGCGCTGACAAAAGCATCGGTGTCACCGATGCTCTGTCCAACTTTTACGTGGTCACCCTTTGCAACGAGAGGTTTACAAGGAGCACCGATGCTCTGCGACATGCAGATTTTTACAACATCCGGAACCGGCATAACCACGGTCTCGAGATTCGAGGTGTTCTTGTGGTGCGGTACCAGAATGCTAGGTAAGTGTTTACCTTGGCTCATCCTTAAGCAACCTTCCTTTCCTACAAAATGTAATAACAATATTCACTGAACTATTATACACTACTCTTTCACAAAAATCACTTGAAATTTCACGGAAAAATCACTTTTGTATGTTTAGTTTCTGTCACACTTTTCAAGATTTTTCTTCATTTTTTCTCCCCCAAAAGCAGCTTTTCGCCCGCTTACACTTCCGGTGCGACACACACATATCCATTTTCGTCCACGCCGATCACCGTTTCGTTTCGGCGAACCCGCTCCTGCAGGTATTGAACCGCTTCTTTTGTCAGAATTTCACCGGGGCAGGCCAGAGGAATCCCCGGCGGATACGGAATCAGGGAATCGTACAGACGGCGGCCGGCCGCCTCCGCCAGCGGAATTCGTTCTTTTATTGACGGAATCGGGCCTTGCTCCAGATTAAATGCAAGAACGTCTTCGCTGCGTCCCGTCTCGTTTTCCGTAATCCCGTACTTACCGCTGATATGCTGCAAGGCCTCCAGCAGTTTTTCGTAATCCCGGCGCTCGTTTCCCAGACCGGTCATCAGCATGGCGTAATCCCCGTGGACCATTTCCACCCAGATGTTCTGCTCCTGCAGCTCCGCCGCCAGCCGCTCGCCGCCGAAACCGTAGGGCTTCATGTTCAGGTTGATTTTGCTCCGGTCCAGCTCCCGGTTCTCGATGACCGAAAGGCCGGTAACGGACCGGTAATTCTCGTAGAAATACTGCAGGTCGGACTGCCATGCCTGAAAAAGTTCCCGACCGTGCCGCAGGATTTTCTCGTTCACATCCAAGCTCCCCATCAGAATGTAGGAAGGGCTGGTGGTCTGGAGCATCCGCACCGTCTCCGAAATTCGGGAAACGTCCACCCGGTCGCTGCACACGTTGAGGATGGCGGTTCCCGTAAAGGACATCAGGGTTTTGTGCGTGCTGTTCACCACCAGATCCGCCCGCAGGTTTTCCGCCGCCCGCTTTTTTCGAGCGCCTTCGTCAAAGAATTTCAAATGGGCACCGTGGGCCTGATCCACAATCAGCACCTTTCCCGCCGCGTGAGCTTCCAGAGCGATATCTTCAATTTCCGAAAGCACCCCGTAATAATTGGGGCTGGTCACCAGCACCGCCGATGCATCTGGATGTTCTCGCAGCGCCGCCGCCACATCCCGCGGGGAAATCGCCCCCTGCAGCCCGGTCTTCTCATCCGTCAGAGGCTTTATGTACACCGGCTTAATGCCCCCTAGGCGAAGAGCCGAGAACACCGATTTGTGGGAATTTCGTCCCATAATCAGCTTACCGCCCCGAGGCACCGTCGCCAAAACAGATGCAATCAATCCGGTGCTGCTCCCGTTCACCAGAAGCTCCGTATGTCGCACGCCGTACAGCGCCGCATAATTCTCCATCACCCGGCGAATCACCGACTCCGGCTGGGTCAGCGCATCCGCCCCCGGAATCTCCGTAATGTCGCTGCCCATGATGTTCTTCAGAAAATCGCCGTACCCAAGCTCCTTGTACAGCCGGCTCCGCCCCTTGTGTCCCGGCATATGGAAGGATATGGGATCTTGGCGCTTGTGTTCCACCAGAAAATCCGCCACCGTTCTTCTATTCATTTTCCGTCCCTCGTTCTTTCGTTCTCCTAAAAATAAAATCAAAAGGCCCCGGACCTCCGACCAGTCGGAATATCCGGGGTGACTTCAGTTGTTTTTATCGAATTACGTCGGTTCCCACGTACGGGCGCAGTACCTCCGGCACGATGACCGAGCCGTCTTCCTGCTGGTAATTCTCCAGGATGGCCGCAACGGTTCTGCCCACTGCCAGTCCGGAGCCGTTCAGGGTGTGGACGAATTCCGGCTTGGTATCCCGGTCTCTCTTGAACCGGATATCCGCTCTCCGAGCCTGATAATCCTCGAAGTTGCTGCAGCTGGAAATCTCAACATATCTTCCGTAGCTTGGCATCCACACTTCGATATCGTAAGTCATCGCAGAGGAGAATCCCAGATCTCCGGCAGACAGGCGTACCACGTGGTACGGAATCTTCAGCTGCTTCAGCACTTCTTCCGCGTCCAGGGTCAGCTTCTCCAGCTCATCGTAGGAAGTCTCCGGCGCAACCAGCTTTACCATTTCCACCTTGTTGAACTGGTGCTGACGAATCAGGCCGCGGGTATCTCTTCCGGCGGAACCCGCTTCTTTACGGAAGCATGGGGTGTACGCCGTATAGTATACCGGCAGTTCGTCGCCGCTGAGAATTTCGCCGGCTCTCAGATTGGTTACCGGGACCTCGGCGGTCGGAATCAGGTATTCATCCACGCCTTCCAGGTGATACATATCGTCCACGAACTTCGGCAGCTGACCGGTTCCGGTCATCGCCGCAGCATTTACCATGAACGGCGGGAGGATTTCGATATATCCCTGGTCCTCGGTGTGCAGGTTCAGCATGAAGTTAATCACTGCTCGCTCCAGCCGGGCACCCAGGCCCTTGTATACCGTGAATCTGGCACCGGACAGCTTCGACGCCCGGTCGAAGTCCAGGATGTCCAGGTTTTCACCGATGTCCCAGTGTGCTTTTGGCTCGAAGGAAAACTCGGTCGGTTCGCCCCATTTCCGAATCTCCACGTTGTCGGAATCGTCGATGCCATCCGGAACTTCCTTGTTCGGTGTATTCGGCACGCCCAGAAGGGCGTTGTGGAGGTTTTCCTCCGCCTCGCTGACCTTGCCGTCCAGTTCTTTGATGCGCTGGCTGAGTTCCTTCAGTTCCTTGAAGAGAGCGGTGGTATCTTCTCCGGCTTTCTTCAGCTTCGGCACTTCCCGAGAAGCAGTGTTCTGTCTGTTCTTCAGCTGCTCCACTTCCGCCAGCAGTTCTCTTCTCTCGGTGTCGTACTTCCGCACGTCTTCCAGGCCGAAATCGCCTTTGCCGCGTCTTTCTACATCTTTTTTCACTTCGTCGAAGTTCTGTCTGATTCGTTTAACGTCTAGCATTTTATCATCCTTCTTCTTTCTGATACAGAATTAATTATTTGTGATTAGAATAGATTCTTCTGGTAATCATTATACAGGTCTCGGAGCTCTTCCGTCAAATGCTGAATTTCCAATTCCAGGTCGGAAGCCAGCCGGAAGTTCTCTTCGTCCAGTGCCAGCTTTGCCTGGGACAGGATGGATTTCTTTCCGATATAATCCTTTCCCAGACGGTGTCTCAGGTCGTTGACCTGTCTCCAGTTCATGATATCGTAATCCGTTGCACTGTTCTCGGTGTGTGCCTTCACGCACTGGCGAACGAAATTCATGGTGTTCGGAATCAACCGATCGTGGAATTCCGTGCTCCATTTCAAGGTCATCTGATCCCGGTAAGAACGGATAATCAGGGCGATGGTGTCGTCTCCTCCGGTAATCTTTACCAGTTCGTCTCGGTGCTCATCAAAGGCTCTGAAGTTCTCCCATACCGTTGCCGGTGCCTTGCCGAAAAGCTGTTCCCTCTCTTCTTCCGTATAATACGTGAATACGTTTTCTTCGGAACGATACTGACGATCCTTTTCCAGATAGATGTCCTCTTCCCCCGCCTTCTTGGAGATGGCCTTCTCCAATTCCTGCGGTGTTCGCTTGTTCTCCAGCACCGAGCGAATTCCATCCAGCATCAGCATGTAAGCGGAACCGATAATCAGATAGGTGTTGGAATGCGGGTTCGGCGAACGCAGTTCGAAACGGGTGGCCATCGGATTTTTCATATCCCGAACCACGCCAATCAATACGGTTCTGTTCCGGGATGGGGTTACGCAGTCTCTTCCCAGGGATGTAACCACGCATACCGGTGCTTCGTATCCCGGCTTCAGTCTCTGGAAGGCATCGTGAGTCTGTGCCACGAACGGATTGAGAATTTCATAGTTCCGCAGAATTCCCATCAGGGAACCGTATCCGATTGGACTCATGAAATCCTTTTCCCTGTCGATCGGCTCGAACAGGTTGATCATCTTGCCGTTCTTCAGCTTTGCCATCACGCCCAGATGGGTGTGCTCCCCGTTTCCGGCAACGCCCTGCATCGGTTTTGCCAGGAAGGTAACTTCCAGGTTGTTGGCCCGGAATACATCCCGGATGATATGCTTAATCTGGCTTTCATTGTCCGCCGCCTGAATTGGGTTGGAGTACTTCCAGTCAATTTCCAGCTGCTCCATGATGTGATCGAAATCGCCGCTGTTGCCCATCTTGGCACGGACGCCGCCCACTTCTTTATGTCCCATTTCCACTTCGAATCCGTAGCGGTCCAGAATTTCCAGGGTCTGCTCCATCGCCGTTCCCACCGGTCCGATGGTGCGCTTCCAATACTGCTCTTTCAGTTCTTGGGAGGTATACAGCTGATCCCGGTCCGCCCGGTCGTCCGGCGTCTTTACCCAGAATTCCAGTTCGGTGGCGCTGGTGAGCACCACATCTTCAATATCTTCCGGAGAATCCAATCCGCCGATGTAGTCCGTTACATACGGATTGTTCTGAATCAGTTCCATTAGTCCCCGACGGAACTTCTTCGTCAATCTTCTCGCATAGATTCGGGAACCTACCATCCGTTCGTTGTTGTGTCTCAGGAAGGATGGAATTCTCAGTGTTCCCACCGGAAGGCCGGTCTTGTAATCGATGTTCATGAAGTTGTACTCCACGTACCAGTTCACTTCCTTGTCCGGAAGAATGTCCACTCTGGCATTGGACAGTTCGGCAATCAGCGGAAGCGCTACGCTGGACCCATCGGTCTGAACGCCGTCCCACAGAATTTTTGCCATGTCCTCTACAAATGCCTTCATCGGAATCTTCTCATCGGTGTTGTGGTTTCCCAGATCCACGCCTGTCAGCGACACGAACTTTACTTCCGGATGGGCCTCCAGTATGGCCGCAATCTCCTTCTCATCGTGTTTCTCTGCCGGGATGGTAAAAAGCATTTTGTCCAAATCAAAATCTAACATTTTTCTCTCCTCTCAACCCTTCTTTAACATATAGCGTGATATTTTTAATTCCGGTCTTCCAACTGGTTCAGATACTTCTCCAGCTCGTCCAGATAATCACCGTACTTCTTCCAGTTTCCGCTCTTCTGGGCGTTCACTGCGTTCTCGTAGGCTTCGTTGGCTTTTTGGATTAACTCCTTGGTGTTGGACTTTCCGGAATTGTTTTTACCGGAAGACGCAGATGCACTCTGGGATTGTCCGCCGTTCTCGTCCTCTCCGAAGAGATCCGCCAACGCATCTTCTAAGGTGGACTCGTACGCGATTTTGTCGCCGTAGGCTACGATTACCCGCTTCATTTCCGGAATCGCCTGGTTGGACGCTTCCAGATACACCGGTTCCACGTACATGATGGAGTTGTTAATCGGAATGACGAACAGGTCGCCTCTCCGGTATTTGGAACCGGAGGAATTCCACAGGGAGAATTCCTTGGAAATCTCCGTATTCTGGTCAATCTGGGCCTCGATCTGCATCGGGCCGTACACCGTCTTGTTCTTCGGGAACTTATATACCAGCAGCTGGCCGTATCGATTTCCGTCGTTCCGCGCCATCATGATGGCCGTCATGTTCTGTTTGGACTTCGGTGTGAACGGAATCATGTTGATGAATTCCGCCTTTTTTTCATCCGGAAGTTCAAAGATGAAGTAGCTCGGGTCCATCTCCTTTTCTTCTGTGCCGTAAATCTGGTGTGCGATATCCCATAGGTCTTCATCCTGATAGAACACCTTCACCTGATCCATGTGGTATTTCGTGTACACACCGGCCTGAATCTTCAGCAGCGAATTCGGATAGCGGATATGCTTCCGGATGCCTTCCGGCATCTCCTTTACGTCCTTGAACAGAGTCGGATAGATTTTCTGATACGTGCGCGCCACCGGATCGTCTTGATCCACCACGTAGAAGGTGGTATCTCCGTTATAGGCATCTACCACAACCTTTATGGAATTCCGAATGTAGTTGGTGGAACCCACCTCGCCGGAATACGGTTCGGAATACGGGTAATAGGAGCTGGTGGTGTACGCATCCACAATCCAGTACAGCTTGCCGTTCACCACCGTCATATACGGATCCTTCTCGTAGGAAAGGTACGGCATCAACTTCTCCACCCGATCCTTGATGTTCCGGTTGATGATAATCCGGGAGTCGGAGTTCACGTTGGAGGACACCAGCAATTTCATGCTGCCCTCCCGTACGGAGAACAGAATTCGATTCAACAGGTTCAGCTTGATTCCCGCTTTTCCCTTGTACGTGCTGTAGCTGTTCTCGTTTCCGTTGGGATAATCGAATTCCTGCTCATCGGTATTCACGATTACGTAATCGTTGGTTAATTCACCGAAATAGATTTCCGGTCGGGTAATATCGATGTCCTTCGCCTCCGATTCCGGCGGAATATTCTTTACGATAATATCCGGCTGTCCGCTGGCCGTAACCGCATCCACGCGGGACACCGCCGCACCGTAACCGTGGGTATACTTCAGATGGCGGTTAATCCAGGTGGAACTGATTTTGCTTTCGTTGATTTCCCGGGCTGCCAGATACGTCTGGGTCTGTTCCCCGTCGATGTTGTACCGGTCGATATCCACATCGTTGAAATCGTAGTACTGCCGGATGCTCTGGGTCTGATTGTAGAAATCCTGCACCGGCTCATAATCGTTGATTCGAATATTGGTGATGGTCTGAGAGTTATCCCGAATCGCCTGCTGGTTCAGATTCTGCTCTGCCGGAAATTCCTCCACCTTGATGTTGTCCAACCCATAGGCGTGACGGGTATAAGAAATATTCCGTTCCAGATATTTGCTTTCTTTATTAATTTCGTCCGGGCTCACCAGCAGGTTCTGCACTGCAAAACTCACCACGCCGCCCAGCAGACCCACCGCAACAATTGCAATCGGAATCCGCACCAGTTTCTTCGGTTCCTTCCGGTGCATGTGGTGACAAAGTGTTACCGCTCCAACAATCGAAAGCACCATAATCAGCCGGTACACCCACAGCTTCACATTCACATCCGTAAAGCCCGCGCCGTACACCGCACCCGTGTGGACGTGCAGCAAATCGAACTGCCGCATCAGGAAATCCATCGCCACCATCAAGTAGAAAACAATCCCCAGCAGGGTCAGTTTTCCCGATGCAATGTGGAGCAGCTGGATCATATTGTCGTTGTTCAAATCCAGCGTACGCTTTTCGCTCGGCTTTTTCCGGTATTTACGGGTAAAAGGAATTGCGTTCTCTCCCGAGGTTTCCGGGCCCTCCGGCTCCCGTTCGAACATATCCGGGGTGCGCACCGTCATCAGGATTCCGTAGTACAGCAGGGTGATGATCACCACACCCACCACGATTCCCAACACGATGTTGTTGGCTTTGGTCAAGAATGCCAATTTAAACACGTAGAAGGAAATGTCCAGATGGAAGAGCGGGTCCTTCAATCCGAAAGAGGTGGTGTTGGCAAACTGCCGAAAATCCATCCACGTGCTGGCGCCGGCGGTGAGTCCCACCAGGAGGCCGAACACCACCGACATTCCCCAGGAAATCTTATTGAGGCGCTTTTCATCCGGAATCTCGTGGGACTCGACTTCAATGAAATAATGCTTTTTCAAGCTCTTCAGGTAAATGCGCACCAGAAGCATGGCTGCCAGGAACCCCGGCACCCCAATTTCCAGTTGGCTCAGGAACTTCGTCCAGAACACCTTTTCGTACCCCAGGCTGTCAAACCACATCCAGTTGGTGAGAAAACCGGCGCAACCGATGAGCAGCACCAGAATCACCACGATTACCATCACGACGAAACTGAGCCCTTTCTTTGGCCGATGAATTCGGTCCATTCCCTTTGGCTTCTTATCTCTTTTCTTCATATCGTCACTCCATTGCTGCGTTGGACGCTTTTAAAAAAACGAACAAGCAGCGACAGCGTCCGTCATAGGCGCGCCACCGCTGCATGTAATTCTATTAAATTTTCCGTGCCTCTGGGGCGAGTTTCTGTGAACCGCCGCAAAATGCTTTTATTACATCAATCCGTCGAAACCGCCGCCGTCTGCGAAGAAGTTGGTATAGTTTCCAATCACCTCGTTCAGCGTCTGGGCAATGCCGCTCTCCGGAGCGAAGTTGAGGATCAGAATGATTCCCAGGAGAACCACCAGCAGAACCGCAACAACAATTGCGATAACGGTGAGAACGCTTCCGCCCTTCTCATCGTAATCCGCTTCTTCCTTCACCTTCTTGGCTTTCTTCTTCTTTGCCTTCTTTCCGGTCTCCTGTACGGCTTCCGCCGGTGCTGCAGGTGCCGCCGCGTTTACCGCAGCGCTGAGGCCCATGGAAGACGGATTCTCCTGCGGTGCCGCCTCCTGCATCTGAGACTGCATCTGCGGAGCCTGCGGTGCTTCCTGTACCGGTGCTTCCGGCTGAGTTCCCAGAATGCTGTTCATGGCATCGGTCACATCGTCGTCGATATCCTCGCCCTGTAGCTTGCTGTATTCCGCATCCAAAAGTTTCTGGAATTCCTCGTTCTTACGATACAGGGTGTAGAACTTGTCGATTTTGCGGGTCGCTTCCAAATCGTCTGCATCCGGTGCGCCGCCAAAGATGTCGTTCTCCAAATCCTCCAGGGACATGGAGTTCTGATCTTTCGCCGCTGCCGCCTGATTCAGAATATCCTCGGAAGGCAGTACCACGGTATCGCTTCCCTTGTTGTCACCGGTATCGATGGTTTCCGCATTGAAGAAGATTTCCTCTTCCTTCGGTTCTTCCGGTGTGGTATCCACACCCAGGTCAAAACCAAGCTGTGCCAGTTCTTTATCCAAATCCAGCTGTTCGTTTTCCGCAAAAGCAGAATCCGCCGCCGCATCGTTGTTCACTGCATCCTGAATGTTCAGTACCGGCGTTACGTCATCGTTCTGCACTCCGGTATTCTGATCCGCGATTCCGTCCATATAGGAATCGCTGTAGCTCTCTTCCGCCTGCGGCGCTTCCGGTTCCTTCGGCGCGCTCAGGTTATCCAGCTCGGCTTCCAGGTCGAAATCCATGGCACCGTCGTTGTATTCATCCACGCCGGCGTCATCTGCCGGTGTTTCCGATTCAACTTCCGCCGTTTCCTCGGCCAAAACCTCTGCTGCCGGTACTTCCTCCGGTGCAGTTTCTGCCGGTGTGGTCTCTACCGGTGTTGCTTCTACTTCTACTGCCGGTTCCTTCGGTGCTTCTTCCGCCGCTTCGCCGCTCTTCTGCTTCAGCAGCATCTCCAGCTTCTTCTGAAGGGCCGCGATTTCATCATCCACCGCTTCCTTCTCATCGGTGCTTGGTGCTGCCGGAGCCTCTGCTGTCGCTTCTGCCGGAGCCTCGGTCGCCTCAACGGCCGCCGGGGTTTCTTTTACCGGGGTCGTCTCTTCCGCAGCGTCGTCAAGCGAGAAATCCTCATCATCGTCATCCAAATCATCCGGTTCTTCGACTCTTGCCGCGCGAGAAGCTCTTCTCTTTGGAACGTAATCCAAATATTCGTCAAATCCGGCATAGGCATCTTCCACGTCGGACTCTTCTTTTGCCGGTTCTTCCGGAGTCAGGTCGTCGCCGAACAGATCGATTCCCGCTGCGACATCCTCTTCCTCGGATTCATCGTCCAGTTCGGCCGGATTCAGCTCTACGTCATCCTCCCCGAAGAAGAAATCATCGTAGGAACCTCTTTCCGCCGGCTTCGCTGCCGCTTCCTGTTCCGGCTCCTGCTCATCTTCATCTGCCAGGTGGTTCAGCCGGATGTTGTCATATTCATCTTCCACCGACGGTGTATCCACGCTGGTAAAAGAATCTTCGTAGTCGTGGAAAACGGCGTTCTGGTCTGCTTTTTCCGGGGCCTTCGGCGCTTCGTCTTCGAAGATATTGGATCCGCCGCTGAAGATGGATTCCAAATTATCCTGCTTCGGTGCGCGCTTCTTCTCGGACTTCATGCCGCTGAGAATACGGTCAAACTCCTGCTCGGAGTCCTCGACAAAGTTCTGCGGCTTCTCCGGAGCCACGTCCTGCTTCCGAGCTTCTTCTCTCTCCGCACGAATTTTTGCCAGCTGTTCCTCAAAAGTCGCCGCGCCATCCCGCTTGTCCATCTCCGCGATGATGTCGTCCTTCAGATCCGTGTATCCCTGGGTGTGCTCTCTCTGAGATTCCGGAAGAACGGACTCTCTCCGTTCCGGATATGCGGTGTCCTCAAAGGAATCTGCAGGGACATTCTTTCTCAGATTCTCGTACTCCGCCCGCTCCTGTTCATCTTTTTCCTGCTTCAGGACATCGATGAAATTCATGGTGCGGCTGCGGTCTCTGGACGGTTCTTCCTTTCCGAAAAGTTCTTCTTCTAAGGAAGTCTTCTTTTCCGGCGCACGATAAGAAGAGGTGCCGGACGAAGCCGACCGATTCGGCACGCTTTCAAACTCGTCGGAATAATCTTCCCACGGAGAACGGACTTCCTTGCGCGGGCGTCTTCTGGAATTTCGGTCATCTACCACCGAGCTCCAGTCGAATGCCACTTCTGATTTTCTTTTTGGCGCGTGTGTGTCGCTGTCATCCCAATCCAGATTCATGCTAAAACCATGATCCGCTGACTTTGCCGTCTTCGTTTCGCCGGCAGCCTGTTGATTTCTATTTTTTACGGGATGCTCTGTTGCTGATTCCAGTCCGGTGGATGCCACCTTGGCTCCACAGACGCTGCAGAATTTAGCACCATCAGCAATTTTGTTGCCACAATTACTACAGAACACTATTGTACCTCCCAAATGTATTATCCGCTCTAATTAATAAGCTCTTACAAATATTCATTGAAAATTATACAACAGCATTTTGGAAAATTCAATGCTTTCTACAGGATTTGTGGTTGAAAGGCTTGATTTTATTGTGTTTGCAATATGTATGTAAAGCTTTTGCAAACTTTCCGTGCAAGATTTGAAAACTTTTTTGAAAAAAATAAAAAAAGTGCTTGACTATGCCCCCGTTTCCGGCTATACTAAACGAGTCGCATGAAGCGACCGAAAAAAACTTTTTAAAAAAAGTGCTTGACTTCTTGAGACTTCTGAGTTATACTAAACGAGTCGCATGAAGCGGTAAAAAATGAGTATGCGCGATTAGCTCAGCTGGCAGAGCACCTGACTCTTAATCAGGGTGTCCAGGGTTCGAACCCCTGATCGCGCACCATGGACGAGCAACTGAGGTTGCTCGTTTTTTTATTGTTTTTGCCGCCGGCTGCTGGGCCAGGGCAAGATGTTGGCGTCCTGTAACGGAGGCATAAGGCTTTGCCGGCAATGGGGCGCCAACTCGGCCGGTGTCCGGGCCGCCCTTTCCTATTTTTCGGCCCGGGGTTGGTGCACGAACCCCAGCAAAGCCTTGTTCTTTCGTCCCCTTTGCACCAAGTCTCCGGACCTTTTCAGCGCTCGGCCAGCGCGGACTTGGTGCACGAATCCCCGCAAAGCCTCATTCTTTCGTTCCCTTTGCACCAAGTCTCCGGACCTTTTCAGCGCTCGGCCGGCGCCGACTTGGTGCACAGACCCCCGCAAAGCCTTGTTCTTTCGTTCCCTTTGCACCAAGTCTCCGGACCTTTTCAGCAATCGGCCGGCGCGGACTTGGTGCACAGACCCCCGCAAGGCCTTGTTCTTTCGTCCCCTTTGCACCAAGTCTCCAGACCTTTTCGGCGCTCGGCCGGCACGGACTTGGTGCACAAATCCCAGCAAAGCCTTGTTCTTTCGTCCCCTTTGCACCAAGTCTCCGGACCTTTTCGGCGCTCGGCCGGCGCCTTGAAAGCAGAAAAGGAGAATGGCCGCGGCCATTCTCCTTTTCCTCTTTCCCTCAATCGAAAGCTTCCGGCGGGACGCCGGAAGCTCACGAACTGTTATTCTTATGCAGTATATCGATCCAGTCGATATCTATATCGTAGTTCTGCTAGCTTTATGTACTGTGATGCCCCAGAAAATATATTCGATAAATTGAATCGCTAAAATCCCCAATGGAATCATCATCACCTGCCAATAGTTACCTGCAGCGACCGCTACCCCAGAATCGCTTATCGTGTAGAGAGATTTGTCCATCCCTATGCCGTGAAAAACGATCCAAGCCAGAATCGCCACCGACCATACTACCTCTAATACCAAGTTTTCTCGATCCGTCCGCTGCCATTTCTTCACAGCCATTTGAAATACCTCAAACAGCACTCCGAACCACGCAAACAGAATCGGTGTTTCCAGTACATCTACGAATCGTCTCCCCGTATCTCCGAACTCAAATGGCGGCGTACCATTGAACATGCTCATTTCACCATATTTTGATTCTATGAAATACAGTACGGATAACAACACAGTGAAAAGCGCTATACACAATATTTTGTACGTTTTCAATCATCTCACCTCCTTGTAAGCGATACGCTCACGAATCCTTTTCTAATTTTCCTCAATAAACTGAAGCAGGCCTTCGGCGCCTTTTACGATGCCACCCCGGTCTTCCGGTGCGCATCCCAGGTGGGTGAACACTTCACCGATGAACACATCGTTTTTCTGCAGGCAATCAAATACCTGATCGATGATTCCCCGGCACATTTCCTGTTCCTGCATCGGGCCGAACGGATTGGCAAAATACGTGGTGGAAATGCCGGTCTCCTGTGTCGTCCCTTTGGCCATTCTTTTACCCTCGATGAAGATGCTCTTCGCCTCTTCCAGGTCCTCCACCTTCCGCAGACCGATTCCGTCCCCGTAGTTGTTGGCGTAGGCGAACAGATCCACCGGATGGCTTTCCGTAATTACCGCATACGGCGCTGCCGGCGTGATAACGCGGGCGTTGGCTTTATCCGGGTTGAAGAAAACGGAACGGTTCATATCCCGGTACGGCGTTGCCGGATCCAGGTCGTCCAGCCGTACGAAGGCCCCGATTTCCGAACCCTGCGCGTACATCTGTCCGTCATGAATGTGGAAAGTACCCATGTCATCGAAGACCACCTCGATATTGGCGATTTTGTCGTCGCCCAGAGATTTCAGCGCTTCAATGGTTTCCGATTTTCCGGCGCCGGAATCCCCCATCAAGCAGATTCCCTTCTTTTTGCCGTTCTTCAGCGTGATATTGACGAAGGCGCCGTGAATCGGCAGCCAGCCCCGCTGCATCATTGCCACGTTGTGGAGGGTCAGTACGCTCTTCTTCATGTAGCCGAAATACGTGATTTTCTCGCTATAGGAAACGCTGCCCACCCACAGGGCGTTGTCCTCGTCATAATAGAATCCACACTGATCCTTTCCGTCCTGATTGCCGAAAATCAGGATGCAGTCCGGCTTCTTGGAAGCTTCCTTCTTGGTTGCCAGCTCAAACAGGTTGGCGCAAGCCACGCCGCTGGCCATGAAGTCCCGGTGGAAGTAAATGAAAATCGTCAGGTCTCCCACTTTTGCCGGGAAGCAGAAGAATTCCTCCCGATTGCCCGCAAAATCCTCCATCGGATTGGTGTCCAGCTTCTCGTACGGCCACTCCCGCTTGTTGGACTTGGTGTACAGAATCATCGGCGTCCGCAGCATGACGGAATCGATGAACATCATTTTACGAAGGGCATCGTAGGTGGAGTCGAACATAAAAGCATCATTTCGATACAGTGCCAGGCTGGCGTTGGTGCCCGCCGGCTGCTGACGATACACTTTGTTCGCTCTTCCCATCAAAGTCTGTTCCAGGCGACGGAACGTGGACAGCAGCAGCTGGTTGTGCTGGGAATCGCTGGCAACGAACACCGTGGACTCCACATCTCTCCGGCGATCCGTGGTGATGGAGTACCGGGCGTGGTTTTTCCAGAAATCGTAAATACCTTCCACGAAGGCCAGCGCCGTCTCCCGATCTTCAATATACGGCATATCCACCTCATCCGCATCGAAGACGATCAGTTCCCGGGCGAACTTGCACAGCGCCTGCACCGCATTCTTTTCCGACATGTCCCGAACCGCCCAGTCGTATAATCTGTGATCCCGCTCCCGCAGGTATTCCAGATAATGGGCCACGAAAGCCTTGAATTCCTTGGACTTCAGCAAATCCGAACGCGACTCCGGATAAGCCAAATCAAAATTCAGAATTACCATGTCATCGGTCAGATAAATTTTCTCTTTCATTTCCTCTCCTATCGCTAAAACCCGCTCAGCATTTCGCACAGCGAAATGTAGCTATGATACAAAACTACGTCGATTGTACCACACCGAGCGGGTTTATGATAGGTTTTTTATGACATTATCCAAATTTATTATTTGTTTTTATCATCTATAACAATATTCTATGTATCGGTCAACCTTTTTTAATACCCTAAAAACAGGTTCGCCGCGTCTGAAGTTTCCGGGAAAAACGACCCGGAAAAACCCGAATACCGTTAAGCATGCTTCCCGCCCAAGGAAAACAGTCCGATAATCAGGCCGATGACCAGCAGCGGCATCGCCAGGTGGAGCAGTCCGCCCAGCAGCATAGCCACCAGCACAAAGGGCAGTCCCAGCACCCAGAACATGGCTTTCATCAAGCCCCAGGTCGCCCGAAGCGCCAGCGCAATCATTTCGAACACCAGAAATATTATTCCGATTGTAAACAGCGTAATCATTTTTTACTCCCTATTCTCCAAGTTCTTCTGCATTTGGAAATTGCTTTCCGCCGCCTGCTTGGTCTGTTCGCTGGATTCTTCCCGCAGGCACGGGTCTTCCAGCTTCTCCTCCGCCTTTGGGCGGTACGGCTTAATCGGGGTTTTGTCCCCAATGCCCAGCACCTCGCCGGCCACGCCCAGGGATGCCACGGAGTCCATGATATCCGTCGGCATGTAGATCTTGGTGGCCTGACCATCGGAAATCTCCTTCAATGCCTCAATTCCTTTTAGCTTCAGTACGTTTCCGTTCGGGCTGGCCTCATTCAGCATCTTGAGACCTTCCGCCTCTGCCTGGTACACCAACTCGATGGATTTCGCCCGGCCTTCCGCCAGAGCAATCTGTGCTTCCTTCTCCGCTTCCGCCGCCAGAATCTTCGCCTTCTTGTCACCTTCCGCACGGGATACCACGGATTCCTGGTGTGCCTGGGCTTCCAGCACCGTCTGTCTTCTTTCCCGCTCTGCTCTCATCTGAGTGGTCATGACGTCTTCGATTTCCTTCGGCGGAGTGATGTTCTTCAGCTCCACGCGGGTAACCTTCAGGCCCCACGCATCCGTCGCTTCATCCAGAATGGTCTGAAGCCTTCCGTTGATTTCATCTCTGGAAGTCAAGGTCTGGTCCAGCTCCATGTCACCGATGATGTTTCTCAAGGTGGTGGCAGACAGGTTCTGCAGACCGAAAATCGGATCCTCTACGCCGTAGGTGTACAGCTTCGGATCGAATACCTTGGCGAAAACCACGGAATCGATGCGCATGGTAACGTTATCCTTTGTGATTACCGGCTGCGGCGGAAAATCCAGCACCTGCTCCTTTAAGCTGATTTTCTTTACAATCCGGTCCAGAATCGGAATCTTTACGTGAATTCCGGCCTCCCAAGATGCCTGGTATTTACCCAGACGCTCGATGACATACACGGCCTGCTGCGGCACGATCCGCACGTTCGGCAGTACCAGCACTAAAATAATCACAACTAAAGCAATAATCATCATTTTTTCCTCCCTATATTGACATGAGAAATGCTTCCAATGAATCTCCCTGAATAATCAAAAAGACCCATAACGACAGCGCATCTGTCGCCATGAGTCTTGCAATTTAAAACAAGCCGGGTCCTTTCTCTAGAAAGCCGAGGTGACGACTTGCTGCGCCGAAGCGCCTGCTACTCCCTCACGGAGTTGGTTCGATTCATTTGTGACGCAATAGTACCACACTCCATATCCGGTGTCAACCATTGTTTTGTGAATTATTTTTTGCCAATCAGCAGGGTAAAATATCCGGCATTTTCCGGGATTTCTTCCATTTTTTCATACACCCTTTCCCCCGGCATCCCGCAGTTTTCCACGCCCTGTACGGACAAGCCCGCCGCGGTGGATTCTTTTTTTACCCGCGACAGTTGTTTTCCGGATTTCATGAGCACGTAAGTGCCCGGCGCCTCCAGATTCACCGACTCCTCGTTCCAGGCGGGGATCACCCGAAGCGTCTCCCGGTCCTCCGTCAGCGGCACTTTCAGTCGCGCGGCGGCGGCACAGAAGGAAGGAATCCCGTTCACAAGCTCCGTCCGGTGCCCCATGTCCTGCAGCAGCGTCTGAAGGTAAGTGAAAGTGCTGTAAATCGTGGAATCTCCCAAAGTCAGGAACACCACGTTCCGCCCCCGGTCCAGATGGGCCGCGATGGTCTCCGCCGCTTTTTGGCGGGCATCGGCCAAGGCCTCCGGGTCGCGGGTCATGGGGAGGTTCAGCCCCAAAAGTATTTTGCGCGGGAGCTCCGGAACCGCTTGCGCCGCGATTCGGTACGCCGCCGACTCTTCCGGCACGACCCCCGGAAATGCGATGATCTCATTTTCCCGAATGATTCGCACCGCTTTCAACGTCATCAATTCCGGGTCGCCCGGGCCCACGCCCACGCCGTACGCGATTCCTTTTTCCATAAAAACATCCTTTTCTATTGGTTGTAGTATCTCGTTTCTTCCGGATTCATAATCGCCGTGCCGCAGCCTCGGTCGGTGAAAATCTCCAGCAGCAGGCAGTGAGGAATCCGGCCATCCAAAATGTGCACCCGGTTGACGCCGCCTTCGATGGCTTTGAGGCAGTTCTGCACCTTCGGAATCATGCCGCCGGTGATGATGCCCTCTTCAATCATCCCTTTGGCCTCATCGGTATACAGCTCCGACACAAAAGAATCCTCATCGTTGATGTCCTCGTACACGCCGGAGGTGTCCGCGAGGAACGCCAGCTTATCCGCTTTGAGGGCTTCTGCAATGGCCTCTGCCGCATAGTCCCCGTTGATGTTGAAGCTCTGACCGTCTTCGCCGATTCCAATCGGATAGATAATTGGGAGAAAATCATCATCCAACAGGTCGTAGATGATTTTCGTGTCCACGTGCTTCACGGTGCCCACGTATCCGATGTCCTTGCCGTCAGGTTTGGCCTGTTCCGCCGCCATCAGCCGGCCGTCCTTGCCGCTGATGCCCACCGCCCGGACGCCCAAATTCTGTGCTAAAGTCACCAGGTCGCTGTTCACTTTTCCCAAAACCATTTCCGCAATCTCCAAGGTATCCGCGTCGGTAATTCGCAAACCGTTGTAAAACTTCGGCTCCACGCCGGCCTTCTTCATCCAGCGGCTGATTTCTTTTCCGCCGCCGTGCACTACCACCGGTTTGAAACCGCAAAGCTTCAGGAGAACCACATCCTCGATAACGTGATTCATCAGCGACTCGTCCAGCATGGCGCTGCCGCCGTATTTTACCACGATGATTTTGCGGTTGAAACGCTGTATATACGGAAGTGCCTCCACCAGCACTTCCGCTTTCTCCAAATATTTGTTCAAATCCATTCCTGCACCTTTCTATTATGAACGATAAGAACCGTTGATTTCAACATATTTGTAAGTGAAGTCGCAGCCCCAGGCATAGGCTTCTTCTTCGCCGTCGTGAAGGTCGATTTCCACGGTCACCTTCTTTTCCGACATGACTTTCGTGGCAAAATCATCATCGAACGGCACGGAAGCGGATCCCTTACACACCTCCACCGTTCCTGCTGCGGAGCATACGCTGACATCGATATTGGATGCGTCAAAATCACAATCCGCATATCCGATGGCACAGAGAATTCTTCCCCAGTTGGCATCCGATGCAAACACCGCCGCTTTGAACAGGGAAGAGCAGATGACGCTCTTGGCAACCTTTCTCGCACCGTCCTTGTCCGGCGCTCCGGTCACGTGGGCTTCCAGCAGCTTCTCGCAGCCTTCGCCGTCGCCGGCGATTTTCTGGGACAGGTCCACGGCTACGATGTGCAGTGCGTCGCAGAATTTCTTGTAATCGTCTCCCGGCTCGGTAATCTCCTCGTTGCCGGCCAAGCCGTTGGCGATGACCACCACGGTGTCGTTGGTGGAAGTATCTCCATCCACGCTGACCTGGTTGTAGCTGTCCAAAATCTCATCGGACAGTGCCTTCTGCACCAGTTCTTTGGAGATCTTCACGTCCGTTCCGATAAAACTCAGCATGGTTCCCATGTTCACGTGAATCATTCCGCTTCCCTTGGCGATGCCGCCGATGGTGCAGGTTTTGCCGTTCAGCTCAAAGGTGACAGCGCATTCTTTAATATAGGTGTCGGTGGTGCGGATGGCATCGGCGGCCTGGGCAGAGCCCTCCGAGCTGAGCTTCTCGGCCAGTTCCGGAATGGTGTTCTCGAACGGTGCGATTTCCAGCGGCACTCCGATTACCCCTGTGGCTGCCGGCAAAACATCCGCTACTTTGATGCCTAAAGCTTCCGCCACCAGCTCGGTTTCCTTCTGCGCGATTTCCACGCCGTTCGGTGTGCAGGTGTTGGCGTTTCCGCTGTTGCAGATAATCGCCTGTGCCACACCGTCCTGCAGGTGGTCCTTCGTCACAGCGATGTGCGCCGCCTTCACTTTATTCTTGGTATACACAGCGGCGGCGTTTCCCGGCACTTCGCTGTATACCAGTGCCAAATCGCCTTTCTCCGCATTCTTTCCGATTCCGGCATAGGCCCCTGCAGCCTTAAATCCCTTCGCCGCTGTAACGCCGCCCTCGATAACCTTGATTTCGTTCATTTCCAATCCTCCTTTAATCTCTAAATACCCCTTTAACTAAGCCGCTCCGCGATTAACTGCGTGCGGTTTTGTTTTGTGTTGTAACCCGCCGGGAGTTCTTGCCGTCCCTTCGGGATTCCGTTGTGGTCCCGCCGGGAATTCTCGCTGTCCCGCCGGGATTCCGTTACGGACCCTCCGGGATTCCTTGCCGTCCCTCCGGGATTCCCGCTCCTAAAAGCAAATACCGACCGGATACACCCGCATGGGCGCTTCCGCACGGTGATAATATGGATTCACAGCAATTTCACGGATAGAAATTGCTGTGAATCCACTTCTTCTAGGTGTTTTTAATGGCGTCGGTATGACAATGCATGATTGTGTATAAAAATGCAAGTTTTTTCTTGTACATATTCCTGAGCAAGGCCCGGAGTGTGGCCTTCCGGGCAGCCGGCGACCTCCCTTTGCTCCCCTCTACCCGCAAACCCTTGTAGCTCCGTTTCGGGGAGCAAAATCTTCACATTGCCGCCGTCGGATTTCTCTCTCCCGGCCGCCCGGCGGCGGCCTCTCTTTGCTCCCCTCTACCCGAGAACCCTTGCAGCTCCGTTTCGGGGAGCAAAATCTTCACACTCCCGCCGCCGGATTTCGACCTCTCTGCCGCCCGGCGGCTCTTTCTCTTTGCTCCCCGCTCCCCGCAAACCCTTGTAGCTCCGTTCCGGGGAGCAAAATCTTCACATTTCCGCCGTCGGATTTCGGCCTCCCAGGCGCTCGGCGGCTCTTTCTCTTTGCTCCCCCCTCCCCGCAAACCCTTGCAGCTCCGTTTCGGGGAGCAAAATCTTCACATTCCCGCCGCCCGATTTCGACCTCTCTGCCGCCCGGCGGCTCTTTCTCTTTGCTCCCCCCTCCCCGCAAACCCTTGTAGCTCCGTTCCGGGGAGCAAAATCTTCACATTCCCGCCGCCGGATTTCGACCTCTCTGCCGCCCGGCGGCTCTTTCTCTTTGCTCCCCGCTCCCCGCAAACCCTTGTAGCTCCGTTCCGGGGAGCAAAATCTTCACATTTCCGCCGTCGGATT
>ERZ1034973.529-NODE-529-length-26654-cov-34.307042_pt1 | contig 26654 bp, 20 predicted proteins | sample MGYA00520686_ERZ1034973 | MGnify/ENA primary metagenome ERZ1034973 (study PRJEB33766, sample SAMN09781775) | gut metagenome | biome: gut microbiome | host: Homo sapiens | place: Madagascar | study: EMG produced TPA metagenomics assembly of the PRJNA485056 data...
AGGACTACTTAGACAGACTGTTGACGGAAAGTTCAATTTGATGCGTCTGCCCTGTATTACTACCTTATGTATTTTGAGATTAACGATTTAAAATATTCAATGTAGTCCAAGATAAGCTGCCCTCTTGCAGAACTCCAGTGGTAATTAAAGTTTTGCCTTGTCATATCTAATTCTTCTGCCAAATCCTTTTGAAGTTTAGGAAAAAGCATTGATTGATAAACAACCCTTGCCTGTTTTGCTGTCCATGATGTAATTAAGTCATCTGCAAAACGAGTGACAAGTTCTATGTTGGCATTAAAATCGGACCATGGAGTTGATATGCTCAACCTTTTTTTCCCTATATGGTCAAAAGAATGACCTGATAGTCTGAACGCTTCTCCATCACTGGTTACTATATTGTCGCTTTCAAAAGAGATCTCACCTACACCAACGGCCAATCTTGCATCCCACAGCTTTTGTCCATCTGGGGTTTCGGCTTTAAGTTTTGCCCTAAGTGCAATGGCTATGGCTAATGCATATTCTGGCTTGTCAACAACAACTTGGAAACTGTCCCCCCGATACATCTCTAACTTTATTGGAGTTAGTGGAATGGATTCTTCAATGCATACATGCAACGTATCTACTACTGTTTGCCTCCATTTGGCAGCTATATTGGTGGAGTTTACCAAATCTCCCGTGATAACACCTTTTATCATAGACTTTAAATTTGATGGTTACTGATGCAAAGATAATACTTCTCCTTTATCAAATCAAAGATTATACCTTGATTTTTTGAAATCAAGGTTATTCATTTGATTTAAACAGTTAAAAAAATAGCATACCTTCTTAGAAGAAGCTTTAATTATGCCAGTCAAAGGAAAAACGTTGATTTGTAAAAATCAAACATATTGCCTTGATTTTGTATGATTAACACACCTAATCTGGCTATGTCTTTTGGGCATGGAAATCATTGGTCAATAACTTAATTCGTTATGGTTTCTCTTATAGGGAATGAATGTTCAATGAGGCTCAATGTCCAATCCTATTGAACAAAGTCCCTTCATTGAACAACCACCAAATGTTCTTACCGCTTTTTCCCTCGCAGCAAATCATTCAAATCCTTATACTCACGATACCTTGTCGACTCATCCTTTACCTTTTCCCCGAACAGACCGAAAATGTCTCCACTGTCTAATAGTTCGTTAAAAATTAGCCAAGCCTAAGCCGTTTTAGCGGTAAATAAAATGAGTTCTTTGAAAAGTTTTTCAATAACTTGTGGGTCTGGGTTAATCCCAAACACACAATTAAATAACGAGATGGTGAATGAAATATTTGTATTCGCTGCTGATGCAGCATAAAATTTAACGAAGTATTGATTAGAGAGGTTTTTCAACTATCAAATAAAAATATGACTACAATTTTATTGTTTCTCAGAGAAAAATATTAATTTTGCCACCGCTTATGCCCTAAGTGTTTCAGATTTCGAATAAAAAGGGCTAAAAAAGGAATTTCAAAAAACCGAAAACAACAAAATGGATATTCAATTTGAAAAAGTTGGCAAAGTAAGTGGTGTGCTTACAATCAACATGGTAAAGGCTGACTATGAAGCTAATGTTAACAAAGCATTGAAGGACTTAGGTAAGAAAGTACAGATGCCTGGCTTCCGACCTGGCCATGTTCCTGCTGGACTTGTTAAGAAAATGTACGGCGTTCAGGCTAAAGCCGAAGAAGTAAACAAGTTACTTCAGGATAGCCTTTTCGACTATATCAAGACGAAGAAGATTAACATGTTGGGTGAGCCTCTTGGCAGTGATAAGCAAGAGCCTCAAGATATAGAGAAGCAAGATGACTTCACTTTTATCTTTGACATTGCTATTGCTCCTAAGTTTAAGGCTGAACTCAGCGAAGAAGATACGATCGATTACTACGATATCGAAGTAAGCGAGGACTTAATCACAAAGCAACTCGGTGCACTCCAACAGCAAGCTGGTCACCCTGAGAGTGTTGACTCATACGAAGAACGCGACATTCTCCGTGGTACTTTGGCTGAACTTGACGAAAATGGCCAACCCAAAGAAGATGGCATCGTAATTGAAACAGCATCTTTAATGCCCGCTTACTTTAAAAACGACGATCAAAAGAAGATCTTCGAAGCTGCTAAGAAGAACGATGTAATCACTTTCAACCCCACTACAGCGTACGAGGCTAACGAAGCTGAGTTAATGTCACTATTGAAGGTGGAAAAAGAAGACGTTGCTAACCATACAGGCGACTTTAGCTACCAAGTAAACGAAATTAGTCGTTTTGTACCTGCTACACTTGATCAAGAGTTCTTTGACAAAGTATTTGGTAAGGATGAGGTTCATAGTGAAGAGGAGGCCCGCAACAAAATCAAAGAAAGCATCAACGAACTTCAACAAAACGATAGCGACTACAAATTCTTGCTCGATGTACGCGCCTACATGGAACAAAAGGTTGGCGAACTTGAATTCGCTGACGACTTGTTGAAGAAAATAATGAAAGCCAACAATAAGGACAAGGATGATAAGTTCATTGAGGATAACTATGCTAAGAGCATTGAAGAACTCAAGTGGCAGCTCATCAAGGAACAGTTGGTTAAGGCTAACAAAATTAAGGTAAACGACAAGGACATTAAGGCTGCAGCTGTACAAGCCGCTCGCTTCCAATTTGCACAATATGGCATGAACAACATTCCTGACGAATACCTTGAAAACTACGCTCAGGAGATGTTGAAACACCAAGAGCAAGTTAACCAACTCGTTGATCGTTGTGTTGATCAAAAGTTGGGCGAATCCCTTAAACAGGTTGTAAAGCTCAACCACAAGAGCATCTCAAGTGAAGACTTTGCAAAAATGTTTGAAGAGAACAAGTAATCTCTGCTTGCATTAAAGAATGCACAAACATTATTAATAAGTGTGCAAACATACAAATTATAAAATCAATTTTCAGAGGCATTGATTATCAGTCCTATAGAATTGCTTTCAAGAATTTGTGTGTTTGCACTTTTTATTACTCTTAGGCTACTATAAAGTGGCTATTAAAAAATATTATAAGTTATGAATGTAACATCTGACTTTAAAAAGTTTGCCACATCAAATGCCGGCATAAGTTCTATGGTTCTTGACGATGTTATCAAGTGCCAGAACCAATATCTTAACCCCTATATATTAGAAGAGCGTCAGTTGAATGTAACACAAATGGATGTGTTCTCAAGATTAATGATGGACAGAATCATCTTTTTAGGTACACAAATTGACGATTATACAGCTAATACATTGCAAGCACAGCTATTATATCTTGATTCAACAGACCCTGGCAAGGACATCTCTATTTATGTTAACTCTCCTGGTGGTTCTGTTTATGCAGGATTGGGGATTTATGACACGATGCAGTTTATTCAGAGCGATGTTTGCACCATTTGTACGGGCATGGCAGCTTCGATGGCTGCCGTGTTACTGGTTGCAGGTCAAGAAGGCAAGCGCTCTGCCCTACCCCACAGTCGTGTGATGATTCACCAACCAATGGGTGGCACACAAGGACAGGCTTCGGATATTGAAATTACTGCACGTGAAATTCAAAAGCTCAAAAATGAACTTTACACTATCATCGCTGAACACTCACATACGGACTTTGATAAAGTATGGGCCGATTCGGATCGTGACTATTGGATGACAGCTCAAGAGGCAAAAGAGTATGGTATGATAGACAAAATATTTGAATCTAAAAAGAAGAACGTAGAATAATGGCAAATTCAAAAAGAAAATGCTCTTTCTGTGGACGTTCTGAGAACGAAGTACCCATGTTGCTAACAGGCGTGAATGGTTACATTTGTTCAGACTGCGTTCAAAATGCCTATAAAATGCTTGAGGAATTCTTACCTGATGAAGTATTGGGTAATGCTAAGCAAAAGGGGCAAGCTAAAAAGATTAATCTGAAAGACGTTCCAAAGCCTAAGGATATTAAGGAATACTTAGATCAATATATTATTGGGCAAGATGATGCAAAACGCTTTATGAGCGTTGCCGTATACAACCATTATAAACGTTTAGCTCAAGCTGACAACAAAAAAATGAGCGAGGACGATGATGTTGAAATAGAAAAATCAAACATCATCATGGTTGGTTCTACGGGTACTGGTAAAACCTTACTTGCACGCACTATAGCTAGACTACTTGACGTACCCTTTACCATTGTAGATGCAACGGTTTTTACAGAAGCAGGTTATGTCGGAGAGGATGTTGAAAGTATACTTTCACGTTTGCTCCAAGTTGCAGACTACGATGTAGCAAAAGCTGAGCGAGGTATTGTGTTTATAGACGAGATAGACAAAATTGCCCGCAAAGCTGATAATCCTTCTATCACACGTGATGTTAGTGGAGAAGGTGTGCAACAAAGTTTGCTCAAATTACTTGAAGGTACGATGGTGAATGTCCCCCCCAAGGGCGGACGAAAGCACCCTGATCAAGATTACATTCATGTTGATACTCGCAATATATTATTTATATGCGGTGGCGCATTTGATGGCATTGAAAAACGTATTGCACAACGTTTGAACGCTCACACGGTTGGTTACAATTCTGTGCAGAATGCAAAGAAGATTGACCCCAAGAACTTAATGAAATACATTGAACCGCAAGATTTAAAGTCGTTTGGTTTGATTCCTGAGATTATAGGTCGTCTACCAGTACTTACCTATCTTAATCCGCTTGATAGGGAAGCTCTTGCACGCATATTAGTTGAACCTAAGAACTCTATAGTAAAACAGTATATTAAACTTTTCAAGATGGACAATGTTGACCTTGTTTTTGAACAGGAAACGCTTGATTATATTGTTGACAAGGCTGTAGAATTTAAGTTAGGCGCTCGTGGTTTACGTTCTATCGTAGAAACGATCATGATGGATGCGATGTTTGAAATTCCGTCTACATCGAAACGAAAATTTGTAGTTAGCAAGGCATATGCTGAAGCACAAATGGAGAAGCGTAACAACTTGTAAATAATACATATAGATTATTTACAAAAAAATAAATAAGTCATCAATTTTAATTCATCTCTTTTTGCTTTTATATTAATAGGCGAAAAGAGATGAATTTTCATGTAAATAAATGCATACCACATATACTATTTTCAAGAAATTTGTTATACCTTTGCTTAGGTAAAAGCATAAAACCAATATTTTAGAAGCCTATTAAGGTGAATAAAATACTAGTGTAAGCCCCTAACCTCTAAGCAACCAAAAAAGCTATGAAGGAAGAAATACAGTTGAAAACAGCGTTAAAGCAATACTTTGGCTTTGACACATTTAAAAGTAATCAAGAGGCGATAATAAAATCACTTCTTGAAGGAAAAAATGTGTTCGTTCTAATGCCAACAGGTGGTGGTAAGTCCCTTTGCTATCAATTGCCATCGCTTATTATGGAAGGTACGGCTATTGTTATATCACCGCTTATTGCCTTGATGAAAAATCAAGTGGATATGATTCGTCATTCTAGCCAGAATGATGGTGTTGCCCACTTTATGAATTCTTCTCTTACAAGAGGTCAAATAGAAAAGGTTAAAAGCGATGTTCGATTAGGCATCACAAAACTGTTGTATGTGGCTCCTGAATCGCTGACGAAAGAAAGCAATATTGATTTCTTAAAGACGATAAAAATTTCTTTTTACGCTGTTGATGAAGCACATTGTATATCGGAATGGGGACATGATTTTAGACCTGAATATCGTAAGATTAGGCCTATAATTAATAGTATAGGTAGTGCTCCCGTTATAGCTTTAACAGCTACAGCTACCGTAAAAGTAGCAACCGACATTAAAAAGAATTTAGGTATATTAGATGCCATAACTTACAAAAGTTCCTTTAATAGACCCAACCTTTATTACGAAATCCGGCCTAAGACAAAAGATATTGACCGCGACATTATCAAGTTTATTAAACAAAGACCAACGTGTAGCGGAATAATCTACTGCTTGAGCAGGAAGAAGGTTGAAGAGTTAGCTGAGATTCTAAAGGCAAATGATATAAAAGCTGAGGCTTATCATGCTGGAATGGATTCGGCCGCACGCTCAAGAACGCAAGATGACTTTTTGATGGAACGCATCAATGTTATTGTTGCAACCATAGCATTCGGAATGGGAATTGATAAGCCTGACGTAAGGTTCGTCATTCACTACAACATACCCAAGAGCCTTGAAGGATATTATCAAGAAACTGGGCGTGCTGGCCGTGACGGAGGTGAAGGTAAGTGTATCGCCTTTTATTCAAGACAAGACCTAAAAAAGTTAGAAAAGTTTATGGAGGGCAAGCCTGTGGCAGAACAAGACATAGGCCGACAGCTCCTAAGAGAAACCGCCGCATACGCCGAAAGTTCGCTGTGTCGTCGAAAACTTCTTCTCCATTATTTCGGAGAAAATTACGAACGCGATAATTGTGGCAATTGCGACAATTGTTTACACCCTAAAGAAAAAGTGGAAGCTAAGAAAGTATTGTTGAATGTTTTAGAAGTTGTTCTAGCTACTAAAGAAAACTTCGCTGATGATTATATAAAAGACATTCTTCTGGGAAATCGTACAGAAAATGTTAGTGACTATCACCATGACGAGCTAGAGTGTTTTGGTTGCTGTGAAGAGACAAGCGAACGGCTATTGAATGCAGTTATACGTCAAGCACTTATCTCAGGGTATCTTGAAAAGAACATTACCAACTATGGTGTACTGAAATTGACAGATAAAGGACGTGAATTCATGAAGAAGCCCACAACCTTCGAAATTACAGAAGATAGGAATTTTGACGAAGAAGCTGAATCTGAAATGCAAGACGAGTCAATTATCGCAGTTGACCCTGCATTATATAGCATGCTGAAGGACTTGCGAAAGACTTTATCAAAAGAGCTCGAAGTTCCACCTTATGTTATTTTTCAAGATAACTCGCTTGAAGCAATGGCAACCTTCTACCCACAAACCATTGAGGAATTGCAAAACATTCCCGGAGTTGGTGCGGGCAAGGCTAAGCGTTATGGCACTGAGTTCTGTAAACTCATAAAAAAGCATTGCGAAGAAAACGACATTGAACGTCCTGAGGACCTTCACATTCGCACTGTTGCAGACAAAACGCAAAAAAAGAATAGAATTATTCATAGCATTGACTTAAAAGTTGCTCTTGACGACATTGCAGTAGCCAATGGCATTGAATTTGACGAGTTATTAGATGAAATTGAATCGATCGTGTATGCGGGAACTCGTATAAACATTGACTACTTCATTAACGAAGTAATGGACGAGGATAGCATTAACGACATCTATCAATATTTCAGAGAAAGCGAAACCGATGACTTAGACGAAGCGTTTGACGAATTGGGAGCTGATTACACTGAAGAGGAAATCAGACTTGTTCGCATTAAGTTTATATCTGAAATGGCTAATTAATAAATCTGATCTGATAAGAAGTAATATAACTTGAGAAAGCATTGCTTCTATCTTTTTCACTTATTATCAAAAAAATGACTGAAACGACAAATAACGAGAACTCAGAAAAAAAGAGTTTAAACTTTATTGAGCAAATTGTTGCCAATGACTTGAAAGAAGGTAAAAATGGCGGTAGACTTCAGACACGTTTTCCGCCCGAACCTAATGGTTACCTTCACATTGGCCATGCCAAAGCTATTTGTATGGATTTTGGTGTAGCACAAAAGTTTGGTGGAGTATGCAATCTACGCTTTGATGATACAAATCCACAAAAGGAGGACACAGAGTATGTTGAAGCCATAAAGCAAGACATTGAATGGCTTGGATTTAAGTGGGGTAACATTTACCATGCGTCTGACTACTTCCAGAAGCTTTGGAATTTTGCCATTCGTCTAATCAAAGAAGGCAAAGCCTATGTTGATGAGCAAACAAGCGAAGAAATTGCAGCTCAAAAGGGCACACCTACACAACCAGGTGTTGAAAGTCCTTACAGAAATCGCCCCATCGAAGAAAGCTTACAGTTATTTGAGAGAATGAATTCGGGCGAAATTGCTGAGGGAGCCATGGTACTTCGTGCCAAAATCGATATGGCAAATCCTAATATGCACTTCCGCGATCCTATCATTTATAGAATCATCAATAAAGAGCATCATCGCACTGGTAATAAGTGGAAGGTTTACCCCATGTACGACTTTGCACATGGTCAGAGTGATTACTTTGAGGGCGTAACACATTCTATCTGTACGCTTGAGTTCGTACCTCATCGTCCCTTATATGATCACTTTATTGATGAATTAAAAGAGGATAAAGATTTAGATGACAATCGTCCACGTCAGTACGAGTTTAATCGCTTGAACCTAACGTATACGGTAATGTCGAAGCGCAAGTTGTTGGCATTAGTACAAGAGCATTTGGTAGATGGTTGGGATGATCCCCGAATGCCGACCATTTGTGGTTTGCGTCGTCGAGGTTATTCACCTGAAGCCGTGCGCAAGTTCATCGACATGATTGGTTATACCAAGTTTGATGCCCTTAATGACTATGCAATGCTTGAAGCTGCTGCTCGCGAAGACTTGAATGCTCGTGCACTGCGAGTTAGTGCAGTACTTGACCCAGTAAAGCTTATCATCACCAATTATCCAGAAGGAAAGACCGAAGAAATGGAAGCTATCAACAATCCTGAGCGTGAAGAGGACGGAACACATAGCATTACATTTAGTCGTGAACTATGGTTGGAACGTTCTGACTTTATGGAAGACGCTCCCAAAAAGTTCTTCCGTATGGTTCCTGGCAAGGAAGTACGATTAAAAAATGCGTACATTGTCAAGTGCACAGGCTGTAAGAAAGCTGCAGACGGAACGATTGAAGAGATATATGCTGAATATGATCCTAATAGCAAAAGTGGTATGGAAGGTGCAAACCGTAAAGTGAAGGGTACTCTTCATTGGGTAAGTATCGGACACTGCGTGAAAGCTGAAGTAAGATTGTATGACAGACTCTTTAACGTTGAGAATCCTTCTGCTAATGAGCGCGATTTTCGCGAATTACTTAATCCAGATTCACTCACTGTTTTGACCAATTGTTATGTTGAGAAGTTTGCTGTTGAGAATCCTACTGGAAACCGCTACTTACAGTTCCAACGCACAGGATATTTTACAGCAGATAAGAACTCTACGCCTGAACATCCTATCTTCAATCGTACCGTAGGATTAAAGGATACTTGGGCTAAACAAAAATAAATATGTAAGGCTTGAAAGCACCTTTGTGCGAGAGCCAAAGATATATATATAAAACGGCTACACTTGCATTAGAAGTTATAACTGATAGCATAGTGTAGCCTTTTATGTTTTCACTTCTTGAACAAATATCTGTTAAAGATAAAAATAAGAACGATATGGATCAATACTTAGAACAAGCCATTAAAGAATACGAAAGAAACATTTCACTGGGCAAAACGTTTTATATGGATGCATCGGTTCTGATGGACATAGAAGAGTACTACGAAAAACAAGGAAAACGATATGAAGCAGAACAATTAATGCGTTTCGCAGAAAAGTTACACCCAAATAGTGAAGAAGTATTAGTTGTTAAAGCATATAGAGCAAGAGCTTTGGGACATTGGAGTGAAGGCCTTAACATTATTCGTAATATACCCAATCAACAAAACAAAGATGTTCAACTATTTTATATCGAGTGGGACGTTGCAAGTGGCAGATTAGATAAAGCAGAGAAGAGAATAAAAGACTGCCTACCACCAACCATGTTAAATGACGACTATGATTGGTTCTTAGATATGGGTGAGATGCTATTAGACTATGGGTATCAACAACGCGCATTAAAATATCTACTAGCAATTCCTCAAAAATATTCCTTACGGACACATGTAGACGAATTGATAGCTGACGCATATTTCCAATTACAACTGTATACTAAAAGCATTAAGGCAGCCAATAGATTAGTTGATGCAAATCCATACGATACCAATGCATGGACTCAATTAGCAGATATTCAACAAAAGTGCCAAAAATATGCTGAATGTATTCAGAGTTGTGACTATGCGTTAGCAATCAATAGGAACAACCAACGTGCCATGAGTTTAAAAGTTTTTGCAACATTTGCAATAGGTGATAGTAAGCGGGGACTTGCTCTATGTTTGGATTACATGAAGGTTATTCCTGATGATTATAGCATAAGGATGTATGCAGGTGAACAACTTTATGCTGCAGGTCGAATAGACGAGGCAAAGACCCCTTTAAAAGATGCGCTGCGATTATGTCCACTCGAGAATCCTGATCGAGTAAGGATAATCAACGACCTTGTATACCTCTATATAAGTTGCAATGACATAGATAATGCTGAAGAGACGATGCTATCGCTTGCGATGTTAGGCAACTCATTATCTTCCATTTACACTCAAATGGGAAATATTTGTAGTGAATTTAAGAACAGTACCCTTGCGATCAGTTGCTATTACAAAGCCATACATAGTCCCAAAATAGAGGATAATGAATTGCTGTTAATATTGCAATTATTAGTTAATGCACAATATTTTCGCGATGCGTTACCTTTGTGGCATGACATATACAATTTATTGCCACACATTCATATCACGCAACCTTCTATCTATGCTTACATGGCTATCGGTACATATATGCTAAATGAAAAAGAGGCTTTTAATAATTCATTCGAACTGGCTGCTAAATTTGCAGCAGAAGCACTAAAAACTTTATTTAGCCTAAAATATCCCAATGCTTCAATTGATGAGATAAGAAACTTAGCGAATATGAAGATTGATAGTGAATTATCAGAAAAGGACTGAAAGTATTATTGGCGCACCCGACAAACCCTGTGGAGGGCTGTGCAGATACTAACCCAAAACTGTTGCTAAACGATACATGAAGAATGGCATGTCTATGACTCCTTTTACCTGTGCGCGAAAGCATTTGATCTTTGAGTTCAGCGATTCAGCTGAAGCGTTTGTCTTACGTCCGTCAAAGTAGTTAAGAATTTCATCCTCATAGAATCTTATGGTATCGCGCACGGATTTGACTTCACGCAGAGTGCACGAAGCCATGTTCTCAAAGTCTATCTAGATATGAAATTCGCGAACGTTACTACCTATGGAAATAAGGAACTCACTCTTCACTACTTTCCAAGGAGAAGACAAACTGAGAGCGATTGAAAAAAGCATATTTGTATCCATGACTTCAAAGATAATAGTTTTGAGGAAATGAGCTAACCGCTACCTACACGAATCAATATAAGCCCTTAATTATAAGGGCAATAAGGTTCTGAAACGCATCTCATGCAGAGTCATCTCTTCGTCGCTAAAATTTTGTTCAGTCATCCATTTTTTAAAAGCATTTATAGCAAGTGTGTGCATCTGCGCTCTACCCGCGTTAACACCACTTTGAAACGGACGATAGGGAAGGTGCGTTTTATTAAAATTTCCGTCAGCCATTTTTTGGGATTTAATATTTACTGTGCAAAAATACGTACAAACTAATACAAAATAAACTTTTTCATCAAAAAACTTTTGTGTTAACCACCTTTGCATTAACTTTGCTGAGCAAAGGTGAACGGGCCTTTCGTTTATCTTCGTACTTTAACCAATAGAACAATAAACTCTTTTTAAATTTATTATATCACTATGACTATTGAAACTTGCGACTTTAAGGGCAAGAAAGTGATTGTCCGCGTTGACTTCAATGTACCCCTTGACGAGAATGGTAAGATTACCGACGACACACGTATTCGTGGTGCCCTTCCTACTTTGAAAAAAGTATTGGCTGACGGTGGTTCACTCATCATTATGAGCCACATGGGTAAACCCAAAGGCAAGGTTAATCCCAAGTTCTCACTTGGACAGATTGTCGACGCTGTAAGCGAGAAATTAGGCGTAAAGGTTCAGTTCGCTCCTGACTGCGCAAAGGCACAAGACGCTGCTGCTGCATTACAACCAGGCGAGGTGCTCTTACTTGAGAACCTTCGTTTCTATCCTGAAGAAGAAGGAAAGCCTGTTGGTATTGACAAGGAAGACCCTGCATACGATGAGGCAAAGAAAGCTATGAAGGAAAGCCAAAAGGCTTTTGCTAAGACTTTAGCTTCATACGCTGATATTTACATCAATGATGCTTTTGGTACTGCACACCGCAAGCACGCTTCAACTGCCGTTATCGCAGACTACTTCGATGCTGACCACAAGATGCTCGGCTACTTGATGGAGAAGGAAGTTCAAGCAGTAAAGAATGTACTTGACAACATCAAGCGTCCATTTACAGCCATTATGGGTGGTTCAAAGGTATCAACAAAGATTGGTATCATCGAAAACCTTTTGGGTAAAGTTGACAACTTGATTCTTTGCGGTGGTATGACATATACTTTTGCCAAGGCACAAGGTGGACACATTGGTAAGTCAATCTGTGAAGACGACAAGCTTGACGTTGCACTCGACGTTATGAAGAAAGCCAAGGAGAATGGTGTAAACTTGGTTCTTGGTACAGACTGCATCGCAGGTGACGACTTCAAAAATGACTGCAATACACAGGTTTGCCCCGCTGGTGCTATCCCCGAAGGTTGGGAAGGCTTAGATGCAGGTCCTGAAACTCGCAAATCATTTGCGGCTGCTATTGAAGGCGCAAAGACTATTCTTTGGAACGGTCCTGCAGGTGTGTTTGAATTTGACAACTTTGCTGGTGGTTCAAAAGCAATTGCTGAAGCCATTGCTAAGGCTACAGCTAATGGTGCCTTCTCACTTATCGGTGGTGGCGACTCTGTAGCATGCATCAACAAGTTTGGTATGGCCGACAAGGTTTCTTATATTTCAACTGGTGGTGGCGCATTGCTCGAAGCAATTGAGGGTAAGACTCTTCCAGGTGTTGCTGCTATAGAAGGCTAAGCAATTCTATGTAATGCCTTGATATTACATTCGAATTAGTTTTTAAAACGGAAGTTTAGAGGTTTATAGGTAAACGCTAAAGGTTTAGCTTTAACGTTTCCGCTAAACTTCTAAACTTCTTTCTTTTATCAATGAACAAGCACTTACTCTTCATCGTCACTATATTAGCAATCATTTTTGCTAACTCATGCAGCAAGGAACAGCCTAATGAACCTTTAAAATTTGGAGTAGAACGCTACGACAGCGCTGCATTACATATAGCCTTAGTTCCCAACCACGATTGTTTACCCCTCTATTACGCCAAGCGCACTGGCATATACGATTCACTTGGGCTGAAAATACAGATAGCATCTTACCCTTCACAAATGGACTGTGACACAACACTCATGGGCATCGCTGACGGAGGATGGGCTGATTTAACGCGTATAGCACATTATGGAGGAAAAATGACTCAAACAAAAGTGTTATGGCGGGGAACGCAACAATGGCAATTATTCACATGTGGTACGTTACGTATTAATTCCTTGAAAGCCTTAGTTGGGCGCACCGTCGCGATAGCACGTTCAACAGACGAAGAACTTTGGCTTAGCACCCTACTCAAACAGGCTAAAATAAATAGTGATGATATATTTTTTCCACAAATTAACGACTTACGCCTCCGAGCTCTGATGCTAAAAGGCGACCAAGTCGATGCAGCACTACTCACGTGGCCTTATACTTCATTAGCCTTAGCCAATGGACACCGTTGTATTGCTCAACAATCTAAAAGTCAGTCCTGTGGTGCCTTTGTTATGAAAGTGCGTAAGTCCGAAGACGCCAACAAGAAAAAGCAATGGGATTTGCTCGAAAGAGGACGTAAAATAGCACTCGACTCAATACGAATAAAAGGAGCTAAGGCATATAGTATCATTCTGCAAAAAGACTATAAGATACCGCAAAACATTGCAGATACTATAAAATTCTAAAAGCGTGTCATTTCAGTAGTAAACAAGATAGGCAAATATGAAACAGTTAACTTATCAATATTTGTATAAAGATATAGTAGAAGCGTTGCGACAGGAGCATTTGTTATCGGCCCTACAATTATTACAAGGTATGGCTACAACACTAAAATCATGGAGTGTGAAAGAAGAAACTGACACATTACTTGAGTCATATCAAATACTATTAAGTTATATGGAAAAAGGTGTTGACGACCCTGAGCGCAACAAGATGTACGTTGGATTTAGACGTCGCACCTATGAATTAGCAGAGGTACTCAATAGAGTTGGCTTACTTATGAACGACACGACTATCTATGCTACAAGTTTTCGCACACTATGCCAACTCTATGGAAATGATTATACATTGTCTGATATTCTCTATAGCCAGTATCCCTTACGCGACAAGTTTGATGCAATCTGGCTTTCAGCGGCATGGACTGCAGATGATGAGTTAACGGTAGCAAATTATATGGCAAATAACGCGGTCAATGAAATTGACAAATGTTTACTCCTTAGTGCTACAACCATAGCCGCAATGCAGTTTTTTGACATCGCAAAGTATCGTATACTAATTGATGCCGCACTCTCAACGAACATTAAGCTACGTGTCCGCGCATTAGTCGGACTCATTTTTACACACATCATTCATTCTGAACGCATTGCACTCTATCCAGATGTAAACACACGCTTGGAATTAATGTGCGACCTTCCTCGATTTTCAAAAGAAATTGAGCACTTACAAATGCAACTCTTCTTAAGCCTTGAGACAAAGCGCATTGAACGCAATTTACAAGAAGAGATTATACCCCAAATGATGAAGCGCATAGAAAAGCTAAAAATTGATACCAATACAGGACTTGATGAATTAAATGAAAAATTAAGTGAAGAAGACTTTAATCCTGAATGGAGCGATAACGCGCAAGATAAAAAACTAAATGACTATATGCATGAGTTTGTTGAACTACAACAACGTGGGGCTGACATGTATATGGGTTCATTCAAAATAATGAAACAACGTTTCCCGTTTTTCAACACCGTAAGCAATTGGTTTTGGCCCTTTACGCTAAATCACCCAGAAGTACCTGAAAGTGCGCGCGAAAGTCGTCTTACAAGACTTATGATTAATAACGTGGGACTTTGCGACTCTGACAAATATTCGTTGTGCATGATGTCAACGCACATACCTTCTCAACTTAAGAATGACAAGTTCCAAGAAAGTATGCTTGAACGATTGGAAGAAATCCAAACTAATCACGAAACTGATACAGAGACCTTGTTTAAGAATGAACTCCGCTCATACGTACAAGGCTTTTATAGGTTTTGCAACCTCTTCTTACATCACGAACAATTTACGAACCCCTTCCAACATGACCTATTTATCGTGAATTACGCGCCTTTTGACAAAATGCTGCGTGATGATAGTTTCCTCTTGCGCATGATAAACTTCGTGTTTAAAGACCAATCATATGCCTTGGCAAACAAACTCTTTGAACAGCTCTCACCTAACAACTATGATGCAGAAGTGCTACAAAAGTGGGGCATCTGTAACGAACACGAAGGCAACATAAGAAAGGCTATTGAGTGTTACAAACAATCAGATCTATTGAAGGGACATTCTCAATGGACATTAAAGCGACTTGCCCATTGCTACTCTCAAATGGGAGAGTACACCAAGGCACTTACATACTACGACCAATTGGCGGAACAAAATAATGAAGATGTTTCCATCGCACTTAAACAAGCAGAATGCCACATCCACCTCAAACAGTATGAAGAAGCATTCAAGTACCTATTTAAGGCAGACTATTTAGCACCCAAAACACGGGTAACAGAACGAGCCATTGCATGGTGTTCGCTGTTAACGCAGAAGTATTATCAAGCAGAAAAGTACTATACAAAAGTTTTAGATGACAATCCTACTCCAACAGACTATTTCAATGCGGGTCACTCTGCATGGCTTTCGGGTAACATAGCTGAAGCCATCTCACGTTATCGTAAAGCAATCGCTGATAATCCTGACATAGCGTTCTTAAACAATGATAAGGATTTACTACACGCAGCTAATAAATCTGACGAGGACATTGCAATGATAACCGACGCGGTACTATCAAATTTATAAAAAAAACATTTCAATTCCATGAGACTTAGACATTTATTTGCGTTCGTTCTATCCGTAACTCTTATACAAACACACGGACAAAACAACACATCTGCAAAAGACTATTTTTATCAAACCTTAATGAAAGGTGAAGTTGGTCAAGCACAAAGTCAACGAATCTCAGTAAAGCAAATTACGGCTAAACGTCATGAACTTTGGCAAGCCTGGCAAGCAACCAATCGACAGTACAATCAAATCACACTGCCTCACCTCATGAGTTTAGCCACATGCAATCCCTCAAGTTGGCAATTACCAGATAGTTTAGAGCCCAATGCCACCCTCCCCTTTTACTACGGATATAAAGGCGAAAAACCCACAATGGGCTATCCCCTATTTATTTATCTTCACGGTTCTGGTCCCAAGCAACAAGAATGGCAAACAGGACTTGCTTTGGCTCAAAGTTTCAAAGATGCACCTTCTGCTTACTTTATTCCCCAAATACCCAATGAAGGCCAATGGTACAGGTGGTGGCAGAAGAGCAAACAATACGCTTGGCGAGCATTGCTGCGAAATGCTTTACTATCTGATAGTATCAACTCTAACCAATTATATGTATTCGGTATATCAGAAGGCGGTTACGGGTCACAACGCTTAGCTTCATATTATGCTGATTATTGGGCTGCAGCTGGCCCCATGGCTGGAGGAGAACCACTTAAAAATGCTCCTACTGAAAATCTGGGCAATATTGGTTTCATACTGCGAACGGGGGCTAATGACACAGGTTTCTATCGCAATCTTCTGACTCGCTACACGTTACAATCACTTGATAGTTTGGAACAACTCAATCCCGCTGGCTATCGACATAAGGTAGAACTTGAAGCCAACCGTCAGCACTTCATAGACTATTCTCAAACAACTCCCTGGCTACGTCATTTTACCCGCAACCCCTACCCTACTCACTTCACGTGGGAGGACTTTGAAATGGACGGAGAGCACCGAACTGGTTTTTACAATCTGCGAGTAATAAAGCGACCTGACGAGAAACTTCGCACCCGATACGATGTCAACATCAGCGACAACGAAGTAAACATTGTCGTCGAAAACGTTTGCTATAAAACCATTGAACGTGACCCTATTTATGATATAGAATTAAAATTTAAGAAAAGCTACACAAATGCCCAAAATGGTTCTTTCGTCCTTTACTTAGATGAGCATTTAGTAGACCTTACCAACAAGGTTACCGTAAAAGTCAACGGCAAGGTAGTTTATAATAGGCGTCCACAACTTGACTTGAAATACATGCAAGAATCACTTGCAACTTTTTACGACCCACAACGCATCTATCCCACAGCGATAAATATCAATTACTAATTACAAATTTCCACCTTCTAAAAAAGAGGGTGGAAAATTGTTTATAAAGATAATACTCGTGAAGGAGGTTCCTTCGTGGGGATTATCTATTATTTATTTTTGAGTGCAAGTTCTCGCGTTTTATAGTTTGGCAGATAGTGTGCCATGAGTGCATGAAAGCGGACATTGTGCGAAGGTTCTTTAAGGTGGCAAAGTTCGTGTACAACAACGCTTTCAATTGCTTCTTTGGGATAGAAAATAAGGCGAATGTTAAACGTTGCGATGCGTGCGGTTGGTATCATTGTCCCCCATTTTGATTTCCATAATTTATATTGTATAGCTCTTAATGGCTTTTCGTTCATTAAGGGTATCCATTTATCAACGTAATGAGTGATAAGTGCTTTGATTTCTTTGTAATACCACTTGTTTACAGCGTTGCGTATTTCGTCTGCATTGTAATCATTCGGAGTTTCTATAACTAAATTTTCACCCTCAATTCTTACGCTTATTTCTTTTACTTGTTTATGTTCTTCAACGTGAAGAACATATTTTTTTCCTAAATAGTAAAAGACCTCGCCCTGCTCCATAGCGTGCTGTGTCTTTTGATTTTCTTTTTGAATTCGAGCCTTACTACGTTCAAGCGCACCAATTAGCCACTCTTTGTTTTTATGTAGGAAGTCCATGACTTCTTCTTTCGGGCAAGATATTGGAACCGAGAGTTTTGCTTGCCCGTTGCGGCTAATGTAAAGTCGGATAGTTTTCACGCGCTTTACATTCACGTCAATTATAATGCCTTCAAAGTTTGATAGCATTGCGCCTATTGTTTGAAAAATTGTAATATCAAGTCTCTTCTTTCAAAAGAGATTGGGAAAGTTCAATGAGTTTTTGCGAAGTTTCGCAAATTATCGTTAGACTTATCAAAGCTAATCTATTTCAACCATTTCACGCTTATCTGCAGACAGTTACATGAGAACCTTCAGTACGTCAGCAGGATTCGTTCCTTTAACTACTACTATGATTACACCCTTGCAACCCTGTGAATCCTTATTGCGAACGATAGTGTACAGGTCATCAAGATAGATGTGAAGCTCCGCTGTGTAAAGAACATCTTTATCCCAAGTACGCTGTGTTGCAAAAACTGTTACTTCGAAATATTCACGCTGTATCCAACGAAGCATTGCATTCGCGAATCTTACCCAGCATGTTAACCTTATGTTCATCTAAACAACCAGTACATGCTTCCAACATTTCTTCTTTTGTATACTGGCAACGGCCATGACATAGCATATTTATCAGTTTGACTGCCATCGCACCACTTGTATCACTCAAGACGCTTGATAATTTAATGGCAGCAAAGGTATAATGATGAATAAAAGTGGATAAGGCGGCATCGAGGATACGCTAACGTTTCCTTCCCCTAAATAATGGGGGGAGGAAACTTTATTTACATTAACAAAATTCGAGTAGCTATTGAATCTTGTATTGTTTAGCAATCCAATCCATGTTTAGCTACTTCTTGTACAATCTCTTACTTACGGTTCAAATATTCGTCCACTTGTTTGGCAGCCTTTCGTCCTCCCGCTATACAGCGAACGACCAAACTTGCACCCGTTGCAGCATCACCTGCTACAAAAACATTTGATGCAAATGCAGGCTGTTGCGGACGGAGGAAACCCATTGCCAAAAATACGATATCGCATTCTATCACTTCTTTCTTGCCCGTTGGTACCATAAGTGGACGTCCTCCTTCTGGGTTAGGTTGCCATTCTACTTCTTCAACCTCTGCACCACAGACACGTCCGTCTTCCGTTCCAATAAATTTATTGGTCGTTAGTAACCAACGACGTTCGCAGCCTTCTTCATGACTTGAAGATGTCTTAAGCACCATGGGCCACTGCGGCCAGGGTGTATTAGGATTATGTCCAACTGGTGGCTTAGGCATAATTTCAATCTGTGTAACACTTACTGCACCTTGACGATTAGAAGTACCAATACAGTCACTACCCGTGTCACCACCACCGATTACCAATACGCGCTTCCCTTTAGCCGTTACACGTTCATCGTCTGAAAATGTTTGGCCTGCGAGTACTCGATTTTGTTGTGACAAGAGTTCAAGCGCAAAGTGAACCCCTTTGAGTTCACGTCCTGGCACATTTAAATCGCGAGCCTGTGGTGTGCCTGTACAAATGCAGTAGGCATCATACCCTTCGGGCAGTTGAGTTACATCTATGGGAGTATTCACCTTAAATGTAATCCCCTCAGCCTCCATAATTTTAATGCGGCGATTAATCACCGCCTTTTGCAATTTAAAGTTAGGAATGCCAAAATATAACAAACCTCCAACGTACTCATGTTGTTCAAACACCGTAACTTCGTATCCACGATGATTTAACTGATTGGCAGCTGCAAGTCCTGCAGGTCCAGAACCTACGACTGCCACCTTCTTTCCATTACGCACAAACGTCTGTGGTTTAATATACCCCTCACGAAAAGCGGCTTCAATCACAGAGCATTCGTCTTCACGAATCGTTACAGGTGCATTCATTGAGAGCTTCAGCACGCAACTCTTTTCACACAATGCAGGACAAATACGTCCCGTAAACTCAGGGAAGTCATTGGTAGCAGTTAAAATATCATAAGCCATTTGCCATTCACCTTTGTAAATGGCATCTTGAAATTCTGGTGGGCGATTGCCTAATGGGCATGCCCAATGACAGAAAGGCACTCCACAATCCATGCAGCGCGATGCCTGCAATCGGCGTTCACTTGTATTGAGTGTTTGTTCCACTTCGCCAAAGTCCGCCACACGTTCGTGAATGGGACGATAGCCAGCCTCTTGACGGGGAACAGATAGAAAAGCTTTAGGATTTCCCATAATTCTCGTTATGAATTAATGAGTTATTATGTTTTATTTTTTAGTAAGAATACTGATACGTTTAGTAAGTTCCTTAAATAAAAGGAACTTACTGAACGATTAATAATCACGCTGAACCTCAGCTATCTTTTGCTGCAACTTACGCATTTGCTCTTCAGCCAATACACGTTTGTACTCAATAGGAGTTACTTGAATGAAGTCATCAACATAATGGCTCCAATCATTGAGCATTGTACGTGCCAATTGCGAACCAGTGTAGAGATAATGCTGGCGAATGAGCTCGTGTAGTTCCTTTCGCGATGCTGAATCTTCTATCAACGAGAGCTCAACCATCTCCATATTACAGAAGTAGTCAAAGTTATGATGCTTATCCCAAACATAAGCAACACCGCCACTCATACCTGCAGCAAAGTTACGTCCTGTTTCACCAAGTACGACAACGCGGCCTCCTGTCATATATTCACAGCAGTGATCACCAACGCCCTCGACTACAGCTACTGCACCCGAATTACGCACAGCGAAGCGTTCGCCTACCTTACCATTAATATAAACTTCACCACTCGTAGCACCGTAGAGCAAAGTGTTGCCAGCTATGGTATTATCTTCTGCATTAAAGCTTGAACGAACTGGAGGCATAACCGATATGCGACCACCGCTCAGTGCCTTACCCAAATAGTCATTAGCTTCGCCCTCAAGCTTAAAGTTAATTCCCTTAGTAAGGAAAGCACCAAAACTTTGACCTGCAGAACCTTTGAACTTAATATTTATCGTTTCGTCAGGTAGTCCATTCTGACCATACTTAGCAGCGACAACGCCTGAAAGCATAGCGCCAACAGATCGATCAGTATTGCCTATCGCATACTCAAGTGATACGTCTTTCTGACTTTCGATAGCTTGCGAAGTAGCTTTCAATATAGACTGATCCATTACGCTTTCAATATCATGGTGCTGTGCAATGACGTGATGAAGCGCAGCATCGTTGTTGACGCGGTGAAGTAAGCGACTGAAATCGAGCGTTGCAGCCTTTGTACTAGCATCTGCTTCACGAATCGTTATAAGATCAGAACGGCCCACAATATCACTAAAGTGGCGAAAGCCCATTGCAGCTAAATATTCACGTACCTCTTGTGCCAAGAATCGGAAGTAGTTTACAACGTATTCATAATGACCACGGAAGTGCTCACGCAACTCAGGATTTTGTGTGGCTACACCAACAGGACAAGTATTGGCATGACACTTACGCATCATTACACAACCTAAGACAATCAGCACAGTCGTGCCAAAACCAAACTCCTCAGCTCCGAGCAATGCCATTGATATTACGTCACGCCCTGTCTTTATCTGACCATCTGTCTGTAAACGCACCTGACCACGAAGTCCATTCAACACTAACGTTTGTTGCGTTTCTGACAAGCCTATTTCGGGTGAAATACCAGCATAGCGCATAGAAGAGGCAGGCGAAGCTCCTGTACCACCTTCAGCACCTGATATAACTATTAAGTCGGCCTTTGCTTTTGCTACACCAGCAGCAATCGTTCCTACCCCACTCTCCGCTACCAACTTTACGCTAATCTGAGCCTTGGGGTTAACGTTTTTCAAATCAAAGATTAGCTGAGCTAAATCTTCAATTGAATAAATATCGTGATGTGGTGGAGGCGAAATGAGCGAAATGCCAGGTATAGAGTGACGCGTCTTGGCTATAATCTGGTTTACTTTATAGCCAGGCAACTGGCCACCCTCACCAGGTTTAGCACCTTGTGCCACCTTTATTTGAATTTCTTCAGCATTTACTAAGTACTCGGTTGTCACGCCAAAACGACCTGAAGCAATCTGTTTCGTCTTACTGCAAAGCGATATGCCATCAAACGTCTCGTGGAAGCGCTCATTGTCTTCACCTCCCTCGCCCGTATTACTACGAGTTCCTAACTTATTCATGGCCAGAGCCAAGGCCTCATGTGCCTCCTTACTGATAGCACCGAACGACATCGCACCCGTTACGAAGTGCTTTACAATATCGTCAACGGACTCTACTTCGTCTATAGGGATTGGATTTAGCTTAAAGTCAAAGAAATCACGTAAGAAGATTGCTTTGTCCTTATGATCTACCAATTGGGTGAACTCTTTAAACTTCTTATAACTACCCAAGCGAGTAGCCAATTGAAGAGTTGAAATCGTTTCAGGATTCCACGCATGTTGTTCACCGTCCTTTCTGTAGCTAAACAAACCCGCATAAGGCAATAGGCCCTCTAACTCTCTGTCTTCATAACAAGGTGCATAACCTTCATCATGGAACTTGACATAATCACGTGCGATTTGGTCAAGATGTACACCACCAATCGTGCTCGCATCCGTGCCAAAATAGCTTCGCAACAAGTCTTCGCTCAAACCTATAGCCTCAAAGATGCGTGCACCGCGATAGGAACGCAAAGTGCTGATACCCATCTTAGAGAGCACCTTATACAGTCCCTTGCAGATAGCTTTGATATAATTTTTCTCTGCCGTCTCGTAATTCATCTGTACTTCACCACGATTTACTAAATCGTCAAGCACAGCAAAGGCCATATATGGATTAATAGCACTTGCACCATAACCAATCAAAAGAGCTGCGTGCATGACTTCGCGCGCTTCACCACTTTCAACGACAAGGGCTGTCTCCATACGTTTTTGCACCGAAATCAGATACTGATGAACTGCGCTTACGGCCAATAGTGATGGGATAGCAGCATGACTTTCGTCTACACCACGGTCTGACAAAATGATATAGTTAATACCATCATTAACGCTCTGCTCTGCCATGCGACACAGATTGTCTAGTGCTTCCTTAAGGCCTTGCGCTCCCCTTGCCGATTCAAACGTCATTGGCAACTTTACAGTATTGAAACCCTTATAGCGAATGTTACAAAGTATGTCTAACTGTCGGTTTGTCAATATAGGTTGTGGCAAACGCACCATTTTACAATGGCTCTCGTTGGGAGAGAGTATGTTCATACCTACAGCCCCAACGTATTCTGTCAACGACATGACCAACTCCTCACGAATGGGGTCGATAGCAGGATTAGTAACTTGAGCAAACTGTTGACGGAAGTAGCTAAACAATGATTGTGGACGCTCTGACAGCACAGCTAATGGCGTATCATTACCCATTGAAGCGATAGGTTCACTACCGTTCGTTGCCATAGGTGTAATGGTGCGCTCTATGTCCTCACGCGTATAACCGAAGACACGAAGACGAACATCAAAGTCGTCTACTGAATTCTCCACCTTGCGGCCACTCTTCAATTCGTCTAATTCTATACGATTGGTTGACAACCACTGGCGATAGGGATAGGCTTTTGCTAATTGTTCTTTTAACTCGCCGTCATAGTACACCTTTGCCTCCTGCGTATCAATCAATAATATCTTGCCTGGCTGCAGACGTCCTTTCTCTTTTATATCAGTAGCCTCAAAATTGATTACACCAGCCTCTGAAGCTACCACCATTGTGTCATTCTTCGTAATAAGGTAACGTGCAGGACGCAATCCATTACGATCGAGCATACCGCCAGCATAACGACCATCGCTAAAGAGCAACGCAGCAGGCCCATCCCATGGCTCCATTAAGATAGAGTGATATTCATAGAAGGCTTTCAAGTCCTCTGATATAGGGTTCTTATCATTAAAACTTTCAGGCACCAACATTGCCATAGCATGCGGCAACGTTAGTCCCGACATCACTAAAAACTCAAGCACATTATCAAGCGAGGCTGAATCGCTCATGCCTGACTGAATGATAGAACGCAATTGACTAATGTCGCCTAAGATCTCGGTTGAAAGCACTGACTCACGAGCTGCCATCCAAGCACGATTACCACGAATGGTATTAATCTCACCATTATGCGCTAAAAGGCGGAATGGCTGTGCCAACCCCCATGTCGGGAATGTGTTGGTTGAAAAACGTGAGTGAACGATAGCCAAACCACTCGTAAAGTAAGGTTGCGTTAAATCTGGGTAATACTCGCGCAACTGTGTAGAAGAGAGCATACCCTTATATACAATATTTTTTGACGAAAGCGAACAAACGTAAAAGTCTTTGTTCGTTATGCGCTTTTCTACTCTTTTACGTATTAGATATAATCTGCGCTCCAACGACTCTGCATCACCACCCGTTATAAACACCTGTTTCACCGCTGGCTCTGTAGACAAAGCGTCCTTACCCAAAATTTCGGAATTGGTAGGTACCGCGCGTAAGTGCATCAGTGTCAATCCCTCACGCTCAACTTCTTCTATAAAGACGCGAAGAATGTCTCCCTGAGTCGTCTCGTCCTTTGGCAAGAAGAGCAACCCCGTACCATAACATCCCTTTTCAGGCACTGGAATGCCTTGAAGCAATATAAACTCGTGCGGTATTTGTAACATAATACCAGCGCCGTCACCAGTCTTATTGTCTGCACCCTCTGCACCACGATGCTTCATATTCTCGAGGACTTTCAAAGCAGAGTCAACCAATTCATGACTCTTGTTGCCATGAATATTGACTATCATGCCAACGCCACAGGCATCGTGCTCGTTTTCTGAACGATACAACCCTTCATTAAGTCTGTTACTTATTTGCATAATGTCCTTGTATGTTATTGTGCTTTATACTTTCCTATAAATTATATATAGGTAGCCATACTGTGACAAGTTTCACCTTTGTTACGTATTACTTCCTATTTCTTTGCAAAAATACAATATTCATTTCAAAATAACGCTTTATGCTTAAAAAAATTTCATATTTCTATACATTCTATCGTTTTACATTACACTTTGTAAACTAAATCTTCTTTTATACACTAATATGTAAATACACCGCTTCGCTATTCACTCACAACTGTTTAACGCTTACAAGCTTCGCCTTCTCTGTCATTACAAACGCATTGTACAATCCCTCTAAAATGTAAAAATGTTCGTTCTGACATGCTTTACAGCATAACACAAGAATGTTTTACACTTAATTCAGTTCGAATATTGCTTCATTTACTTACATTTGTACAGTAAAGCGATAACACAACCAATTATATCATGAAAACAGAAAACATCATACTACAACTCGAAGCCAAGCATCCAGGCGAGACAGAGTACTTACAAGCCGTCCACGAAGTTCTTCTATCAATTGAAGATGTATACAACCAACACCCTGAATTTGCACAGGTTAAGCTCATCGAACGCCTTGTTGAGCCTGATCGTATCATCACTTTCCGCGTGCCATGGATTGACGACCAAGGTGAAGTACACGTCAATCTGGGCTATCGTGTACAATTCAACAACGCCATTGGTCCATACAAAGGAGGCATACGTTTTCACCCCTCAGTTAATCTCAGCATTTTAAAATTCTTAGGATTTGAACAGACCTTTAAGAATGCTCTCACTACCCTACCGATGGGGGGCGCAAAAGGCGGATCCGACTTTGCACCACGCGGACGAAGCGAAGCTGAACTTATGCGTTTCTGTCAAGCCTTTATGCTGGAACTTTGGCGCAACTTAGGCCCTGACCAAGACGTACCAGCAGGTGATATCGGAGTTGGAGGACGCGAAGTCGGATACATGTTTGGTATGTACAAAAAACTCACTCACCAACACACTGGGACCTTTACTGGCAAAGGCCTTGAATTTGGAGGTTCTATCTTACGAGCCGAGGCAACTGGTTATGGAGCCCTCTACTTTGTTCGCCAGATGTTAGCAGATTACGGCAAAGATATTAGTGGTAAAACCATTGCCGTTTCAGGCTTTGGCAATGTAGCTTGGGGATCTGTCAAAAAAGCCACAGAAATGGGAGCTAAGGTTGTAACACTTAGCGGGCCTGATGGTTACATTTACGATCCCAAAGGTGTGAGCGGCGATAAGATTGATTATATGCTTGAACTTAGAATGTCGGGCAACGACATTGTGTCACCATACGCTGAGCGCTATCCTGAAGCAACCTTCTTCGCTGGCAAAAAGCCTTGGGAGCAACATGTTGACATTGCACTGCCCTGCGCCACACAGAATGAGTTGAACCTTGAAGATGCCAAACAACTCTGTGACAATGGCGTTGGTCTCGTAGCCGAGGTGAGCAATATGGGCTGTACAGCCGAAGCCGTTGATTACTTCATTGCACACAATATGCCTTTCGCTCCAGGTAAGGCAGTTAATTCAGGCGGTGTCGCAACTTCTGGACTTGAAATGACGCAAAATGCCATGCACATTTCATGGACTGCAAACGAGGTCGACCAACGACTACACCATATCATGAGCGCCGTTCACGACCAATGCTTACGTTACGGAACGGAGCCTAACGGTCAAATCAACTTTGTCAAAGGGGCCAACATCGCTGGTTTTATGAAGGTTGCCCGTGCCATGATGGCACAAGGTGTCTTATAGGAACTATAAGTGTGCTCATCAGCATTTACGTAAACTGCAATTTATCTGCCTAATTGGGGGGGCGGGTTTTCAACCCGCGGCAGCAGCAGGTTGCTTATAGTCGCTTAGCGC
>ERZ1034973.530-NODE-530-length-26612-cov-11.064503_pt1 | contig 26612 bp, 24 predicted proteins | sample MGYA00520686_ERZ1034973 | MGnify/ENA primary metagenome ERZ1034973 (study PRJEB33766, sample SAMN09781775) | gut metagenome | biome: gut microbiome | host: Homo sapiens | place: Madagascar | study: EMG produced TPA metagenomics assembly of the PRJNA485056 data...
GAGACAAAAAGTCCTCTTGAGATGTATGAAGAATTTGTCCGCAACGATGCATTGCGCGACAAAAAATTCAGAATTTTTGCATGGACCAGCTGTCTTGGATTTTTAATCGCTCTTTTAATATGTTTTTATGCGGTGAATCTTCCGAAGCAAGTTCCGCTTGTGATAACAGTAAGCGACTGGGGCGAAGCAAAGTACGTGGGAAACATTTCAAGGCTTAACTATCAGGGGCTGAAAATTCCTGCGGTTGCAATTGAATACCAGATAAGAAAATTTGTTTCAAATTTCTTTGAGATTCCCGGCGATACCGCTGTCCTTAAGAAAAATCTGCGCGACTGCTATGCTTCAGTTGATGCCGCCACAGCTGAAAAACTTTCAAACACATTAAAAGAAGACAATCCGTTGAAAAATGTCGGAAAAATATTCAGGACAATAGACATTGAAAGCGTTTTAAAGCTGACAGACTCAAGCTATCAGGCGGATTTTGTGCTTAGCGACAAGGACAAAAGCGCAAGCCGGGTGAACAAAAGGCGTTTCCGCGGAATATTGACCATAAAGCTTCTTGAACCTGCAAAAGACGACATGATTCTGAATCCGCTTGGAATCTACATAACAGACTTTGAATTCAAAGAAATAAAAATATAAGGAGCAGTGAAAAATTATGAAAAGAACAATTCTTGCAATGGCTATGTCGGGAATTTTTCTTACAGGCTGTATGACAGTTGACGTTGAAAAAAACAGAATAAACTCATTTGACCAGGTAAAAGATGAAAAACTTATAGAAGACGGCGACCTTGGTGATGATGAATATATCGTCCATGAAAAGATGAAGGAAAACGATGTGCAGAGCGCGGTTGTGTTTCTTGAATCTCCTGAAACAATCTACGGAAAACCGGCTGAAGAAGAAAAGCTGCTTGAAGGCGGCGAGGCGTTAAAGCAGCATTTGAAAGACATCACAGAACTGCCGAAATATTCTTCTGAGCAGAACAGGCTTAAGGCATGGTATTACAGAAAAGGCAGAGTATATCAGCTGCACTGCCAGACATTCCACACGACAGTAATTCAGCTTGAGCCAGGCGAAACTTTAAAAGAGTCGCCATATTTAAGCGAAACAGACGTATGGCGCTTAAGTTACGGACAAGGGATTGCGGACGGACTTGAAACAACATTTCTTATGATTAAACCTGATTATTCCGGACTCACATCAACGCTTACTCTGGTTACAGACAGGCGGCTTTATATGATTGAGCTAAAAAGCTACAAGGATCATTATATGCCGTTTGTAAGCTGGGTTTATCCGAACTACGAGGAAACAAGGACAGCGTTCACAAAATGGGAAAACGACAGGAAACTTGTGGAAGAATTCTCAGGAATGAACGCGGAAAATCTTTCGTTTGACTATAAAATCCGCCACTCGATAAACAACAGACCTGCATGGCTTCCAGTTCTTGTCTATGATGACGGACAGAAAACCTACATTGTCCTGGATAAAAAAAGCCTGAACATGACAGTTCCTACAGTGTTTAAAAAGAACCGCGAGATTGTAAACAAGGAATTCAGAAAAAATATCATTGTGATAAATGAACTGATTGAAAAAGTTACATTGCGCAGCGGAAGACAGAAAGTAATCATAATAAAGAAAAAATCAAAAAAATAAGCAGAACATTGAATTTTTGGAGAAGTACAATGGAAGAAGAAAAACAGAACAGAGAACTTACAGAAGATGATTTTGACGATGAATTCTACAATGATGAAAATAACTCTGATTCAGATTATGAATATTCTGATGAAAACAAGAAAGATGAACCGGAAGAATCGGAAAATGCTCCTGAAGAAAAAAAGGACACAGAAGACACAGACGATATTCTGAAAGCCTCTGAAACTGAAAAAGGAAATCCAGATGAAAACAACGCTTCGTTTCTGAACAGAAATATGCTCTTTATAACAGTCGGAAGCATATTCATTGTCTTTTTGTTTTTCTGCGTTTTTATTCTTCCAAACATAACAAAAAGAAAAGTCGCGCAGAACAACGAGCTTGATAAAGCCGGAAAAGTATTTATTCCTGATGAATATGAAGAGGATGAGCTTACCGATGACAAGCCGCAGCCGGCCAACAACCGGGATAAGACCTCAAGCTATCTTGAAGATATTGACAATGAAAAGACAAGCATCCCCGGACTGGATAACAACGGAACAGCCCCGGTTCAAGTTCCTTCGCAGATGGGACCGGTTCAAGGCGGCGCCAGCTCAACCTCAAGCTATCCGCAGAACACAAACCGCAATGAGCTTCAGAAGGCGATGCAGAGAATTCCATTTGACGCATATTCAGACACGGCAAATTCCTTTTCAAAAGGCACATCTTCCGCGCAGACGCAAAATTATGGAAGCGGAATTTCCAGCTATATGGCGCAAAAATACGGAAGCGGAAACTATATGCCGTCATCATTGCAGTCAAACATCGGACAGTATCTTGCTTCCCAGGGCGGAAACAACTATTCGCTCCAGAACGACCAGAGCGGAAAAGAAGCGTTTATGAACAGAAACAAGGAAAACGGCGGACAATACCAGTGGAACAGCGAATTTTCTTTGTGGAAAGGAACTGTGATTCCAGCGGTCCTAGATACAGGAATAAACACTGATTTGCCGGGAATGTTAAAAGCCACGGTTACAACAAATGTCTATTCAAGCAACAACGGAAAATACATCCTTGTTCCTCAAGGGTCTGTGCTTACCGGAGAATACAACAGTTCTGTAAGCTACGGCCAGGCGCGCATTCAGATTGTATGGAACACGCTTATAAGGCCGGATGGACTTGAAGTCAATCTTGGCAGCATGAACGGCATAGATGCGTTCGGCTTCAGCGGACAAAAAGGACATAGAACGGAACATACGTTTGAATATCTGAAAGCAATGGGGCTTATCGCAATGTTTTCAATCATTGACACAAAAGCCGCAAACACAATAAATACGCAGGGGAACACCTACGCGCAGAATGCGATGAGCGATGCGTATTCAGCCGGAAAAAAGCTGAACGAAAAAATTGTTGACCGCGCGATGGACATTCAGCCCACAATCCGCATAAAGAGCGGCACAGAAGTAAAGCTGATAACAAATCTTACGATTGACCTTCCGCCGATTGAACCGGTAAAACCGGAAGAAAAATACGCAAGAAAATAAAGGGAGACTGTTATGGCAAAAAAAGACTATAGAAAATCGAACCCGGGAACACATGGACTTGGTTTTTCCTGGAATGTTCTAAGAACCTGCATAGTAATTCTTCTTTTTGCGGCAGGAATTGTGGCGGCCACACAAGATTTTGCGTACGCAATGAACGGAGACCAGAGAGTTGTGAATACACCGCTGTTCAAGCTGGGCGAGTGGTGGATTTACAATCCGGTGTTCTTTATCCTTTCATTCTTTAAGTATTTTGGCTACGAAGGATTCCAGCCGTATTACTGGCATGCGATGTCTTATTTTCTTACATTTACAGGAATCGCTTTTTTTGTCGCCGTTGTCTGGACAATTGCGACTGCAATAATAATAAAGACAAAAGGAACTCAGAACGGAACTGCAAGAATGGCAACGCTCAGCGATCTTCACAAGAACGGACTTCTTGCGCCGGACGGAATTATGTGCGGAATGACGGAGGACGCTTTTGTAACATATTCAAAAAAGAAAGACGGTTCATTAAAACTTCATCAGTATAGAAAGGGAACTTATATATGCCATCCGGGCAAGCAGCATACTCTTGTCGCAGCTCCGCCAGGAAGCGGAAAAAATGTAAGCATTATTATTCCTACATTGCTTTCCTATCCTTATTCTGTGATTGTAAATGATCCTAAGGGTGAAAACTACAAGACAACAGCCGGATACAGAAAGACATTTTCCCACGTATTAAAGTTTGCTCCGTGCAGCCGGGCCACAGTCCGCTATAACTTTGTAAAAGCAATAAGGGACGGCGATGAGAACGCATACCGCGACGCATCGCTTGTGGCGAATGTTCTTGTTACTCCAGGAAATTCAAAGACAAGCTCAGACAGCACAAGCACATATTTTAATGAAATGGCGCAGGACGCAGTTACAACCGCGCTTCTTCACATACGGTTTTCAAACTATACAGAACCGACCCTTCCAGGACTTCTGCATCTTTTTTCAAATTTAAATGTTGAAGAGCTTTGCGAAAACATGAAAAACTCAAAGCATTACTTTGAGATTACAGAGGAAATGTACAAGGGAAATCCGGCGTTCTATAAATCAAAACACTTGAAGATTGGCGACAAAATCGAGGCGGAGGACATACACCAGAAAATAATTTCAGGCGCAAACAGACTTCTAAATACACGCGCGGAAGAAAGACAGACCGGAATCAAGACAATCCTTGGAAAACTTCAGCTTTTTGATGATCCGATTATTGCGAATGCCACAAGCGCCTCGGATTTTGAGATAGAAGATTTTATTACAAGCAAAAAACCTATTTCTCTTTACCTTGTAGTTCCATCAAGCGATATGAAGCGAATCGCCCCGGTTTTCAGGCTTTTAATTTCATTTATGATGAGAAAATTTACAGAAGGTGAAACTTCTTTCGGAGCGACACGCCTTAAAAATGACGTTAATTTTATCCTGGATGAATTCCCGGTTCTTGGCCGGCTTGACGAAGTGGCGCAGACAATGGCAGTTTCCCGAGGATACGGAGTGTTCTTTACGATTGTCTGCCAGACAATACGGCAGCTTGAAGATGTCTATGGAGCAAACCACCAGTTCTTTGACCTCTGTCCGGTTCTTCTGACCTTTGCGCCTGGAAACATAAAAGATGCGGAAATCTTCTCAAAGTTTATCGGGCAGGAATCAATCCAGAGCGAGCAAATCAGCCATTCCGGAATGATAGATATTACAACCACAAAAAATATCAATTTTTCAGACCGCGATTCAGGAAGAAATCTTCTTGACGCGGCGGACATAAAAAGAATTCCAGGAAACCGCGGGCTTTTGTTCAGCCACGGAATGCAGCCGTATATATTCAAAAAAATTGTCTATTACGATGATAAAAGATTCAGGCAGAAAATGGATATTCCTTTTCCAAAAACAATCAATGAACTTTATTCAGAGGCCGCCGGACTTCCGAGCATAAAAAAGATAAAAGCTGAAATTGCAAGCCGCAAAAAAGAAAGGGAAAACATTTCCATCCTGAAAAATGAAGAGCAGCAAGGTATTTTTGTTTCCGGAGAAGAATTCTCCATGTCAAAAAAACTTATGTATCTTTCAAATTACCAGGCGAAGATAACAGAGAGACAAAAACAGGAAAAAAACGGTTCTGATGGACTGGATAGAATCAATCTTGCGGAACGCATGGCCGCGGACAAAGCCGCCAGTAATGATGAAATCCTTGCAGAAAAAGCCTTGCTCACCACCAGCGAGGATAAAACATTAGAAACTTTCTAATACTTATGGAGAATTTTATGGATGATTATGAAGATTATTCGCAGCAAGTTCATGTTTCCCTTATGGAAAAGAAACTGTTTTTCGGAATCGGAGAAAAAGCCTTTTATATAATTGGCTTTATAACACTGATTATATGCGCGCTGACAACAATATATGCGATTGTAATTGGAATTGCAGGAATTCTTATATGCAGGGTTATCTGTAAAAAAGATCCGCTGACAATAGATTTTGCGCTTGAAAATCTCATGCAGAAAGACGTATACGAGGGATAAAATGCTTTTTGAACATCTTAATTTTAAACCATATCACAGAGTTGAATCAAAACTAAGCTCGATATGTCCGTGGAGACTTTTTGCAGAAAACGGAATCTGCTATCTGAAAGGCGATGCGCTTATGTGCGCATACGAATTTATTGCGCCGGATTTAGGCTCTTCCAGCATGCGGCAGGTTAATGCGCTTTCTAATCTGTTCAACAATGCGATAATCCAGCTTGGGGAAAACTGGACTATTCAGTTTGAGCTTCAAAGAAGGGTGAATAAGAAATATCCTGCCTCGGAATTTGATAGTCTTACAGGATTTATCATAGAGCGGGACAGGGAAATTAATTATCTTTATGGAGATCAGCAGTACTCAAACCGCTATTTTCTGGTCTTTACATACAAAATGCCAAAAATGACAGAGATGAAAGCATCTTCAATTTTTTTCAAGAAAAAGGACGGAAGCCGCACTGAGACAAACGAAAAGGAACTGATTGAAAAAGAAATCCGCTACTTTAAAAGCGCCACGAACAAGACCGCCGGAGTCCTGAAATCAGCAATGGAAATAAAAATGCTGGACAGCTCAGAACTTGCAAGTTTTATTCATTCGTCAGTTTCATTTAACTGGCACAAAATGATTGTTCCGGAAGTCCAGCGCTCGCTTTTTATTGACCGCATAATAACAGATGAAACGCTTGAAAATTCAATTCCTCTAAAACTTGGCAGGAACTATGCGTCAATAATCGCGGTGAATTCATTTCCTGGCGCGACAGTTCCTGCAATGTTTGATGAGCTTAACAAGGCGGACTGCGAACTTAGATGGAGCACAAGATTTATGTGCTATTCAAAACAGACAGCGTTGAAAAAAATCAAGAAGAAGGGTGAAAGCTACCACGGAAGCGTAACAAGCATCGCGCAGATGGCGATAAACGCCGCAACCCATTCAACAGGCGGAGGAACAGAAAACCGCGCCGCGCTTGCGCAGGAAGACGATGCATTGAACGCCAGCGTTGATATTACAATGGGAGATGAAGGATACGGCGATTACTGCTCAAATATAATGGTCTGGGACAAAGATATAAAAAATGTAAAAAGCAAGGCTGAATATATCCAGGAAGTTGTAACAAGCACCGGATTTTCATGCAAGGAAGAAACTGTAAATCTCCTGCAGGCATTTCTTTCCATGCAGCCCGGAAACATCTACGCGAACAAAAGGGAGCTGTTTGTATCGACAACGAACACTTGCCACATAATCCCTATAAGCTCAATCTGGGCAGGACTGGAAGAAAATCCATTTATGAAAAAGGTAAGCGGAAACGGAGCGCCTCTTGTTATATGCGGAACAGACTTTAAAATGCCGTTCTATCTGAATCTTCACGTAGGGCAGGTAGGACACACATTTATAGGCGGACAGACAGGAGCCGGAAAATCAACGCTTTTAGGACTTCTTGAAATAAGCTGGAAAAAAGAGCCGCACGGCAAGGTCATTATATTTGATAAAGGACGCTCCGCAAGAAACCTTACAATATGCGCCGGAGGAATATACCTTGAGCCTGGCTTTGACAAGTCGATCACTTTCCAGCCTCTAAGGGAACTTGAAACTCCGCAGGACTTACGCTGGGCAAGCGAATTCATACAGATTCTTCTTGTCGAGCAAAAAGTTGAGATAAACGCCGCGATTCGCGCTTCAATTTTCCGCACTCTGAAAACACTTCAGACAAAAGTACCGGAAACACGCGACCTTACCAGCTTCTGGCAGTATTCGGATTACCAGGATCAGGCATCGGGAAGAAATATTATTAAGGATGCGCTAGGACCGTACATTCTTGGCGGTGAATATGGCAGCCTTTTTGACGCGCGGAGCACGAACATACTTTGGAGCGACAGCTGGACCATGATAGAAATGGGAAACCTTATGTCATTATCAAGCGCATGTGTAACGCCGGCGCTTTCGTTTTTGCTTCATCAGTGTGAAAAACAGTTTGACGGTTCGCCGGTAATGCTTATTCTGGACGAAGCCCATACGTTTTTTCAGAATGAGATTTTTGCAAAAGAAATCGCTGTGTGGCTTAAAACACTGCGAAAACTGAATGTTTCCGTAATATTTGCAACCCAGGAAATAGAAGATGTTCTGAAAAGCCCGATTGCTCATACAATCGTTTCCCAGTGTCCTACAAAAATCTACCTTGCGGACGAGAACGCCGAGACACCGCTTTCTGCGGAAGGCTATCATCAGTTCGGGCTGGAAGAGTCAGAAATTAGCCTTCTTGCAAAAAAAATGCGGAAACAGCGCGACTATTACTACAAGTCATCATTGGGCAGAAGAAAATTCCAGCTTGAGCTGGACGAGCTTCAGCTTGCGGTTATTACAACTTCAACAACAGACAACGCTCTTCTGGACAAAATAGAAGAAAAATACGGACGCAACACAGGAAAGGAACTTGTAAAAGAAGTCCTGGACGCAAAAAACATAGACTACAAATATTTACTGGAGGATTAAAATGAAAAAAATCAGACAATTTTTTATTTCGACAATGCTTATGTTATCAGCCGGAATACAGGTATTTGCGAGCGGCTTGCCTGTTTTTGACGCCGCGAACTGGCTGTCTTCAATTGAAGAATTCTATCAGGGATACGACCAGATTATGAACACGCTCCAGATGATTGAGCAGAACTACCAGCAGATTCAGATGGCGATTGAACAGGCTAAAAGCTGGAAATTTGAGGATCTTGATTTCAATGACGGAAATTTCCTTGAAAACTTCGACATCCGCGATGAAATTCAGGACGCTACAAAACAGGTGAACCGGCAGCTGAACAACGTCCGGAAAATCCGCGACACATTTGAAAAAGAGAATATGCAGATTGGAAACAAAAAATTTTCAATGAAAGATCTTGCCGGACTTGGCGACAAAGACAAAACCCTTATAGACATCGTAAAAGATACAATAGTAATGGAAAAAAATGATTTTGCCGCCGCATGCGAGGAGCTTACAAAACAGCTTACAGATGAAGAAAAAATGGTAATCTGGCAGAAATACGGACTAAGCCCGCAGAATTTCATGATGGTGAAAAATCTTGACCAGAAAATGCAGAAACAGGTTACTACCGTAATGGCAAATGCGAATGCAAAAGTGGAAGAGCTCCGCTGGGGCGAGGACGCCGCAAAGACAAATGCGATAATCCAGAAAATTTTTCAGGGAGATGATCTTACTGAAAAAGAACTTGCGCAGTCCCAGCTTCTTCTGGATAAACTGAACGGAGAAAAACTTTCCCAACTGCAGGACGCGCTTAACAACAGCTTTGCATGGCTTGCATGGAAAGACCGGCGCGATGAGCAGAAAAGACAGCTTGAACAGGAGCAAGGCTATGAGCAAAAAAAACGCTCCCTGGAAAAAGACGAAGGCTTCGGCGCATTTTAAGGAAACAGAAAAGCATGGAAAAAAGAAAAGAACTTCCGGCCGCAAAACCGACTGTAAGAATAGCAAAATACAATGAACCGCCAGATAACAAGGATGAACATGAGTGAAAATAAACTGTATACAGGACATAAAATAAAAAAATTGACTAAAATATATAAAAGAAATACAATTTAGACATACAAGAAGAAATTAAACATACTGAGTATTTTAAGCAAAAAAAAGGAACAAGTTTCCATCCGAATTGGCAAGTATCTTTAAAATTATTTTCATTCAATGGGAAAGTGGTGGCAAACAAAAATCAGTTATTTTCTTATTGATACGCTAAGAAGTAATCAGATTTAGATATTGAATCAAGGGGCAAATATGACAGTAATAGTTAATAATGCAAGCAAATCTCTTGTAAATATAATAAAAGAAATTGTAAAACTAGACGGTGCTTCAATAGACATCAAAGACGATTATCCTACGAAATTGATTTCCTCGCTAAAAAAAGCGGAGAAAGAAATAGAAAAACAAAGAACAAAAGGAAAATTGAAGAGATATAATTCAATTTCAGAATTGGCATTGGATTTACAAAACTACTGAAAATATAATTAACATATAGACTAAAATTCCGTTTTTTACGAAAATATAAGCATAATCCGTATGCAGACGGATATAAAAAAGTTTTTATTCACAGGTTTGCGCTGCGAACTTTTTACAGGAGAAGGCCTCATGATTGAAATTTTGATTGGCTCGATTTTCTTTGGCGTTGGATTTATTCTCTTTATTTTCCTGGTTCCGTATTTGCCGGAAATGTTGTCCGGCTTAAAAGATTTTATCTTTACAGTTACAGCCCAGCTCGGTATTGCCGCGGCAATCGGTATAGGAGTAATTGCCGGAATAGCGCTTATAATCATTTTAGTCTGCAAGTTGCTTATTTTTGCCGATGACAGCTGCCATGAAGACAAACGCTATGATGAATACCAAGAAAGCATAACAAATATCCTGTCAAAATTTAATTAAAACTGATGACAGATATAAAAATAAACTGAACAAAAACCAGGAAGTGCAACGCCGGCTTGATTCATCTTGTCTGTGATGCACTTTTCAAAATTTAAGGAGGCAACGCCGTACCAAAACAACAGTTTTCCTAATGCGCAGATTTTGCGCTGCAGCCATGCTGATATTCTCAGCATTATTTATTTCATGCGATTTTTTCGCAGATGGCGATAATGATTCAGATAATGAATCTTCTATCAGTTCAATAAGACTTTCATCAGCCAATGTAACCTTGCAGGCCGGTGGAATCTCATACATTGCGTATGCAGTGTCGCCTTCAGGAATCTACATAAAACCTGAATGGAACTATGACAAGTCAATAATCGAATTAGATCCTCAGCCGAATGGCGCGGTAATAAAAGGACTTAAAGAAGGCGAGACATCGCTTACAGTTTCTTACCAGAAATGCTCTGCGACCGCAATTGTAAAAGTTTCCGGTTTTTCTGACACATACGTTGACACAACAGAGCCGTACATCTATTCAAGCATACAAGTTGTAAATCTTGAGCCGGGCGATTCGGAAACAGTTTCCGTTTCACTTTACAACGGAAGCGCCGCTGACATTGACGGTTACACATGGGCAATAGACAGTCCTGCCACTGCCACGCTCCAGCCGACCGGACAATACTGCAAGATTCAGGCAAAAAACACAGGATACGCACGCATAAAAGTAACAAATTCAAAGTCCAGCGAGCCGTATTATATCGGTGTCTATGTCCTTGATGATCTTACAAAAGCCACCTACATAACTACAAAACAGAACCTTTCAACTTTGCGCGTAAAAGACGGCGACAAGACAATCACAGTTTCCCTTGAAAACCCTAAAAAGGATGACAGCACGAACAGTTTTTCCTGGGAAGTCACGGAAGGCGCGGAAAGCGTTTCTATCACACCGAACAGGAACGAATGTATTGTAACGCCATTAAAGACAGGGGTCGCGACAATAAGAATCAAGCATCCTGATGCTGTATATCCGCTTGAGATCCGCGTCCGGGTCATTGAAATTGTTGAAAATGTTTTTATTGAACCGGATGAAACAAAAATAAACCTTTCCGGAACAGGTGAAAACTCAAAGACGCTCACAATGAAGCTGAACGGTATGGAAGAAGGCAAGAATTCAGCAGATGAGTTCAAGTATGAAGTAGTTCAGGAAGGTGAAATAATCCGATACAGCGCATTTTCAAACCAGATTCTTGTAACAGGAGTCCACAACGGAGCGGCGCAAATTTATGTAAGCCATCCTGTATGTCAGAAAAAACGCCAGATTCTTGTTATATGTGAAAATCAGATTGCAGATGCCGTGGACGCAAGCGTAACAATAAACACAACGCAGGACTTTATAAAAACAAAAGCCGGCGCGGAAGAGACAGAGCTTAGGATTACGCTTGAAGGCGGAGTTTCCGGGGATGAAAACCGCTTTGCATGGAGCGTAAGGCAGAATCCAAAAGACGGCTCATCGAATGTAATTGAACTTTCAACAACAAATGGAACGGTGGAAAGCTCACGTATGGCAGGCGCGTCATATATCTTTGCAAGCTGCTATATAAAACCGCTCGCAGAGGGAACAGCCACTATAACAATAACACATCCAAGAAGCTATTATCCGCGTGAAATACTTGTAAAAGTCCTGGATAAAGACGCTGTCCTGGAGCAGCAGTATTATTTCTCAGGTCCTGGAATACTGAAATTCCTTAATTCAGAGACGGAACATTATTCTGCAAGCCTTGTAGGCGCAAAAGAATCAGAAAAAAGAGAAATCAAATGGTCTACAGAAAGTGCAACGTTGCACTTTAACGCAAACGGTGAAGAAGCGGAAATTTCCAGCACAGGAACAGGAAACTGCGTTGGAAACATAAATATTTCCCATCCAAAAGCCGCAAGCCCGAAAGATGTCCTTGTTCTTACAGCAGACACGCAGGAAGACCTAAAAAGCATGAAGGCGTTCTATTCCGACAAGACCTATTATTCTGTGAATGCAGGCAAAACTGTAGGCGTGTTTGTAAACTCTGTCGGATTCGACACTTACAATGAAGAGACAGATGAGACAGATATTTTTAATTTTTCCTCAGTTGCCTCGCAGGTTGTGTGGTCAAGTTCTGACTACAATATTTGCAGCGTTGAAAAGCCGAACGCAACAAATCCGCTGTACGGTGTTGTAACTGGAATAAAAGCCGGAACTGCAAAAATAACAGTTTCATATCTGGACACAAAAGCGACTTTCAATGTTACGGTCTACCCGGAAAATGTCGCAATCGGTGAAATTGAAAAATCGGTATATCTCTCCGCCTATAACAATGTTGTAATCCTTTCAAAAGCCGGAGAAATAAAAGAATTTTCAGTAAGTCCGGTAGGATTAAGCGAATCAAAATACAAGGACATTGAATGGAATGTCGCCGATGAAAGCATTGCGACAATCGTGCCGAACGGAGAAAAAGTTACAATCACCGCGCAAAAAGAAGGCGAGACAACAATAACAGTTTCCCACAAGGAAAGCGAGAACACATTAAAAATCAATGTAAGAATCGGAAGCGAGTACGTGATAGAAGGTGTTGAGCCTGTAATTCACATAGCGACAAACACAGATGTCATAACAATGCTTAAGGACAGCGGAAATTATTCACTTTCAGCTTCGCTTGTAAACGCAAAAAATGATGATAATCTTGCGGGTTTCTCTTTTGAAATAGATGACGCAGGCGTTGCGGAAATCACCGCGCAGTATGGGACAGGAAAAGCGTATATAAAGCCGGTCGCGGCAGGCCAGGCGGAGATTACAGTAACGCATGAAAAGGCAAAATATCCAAAGAAAGTCCTTGTTGTAATAGGAAATACTCCGGAAGAGCTTTCCGGATTTACATTCCTTTCAACAACAGAGAACGTTGTGAACATCGGAGAAGGAAACACAAGAAATGTTTCTGTCTCAATGGAAAATTCCAGCGAAATACACCTTGACGGCTACACATGGAAAAGCGAAAATCCTGAAATAGCTTCTGTTGTATCAACAACCGCCGGAACGGCAGTCATAAAAGGAAACAAAATCGGTGTAACAAGACTTCTTGTGTCTCACAGCGCCTGCTCAATATCAACGCCGCTTGAAATAATCATTCAGGTAATTGATCCTATAGCGGCAGCCGCATGCCCCTGGATTACGGCGACACCGCCAATAATCAATCTTATAGAAAATTCGGGGTGGAGCACACTTAACGCAGTCCTTGAAGGCGGCTCTGAGGAAGACGCAAAAGATTTTGTCTGGATAAGCTCGGATCCTGGCGTTCTGAACCTTTTACGGACAGAACGGAACGGCAAAAGTCCAGGCGAGAAAAGCCGGCTCGGCAATCATAAAAGTATCGCATCCAAAGGCGATATATCCGGCGCAGATAAGGGCAATCTGTGAGTCCGCGGCCTCCACAGAGTATTCAATAAGCGTTTCAAGCGGAAACATCCTTAGCATTAAGCCGGACGCAGGCGACACAAGCATAACAGCAACCCTTGTAAACGGCGGAACTACAGACAAATACAACTTCAACTGGTCGCTGGATGTGTACGATGTTGTTGACCTTACGTATTCTGCGAATACTGCGATAATAACGCCATTAAAAGAAGGAAGCGTTACACTTACAGTTTCACATCCAAAATCAGCATTTGACCAGCAGATAAAAATCAAGATTCAGCAGTATGACACATTCGGATTTTCAGGAGATTCCAAGAAAATCACCGAAGGGTCTTCCAGCTTTATCTCAATGCAGATTCCGGCAAGCAACGTTGAGACATACGTTTCCTACAGAAGCGCAAATGAGAAAATCTGCAAGATAAGCGGAACAAAGGCAGTCTGCGAGCTTACAGGAACAGGAAACGGAACAACAACCGTATATGCCGACCTTGTGGCAAAGAAAACCGATTCTGTGCTTTCAACAGCAGAAATGCTTGTATACGTTGAAAAAGCGGCAGAGACACTGACATACATAACCGGCGATGGCGGAATATCATCGACATTCTCCATGACAAAAGGTACAAACAAAATCCTTTCCGCGGAGCTTGTAGGCCAGGACGTAAAAATCACGGACCAGCCGAATCTTACCTGGGTAAGCTCAAATCCGGGAATAGTAAAAATCAACGGAACAGACACAACCGGAAAAGCAACTGGAGCGAGCGTTTATGTCGAGGCAGTTGAGTCCGGCGAATGCACAATAACCGTAAGCCATCCGAAAAGCAACACAGATATGGTTTACAGAATCATTGTTCCAGGCGTAGAAGACGCCACGGTTTCTCTTAACAAAAGTTTTGTAACACTTGAAAAAGGCAAGACAACAGAAATAAAAGCCACAATAGAAGGCGGAACAAACAAAGACTACAAGTCGCTTGTGTGGAGCATAAACAAAGTCAACGGAGCGGAAATCGCGAGCGTAATGGGAAGCGGCCAGACCGTAACAGTCTATGCGCTGCAGTCAGGAACCTGCAATTTAAGATGCGCGCTTGCAAACGGAGAATATGCGGAATGTACAGTCAAAGTGGAAGCTTCAAAAACACTCTCTTTTGACAGACAGGTTCTTTCAGTAGAACCGGCGCACACAAAGACATTTGTATATAAAGTAAGCCCTGCAGACGCAACTCTTGAATGGGTATATTCCGGCGCAATCGATGGAACAGACTACATAAACATAGTCTATGATCCGGAAGCGCGCGAGATAGACGGCGAAATCGGCAAAGGAACAGTAACCATTGAAGGAATAAAAGAAGGAAACGTGAACCTTAATGCGGTTTCAAGCTATGGAAACAAAGCCAAGATACAAGTCCGCTGCGAATGGAACTACGAATTCAAGATGGAAAGCGCAATCATAATGGATATGAACAAAAAAACAGAATATCACCTTGAATACACCGTAAATCCGGCGGATGCAGTCTTTGAATTCGGCGATGAGGCGCTGAAATACCTTGAGACATACACAGAAAATTCCGTCACAAAAATAAAGAAAGTGGAAACCGCAAGCGGCCACGGCTATTTTGTGATAACACCAAAATCCGAGATAACAGGAAAGACCCTTAACATAAAGGCGATAAACCCGACATCCGCCGCAAGAGGACAGGATATCGGAAACCAGAAAGTTTCAGTCAACTGCCACTACAATACGCTGGACATAATCACAAAAATAGAAAGCGATGGAAAGTTTTCAAGAATTGAAAAATCACAGAACACAGGAAACAACATCCTTTACATGGGCGACGGAGAAACCGCAAAAATGATATTCAGCTTCGCGCAGCCAAAAACAACTGCGACAATCGAAAAAGTTGAATTCAACTGGGATAATCAGGCAGATAAAAACTACGGCGAAAACCGCCCAGGTTCAAACATGGTGAACGCAATCACATCAGACGGCAACGGAAACTATATCGCCATACTGCAGAAAGTCTGTTCGGACAGGATAACGGAGGGTTATCATGTTTCCGCGGCAATGCGTCCTGTCTATAAAAATGGATACACAACTGTTGATATTTTGGATTGGAAAGAGTCTATAAAATGGTACTTTTGTGGCTATAAAGAGTTTGATACAAGACATTATGGTAGTCTTGCGCTATATTCAGAAAAATATTCTGATACAGGCGCATATCGAGGAAATTCATTGTCATTGTCTGATGTACAGACAAAGGATTATAACAAGAAATTTGTACTTTTCTGGTGGGGTGGACAAAATGCAAAAACTAATAACGAGTGGACGTCTAAAACTCATGAAAGTCCATATACTGGAAAATATTTTTCAATGAAATCTGATTCATCGTTAAAGGGTTTTTACTCGAAATCTGAATTTTATAGTATAGCTTACTGGTTCTGCCCAGGAGTCCAAGGAAGAAGCTCTAATGATAACAGCAATGGAGATAGATATTATAAAATAGATAGATATGAACCAAGTTTTTCTCAAAATACAAGATATCACCTTAATATTCAACCTCATATATTAACAGAACATGTTACTGCTCAAGCAGGTTATTCAAACAAAACAACCCCGCAAAATGCCGGATCTGTAGGCACTCTTACAGTTACTTACTCACATCTGGGAGAAAAACCAACATTCCAAATCCCGGTAATGCTGGAAATCCGCGAATGTGAAAAAAACCTTATAACAACAAGATAACCTGTTGTTACAACATTTAAAGCCGCCGGAAAACATTTTTTCGGCGGCTTTGTTGCCTTGACAAGGGGGGGGGTAGCTCTAAACTAAAAAAATACTAATTTATCCAAAACGACATTCAGTGTCGTTAGGATGTATTAAGATAAGAAAAAAAAGGAGCAGTAAAATGAAAAAAATCTTATCTATCTTGGCAGCTGCATTTGTTGGTATGACAGCTATTTTTGCACAGACAATTCCAGAAGGAAGAGAGTTGTTTCCAGCTGTATATGACTTTGCAACTGATTTTGAAAACGCATGGACATCCGCACAGATAAAAACTTTTGATGTGCAGAATGATTCTTATGCTGTTGTTGGCTACGCAGTGCAGGGAAAAGGCCTTACACTTCACCGTGATGACTACACAGTAAACATTAAAAAAGAGAACGGTACTTTTAATGTTGAGATAACAGGTTACACAACCGTAGCATGCAACAAGAATGGTCAGCCATTGCCAAAAGCAACTCAAATGACAAAGGCAAAAAGTTCAGCGACAAAACTGGCAGGTTTTATTGTAAAAGATATTACAGACCGCTTAGCAAACTGGTCGGACGAGGAATATGCAAAAAAAGTTGATGAAGTTGTAACAAATCCAGATTTCCTTGCTACATTGGCTAAAAAATCTTCAAGTCTTTATGTAAAGAAATTCATCAAGAAGTATAATATTGAGGGGAAAATGGTTTCATTCCCATTGGTTTTGACATCAATTTCTGAAAATAAGTTGAAAAATGACCAGACCTTCAAATATGCAATGCAGCTTTCAGGCGGAGAGCTTCCGGAAAAAGCAAAGAAAGAATATTTGGCAAGCGGATTCATGGAAAAAGACATTTTTGGCTATGGAAACCTTGTAAGAGAAACAAACGTATTCTTCTATTCAAACAATGATGATTTAATCGACAAGAAAGAGAAGGATGTCATGGAAATCTCTGGAACAATCCAGGACATAACATTCAACGATATAACAGGAAAATTCTCTTTTTACGCAGTTGTTGAATCAGACAAATAAAAAATCATAGTCTACAAAAACTTATTATAAAAGACGGCCGTTAAAATCCAATATTTTTCCGACCGTCTTTTTTTATTGACACCTACAAGGTTACATTTTATAATAAATTTATGATAAAATCTTGGCGACATAAAGGATTAAGAGATTTTTTTGAAACAGGCTCTAAAGCAGGAATAATTCCAGAGCATGCTTCAAAATTGGCAAGGATTTTAGATCGCCTTGATGCAAGTTTTTCTCCACAAGATATGAATCTTCCTGGTTATAGACTTCATGAACTCATCGGTAGAGAAAAAAATATGTGGTCAGTTTCTGTAAATGGGAACTGGAGAGTGACATTTTATTTTGAGAATCAAGACGCTATTTTAGTGGATTATATAGATTACCATTAAAAAAGGAGTTTATTTATGACAAGAAAACCTACTCATCCTGGTGAAGTTTTTCTAAAAGATGTCCTGGAACCTCTTGATATAACTATAACGGAAGCTGCACAAAAATTGGGTGTAACAAGAAAAACTTTATCTGAATTTGTAAATGAAAAATCTTCCTTAAGCCCGGAAATGGCAATTAGAATAGCAAAGGCTACTAATACAACGCCAGAAAGCTGGATGTTTATGCAGATGAAATTTACATTATGGCAAGCAGAACAACACGAACCTGAAAATGTAAAAATTGCTTGTTTTGCATAAAACTCATGCCATTTTAACTATCAGCATCAAATTTTTTAGGAGCAATAAAATGAAAAAATATTTATTGTTTTTTACAGCTATCATTCTTTCTATGCTTGCAACTTCCTGCGATGGAAAATTCACGTCAACAATTGTTGTGGAAAATTCCAGCAAGGCAGAAAAAGAAAATTATGATGACACAATCACAGAAATCATGGTTTCAGAAGACACTTCAGAAAATTATAGAACAGTCTGGAGCGGAGAGTTAAAATACAATCAAAAAGTTTCCTATGACATAGACTCCGGCGATTACTGCATAAGAATAAAAGGCACTCGCGTATATACAAGCGGAACCGAAAAAGAAATCGATGAAACCTGCGGCAAAGGAAACCCGGTTGAATTCAGAAACTGCGACACAATCCTGTTTTCCTGGGACGGAAAAATTTTGAGAAACAAAGGTGAAACAGAACTGGACTGAAAAACTTCATAATTAAGTTTTTTTGTTAAGCTAATAAAGGTAATGGAATTGGTTTTAGTGAATGTCTATTAAAAGAATCCATTACTATACCTCGTAGATACGACCAAATCAATTTTTGGATTTGTTTTTCTATAAATAGAACTCGAACTTCATCAATTTTTAACAGATTCTCTATTTCTGATTTATTTTTTATATTAAAAGAAATAAAAATCACATATTCGGCAATATAGTATTTATTATTATCAACAGAAAAAGAAAATTTATATTTATGATTATTTAACATTTCTGTATCTTTTATGATTGGATCATCCTTATTATAACCATGCTCTGTATCCATACGAACACTTTTTAACTGTTCATCGCTTGGAGAAAAAAATAATTTTTCATGAGATTCAACTAATGTAATATTTGACAATTCAATCAAGTTAATAAGTTTTTTATAATTTTCATTCATATAATTTAATTAGTCCTTTATTTTATGCACACAAGTCTTCATAATTGTCAACATAAGGATTTCTGACATCTGTATAATTTGAGTCTTGTACATCAGAGCTTATTTGAGTGTTTAATTTAAAACTGCTAGAAAAATTTTCAGAAATCTCATTTTTTATCATATCAAGCAAAAGTGTCTTAACGCTTATTTGCCTAGAATCAGCTATGGATTTTATCTTATCCTGCATTCCATATGGAACTGTAATAGTCATCTCTCCCATAGGAGTAATATACAAATTTCCTCCAACTGCGTTAGATAATTTTGACAGAACTTTATATGATGGATTTGTATTAAGTGTTTCTATTCTTGAAATAGCACTTTGTGTTGTTCCTGCTTTATGAGAAATTTCTTTCTGGGAAAGATGATTTTTATCTTTTAGCATACAAAAATCATTCATAAAAGAAGCGAGACTGCCATAAATTTTCATAAAATCTTCAATTTTCTCCATTCTATTGTTTCTGCATATTCTTTCTGTTTTGATTTTGCACTATCGATTTTACGAGGTTCACCAGTCTTAAACTCTGCGTCCAACAGAATACTTGCTCCATATTCGCTTTTTAATTCTGAATTACAGTAATAAATTCTAAAGACTCCTTTTTTATCTGTTTTAGGAATCCTCATTTCAATGATACTATCACCTAGGTATTTTAATTTTTCTGTATTAAAATACGCAGATAAATCATCTTCATTTGCTAATTTATCCAAAAAATCAACAACTTTAGCATATATCCAAAAAAACTTTCTCTTTTTGGATAAAGCCAATATTTCATTTCCTACATATCCACCTTCATCTTTATATTCAATATATACATCTCCTTTTTTTAGCTGAGACTTATTTTTATGAATATTAGTCTTTGGGTAAAATATATAAAACATATTAGTAATAATATAGCAAATATGCTATATTATTACAACTTTTTTCATTTATTTTATACAATTTTTATCAAGTTTTATTTCTCTATAAAGATATAACGTCACTTTTAGAACTTACGCAATTCAAATTTAATCTGATTGTGCTTTATTAGTTTATAGGAGTAAAAGATATATTCAGATTATAGCCGACCGCATTCGCAATTTTTTTCAATGTGTCCAAGGTTGGATTCCCTTCAGGAGAAAGGGCTTTATATAAGCTAGTCCGTGCCATTCCAGCCTTTTTTGCAGTCTTAGACATCCCCTTTGCTCTTGCAACTGTGTTTATTGCCTCAATAAGTTCTTCCGGCGTACCTTCCTTTGCAACATAGTCAAGGTAACCTTTTTGAAGTTTCTTTGTATTTAGAAATTCGGCTGGATCGTATGGAGTTACTTTTAACATACTAAACCTCACTTGCCAATTCTTTGGCTTTTTTTATATCGTTTTCTTGAGTAGATTTATTTCCGCCAATCAAAAGAAGAATCACTTCATTTTCTTTATTTGTAAAATAAACTCTGTATCCTTTTCCAATATCTATTCGTAATTCAAAAATTTTTTTACCAACATTTTTTGAATCACCAAAATTACCATTTTTAAGACGTTCTATTCTTAAAGTGATTACATATTTTGCAGTTTTATCACGTATTTTTTTAAACTACTTTAAATAATTTTCCGTTTTAAATATTTCATACATGGTTTTAATGTACACTATAATAAACAATATTATCAAAAGGATTCAACAAATAAAAAAGCCGCTATTTTTGGCAGCCGTGGCAACTGGATTTTTTCCATTGTTTTTGTTATGTATCAATCAATTAAAACCCACAAATTCTTTTTTGCCATAAAAAAGAAATCGGTTCAATAAAGTTAATGCTTAGGCGCAGATAATTATTCGCGGCAGAATTTCTATTTACGATAATTCCGGCTTGAGCTATTTTTTCAATTGGATTATCAAACGAAAAGACTATTTTTATGCGTTCCCCGGTTTTTATTTCTGAATTTGCGCAGGTAATCATCGCTCCATGCACGCTTACATTATTTAAAAAACATAAAATTTTTTGCTCATTATACAAAAAAAATTGAACTGCGGAAGAAAAGCCGAATTTCTTGTAATCAGTTCCAATTTCAAAACGTTCTTCGCATCTTCTTGAACATCCCCGGACAGTCTTTTTCAGAAACAGCATCTTTCTGGTCATTTCATCAGGCAGGTTCTGCTGAAGCACAAGCATGAAAGAATTTGAAAACATTTCCAGAGAAACCGGCTCAACATTGCATAAAATTTCAAAATTATGCGAAAGAGTGACAATCCTTAATTTTCCAGAAGCTCCGATATGACCGGAAGCAGTTACAATCCAGCGGTTCATCTCCATAAAGACAGGACGTACAATAATCTGTTCCTGCGATTCGGTAATAAAAAAAGTTTCAATAATTCCCATGAATTTCAATGCATCAGATGCAATCATTGAGTTGTCTGTCATAATATTTGCCTCCCCATAGGTAAGATTTTTTTATCATTGACAATAGAATTTTCCTTATGTATATTTAATTCAGGAGCGGCAGCTCCCACCTGAGCGTATATGCCGAGAAACTCAGGCGAGTATCCATAAAGGGCGGTCACCGACTTTATGGCGTCTGCCGCTTCTTTATCATCTGTTATATTTGCTAGCAATAATAGTCTGGATTTTTTCATTTTTCCTTCTTACATTCCCATAGGTCTGATTTTATTTTTTAAGTCTTGCTTTTTCAGCTCTTCATTATCCTGGAGAAGTTTTTCACACTTACTGTTCATATATTCAATTTGGAATTTTAATCTTGCATTTTCATTCTTTAGGCTGGAATTTTCCTTAAAACAAGAATCCAGGCGAGAAACCGCATTTTCAAAACCTTTTATAAGCCCGGTTTTACAGTGCCGGATTGTTCCATTTACATTTATTTCTGCGGAACTGTAAAGCAGTTTTTCATAGTCTGATTTCTTATCATTGACAGGAGAATTTTGTTGAGTTATATTATTATTTAGAGAAGCGTAAGTAGCTCCCACCTGAGCGTATATTTCGAGAAACTCAGGTGCGTATCCATAAAGGGCGTTCACCGACTTTATGGCGTCTGCCGCTTCTTGTTTTGTATCGTTAAAATCAAATCCTGTTACAACATATCTACCGTTTTTATCTGTACCAATTCCAGTTTTTATACCTTCTTTGTATATCGCATATCGACCGTTTGTTTCTTTTGTTGCCGGAGCGCTTGAAATATTTTTTAGCGACAAAAAAAGAATTGCGCTTGTTTCTTTTACAGCATCATCATAACTCATTCCTTCGTGTTTTATGAGCTTATCCATCCGGCGTTTTATAATATGACTTACTCCACCATGTTCAGGATTTCCAAATCTAATACGGACATCACCAAGTGTTTCATTATTTTTAAAGAAAACTTCACTTTCTGTTAAAACCGAACTGATATTTTGCATAAGCGAAATATCTTCTTTTTCATTAAACACAAGAGGTCTGTGATTTTTTATTACTTCCTGTATATTTTCATTATTGTAAAAATTACTTAATTCTTCTCTAAAATATCCTTCAATCGGACCTTCATTTAGATTGATAATTCCATTTTCTACTGGAGTAAAGAATTTACCTCGTTCTATGCAATATAATAAATCTACATTTTGTGACTTCTTCTTAAAATCTTCGATTCTGTAATTTTCACCATTTTTAGGTTTTTCTATAATTGCATTGTTCCAATATTCTTTTGGACTACGGTTATTTATCAAGGCTTTTTCATTTTCTGATAATGTCCGGATAGGTATATATGTTAAACCGTCATACTCAAATTTAGTTATATTGTTTTTTATTTCTTTCGATTTATTTTCATAATCAATCATTCTATATTCCTGTCCATTTTTCTGTATATAAAGTTTTCCGGCTCTTACAGCTTTTACAGCTTCTTTCATTCATAGTATTTGTTAAAAAGTCTGTTCAAATTGATTTTGTCATTTTTTTGATGTGAACATAAAAACGACAGCTTGAAATAAAATTCCGGCGGAAATTTATGAAACCCTTTAGATTTTCTTACAATATATCTTAGGCTTCGCTTGAAACGGTCAAACGAACGGCCGCGTAACTGTGATATAACAGAAAACGGACTTGACACATCGTTATTGTGGAAAAACTCATTTACAGACGGCCGCATAATTACATACAGCCGTCTGTGATGATGAAAAGTGTAATAAAGCACGACAGGGTAGGAAAAATCCAAAGTTGCGATGTATCCTGCTCCTTCTGGCTCAAGATCCAGAAGAACTCCTTCCGCAAAAAGCGTGTAATATGAATTCTTTGGAATTCTTACTCTTACAGTATCTTTCATCGTTGTCTTTATTTTTTTGCCGGAGCGGGTTTTGGAGCAGGTTTCTTGCTTTCATGCTGAGTTCCTTGCGCAAAACGCTGCTTTACATAATCGCCATAAGAAAGATTTGTTTTCGCCTTTTTTGCTTCTTTAGCCTGTGCCTGAAAACTTGAAGAAAGACCTTTTTGTCCGCTGGCAAGATTATGGGCGCGCTCTTTGATTCCGCTACCAACTTGTCTTCCAGTTTCCTTAATCGCGCCGCCTACCGCACCTGCCGCGCCATGCAATGCGGATTTCACACCGCCTTTTCCTGCAGCTTTTGCTTTTTCAAATGATTCCTTAGCGCCCTGTTTGGCAGCACCGGCACTCTGTGCGATATTTCCTATGGAATTAGCACCGTTTTTTGCAGCGCCAGAAACAGCCCCCGCCGCGCCCTTTACAGCTCCGCCGCCAAGTTTTGCCGCGCCAGCCACGGCTCCAAGCATACTTCCGGCAGCCCCGACGAATTCTCCCATGCTCATCTGCGGCTGACCTGTTAAAAGGGTAGATGCAAGTTTTGGCGCATTTGAACAGATTGCAAGGATAAGAACAAGATTAAAAGCGACAAATGCAAAAAGTTTCAAGTCAAACGCGGCATCATTTGTAACAATGTTTTTACCAATCTGTATAAAACTTAAAATGCACCAGTAAAGACAAATAATAATCATCATAAGTTTTATAGCCTGAGCCATAAGGCTTGGAAGAATTTTATTGGAAAGATCCTTTAGTCCGTCAAAAAGCATACATGGAACTAACAGAACCGCAAAAGAAGAAATGACCGCGTATTCAATAATCGCCATGACATACTGAATAAGAACAAAGATAGACGTGAGAATCATTCCCAACGCAGTAACACCACAAAGAATATAAGACTGAATATCTTTTACAGTAAGCTTTAAAAGATTGAAGCTGTTTTTTTTCTGAACAGTTCCATCCTCTGCATATTCAGTCTGGATATTCTCAAACATAATTTCAGATAAAAAAACAGTGATTTTGAATACAGACGTAGGAGAAATAAAGCCGGTGTCTTTTCCGGACGCAGTTTTCAAAGAAAGATCAACTTTATATTTTTCAAGCTGATTTGTCTCGTCAATTACAAGAACATCCTTGAACGCCGTAATTTTCTTTTCAAATTCTTTCTGGGCTTTTTTCAGCGCCTTTCCGGCCTTTTTCTTAGCTTTCTTTGAAGCGCTCGCAATACTTTTGTTTTCCGCCTGGGCAAGAGCCATAAGCTCATCGTCCTTTACCCGGACACCGGTTTCCTGATTATCATAAACATAATCAACTTCAGCCCGGCGTTTGCGGAATTCCTCCTCAACATCCATCTGCGCTTTTGCCATTGCATCGTCAATATTATTTGCGGCAATCATTTGTTCAATTGTTGTAAAGAAGCCGGTTATTTCGCGGTTTATAAAACTGATAGAAGTTCCGGATGCCTGGTTTCCGATTGTTGTGGAAAGTTTTCTAAGACCTGCGCAAAATCCAGGATACATGGAGAACACAAGGAAAAACATAATCCATTTCATCGCAGTTCCGACAAGCATATCTGCCATTTTTTTCTGACCCATCACAACCTGAAGACAAGTCCAGATAAAACCGACAAATGCAAGAAGCCGCCCCAAATCCAATGCAATCTTGATGACATAATTTCCCATCTGAACAAAATAGGTGATTGCATCCATAACAGCAGTATCAACAAATCTGGATGTTGTCGCGGCGGCAAAAGAGCCGGAACTGCAAAAAAGTAAAATAGCAATGATAATAGAAATTCTTCTATTCTTAAAAATTAAAGTTTTGGTACAGCGTTACCTCCTTAAAATATACAAAAACTAAAAAGTACATTACAAACTTTGTTTTGTTAAAAAGTGCATTACAAACTTCGTTTGTTTTGCACTTTTTAACTTTTTAAAATATTTTAATGCACATTACTGAAAAACAAAACCATCAGAAAGTCATCAGCATTTCTTCCTCTTTTTTAGAGAAGTCGTTTTTTTCCTTTATAATGCGCAGCTCATCGGCAGAAGGTCCGCCGTCAAGCCGTTTTACAACAGGGAAAAGCTTTCCTTTCTGGCTTTTCTCAAGATGAATCTCCACTTCCTTTCCAATAAGAAAAATATTAGGCGGATTAAAAAGCGGAACATAATAGCCCTGGCCTTTTTCAGTTTCAATCACGTAGGCATTGTTCCATACATTCTCGTCATCCATCCTGTAAAAATGTTTTACCGTTCCCTTTATAGAGCCGGTATCTTCTGTAAAAAGTTTCAGCTTGAAACCTTCGTCCTTGCGAACAAAACGCCGTGCATCCAAAAATGTATTGTAACGCCCTACATTTCTAAGGCTTTCCATCCAGTTCTGCTCAAGAAAATATTTTCCGTTCAGATATTTTGCAAGCCCGATATCATTCAAAAAATCAAGCCGTTTCTGAAAAGTTGGATTTCTTGTAACGCTTACATAAGTCGGAAAACGCTTTTCACCGATTTCAGGAATTTCAAATTTGTGGATGAATTCGTCAAGTTCCGTAAAACGCTCAGCGACAAGACTTCTGTCATTCGCGGCTTTTATAAGTTCTTCACTGCGCTCTCCAAGAACTTCCGTAAGAAGTTCCTTCGCCTCGGTTCTTGCGCCGCTTTGAACAAGGGGTTTTGAAAATCTAAAGCCCTTGCCATGCTTGTCTTTTCCATTTAAAAGAATATGCGCATGAGGATGAGCGGTATCCTGATGTATCGCCGCAACCCAGTAAAAATTATGTCCGGAAAGACTCTCAAGTCTTTTTACCCATGCACGGACAACGGACTGCATGACTTCCGGCGACATCTTTTCTTCGGGAGAAAAAATCCACTTGAAGTTTCGCGCGACCATTTTCTTTTTGTAAGTTTCCAAGGAAACGTTGCCAAAAATTTCCGGCTTCTCTTTTACATATTTTTTATTCTGCTGTGGAAGATAACGATTTAGGAAATCCTTGTGAGATTTTAGGTTTGTTGAATAAGAAAGTTTGCAGGTGCATTGCTGCTGTCTTGAAGTGAGAAAATCCTGGGAGCACTGATAGCTTTTCCGTCCGGCATAAGTGCGGACTTTGATTTTTTTCAGCTCACCATTCTTGATTACATAGGTTTCTTTGTATGCAAATTTCTGATAGATGCCTTCGTAAGGTTCCTCAAGCATTGCATAAAATAAATTCCAGTTGATAGTTTTGGTACGGCGTTGCCTCCTAAAAAAAATATAAACGCAGGATTTAATGTCTTTTTTTTGCGAAAAATGGCGTTGTCACACAAAATGACAAACCGTCAAATTTTAAAAGTCAAAAAAAGCACTTTATTTTTTTACAATATAAAAAAATAAACACTTTGTCAACCGATTTTATCTTGCAC
>ERZ1034973.531-NODE-531-length-26604-cov-16.618441_pt1 | contig 26604 bp, 18 predicted proteins | sample MGYA00520686_ERZ1034973 | MGnify/ENA primary metagenome ERZ1034973 (study PRJEB33766, sample SAMN09781775) | gut metagenome | biome: gut microbiome | host: Homo sapiens | place: Madagascar | study: EMG produced TPA metagenomics assembly of the PRJNA485056 data...
TTTCAAAATGTGAAACTCGTTTACAAAACGGGAATCTCGGATGACTATTGAACCTCTCGTATATATGATATGCACAGAGAACAGAAAATATGTACAAATATGTATGGATAGAGCCGCAGTCCTTGACAGTATTGGCAAAACACGATAAAATAATCGGTAGTTTTTTAACGACTTGAGAACGTAAATTCAAATAGAAAACTTCTCATAGTTTAGGAGGAAATAATTATGGCAGTACCTTACAATCACAGAGAGGTAGAGAAAAAATGGCAGACTGTCTGGGATGATGAAAAAGCATTCAAGACTTCCGACGATTTCTCCAAGCCCAAATATTACGCACTGGTAGAGTTCCCTTATCCTTCGGGACAGGGATTACACGTAGGTCACCCGAGACCTTATACCGCACTGGATATCGTAGCACGTAAGCGCAGAATGCAGGGATACAACGTGCTGTATCCTATGGGATGGGATGCGTTCGGTCTCCCTACCGAGAATTACGCAATTAAAAATCACATCCATCCCAAGATCGTAACCAAGAATAACGTGGCAAGATTCAAAAATCAGCTGCATTCCTTAGGTTATTCCTTTGACTGGGACAGAGAGATCAATACCACGGATCCCGAGTATTATCATTGGACCCAGTGGATCTTCTTAAAGCTGTTCAAGGCAGGACTGGCTTACAAGACAGAGATGCCTATCAACTGGTGTACCTCCTGTAAGGTAGGTCTTGCAAATGAGGAAGTAGTCAATGGCGTCTGCGAGCGTTGCGGTTCCGAAGTCATCCGTAAGGTCAAGAGCCAGTGGATGCTGAAGATCACTGAATATGCAGACAAGCTGATCCAGGGACTGGACACCGTAGATTATATCGAGCGTGTCAAGGTTTCCCAGAAGAACTGGATCGGAAAGTCCCAGGGTGCGGAAGTAGACTTTACCCTCACCGGAAAAGATGAGAAGCTGCGCATTTACACCACCAGACCGGATACTCTGTTCGGTGTTACCTACATGGTAGTATCTCCGGAGCATCCTGTACTGGATAAATACAAGGACGAGATCAAGAACTGGGATGATATCGTGGCATATCGTGAGATGGCTGCGAAAAAGTCTGATTTCGAACGTACCGAGCTGGCAAAGGATAAGACCGGTGTCTGCATCCAGGGTCTGACCGCTACCAATCCCGTCAACGGTAAAGAAATCCCTGTATGGGTATCTGACTATGTATTGATGACTTACGGTACCGGCGCTATCATGGCAGTACCTGCCCATGATGAGAGAGACTGGGAGTTCGCTAAAAAGTTTGGCATGCCTATTATCGAAGTTGTAGCCGGAAGCCCTGTCAGCGTAGAAGAAGCTGTATATACCGATGTTGCTGATGGTACTTTGGTCAATTCCGATTTCCTGAACGGCCTGTCTGTGGCAGAAGCCAAAGAGAAGATCATGAACTATCTGGAAGAGAAGGGCATCGGTAACCGCAAGACCAATTATAAATTAAGAGACTGGGTATTCTCCAGACAACGTTACTGGGGTGAGCCAATCCCTATCGTACATTGCGACAAGTGCGGATATGTTCCCATTGATGAGAGCGAACTGCCTCTGCAGTTACCCGATGTAGAGAGCTACATGCCTACCGATACCGGAGAATCTCCTCTGGCTGCCATGACTGACTGGGTAAATACCACCTGTCCCTGCTGTGGCGGTCCGGCAAAGAGAGAGACCGATACCATGCCTCAGTGGGCAGGTTCTTCCTGGTATTACCTGCGTTATACCGATCCTCACAATGACAAGGCACTGGCAAGTCCTGAAGCATTGAAGTACTGGCTGCCGGTTGACTGGTACAACGGCGGTATGGAACATACCACACTGCATCTTTTGTACTCCCGTTTCTGGCATAAGTTCCTGTATGATCAGGGCGTAGTACCTACCCCCGAACCTTACCAAAAGAGAACCAGCCACGGTATGATCTTAGGATCCAACGGTGAGAAGATGTCCAAGTCCCGTGGCAATGTGGTAAATCCGGACGATATCGTACAGGATTACGGTGCAGATACTCTGCGTACCTACGAGATGTTCATCGGTGCCTTTGATCTGAGTGCTTCCTGGAGTGAGGAAGGCGTAAAGGGATGCCGTAGATTCCTTGAGAGAGTCTGGAAGTTGCAGGATATCCTGACTGATGAAGAAGGCTATAGTGCAGACTTAGAGACTAAAATGCACCAGACCATCAAAAAGGTCAGCAGCGATTTTGAGAACTTGAAGTACAACACCGCCATTGCAGCTATGATGTCCCTGATCAACGAGTTCTATAAGAAGAACGCCATTACCAGAGGCGAATATAAGACACTGCTTACTTTGCTTAACCCCGTAGCACCTCATATCACTGAGGAATTGTGGCAGACTGCCGGATTCGAGGGCAGACTGTATCAGGCAGCATGGCCTGAATTCGAGGAAGAGAAGACCGTAGAGAGCGTTGTTGAGATCGGTGTTCAGGTCAACGGCAAGATGCGTGTAACCATCAAGGTTTCCAAGGATGAGACCAAGGAAAATGTCATCAACATGGCAAAAGAAGCTCTGGGAGACAAGCTGACCGGCAACATCGTAAAAGAGATCTATGTTCCCGGCAGAATCGTCAACATCGTAGTTAAATAGTTCAGCTATGAACGAATATGACCATGAGGTAGAAATAAAATAACTCCTGACAGACCTTACGTCTGCCGGGAGTTATTTCTTTGAGCGTTGCTTTTTTCTAAAATGTTTTGAATCTGCTGCAGCTCTGCTTCGGTGCTGTATTTTTTGATGGCTGTGATGGCAGCCTGCATTTCCTGTGGGGTAAAAGTGAGATGCTCCTGCTTTGCCTTACGCATGGCAGGCATGAGAAGAGCCATCATTTCTTTTTGTGATTTGCCGTGCCCTTTGGCAAAAAGAGTGGAGAGAAATTCTAATTTTTCTCTGGGGATGTCCTTCACAAGATCATCCTGCATCCAGAGGGGAGTCTGGGAATAATCCATTTTGTTGACCTCCTGATTGATTTTGAGTGGCTGCGAAAAGTTCGGACAACATAGCCGGATCACAACCGTCCAGATCGGAGAAACCTTCCGGGAACAGCTCCTGCATGGACTTAGCCATATCCATCATTTCTTGAAAATTATGGATATTGTCAAGCATCTGGGTGACCTGCTGCAGGGATGCTTTCTGCGTTTCATCGCATAAAGGCATGAGATCACTGCATAGTTCACCGGCGAGATTGCTTCCATCGGATGATAGAGGAAAACTGTGCAGAGCAGTTTCCGGATGCTTTCTGAAAAGTGCCAGCGTATATTGCAACTCCAAAAATTTTATGTAGACAGCAAGTCCTTTCAGGAAATGCGGATCTATATAATAGGCAAGTGTTTTCAGAATCTGAATGCGGTTGTTGGTAAATAAAGTGTCAAAGGCGGCCGCCTTGTCGATTCTGTTATCATCCATGCAGATAATACCTTCCAGTAAATGAATTACTAGTATCTTATGAAGCGGATAATTCGCTTATGCCAATCAGTCATTCGGGGTACGGAAGATCCGCACCCCGGGATGATCGATCATACGTGTGTAAAAAGTCCGGTAAATCAGCAACCGCAATTTCCACAGCCGTTGTTGCCACCGCCACAGAAGCAGGACAGGAGCAGAATCCAGATCAGCCATTCGCAACAATCATTTCCGCCGCAACCATTGTTTTTATTGCCCAGAAGTCCGCAGCTGTTGTTGCCGCAACCGTTACCGCAGCCACCGCCGCAGAACAGTAAAAGGATGATCCAGATGCAGCTGTTGCCGAAGATACCGTTACTACAGTTGTTATTGTTGCTGCAGGAATTATTGTTGCAGCCACAGTTTGTAGCAGTTAAGTCACTCATTTTTAGTGCCTCCACATTTTATTTATGCTCTATTGTATGCGGGGGAGCCTGTCAATGTTTCCGGAAAAGACTTGCAATAATTTTCTAATATAGTAAAATAAAAATAGCTATGTGGAAATGTAATAGATATAATATGTAGTTAAAATGATGTAGGTTTAATTCATATAGGTTTAACCCATTTATCCCTGACATCTTATTATTTACTTAAGGATAGATTGAATGACACAGAAGATATATATCGTAGAAGGGCGGCAGTTTCGGACAGAGGCGGATTATCAGAACGCTCTGAAGGATCAGCAGGTGATTGAAAATCTTCGGATGCAGACTAAGAAGATGAACTTGTCGGATCAGAAGAAGCTCTTGGAAGTGATCCGTAGTGGAAAATGCAGATTTCACAGTATCCTGGGACAGGATTATATGGAGGAACTGGCAGAAGAAATCCACAGACAGGAGCGAAAAGATGCCCCGGTTCCTAAAGCCAGTGCAACGAAAAAAAAGGAACCTTTAAAGAAACCAGTAAAGAAAAAAGAAACACCGAAACATAGGAAGGCCGCACAGAAACAGAACAAGCCGCAGTTTGATGAACAGGAACTGGATAAAATAGTTAAAGAAGAACTGAAAAAGCAGGAAAAACGCAGAAAATTACTGGTAGTTCTCTGCAGTATGGCAGCCATTGTCTGCCTGGGGTATTTCGGTGTATATAATTGGTACAATTATCGTACCGCTGATAATTACAAGCAGCTGAGCGAATTGAAAGATAAAGAGCCAACAGCAAGTGATGCACCGGCTCCGGTGATTCATTATACCGCGGAGGAAGGACAGAGCACGCCGCCTCCGGTACTGGATGAATATAAAAATTTATTAAATAAGAACAAAAGACTAATCGGATGGGTAAAAATTGACGATACTAATATAGATTACCCTGTAATGCAGACAACGGATAACGAATATTATCTGGATCACAATCTGAATCAGGAGTATGACAAGAACGGATCCATTTTCATGGACAAGGACTGTGATGTGCTGAAACCCAGTACAAACCTTATTCTGTATGGGCATCACATGAAAAGCGGGCAGATGTTCGGAGGCTTATCCTTATACAGCGACCAGAGCTACTATGAGAAACATCCCTGCATACAGTTTGATACCATCTATGAAAAAGGTCTGTATGAGATCATGTATGTATTCCGTTCAAGGGTATACAGTGAAGATGAGATCGTATTCAAATACTATCAGTTTATAGACGCCCAGAGTGAGCAGGAATTTGACTCCTATATGAATGACATGGAGGGAATGTCATTATATGACACAGGAGTCACGGCTCAATACGGTGACCGGCTTTTAACTCTGTCGACCTGTGATTATCAGGAGAAAAACGGCAGATTCGTAGTGGTTGCCAAAAAAGTGACGACAAAGGAGTAAAGGATGACTAAGGGTACAAGGAAGACCAACAGAAGATTAAAAAAGACAGTAAGGAAGACCCTGGGAACATTGTTCCTGATCTCAGCAATCGTAGTGGCAGCGATCCCTACGGAAGGACTGCGTGCGGCAGATGACACAGCAACACAGGCGGCAGCGCATACACATGCTACTACACATACTTCCGGCAGTGCAAAATACAAGGTATCCATCCGGAAAGATGCGCCGGAGAAGGCAGCGGATCTGAAGGCTGGAAGCAATGTCCCGACTATGGATTCACTGATTCCTGTAGTTCCTTCGGGAACAACAATCTATACCACCAGTACGAATGCTGACGGAAGCAACTATCAGTTCGCATATATGGCAGTAAACGGTGTATGGTCAGCCATTCTGCTGGGGTATAATAAGGACAATACTCTGCCGAACAATACGCTGACGATCCCTAATAAAGTAAATGCGTACATACAGCCTACCGGCAACCTTGGTACCGGTAACGGTTATGTGGCAGCCAACATAAAAGGGGAGCCACTTTATTATGAAGCAACAACGGAATACACCCGTATGGTAGATGATATAACCAAGCCAAGATATCAAGATGATGGGAAAACACCGTTGGTGGATGCTACCGGTAAGCAGTTGTATGAACAGAAGGAAGAAACTTATAAAGTAGGAGAGATAAAACCCTGTTATGCTACCGATAATGCATGGAAGAATCTGAATGTTTTAACACAGTTTTATTATTATTCCAAGGGAGCTAATGGTTCCAGCGTAAATGGTGCGGAGGACGGTAAGGGAAACGCAGCAGTATATGCCGATTATGCGATCGCAACTGACAGTGATCACCAGTGGATCAAAGATGCGGAAGTAAAATATATCGGCAACCAGTACCTGGATTCTGCATTTGATGCCCTGACAAATACAAATAAATGGAGTGTTCCAACAGACGGAGGCTATATTACAGCAGCAACTGCTTCCAAGGGTATCTTTGCACAGGCCGGTAATATCGGAACGCTGATCATCGGAGAGGATCTGGTAGGCATCGGTAACTATGCTTTTTATGAATGCACAGGTCTGAATGATGTAGAGTTTGGTAATGGTATTACCGTTATTGGCAACTATGCTTTTGCCGGATGCGGCAGTATGAGAGATGTGTCTATTCCGGAAAAATGTAATCTCGGTCAGATCGGAGACCATGCCTTTTATAACTGTACCAACCTTACAAGCTTTACTTTACCAATAAGTGTAAAGTATATCGGAGATTATGCTTTCGCAGAATGCCGTTTCTTAAGTGATTTTGAAATGTGCAATTCCGGTGACGGAACCAGTGCAAGTAATTTGAAGGAGCTGGGGTGGAATGTATTTGAAAACTGTGAGACCCTTTCTTCTCTGACCTTCCCGGAGAGTTACAATGAAGCTCTGGATATTTCAGCCTTTAAGGGATGTAAGAATCTGAGACACATTACTGCCCGCAGCAAGCAGATGACGTTTACGGAGAAAGAAGATGGGGATGTCTATTGCTTTGACTGCTTTAAGGATATGCTGTCCGGAGATCCGGTAAACGGAACCTTCTACTTTGAAAGCAGGGATGATTCCACACTGCATACTTTCACCAGAGATCATTGTTTTGCATTCAGTTATATTGATTATGATTCCGAGGCAAATCAGTATAAAAGCCTGAATAAATATGAACTTACGGTTCAGGATCCGAAGGTAGTTGGAGAAGAGGGACGATCTACTTATGTAGTAAATTCCAATAATGAACTGATTTCTAGCACAATCGGTACAGGTGTGGAGCAGCTGGATATTCCGGATCCAATCGGACCTTACCATATCTATAGGATTGGAGCGAATAGATTTGCAAACAACTGTAACCTGAAGATGGTATCATTGCCTGCCAGTGTTGTTTCTATCGGAGATAACGCTTTCAAAGGATGTCATAATCTGGCAACGGTTATCTTCAATAACAGCTCGGTGGAAATTGGTACAGATGCTTTTAAAACACAGGATTATACGGGAGCAAGTCACAGAGGCAGTTGTAAGGGAATAGAAAATGAAAGTGACAATTCACCTAGCAAAAAGCTTACTTTTGTAGGAGAAATTTCGCCGAGCTCCACACCTTATCTGTATGCCATGAGTGAGGATGGAAGATATAATAACGGCAGTCAGCTGAAGACTTATGTCAGATATTGCAGCGGCTGGCCGACCAATCTGGTAGTACAGTACAATGAGGAAAAGGGTGTCAGCGAGCTGATCGATTTCCCTGCTTTTTCACAACTGAGCGGATATACAAGTGAAACAAACTATCCTTATCTTACAGCTGCCCAGAGAGAGGCGGCAAAAACTGCCTTGAACAAATATTTGAGTGGTGATCCCAGGACGGAGGATCAGCAGCAGTTTATTGATTCCGCATTGAATGTTGTAATACCCGAAGGTATCCAGGCGATTAAGGACGGACTGTTTGTAGCTAAAGAAGAAGCAGATGCTGCAAGCCTTAAGGAAGACAAGACAGTTACGATATACGGTCTGGATGCCATCGAGGTAAATGACTTTAGAAGTGCAGACGGTACCAAAGCTGCAGCACATTTGAAGGGAATTAACATTCTTGGCAATACAGCATCTATTGCAGCCAATGCTTTTGAGGGCTGCGAGAAACTGGAAACGGTCAATATCACCGGAAATATGAGCTCCATCGGGGACTATGTCTTTAAGAATTGTCCTGCCCTGAATGATGTGACATTGTCCGGAACGATCAACAGTCTGGGACTGATTCCTTTTACCGGATGTGACAAACTGAGTAATGTGTCGTTCTTAGGAAACGATTATTTCAGTTGTGATAATTCCATTATTTATGGAATGAGTGGCGGTGCCAAGGCAAGGATTATTGAGTGCCTGGAAGGCAGAACCAGTAAATATGTAAAACCTTCTGAACTGGCAGGGGTTACTTCCATTGCACCCAGAGCATTCCAGGGATGTGATGCCCTGAGAGAAATCGATCTCACGGAAAGTGAGATTACAACGGTGCCGGAATATGCCTTTGCAGGCACAACGGAAATGCGTACGATTAAGCTGCCCACTACCTGTACCACTATTGAAGATTATGCGTTCCAGAAAAGTGGTATGGAGCGTTTGGAGGCGAGCCAGTATCTGAACCTTATCGGCCAGCATGCATTTGATGATCTGCTCAAGGCAAATCCGGATCCAAAGGATGTGGTAATCTGCAGTCCGGAAAACAGTTACTTGTATAATTACGCACAATTAAAGGGTTTTACAGTAGATACTACTCCCTTGGTAGAGTATTTTACCGTTAACTTCAGAGACTGGAATGAAAAATTAGGCAGCTATGCTCTGGTACCTGATGCAGAGCAGAGAGTTAAGGGCGGTGAAGCTGCAACTCCTCCAACTCCGGCAGGCAAGAGCGGAGAAGTGTTCCAGTATTGGGATCCGGATCCCAGCGAAATCACAGCAGATGTTACAATTACAGCTATGTATAGCAAGGAAGATCCAGATGCCAACAAGCTGACCGTAACCTTCCAGGATTGGGATGGCACGGTAATTAAGGAGATCAAGGTATCCTCCGGCGGCAGCATCGCAGATGCGGATCTGCCCAATACATCTAATCTTGTGAGAGACGGTTATATCTTCATCGGATGGGACAGACCGCTGACCAATATTACAGAGTCTTTTACCACCATGGCACAATATAAAGCGCTGAGTGAGGATGATATTGTAGTCAGATATATCAACAGTGTGACCAAGGAAGTGTTCTATCAGACAACGATCAAGAAGGGAACGGTTGCACCCAGTATCCAGACCCCTACGGTCAGTGGTTACACCTTCAAGGAATGGCTGCCGGATATTGCTACAGCTATCACAGAAAATACAGATTTCTATGCAGTATATGAGGCAAACGGCTCTAATAATGGAGGAACGGCCAGTCCGGGTACCAGCACCAGACCCGGAGCAAGCACCAGTCCCGGAGGCAATAATAACAACGGAACTACTGCCAAGATGTATACTCTGACAGTTAAAAATGGTTCCGGCTCCGGCAGTTATGTAGCAGGTTCCCAGCCGATCATTGTTGCGAATGATCCTGCAAAGAATCAACAGTTCAGCAGCTGGTCAATAGATCCGGCCAATACGAAGATTGCCAGCAAGGTATTGTCTGCAACGGTCATCACTATGCCGGAAGCTAATGTAACGGTAACTGCAAATTATACTGCAAAATCCGGTTCAGGTAACAAAACAAATACATCTACAGGAAGCGGTAATTCCACGAATTCCAATTCCAACAGAAGACCGAGCAGCACTACTACGGGAACCGTATCCGGTGGCAGAACCACTGTTGTTATTGATAAAAACGGTCTGTCCAATACCGGTGTGGTATCTGCAACGGTGAATGGATCTTCTGATAACTTTGTGATCAAGATCACAGAGAGTGCAGCAGCTTCCGAAGAGGTAGTTAAGGCTCTGATGGCAGAGTACGGCAGTGATATCAGTGCTATCAAGTATTTCCCCATGGACATCAGTCTCTATGATTCCACCGGCAATACAAAGATCACAGATACCACAGGATTGTCCATCAGCATTACATTGCCTCTGCCGGATTCCCTGATCACCTACGCAGGTAATAACAAAGTGGCAGGTGTAGTGAACAGTAAGTTGGACAAACTGTCACCGAAGTTCTCTACAATATCCGGAGTATCTTGCGTAACCTTTACGGCAGAGCATTTTTCACCGTATGTGATCTATGTGGATACGAATAATCTGACTGCGGGAACCATTGCAGACAGCACACCTAAGACCGGAGACGGCATTCATCCCAAGTGGTTCCTATCCATGGGACTTGCATGTATCTCGGTAGTACTCTTCATGAAGAAGGACAAAAAGACTCTGCGGAAAGCCAGAGCCTAGTGGGAAATAAAGGATGGGAAGGTTTATGAATCATAAAAAGTGGATGGCTGTCATAGCACTGGCAGTTACCGCATTGATCCTGACACATCTTCCTGTGTCGGAGGCAGATGCGGCAGCGTCTGCCTCCGATTTTCAGACGCAGGGGAGTACACTGGTAAAATACAGAGGGACGGAAGAACGTGTCACGATTCCGGATACAGTGGAAGTCGTAGGCGAGAGTGCCTTTGAGAACAATCAGAAGGTACAGTTCGTTGTAATTCCGAAATCTGTCAAGCGTTTGGATGCCTATGTTTTCTGGGGATGTAACAATCTGGAAGAGGTTGTCCTGGGAAAGGGTCTGACTGCAGTGGACGAGTATTCGTTTGCAGGATGTACGGGTTTAAAGCAGATCACAATTCCGGAAAATGTACAGAGTATTGATGCACAGGCATTTGCGGGATGTGTTAATCTCACAGATATTTATATCCCGGCTACGGTGACCGGTATTGCGGAAGATGCTTTCTTAAACTGTGATAATGTGACAATCCATGCGGACGAGGGAAGTGTGGCAGCACAGTTTGCCCAAAAACTTGCGGAACAGAAAAACCGTGATCCGCTGGTGACGGCAGCTCCTGTACAGACACCGACAGCAGTAAGCAGACCGGATACACAGGCAACGACAGAACCTGTATCAACGGCTACGCCTGCACCTGTTGCAACACCGGTTCCCGGTAATGTCCTGGGCAGTACTATTATTGTAGGGAATCATGCCTTGGTCATGGTGCATCCGGGTGAGGAAAAAGTACAGCAGGGGTATACGGAACCGGAAGCGGGACAGGAGACCGGTGAAGAACAGGATATCACAGCTGAGACAGAGAACGGCAAGATTCCGGAATGGATGTATTATCGTAACCAGTCTGTCAGCGCAGTTACGATCCCGGAAGGTACTACAGAGATCGGACGTTTTGCTTTTTCCAGAAGTTCTCTCCGGACCGTTACGATTCCAGAAGGTGTAACGGTGATTGACTATGCAGCGTTTTATCATTGTGATAATCTGGATAACGTGGTATTACCGGACACGGTGAATACTGTTGGTGCCAAGGCGTTTACCCATACCGGCTGGCTGGATGATTTTGAAGAGAACAGTATGGATGATTTTCTGATCAGTGGGGACATCCTGGTAGCTTATAAAGGGAATCTGCCTGAAGTTGTGATACCGGATGGCGTTCGCGTGATCGCAGAGGAAGCATTCCGAAATCATACGGAATTGAAAAAAGTACATCTGCCTGCGAGTGTCACGGATATTGGAAATGACGCTTTCCCGGAGGGGATAGAGATTATAAATGAATAATGGGGTGATTTAACCGACACCCGGAATAGAAACCGGCATAAGATAGATTAAGTCTTATGTCGGTTTTACTATATTTTTACCGGGAAGGAAAACGGATGCAGAGGGTCAGGGAGCAGGTACAGGTACCGGAACAAATATATAGCGTAACTTGGCGGTCAGAGCCTGTAACGGTTGCTGTATTGGATACAGGGATCGCATATCATCCGGATCTTGCCGGGCATTTGTTATGTTTTCGTGATTTCGTGGAGAAGAGCTCTCTGCCGTATGATGATAACGGACATGGAACCCATGTATGCGGCATCCTTTGCGGAAACGGAGAATTGTCGGGTGGAAGGCTTCGGGGAATGGCACCGGCATCAAAACTTGTCGTGGGAAAAGTGTTGGATGGAAAGGGAGAAGGATCCTGTGATTCCATGCAGGAGGCTTTTCAGTGGATCCTACGGGTAAAAAACAGGTATCAGATCCGGATCTTAAATATATCTGTCGGAATCGGTGAATTGAAGGAACGATATAAGGAACAGGTACTGCGGGAGTATATGGAATTGTTGTGGGATCATAATATTCTCGTAGTCTGTGCAGCGGGAAATGCAGGACCTGAGGATGGGAGTATTTCGGAGATGGCAAGTAGTCGGAAAGTGTTAACAGTGGGTTGTCACGATGGAAGATATTGTAAAAATGATCCGAAGCGATGCGAAACATATTCCGGAAGAGGTAGAAAATACGACGTTATCCGAAAACCGGATATTGTGGCTCCCGGGACGCGGATCCTGTCCTGCAATGCTTTCTGGAAAAATAGAAATGGCAGAATTTTTAAACCTTATATTGCAAAAAGCGGTACCTCCATGGCAACCCCCATTGTGTCCGGAGCGGCAGCACTGGTACTACAAAAATATCCGAGAATGTCCAATGAAGAATTTCTCCGTCGGGTAGCGCTGACAGCCACGGATCTCGGAGAACCCTGGAATAAGCAGGGCTTCGGAATGCTTAATGTCCGTAGATTATTAGAAAACAAGTAAAATGATAAAATCGCTGGGAAAAATAAAAAATGTGATTAAAATAAGTCAATAAAATTAATACTAAAGATATTGACACAAATGGTATGATTGTATACAATGATACGAGAACTGCAAAATGTATTTTTACTGCGCAGAGTAAAAATAGAAAACAATATTGCAGATGTCGAATGTCAGGGAAGAGAGGTATACCAATGAGAGATAGTGATGCATTTCAGAATCGTCCGGTCTCCATGAATCCGAAGAACAACCTTCTGGAGATTGAGGAGCATATGTACATACTGGATGATGTGGAGAAGCCGAACGTGTTCCGTAATATGTTCCCTTATTCCGAAATCCCCAAAATACCTTTTAATGATCGTATCGTGCCTCATAACATGCCGAAGGATATCTGGATCACAGATACCACTTTTAGAGACGGACAGCAGTCCAGGGCACCTTATACCACGGAGCAGATCGTGAAGATCTATGATTATCTGCACGAACTGGGCGGTCCCAACGGAATGATCCGCGCCAGTGAATTTTTCCTCTACAGCAAAAAGGACAGAGATGCTGTCTATAAGTGCATGGAGAGGGGATATAAGTTCCCTGAGGTGACCAGCTGGATCCGCGCCAGCAAGGAAGATTTTAAATTAGTAAAAGAGATCGGAATGAAGGAGACCGGTATTCTGGTAAGCTGTTCCGACTATCATATTTTCTTAAAGTTAAAAATGACCAGAAGACAGGCAATGGATCACTATTTAAGTGTTATCCGTGACTGCTTAGAGGAGGGCATCAGCCCAAGATGTCACCTGGAGGATATCACCAGAGCAGATATCTACGGCTATGTAGTGCCGTTCTGTCTGGAACTGATGAAACTGATGAAGGAGTATCAGATTCCCATCAAGGTACGTGCCTGCGATACCATGGGATATGGTGTCAACTATCCCGGTGCCGTTATTCCCCGTAGTGTACAGGGTATCATCTATGCGATCCATACCCATGCAGGTGTGCCTCATGAGTTGATCGAGTGGCATGGACATAATGACTTTTACAAGGCAGTGTCCAACTCTACCACAGCATGGCTGTATGGCTGTTCCGGTGTCAACACTTCCCTGTTTGGTATCGGTGAACGTACCGGTAATACGCCTTTGGAGGCAATGGTATTCGAGTATGCACAGTTAAAGGGCGACTTAAACGGTATGAATACCCGTGTGATCACGGAGCTGGCAGAGTACTATGAGAAAGAAATAGGTTATCAGATTCCTCCCAGAACCCCGTTTGTGGGCAAGAACTTTAATGTAACCAGAGCCGGCATCCATGCAGACGGACTGCTTAAGAACGAGGAAATCTACAATATCTTCGATACCGAGAAATTCCTGAACCGTCCGGTATTGTGCGCTATTTCCAACACCTCCGGTCTGGCAGGTATCGCACACTGGCTGAACACTTACTACAAGTTAAAGGGAGACAAGCAGGTACAGAAGAATTCCGAACTGGTAGCAGAGATCAAAAAGTGGGTAGACGAAGAATATGCCGGCGGTCGTGTCACCGTACTTACGGATGATGAGATCGTGGCATGCGTCAACCGGATCTGTCTGGAGAAGAATCTGAAGATCGGTGAGTAAGCATAGAATGAGCATGACAACGGTAACAGCGTTGTCTGGAATCGAGGATTATAGTGAGTAAGTATGATGTAAAGCAGGAAGTAACGGACAAGTTCTCCCTGCGGGGACGGGTATTTCACAAGCTGAGAGAGGATATCTTAAGCGGAAAATACCAGGAACATGAAGAATTGAAGGAAGTGGCGATCGGCGAGGAGATGGGCGTCAGCAGAACCCCTGTCAGAGAAGCGTTCCGTCAACTGGAGCTGGAGGGACTGATCCAGATCATTCCGAACAAGGGTGCCTATGTCACCGGCATTACGCAGAAGGACGTGAAGGATATTTATATGATCCGTTCTTTGTTGGAAGGACTGTGTGCACGCTGGGCCACGGAGCATATCACCAAGGAGCAGATGGAAGAGATGGAGGAGAATGTCTATTTGTCCAAGTTCCATGCCCAGAAAGGGCATCTGGAGCAGCTGGCGGAGTTAGACAATCGTTTCCATGATATTCTGTACGAAGCCTGTGACAGCAAGATGCTGGAGCATCAGCTGAAGGATTTCCATCAGTATGTTCTCCGTGTCCGTAAGAAGACGCTGTCCAGTGCCAATAGAGGTCCGAAGTCCAACGAAGAGCATGAAAAGATCATGGAAGCCATTAAGGCTGGCAACGCCGATCTGGCAGAGCAACTGGCACATCAGCATATGATCAATGCTTATGAGAACATGGTGAAGAACGGTCTGAATGAGGCTTATGCACAGCAGGCGGAAAGTCAGGAATAAGTTGCCTGTTGGAACGAATTACGTTAAAATAGAATAGAACGAAAATTAATACCGGAAAGGAAATCGTTATGGAAAAGATCAAAATGACAACCCCTCTCGTAGAGATGGACGGAGATGAAATGACCAGAATCCTCTGGCAGATGATCAAGGATGAGCTGTTGCTGCCCTATATCGATCTGAAGACAGAGTACTATGATCTGGGACTGGAGCATCGTAATGAGACAGACGATCAGGTAACGGTGGATTCTGCCAACGCTACGTTAAAATACGGTGTTGCCGTAAAATGTGCTACCATTACTCCCAACGCTGCCAGAATGACAGAGTACAACCTGAAGGAAATGTGGAAGAGTCCCAACGGAACCATTCGTGCCATCTTGGACGGTACTGTATTCCGTGCACCAATCCTGGTAAAGGGTATCGTTCCCTACGTAAAAAACTGGACCAAGCCCATCACCATCGCCCGTCATGCTTATGGTGATGTCTATAAAAATACAGAGATCAAAGTACCCGGACCCGGTAAGGCAGAGCTGGTATTCACCGCAGCAGACGGCACCGAGACCCGTGAACTGATCCATAATTTCGACGGAGCAGGTATCATTCAGGGTATCCACAATACCAATAAATCCATCGAGAGCTTTGCAAGAGCATGCTTCAGCTATGCGGTAGATACGAAGCAGGATCTGTGGTTCTCTACTAAAGATACAATTTCCAAAAAGTACGATCATACTTTTAAGGATATTTTCCAGGAGATCTATGATAACGAGTACAAGGCTAAATTCGAGGAACTTGGCATTGAATATTTCTACACTCTGATCGATGATGCCGTAGCCCGTGTCATCCGTTCTGAGGGCGGATTCATCTGGGCATGTAAGAACTACGATGGTGATGTAATGTCCGATATGGTAGCTACCGCTTACGGCGATCTGTCCATGATGACCTCTGTACTGGTATCTCCCAGCGGCGTTTATGAGTATGAGGCTGCTCATGGAACTGTACAGCGTCATTACTACAAGCACTTAAAGGGTGAAGAGACCTCCACCAACTCCATTGCTACCATCTACGCATGGACCGGAGCTCTCAGAAAGCGCGGCGAGATGGATCAGATTCCCGAACTTTGCAACTTCGCAGACAAGCTGGAACAGGCATGCATCAAGACCATCGAGGACGGCAAGATGACCAAGAGCCTGTCCCTGATCTCCACCTGTGAGCATCCTGTGATCCTCAACAGCCTGGACTTCATCAAGGCGATCAGAGAGACCCTGGACAGCCTGCTGTAAAAATAAAATGGAAGAAATGGATGCTTCCCTGTAGCAATGGGGGCATCCGTTTTTGGTGTACACCCAAAGATCTTACCGGAGGATTACAGAAGTGAATGATGAAAAGGAAGTTGTGTGTTCCGGAAAAACGATGGCTCCATTTATAATGGGAGTGATGTTCTGGCTCATCGGAATAGGAGTTACTTTTTTATTACTGATTTTAGGCACTTCACAGGGAGTGAAAGGCGCAGGCATTATCTTTTTCATATTATGTGGAATGGAAGGGAGCTATTTCCTCCTGTTTTGGCGCAACAAAAGAATTACTATGACGCTGGATGATATTACTTACCGTTCCATTTGGGGAAAAGAGAAAAAATACTCATGGGAAGACGTGAGATCGGTGCGTTATAAGTCGGCTGGAAGAGGGGCGTATAGAATTCTGATCCAAATAGACCGAAAGATATGTATCGAAACCGGAATGATGGAAAACAGTGAAGAGGCTGAAAAACTGATAAAGGGAAAAGGGTATTTAGGTCTCCATTAACCTTCGGTAATCAATCCGTAAAGAGATGAACATTAACGAGTGGGAAGCTTAGTCTTCCCATATTTTTTTACTCGAAATACAAAGGAGTAGTACCATGTTTACGCTGGAAGCAGAGATGATTTTAATATCGTCTCTGCTTTTTTCGTGGATTTTTTATTAATTATCTTGGAAGAATTTGGGGCATTTGGGCGAAGAATAGTTGCGGGGGATCGGGGATACAGGTACAATAGAAGGAAAGGAATCGGCAAACGATCTGTGACAGATCCGAAGGGATATGTCTATAACTACGGCTATGATAAGGATGACCGTCTGACGTTAACGACCGATCCTTTGGAGCAGACCACCGGCTATACCTACGATGCTGTGAACCGGATCACCACGTACCGGGACAAGATGGGATTAACGGAAAGCTATCTGTATGATGCCCATGGCAATGTGCTGGAAAAGACCGCAACAGACGGCCGGGTCACCGCATATACCTATGATGCCAAGAACCGTCTGACCTCTGTCACCGACCCTATGGGAAGTGTGGCATATTATACCTACGATGTGATGGACCGCGTGACGAGTGTGACTGATTATCTGGGAAGAGGAACGGAATTTACTTACGACCGCGAAGGAAATGTGACCAGCGTGACCGATGCCGCAGGACGAAAGGAAGTGTGTACCTACGATATCGCAGGACGGATCACATCCTATACCTCCAACGGAGGAAACCGGATCAGCTATGATTATGACAAGCTGGATGATCTGGTAGAAAAAAGCTACAGCGACAGCACCGGAGAGCAGAGTGCAGAAGGTGTTACCTATGCCTACAATGCTCTGGGAGAGCGGGTAGCCATGCAGGATACCACAGGGGACACGGAGTACACCTATGACGGACTCCGCCGGATCACTTCCGTGACCACTTACCGGGCACCGGGAGAGGACGGCTTCTCCCATGAGGAGGCAAAGGGTGACACCATAGGCTATACCTATGACGAAGCGGATCATCTAGCTGCCATTACCTATGCGGATGGCACAAAAGTAAGCTATGAGTATGACAAGAACGACAATCTCATCAAAGTGACCGACAGGGAGGGAAAAGTTACCACCTATACTTATGATGCCATTAACCGGGTGACCCGGATCCACCGCCCGAACGGCATCAGCACCTATAACACTTACAATGCAAGGAATCAGATCGTGGAGCTTAAGAATGTCTGCGATACCTGTGAGTGGGTGGTAAGTGACTATCTCTATACTTATGACGACAGGGGATTCATCGCAGGGGAGACCGCCATCGAATCTCTGGCAGGTTATGCCTACGATGACAAGCATAACGGACGGCATGAGGACGGCAGACATGACGACCTCTATCCTCATGGCAACCGCCATAACGGCAAGCATGACAAGGATGCCACTTTCGCGTACCAGATCGTGGAGACCGAGCGGACATTTACCTATGATGCAGCCGGAAAGCTCCTGACCGCTACGGAGACCGAGGACAATTACGGCACCTGCGTCTACACGTTCGAGTATGACCTTATGGGTAACCGTACTTATATGGAGAAAACCCTGAACGGAACGGTTGTGGAGTGGCACAGATATGAGTATAATGAGAGTAACCAGCTGATCTCTGAAAAGCTCTACAATGGCAAGAAGACCACCAGCCTTGCCTACACCTATGATGCAGATGGCAACCGGATCAGTGAGACCGGGCGGATCGGCACGGACAAGGTGAACAGGACTTATGAATACACTGTGGAGAATCGTCTGGCGGCAGTGCATGACGGGGATGAACTGCTCCTTGCTGCGGCTTATGACGGTGACGGCAACCGGGTATTCTTATTGAACTATAATCTCCATACCGATGATGACTGGAAGGGCAATTCCGGCAACGGCAATGGGAACAACAAGGACAACTCCGGCAGTGGAAATAATGGAAACGGAAATTCCGGCAATAACGGCAATGGAAACGGCAACGGTAAGGGGAAGGGCAACAATAAGAAGAACAGCAAGTCCGACGGCACGGATGATGCAGGCTACGGCAATGCAACCAATGCAACCAATGCGGAGGAGAACAACAGCCAGAACCAGTGCGGCATCCTCTTCCCGGTACAGGAGGAAGTAAGTGCTGTTGAAGCAGACCTGATCTCCCGGATCAAGACCACCGGCAAGGAAAAGAATTACGAACTGATCGAGTACTTAAACGATGTCAACCGTGAGCATGCTGAAGTACTGGTCGAGCAGAACATCAATGGCAAGACGGATGCCTCGTATATCTACGGAGCAGAGATAAACGGCGGATTCGATCGGATCTCCCTTGACCGGTTCGATGGCAGCACCGGATATTATCTCTATGATTCCAGGGGAAGCGTCTCTGGCATCACCAATGAAGAGGGACAGGTCTACCAGTCCTACCGTTACAGCGTCACCGGAGAGATCACCTTTGGTGCTCCGCAGTATGAGAACGAATACACCTACAACGGAGAATTCTACAATCCGAATATCGAGAGCCAGTATCTGAGGGCAAGGTACTACTGCGTGGTAACGGCGACCTTCCTCACCGAAGACAGCTACCTCGGCAGCCAGACAGAACCGCTGACGCTTAACAGGTATAATTACTGCGTGAGCAGCTATCTGAATTATACGGATCCGAGCGGGAAATGGATATATGAAAAGGAACAGAATGAATTTGTGGTGAAATATATTCAGACATCCGCAAATGAAAAACAAAATAGGAAGATTGATTTTTATATTGCCAAAACATTTTTGAGTGCATTACATGAACTGAACTCTCCACAAGCATCTGTTGACTATGTATTATCGTTTGACTATAAGCATGATATGCCATATGCAAAAAGCATTATGTTAAAAGCATATAAACAAAATAGTAGTTATGCCTGTGAAATTTTTCATGTATCAATAGAACAACTTGAGGAGTTTGGATGGAAAGCTATAACAGGAGATAAACAAAATTATATCATAAAGTTCAACCGTACCTTGAATCAATATGGCATAACAAGCAAGGCAAGTATTACAATGCTTATGGCAACAATGGCGCATGAAAGCAATTTTGGACAAGACAATATTGAAGGAATGCAAAATGGAAAAGAATTGTTAACAAAAGATAATTGGAAAAGCTATATTAAAGATGTTGCAGGTAACTCAAACTTAGAATTTGATGACAGAGGTGTAGGATATATTCAATTAACTGGAAAACAAACGCAAGAAAATTTTTTAAAAGCCATTGGTAGAGATTGTGATATGGTGAACTTCGGAATGGACAAAGTTCATTATATTGCAAAATATTATAGCTTAGAGGCTGCTGCATGGTTTTGGGCAACTACGAATGTCGTAAAAACAGGTATGGGCAGTTTAAATGATTATGTTAATGCTAATGGAAATTCGGAGGCTATATTCCTCATTACACAGTATTATGTTAATGGATTTACTGCAACAGATAAAGATTTAGCAACAATAAGATTAGGAGGGGAGTATAAAATTAAAAATGATCAGCTGATAGTTGGAAACAACAGCAATCCATTACCAAAGAATTGGAGGGATCGAAGTGAAAAGTATGACAAAGCTTACGAGATATTTGGTAAATAAGTTTGTGGCTATACTTGTGTTGAGCTTATGTATTGCAGTATCGATAATAGGATGTTCATCGAACGAATCTGAGATTTATGAGGAAAGTCAGAAATCGGAAACCATTAATACATATGAAACTGAGGCGGAAGAAACAACAATAGAGGTTGACGATGCGCAAGAACCTCAGTTGTTGTCATGTTATGAATATGAGATTCAACAAAAGACATTTAATTTTTCGATAGATAACGGAGAGAGCTATCATATCCCATATGTCCAGATTCAAGGATGTCCGGATAAGAGGCTGCAGTGGAAAATTAATCACACCTTGTGGAAAGATGCCTGCTGGTTATTTGACTGCGCACAATTAGATATACATATATATGTCATTTGGGATGACGATGACCCTTATACGATTGCGGGAATATATCAGTATAAACAGTATCTTTCTGTTGTTTACGAAGGAACGGAGGATCGGCGTTTGCCTGGGAAGGTTATGTATGCTATTGTAGTGAATATGCTTACAGGGGAAAGAGTGCTCCTAAGCGATATGATAGCTAATACAGACAAATTTAAAAATATGTTGCTTCACTACTTTGATGGAGATGAGCGGGAACCCCGAATGTTTATATTAGAGGGAGATCCTGAGAGGATATTGCATTATGGATCAATGACGGAAGCGGAAATGATAGTTGACAGCAGAACCATGCAGGGAGAATATCCGGAGGATGATGACGGGCAGATAGATTCTGTGACATGGCTGTATGGAAATATATCTTTTTACATGTCGGATGATGGCTTTATTGTACTTCCTGAGGCAAAGTATTTTGAACCCTTAATATTTTCATGGGATGAAATGTCAGGAATTATAAATTGGAAATAATTGATACTGATGTAAAAAAGGCAAGGGAAAAAATTACGAACTGATCGAATACTTAAACGACGTCAACCGTGAGCATGCCGAGGTACTGGTCGAGCAGAACATCAATGGTAAGACGGATACCTCTTATATCTACGGAGCGGAGATAAACGGCGGATTCGACCGGATCTCCCTTGACCGCTTCGATGGCAGCACCGGCTACTACCTCTACGATGCCAGGGGAAGCGTCTCCGGCATCACCAATGAAGAGGGACAGGTCTACCAGTCCTACCGTTACAGTGTCACCGGAGAGATCACCTTCGGTGCTCCGCAGTATGAGAACGAATACACCTACAACGGGGAGTCCTACAATCCGAATATCCAGAGCCAGTATCTGAGAGCAAGGTACTACTGCGTGGTAACGGCGACCTTCCTCACCGAAGACAGCTACCTCGGCAGCCTGACAGAACCGCTGACGCTCAACCGGTATAATTACTGCGTGAGCAGCTATCTGAATTATACGGATCCGAGCGGAAACTGGCTCACTATTACAGAAGAAAAGATGTTAAGTGAAAAAATTCAAGCAATGAATTCTAAGGATATGAATGAAAGTATCAAATGGGAATTATTGCGTAGAACAACGGCTTTTTTGAGCGCACTACATGAATTGCAAAGTCCCTTAGCAAATGTTGACTATGCATTGGACAATACGCAAAGGAATCCATCATATTGCCAGAAAGTTATTAAGCAAGCAAGTATGCGGAGAGTGAATTCTACATGCACAGAGCAAGTGAAACAAAATGCGTTATATGTATTAGATGAGTACTTGAAAGGAAATATTAGTGAATCTTATGCAAAAATGTATATGATGGATTTAGTGAACGGAGAACATGCATTAGATGTATATATTCCAACATTATATCAGGAAAGAAATTATCAAAGATATGATTCTTGGATTATTGGCTGGAGTAAATACTATAATTTAAAGTATGGTACACAGATAAATCCCAATATTATTAAGGCAATGATGTATAAAGAATCGAAAATAGGATATGATAAATCAACTAGTCCTAATGCAAATATTTCAAGGGATGTGCTTCAAGCTTTAGATGTAAGAAATCCAAACATATATGAATATGTTAAAATTGATACTAGATATATTAAAATAGTAACAGATATAGATGAAAGCGGGGAGAAAACAACTTGGGGGGAGCGTAGAAAATTAAATCTTTCTGAAATTGATATAAATGCTATGAAAAATCGGGAAGAATATGCTATATTGAAATCGCTTTTCAATACACAAGAGGATGGTAATGGAAATAGTTATGATGGGGATTATACATCAAAAACTATTTATTATTATCAATATGAAAATGTGACTCCATTTTTAAGTATTGCGATAGGAGTAGATACACTAAGGCGCAAAATGAACAAAACAGACAGTTTGGAGGAGGCAATACGATTATATAATGTCGGAACTGAGGGATATGCTTCCGATGTTTTAAAAATTTGTGAAAAAAAATATAAAGATTTAGAAAAGGATATAAAATAGAAAAATGTTTGGATAATCATAACCGTTATCTACATATTTGAACTTATTGCTGGATGCTCTTGATAGAGCATCCAGTGGTAAAAATGGAAGAAGTATTTTGGGCAGAAAAAACATTAATTTAGCGATATGCCAGTCGTCATTTATGCAATCCATTGTAGAAAACATAGTAGAAAACATAGTAGAGAGAACATTTGGCGATTTATGCATAAAGGAGAAATGTAAGTGAAAAAAGTATGCATAACAATAATTCTTATAGTAATTATGTTGACAGCTTGTGAGAATACCTATAAAACAAATGAAAATTTGGCACTTTCCAAAGTGAATCAAGAAGCTGCTGAAAAGTTTGTTATGGATTCCATTCCGGAAATAGAAAAATATAGTGCATTCATTGAACAGAAAAGTGGAGGAAATGCTAATCTTACAATAGATATTAATTTTGTAAAAACAGAAAAAGATAATACAAATTATTATGTAATATATGTGGGAGTGCAACGGGAAGATTATAGGGTTAATTGGGATTACTTTTATGTTGATGAAAATTTGCAAGAAGTCATGTGGTATGACATTGTAGATGCAAAATTATATTCATTGGATGAATGGAGAAATTCGCAGGAATATAAGCAAAGAATCGCATATATTGAAGAATATAGTTTAAAATCAGAGAAAATTATGGCACAGACAAATTATATGAATAGAAGAGACTGTAATCTGCTTATTTTTGATGATGTGATTTTTTTAAGAAATACAGAGTATCGATATAAAGACGGGGAATATAAATTGACAGGAAAGAAACTGACGGACTATATACCCGTGGAAGACAGAGAAAGTATGAATGATCTTTTCAGAGACCATAGTGCACATGTATTACAGAATAAGAATTGTATAATATATTCACTTTATGATAAGGAAGTGGATGAATATAGAACGGTAGTAATTGATTTCCCTACAGGAAAAGTAAGGGGCAGCTGTATTTTGCAGGAGGAAATATGTGCTGTCTATGATAATAGAGCATATTACAAGGCGATGGATGAAGAAACGGGCTACTATTCACTGGAATATCTGGATTGTAACGATTTTACTTCACATACGCTGTATTCCACAGAAAACTATTTGAACTCTATGATGGTAAGGGCGGATGGAATGATTATATTTGGCGAGGAAGGAAGCGGTTTCTTTATAATAGATACCGAAGGAAATGTGAAAAAAATTCATGATGCCATTCCAAACAGAAAGCTGTATGCCAAAGAAATGTTTAACAGATTTGATGACAGTGGGTTGTATCTTTTTATAGAGTACTACACAGGAGAAGAAAATGCCCGCCTGACAGAGAACGGGGAACTATTTCGGATCAGAGACAATTGTACGCAGAATAATTTGGAACTTCCGCAAGGAATACTGGTACGGGAAGGGAACAGAGCGGCTTTGTATGAATGCCAGAAAGAGACATGCCCTGTGAAGGACTTACGGATTCGGGGAGAAGTAGTGTGGACCTCTCCCTTACAGGAGTATGAAATTATAGAACAAAAATATTTGGACGCCGGTTATGAAATGGTATTTGATTATTATCAGAATGATACCGTATGGTGGCTGTGGAGGGATGCTAAGGAACAGCTTATTGTCACGAAGACGGAAATATAATAAAGATTTCCAATAATATGGAATATGTAATAAGTAAATTGGATATGAATGATATGATGAGTGCAATACTAAAGAATCAGAAAGAAAAAGAAATTTCATCACAATTAGATACAATTTTGGAGAGTATTGTTAATAGGACTACAAAAATTAGAGATTGCATTCTTTATGATGGAGATGGGACTCTGGAAGAAGAAAAAATAAACTTTGAAAGAATTGGATATAGAAAACACTGGATTTATTTATGAGCTAATTAATCCTTTTCAGATTACTAGGGGGATTTGGTAGTATGAGGAAAATAAGGCGTACATGGAAGGTGTATGCAATAATTATAATATTCTGTACAATTCTTATTTTACAAAAAAATAACTTAATTTATTACATTGCGAATATGCCGAAAGGATACGCGGATAACGTATGGGAAAGTAATTATACATATGAAGCGGCGCCCTATTTGGAAGATTTTTTTGGTAGTGAAATGACGGAATATCTAAGCAATTCGCTTTTGTCAAATGAAGTAGACGATCGACTACACGAAATAGCAGCAAACTATAGGAAATTGAACGTTATTGAAAAGATAAAAGTTATTATGAACAGCAAAGATAATATATTTTTGAAATATTATTGTGATGAAGGATCAATATGGGATACTTGGTATCAAATCAATTTGTATCCCGAAGTACATACTGCCTTGTCAGATACAGACATTGTAATAAGTCATGTAGATAAATCGGGCAGTCATACGGAAAAGGCAGAAAATGTAACAAATTTAGTCTTTTTTAATGAGGGATGGCAGTATTATGGTCTGGCAATACGACAAGGAGGGCAGACGGATACACAGCCATATTTTGTAAATTGGGAAAATGAAAATTACATGATAACATTAATAGAGAAAAATGAACAAGTGATAGGTATGACCGTCTACAAGTATTGCAATGTGATGACGTTAATAATGAATGACTCGGGAGGAATAGATAAGGAATATTGGGTGTGCAATGTCGGCTCGTACAGTGGTGAACTTTGGCCGGTTATAGAAAAAGTGTATGAAGGATATTGGGAGTTGCCATTTTCTGAAATGACCTACGCGCAGGAAGACACCGTAGAGATGTTGCAAAACGAGTATGGAGATATTTCGTTTGAATACCGCTTCCCGGCAGGGGAATGTAAGTACAAAAATTATTTTTTGGGACTTTTGAAAAACGATATTCATTTTGATGAGATTTTTGAAGGAAAAGAAATTACTATTGATGCAACAGGGCATTTCGTAACGAAATATTGCACCAAAGATATGAAGGAGCTATATTATTACTTATTCGATATGACGGGTGACGGAATTACGGACTTGTGTATTTCAGATGAGAGAGAATTTATCTATGTAATAAGTTATGATGAGGAAAAGAAACGACTGAATTTATGGAATGGCTTTGATTCCACATGGATGAAATTAAACGGTACATGCGCAGCCAGGTGGAACCGGGAGGGAATAAATCAGATTTATTATGGGTTTGAGCCGAACGGAGAATTATTCCGAATGACAGGATTTATGGAAAAAGAATTCCTTAATAAAGAAACGCAAACCGGGGAAACTGCATACGTCGTTTCGATGCCATACTATGAGGAAAATACAGATTCCGCAGAAAAACGGGAAATGATGCAAGACCAGGCATACTATGTAAAAGACACCGGACTTTATTATTTCCGGGTGACGAAAGAACAGTATGAGCAGTTGACGGAGGCTTATTTTCAAGCAGAAGCAGAGGCTGCTCAAAATATTAAAAAGGTAAGATACACTTATGATGAAGTGATTAGTGAACTGAGTAAATTGAAAGTTACGAGCCATGCAAAAATAGAACGGAATACCTCGGTGGGAGCTTGCTCACACAAGAGGTTGTTTCGTTCTATTTTTATACGGCGACAGCCGTCAATGAAATAAATGTGGAGCGTCCTTTGCGACACATTTATGAATTGGGTGCATGGCTCGTAACGTAGGGCTGCCGTAGACCCCACGAATGCTTGCCGCATGCATTCTGGAATATATAATTCCCTTGTTATACCTTCCAGTTTTCACAATTTGGGTATCAGCAACAAAACAAACTTCTGATACCCACAAACTTTTCATAGTGTGGGTATCAGCAATAAAACAAGCTTCCCATACCCACACTATGAAAAGTTTGTGGGTATCGGCAACGAAACAAGCTTCCCATACCCATAAACTATTTAAACTACTACCTATCTAGTGGACATTTCTTTTTCTGTATATACCCATTTTAAA
>ERZ1034973.534-NODE-534-length-26503-cov-14.182244_pt1 | contig 26503 bp, 32 predicted proteins | sample MGYA00520686_ERZ1034973 | MGnify/ENA primary metagenome ERZ1034973 (study PRJEB33766, sample SAMN09781775) | gut metagenome | biome: gut microbiome | host: Homo sapiens | place: Madagascar | study: EMG produced TPA metagenomics assembly of the PRJNA485056 data...
GTTTTAATTTTAAGTTTTTATGCGATACGATGCTTGATCGATGATTTGGCGATGTATTTATATTATAATACGTTTTGGCTTTATATCGGAACGTCGTTAATGGCATCGATTCAGAGCATAAAGAATAGAGAGCGTAGTGATTTAAAGATGATTGAAAAGTAGGAATCTAAATGAAAACTAAATCCTTAAAATTGAATTTCATAATGAATGCGATACTTACGATGTCGCAATTCATTTTCCCTTTGATTACTTTTCCATATATATCACGTATCCTTTTGCCAGCAGGTACTGGAAAAGTTTCATTTGCGACATCCGTAATATCATATTTTGCACTTTTTGCTCAATTGGGAATCCCCACATATGGTATAAGAGCGTGCGCAAAAGTAAGAGACAATAAAAAAGAGTTAACAAGGACTGTTCAAGAACTTTTTATTATTAACGTAGTAATGAGTTTGGCAGTGTATGCTATTTTTTTTGTCGCACTACATACTGTTCCGAGATTAGAGCAGGATAAAACACTATTCCTTATCGTTAGTACAACAATTTTTTTTAATGCTATTGGTATGGAATGGCTTTATAAAGCACTAGAACAATACACGTACATTACAGTCAGATCTATTATTTTTAAATTTATTGCGCTAATTGCAATGTTTACTGTTATACATGAGCAAAGAGATTATGTAATTTATGGTGGGATTTCCATTCTGGCTTCATCAGCCTCAAATGTTTTTAATTTCATTCATGTACACAAATATGTGTCATTAAAACCGATTGGACATTATAATTTCAAAAAGCATTTGAAGGCCGTGGCTATTTTTTTTGCTATGTCTTGTGCGACTACTATTTATACACATCTTGATACTGTGATGCTGGGATTTATGACAACAGATACGGATGTTGGTTATTATAATGCAGCAGTCAAAATCAAATCTATTTTAGTAAGTATAGTAACGTCTCTTGGCGTGGTTCTTTTACCGCGTGCATCTTATTATGTTGAACATGGACAGATGGACGAGTTTTATCGGATAACTAAGAAGGCGATTGATTTTGTTTTTGTAATAGCCACACCAATGATGCTATATTTTACGCTATTTGCTAAAGAGGGTGTGTATTTTCTTTCCGGTTCTGCATATGCTGGTGCGATTATTCCGATGCAAATCATTATGCCAACGTTGCTATTCATTGGCCTTACCAATATTATGGGCATTCAAATGCTGGTACCGTTGGGTAGGGAAAAGATTGTTCTGTATTCAGAAATTGCAGGCGTTATTGTGGATGTAGTACTAAATGCTCTGTTGATTCCGCGGATGGCTTCAGCGGGAGCTGCGATAGGAACATTAGCAGCAGAAGCAACTGTGTGGATGGTTCAATTCATCGCATTAAAAAACAATGTTTTTGAATCATACAAGAAAATTAGATATTTTTCAATCATAATAGCGTTGCTTGTAGCAACAGCAGTCAGTCATTTCGCAGAATTTCTTTCATTGGGAAGTTTTTTGACCTTATGTGTTTCGGCAATACTTTTCTTTGGAACATACGGAGGCGTTCTCACGATTGCAAGAGAACCACTCGTCATAGAAATAGAGCAACAAATATTTAAAAAACTGAAAGGACGGCATCACATTCGTTAGTATACCGCGGAACATTTTGTGTCTGCTGTGCTGAAAATAGAAGTAGACTAATGAAAGGAATACTATGATCCAAACAAAAAAACACTATGTAGAGATTGATGTTTTGAAGGGAATTGCCATTGCCATGGTTGTTTTGGGCCATGCGGTTATTCGTTATCCAATCAATCTGCATGAAGTCGCATGGACAAAGGCAATATACGATTGGGTTGAAACCATGCATATGCCTTTGTTTTTTATGGTTTCTGGTGATTGAGAAGGTTACAAAAAATAAATTTGGTCTTGCATTGATACTTGTTGGAAGCTGTGCACTTAAGTTCGTTCCCAATCTGCCGGAGCGTTTTTTAGTGTGGCGAATTTCTTACCATTTCTTCTATTTCGTGGTTGGATACGCGTTAAAGCGTTTTTTCGATATTGAAAAGGCGAGTGCATGGGTTCGTCAGAATAGGGGTCTTACTTATATAGGGGGAAATCGTTTGCGTTCAGGTATTTGTTATTCCTATATATGTGACAGATTATAATCAAATCTATGGAATCTCTTTGGCGATTATTGGAATTGTGTTATGTTATTTCTTTTCGGTTTTATGCGGACAGACTATTAAAAACTGGCTTATGGGATTTGGAAAATATTCTTTGCAATTGTACCTTTTAAATGTTTTTTTTTTTGTCCTTTCTAGAAGCCTAACAATTAATATCTTGAGAATGGAATCTCCATTCATAATTATAGTTGTGAATATGATAGTTGACTTATTGATTTCATATATGGTGATAAAAAATGTATTTACAGGAAGCAAACTGCTTAAGTACATTTCAGGAATTATATAAATATCTTAAAAGGGTTGAAGAATGAAAATGTATGATTATTTAGTAGTAGGCTCTGGTCTTTACGGAGCGATATTTGCACATGAAGCAAAAGAGCATGGAAAATCTGTGCTTGTTGTGGACAAGCGTCCGAACATTGCAGGTAATATTTACACAGAGAATATTGAGGGTATCAATGTTCACAAATATGGCGCACATATTTTCCATACCAACAACAAAAAGGTCTGGAATTATATCACGCAGTTTGCAGAGTTCAACCGTTTTACGAACTCGCCTGTAGCCAACTACAAGGGCGAGCTTTACTCGCTGCCCTTCAATATGTATACCTTTAATAAGATGTGGGGCGTGGTCACGCCGGAGGAGGCTGCCGCCAAAATTGAAGAGCAGCGCAAGGAAATTACCGGCGAGCCGAAAAACCTTGAGGAGCAGGCTATCTCCCTTGTCGGCCGTGACATCTATGAAAAGCTCATCAAGGGCTACACCGAGAAGCAGTGGGGTCGCGATTGCAAGAATCTGCCCTCCTTCATCATCAAGCGCCTGCCCGTGCGCCTGACGTTTGACAACAACTATTTCAATGCGCTGTATCAGGGCATTCCTATTGGTGGCTACACTAAGTTGATTGCCAATCTGCTGGAAGGCATCGAGGTACGCCTGAACACCGACTACTTGGAAAACAAGGCCGAGCTGGATGTACTGGCTGATAAGGTGGTCTACACCGGCCCCATCGATGCCTACTTTGACTATAAGCTGGGCACGCTGGAGTACCGCTCTGTCCGTTTTGAGAACGAGCTCCTCGACAAGCCAAGCTTCCAAGGCAACGCCGCGGTCAACTACACCGATCGTGAGACACCGTGGACCCGCATCATTGAGCACAAGTGGTTTGAGTTTGGCAAGGATGAGAACGGCAATGATTTGCCCAAGACTATCATCAGCCGTGAGTATAGCAGCGAGTGGAAACCCGGCGATGAGCCTTATTACCCTGTTAATGATGCCAAGAATAGTGCGCTTTACGCTGAATACAAGAAGCTGGCAGATGCAGAAGATAGCGTAATCTTCGGTGGTCGACTTGGCGAGTACAAGTACTACGATATGGATCAGGTTATTGCTGCTGTACTGGATAAGTGCGAAAAGAAACTGTAAACACAGAGACAGTTTTATAAAACCGAAGAAAAGAGATGAAAACGACATTACTTATCATGGCGGCCGGAATCGGTAGCCGATTTGGAACAGGAATCAAACAGTTGGAGCCGGTAGATGCTTCTAATCATATCATCATGGACTACTCGATCCATGATGCAATCGAGGCAGGCTTCAACCATGTGGTATTTATTATCCGGAAAGATATTGAGAAAGAGTTTAAAGAGGTCATCGGCGACCGCATTGCAAAAATCTGCGAAAAGCACAATGTGACCGTTGATTATGCTTTCCAGGACATCAACAATATTCCGGGCAGCTTGCCGGAAGGCAGGACGAAGCCGTGGGGAACTGGTCAGGCCGTGCTTGCAGCAAAGAGCGTAATCAATACTCCGTTCATCGTAATCAACGCAGACGATTATTATGGAAAAGAGGGTCTCAAGACTGTCCATGACTATCTGGTAAACGGCGGAAAGTCCTGCGTGGCGGGCTTTGTGCTGAAGAACACGCTGTCCGACAACGGTGGTGTTACTCGTGGTATCTGCAAGATGGACGAAGATGGAAATTTGACGGAGGTTGTGGAGACCAAGAACATCGTAAAAACAGCGAATGGCGCAGAAGCAGACGGTGCGGTTATCGACACGGATTCTCTGGTTTCCATGAATATGTGGGGACTGACACCGGACTTTTTGGAAGTGTTGGAAGAAGGCTTCAAGGAGTTCTTTGAGAAAGAAGTTCCGGGCAATCCTTTGAAAGCAGAGTACCTGATTCCTACCTTTATTGGCGAGCTGCTGGCCGAAGACAAGATGTCGGTAAAGGTGCTGCGGAGCGATGACACCTGGTATGGCATGACCTATCATGAAGATGTGATCTCCGTAAAGGATAGTTTCAAGAAAATGTTAGAAAAAGGTCTGTACAAGGCTGACTTGTTCTCTGATCTGTGATATACTGGGGCAAACGGGCCCTGACTCTGGGGCCACGGGAAACCGTGGCTCTTGCTGCTCTGATAATCACACACCTCTACGCGGTGGGCAGTAGGCAACGATCTTATGATTGGCTGAGATGTGAAAAAATGATGTGAGATTTACGAAGGAGGATAAATTGTATGAAGAAAAAATTACAGGTCTTTTTATCTTCCACCTGGACAGATATGATTTTAGAACGGCAAGCTGCAGTAGAAGCAATACTGGAGGCAGGACATATCCCAGCAGGAATGGAGCTGTTTGCAGCAGATAATAAAAAACAGTTTGAAGTGATAAAAAAATGGATACGAGATAGCGATGTATTTATATTGATTTTAGGTGGGCGCTATGGTAGTAAAGAAAAGGGAACATCTAAGAGCTATATTCAAAGAGAATATGAGTTTGCTAAGAAGATAGGAAAAAAGCCGGTTGCGATTATATTGTCGGATATTGGGATTTCAAAGAAAATATCAAAAGGCGATTATAAAATTGACGATACGGAATATTTGAAGAAAGACTATAAGACCTTTAAGAATAATATTGTAGAGGGAAAAATGTGTAGCTTTTTTGATGATATTCCCTCTTTGAAGGTATGTATATTGAATGCTCTGAGAAATTGTGAAAATAACCCGGATCTTTTGGGCTGGGTTAAATCTTCTGATGCTGCAGTTGATTTTTCGTATCCATATATACTAGAGAACCAAGAATTTTGTATAGAATACCTTAGTAGTACTACTATAAGGTATACAAAAAAATTACATATTCGTATGTTAGTAGATGGAATTCAATATTATACGGATAGATATTCATGGAATGCTGGAGGAACTATTACAAAGTCATTAAAAGATAAAAGGCAGGTGATTGTAGACGAATTTTCGGAAGGTGCATTTGAAGCTTATACAATAAGATTGGAAGAGGCATCTCAAAAGGGAAAAGTTTATGTGATTGAAGTTGAATTTTTTATTGTTAATTGCAATTACATGGAAAAGCAATATTTAGGCTTGACTAATTCTTTTCCCGTCAAAACTTTAAGCTTATCTGTTATTGCGGCAGATGAACTCGATTTGTCAGAGTGTAAATATAATGTTTACACACATTCTGTCGATAGAGTCCCTAAAATATCGAAAAAAATAAGGCCAGAAAATGGCAAAATAGAACATACGTTCAAAAAACTGATAATTGGAGAAAGGTACAATTTGGAATGGAAAATTACTAAGAAGTCGCCGATGTTGCAATAGTTGACAATGGAAAATGTGATGCTTTTGTCAGCACAGAGTCAAGAAGATAAGTACTCTATAACATAATTCACATGAAAATCACATGGCTGTGGGAGAATTCTCACAGCCTACGCTGCTCGAAACTTTGCACACCTCTACGTGGTGAGCAGCAGGCAACGCAGTGATGTGGCTAAGAATGCAAAGGTGTATGGGTTTTCAAGGAGAATAGCATGCAAATTTTAATGGACAATGCCTTGGAATCATGGATTTCCGCTATATCATATGCAGATGCCATTGTCACTGGAAAAGTCACTTTAAAATATAGAAAAAATTTTGTGGCTTCGCTTCATAATGCAACTGAACTCTTTATAAAACAGCGCATGTTAAATATAGGTGACCACAGTGTATGCAAAAAACTGACAGCTAAAAAAGATCCGAATGGAAGCTTGCAGACTGCCTTTGAAAATGCGACAGACTTGAATGAGTTCTTCGAACAATTGCCACTGGTTGATTTTGATAAATTCTATTCTGAAAACTATGGTGTGCTTTGTGATAAAACAGAGGAGCTCTTTGATAGTTATTACGTGAAATATCTGGCAAATAAAGCAAAAGTGAGTTCCGCATTAAACATCTTAAAAGAACTGCGAAATAATGAAACACACTTCTTTATTGAAAAATGGAGCTTCTTGAAGGAAAACGAATTTGAAGAATTGTATAATTTTATGATTATATTCTATGAAATTCTTCAGGAGTATGGTCTACTTCCTTTTGTAGGTGAACCTGAGGAGGAAGATAAGAAGGCAGTGTTCAATAGAAAGCCACTTTCTAAGTTTTCTTATAAAGAAGCGTTGCTTGATTCAAATGTGCTAAGACAGATGGCAGCGGTACTCAATGGCGTCCAGTTACCTTGTGGTGATGATTCCGCATATGAAATATCAAAAGAAATTATAGATTATTGCGGGAAAGTCAAATGTCAGGATAAATTTGACTTACTGTGGACATATGTAGAAACCGCGATGCACTTTGGATTGATTAAAAAAGATGATGTTGTGGAAGAATTTGATGAGCCTGGTATAGGACGGGGAGCAAATAGTTATCGCTATTTAAAAATTTATTATCGCTGATTTCTGTGAAAAATGGAGGTACACAAATATGCCTAGAACCAAAGGAAGCAAGAACCGCCCCCAATTCGATCTCGTGTCCCAGATTGCAGAGAAGCAGTCTGTCATCCGGACTCTTACCGCAGAGGTAGAGGCAATCCAGAAAGATATCGAAGAGAAAAAAGCCACCCTAAAAACCAAGAAATCTGAACTGAAGTCCGCCGAGAAAGAAGTAGCCAAACTCGAAGCAAAGAAAGCCAAAGCGGATCAGAAAGCAGCTGAAGAAGCGAAAAAGTCGGAAGCCGAGGCTGTGGTTAAGAAACTGCTGGCCGGTGGTATGAGTGCTGATGAGATTCTTGAGAAGTTGAAGTGATTCTATTAGCCGTGTGAACTTCAGAAGTTCGTACGGTTATTTTTAGAGGTGGCAGTTAGCCAAAACTGATTGCGCTTCATGAAAATAGCCCCACCGTGGAGTGGGGGCAATCGATCAGTCATTGTCCTCTGCTCGTATTCGGAGCAGCTCGGTTTTCTCGTTTTCCGTTGCCGGCCGCACGGCAGACTTCTCTCCAAACATTACCGCGCCGCAGTCCGGGCAGCGGTCAGGAAGTGACTGACTTTCAAAGCAGTAATGGCAGGCATCGCAATAATAAAAGTTCAATCCATCGTCACCTCGCCTTCGTGTTTTGTATCATAAGAGTGTGTTCTATGTTACTAAGTTGTGAGATATATTTCTTACTATGCTTTGAGACTTCTTAGATTTCTGAGACTTTTTATAAAAGAGAAGTCACATATAATGGGCATCACATCATGTGATTTATTTTTGCCTTGAATTTTATCAGCATCATGTCGGCAATGCACTGGCCGATCTCAAGCAGGGATGCTTTTGAGATATCCCAGAAGTTTTCTTTCTGGAGCTGTTCCTCGACCAAAGATTTCATTCTCAGAAGCGGTTTCTGAAAATCTTCTGGCTCGACCCAAGAGATACAGGTGGGGTCGATGTGAGAGTCAGGAATCCCGATATTGCCGTGGTCATCATATTCCAGCAGCTTGTTTTCTTTTGCTGCCTGCGCATAGCCTTTGGCGTTGTCATCCAGAAGAAGATATGCAAAATAGTGAGAGAGTGCATATTCGTCAATGGAATATTCTTCGTGGAAAAGTGCCTCTTTGAGCATTTCAGCGAGGAAGTCTGAAATGGAATACCAGTTTGCTGGATGCCAATTCATTTGATGCGTCGGATAAAAGTGGTATCGCACGGTGTTGGCAATGGCCTGCGCGATGAACTCCTGCCAGAACCAGTAGCCTTCCTGAATGATGCGTTCATCGGAAAGCCCCAATGTGGGGATGCCGCTGTCAACGTTAAAGTTATGGCTGTCATCGACAAGTCCAGGCTCGGAATATCTGGTCAGATCGGGCTGCTGAGAGGAAATCGCATAAAAGTGTCCAAGCTCATGCCAGTAAGCATTACAGAATTCCAGCCGCTGATTAGATTCGATGTCGGTCTGGTTGATGATGATCGCTCCACCATGACTGCCATACAGATACTCGCCGATTTCGATTTCAGGGCATTCAGTGTGTTTGCTGTCGAGTTCACGCACCAGTTGTTTTCTGATTTTTGCAAAATTGCGGGAGTTCACAATATAAACGGGCGGATAAGGAACATCGATCGGCGGCATGACAGATTTGAAATCATCGAGTGCGCCGGGAATCCACTGCTTGAGCTGGGCTTTCGTAGGCATATATTCCGCTTTCCTTGTTTATTTTTCTCTATTATACCGCAATAGGAGAGAAGGCTCAACCGCATGGATGTATCATTTAGATACAGCTGTGTTACATCCATGTCTCATTTAGAAACATTTGGTAGATGAATCCGCACAATCTGTATTGTAATTCTTCAAGGAATCCTTCAGAAAGTCGCTGTGGAGTTCTGGAAGAAATGGAAGCTAGTAGCCTTTTTTGGCAAGGATGTTCAGCTTGAAATCTACAAAATATTTCTCGATAGAATTCATCCGTGCAATCTCATCCGGTGTGAGCAGTCCGGAGTGTGCGTACTGGAACTCCTGCAAAAGCTCCTGATATTTCATGGCGCGGTAAGCTGAGGAACAGCGGGAAGGCAGAGCAGCCTCCAGCTGCTTCTGGTCGGCAGTGTATTCGTAGTAGCCAATCGGTTCCAGAACAGCATCGTCTGCCAGCAGCAATTCGGCAGCAAAGGTGTTGGCTCGCCGTTCTGCCTTTGAATTATCCAGACTATAAAAATAGGTATCTTGGAATGCCTGACCGGAGCTGGCGTGTTTCCGGTCGAAGAGAGCGTGTCCCAGTTCATGAGCCATTGCAGATACACGCTGGGCTTTTGTACAATTTGAATTGATGCCGATGTACTCACAGTTCAGCAGAACTGTGTAGTAACCGAGCAGGTCGTGGCAATATCGGATCTCTTTGAGGTTTATGGCTCTACGGGAAATAATCTCTTCCGGGTCGCGGGTCTTGTAGCGGCGAACTACAGCATCGGCCATATCAATAGCGCATGTGTTCAAGGTCGACTCCTTTCCTCTGGAGTAATATCAGTTCTTACCGCAGATATTTTTTCGGAGTAAATTTCTTCGCATCAGCTTTGGCATCGAGGAAAAGTGCTTCCATTTCTTTAATAAATGCCGCCTGATCTTCTTCGGACAGTTCACCGCCGGCAAACAGGGCAGTAGTCTGTTCTTTTATTTTCTTTGCCTGTGCAACGCCGCGGGAACCGTACTTCTTGCGGACATCTGCATAGAAGAGGTCATCGTTCAGCTCTTGCTGGAAAGTTGCCTCATCCATAAAATAATCCGTGGTGACCCCAAGAGCAGCGGCAATCTTCTGGATTGCATCAACGCTCGGTTCACGCTGGTTGGATTCAATATAGCGGATCGCACGATCCGACATCGAAGCCCGCCGTGCCAGTTCAGCCATACTCATGTGCTGAGCGGTGCGGAGGGCTTTTATTTTATCACCGTTGGTTGCATCGGGGGTCAGGGTGGCAGCAGCTTCTGCCTTGACCTCCTGCGTGTTGAGTAGACTCGTTTCAAAGTTCGTTTCGTTTTTCATGTCAGCCACCATGTGGGATATTCTGCTGTGTGCTGGAGGGAAAGTGCCAGCAATTACAACATAATTCTGTAAAGCTACTTGACAAGGAACAACTGTTCCGGTATGCTTAGAACAACAGTTCGGGAACTCCTGTTCCTATAATACAATAGAAAGTTGTAGAAGTCAAGAGGTGATAGTAGAAGAATTTATAGAAAAAAAGACTGTCAGTGGTGCATAAAAAACAGAAATGCAACACTGAGCAACACCATGCAACAAAAATTGCGTGAGCTATTGACAAGACACCTGCTGTTGCATATAATAAATGTACGCAACAGATGCAACACGACTGATTGGAGGCGAGAAGATGGATGACCAGAAGAAGGTGGCTCTGAGCGAAGAAGAAATCAGCCGATACCCGGAGAACGTCCAGGAGGCACTTCGTCAGGGGCTACCGTTAAATATAGTTTACAGAACCATGGCAACGCAATACACCCGGATAAAACCGCCGGATAAGGAGCTGCTGGCAGAATATGTTGTCAGAGCCAAAGGACCTGAACGGAGCATGAGACAGTTCGCAGAGGAAATTGGCGTAAACGCTTCAACGCTCTCTCGAATTGTAAACAAAAAAACTGCGGGAGCGAATTCTGATAGCTTAATTGCAGATATCGCTGCGCATGCTGATAAAAATAGTGGAATTACGTTTGAGATGCTGATGCAAGCACACGGAATGGAAAATACTGATGGGCGAGGCAACAGTTATTTGAGATATGAACGTGAAGTTGAACGTTCATTGAAAAGCATCATGATAGATGCTCTTTTGGCTCGTGGATATTCTGTAACGCTTCGGGAACCAATTCGGCATAGAACCATTGCAGGTGGCTTTGTGTTTGACATGGATATTATAACAAATGCCATACAGGAAGAAGATGGTTTGTGGGGATTTGATTTTTGTATGATGCTGCAGCAGCCGTCAAGAGTTACATCGGGACCAGTTTCTCATCAGATAAGGATGAGAGGTTACAATTTGATGAGACGATTGATGCGGTTGAGTGCCCTTTTTGCAGATTATAATTACGAGTACAAAAGAGTGTCGTTGGTGACAGTCGATAGCGATGCATTCTATGAAGCTGCAGAGAGATTGAAAGAATGCTACCTTAAATACGCTGTAACGTTAGTCCTTGTCAATCTGGAAACAGGGAACGTAGACGATGAATTTATGATTCCTTGGATTGGAGAAGCGGAGTGCAAGCCTGTTTTCACCCCGTTGCCAGAGCCAGAAGACGAGGAAATGGATGAAAATGATTTGTGGGATGATGACTTTGATGATCCAAAATAAGGAGGACGGTCTATGGCGAGTGAATCCTATGAAATTAGGACAGCAGATGGAAAGTTGTTTTGCAAGTGTCTGAACAATGATGGAGAAGTTCGGCTTGTTGGAAAAAACTGCAGTATGTCTATGCAGGAGTTTGTTCTTAAGGTACACGACCCGGCATACAGAAGCCGTGGAAAAAGGAGAAGGCCGAAAGAAATGAAGGGCAGTATACCTTTTTAAGATACTGATATTCTAGGTTTTCCTGCAGTACGGCCGTAACAGATGGTGGAAGGTCCGCCATTATCTGTTACGCAGGCACCGACCTCAATCGTACTGAAGAATCAGAGGAAACCAGACTTTTATATAATTTATAGCGCATATGCGCATTTTACTGCTGCTTTTGAGCACAGCCAGGTGGCTTGGAAACCACATTGAGTGAAGCCGGAGCAGACAGGATTACATACTTATTTAACTTGGATAACATTTAGAAGATAGCAAGGCTATGCAACCAAGGAGAAAGTGTGTCATTCTGTCTGTTCCGGCTTTTTTGGTTCCTTAGGAGTAAAAAACGAGGCTGAAACGTTAATGTGGATGTTTCCACAGAAAATGTACAGTAAAACTGTAGATTTCAGCGAAAACAGGCAGTCTGTCTCAGCCACGAAAAGAGCACGAAAGCGGTATTATAAAGGAAGAAGATACAAAAGAGGAAGGAGGTGGATTGAGTGACCGAAGAAGAAAAACGGTTCCATGAGAAAATGGCAGACCGGTTAATTGAGACGCGAGAAGCGGCTGGAATGACACAGGAGAAACTGGCAGAAAAGGTTGGCCTCCAAAGCAACTCAATCCACCGATATGAAGCAGCGGAGCGAAAAATGAACCTTTTTACGGCAGTAAAGATGGCCGATGCCCTTAATACAACAGTAGAAAGGTTGGTTCCGGAGGAGTACATACACAAAACTGAAAAGACTGATATTGAGAGAGAAGCAGAGGATGTATTCCACCAGCTATCACCAGAAGAACAAAAAATGTTCCTTCGACAGATGAAGGGGCTGCTGGCAGTGCCAGCGTAAACCGTACAGTAGAAGGTTACTGTGCGGTTTTTTGTTTTGTGATGGGTGGCTTTCCATGCCAGCTATTTATGAATTTCTACCAAATGGTAGAGCAGGAAAAGCATCTTCAACAGTCTGGTTGAGGAAAGCTCCTGGTCATTTTGTTATCATATAGTCAGTTCAAGGGACAGCCCCACAGAGCCAAGGAAAAGAAGCTGATGGGACAGACCTGAACCAATAAAAAATATCGTAAGCCCGATTCTAGAGAAGGCGAAGGATACCATAGCAGAACCAACAGCGCAGCGATTTATTTGCTGGTGCTGGAGGTATGCGAATGGGATCACTCTGACTATCTCTGAACCAGGCTTTTCTTTTTGCCCTGCCAGCGGTGCGGTGCCCTCGCTCATGTTCTGCTTTGGTGTCTTTCCCTCCCAGAGTCCGGGGGAAAGGACAGAAAAATGATGAACATGATGACAGGAGCAGTAGCAATTAACGGTGGCGTTGGCGTGATGGAGATCCGCCAGCCGAAGATGGCAGAGGTCGTGGAGCAGGTCAGCACGGTTGCCGCGGATGTTGCCCAGAACGCACACATCACCCTGCGTGAGCTGAAGGAAAAGATCGATGCTGTGGTGGAACAGAAGCTGCCGACCTTTAAGACCCTCATGGAGCAGAAGCCTGTGGCAGTTGCCCAGACCACGGTGAACGATGCTTCCCTGACCGTGTATGAGAACGGTTATGCAGTCTATGAGGTGGACGGCGCACACACGGTTATGGCTGTGGAACGCTGCGGAGATTGCCGCTATGACTTCACGGATGGTACTTACCAGATCATTCCGGCAGAGGAATTCGAGAACATGGAGTGGAGCATTCGCCTTCTGATGGAGGGCGAACGCCGCATGGAACATAACCGCAATAAGACTTCGGACAAATTTGAAAACACCGCACTGGAATGCGATGGCTCGGATTGGTCGGCGGCTGTCATGGTGGACTTCATGGATGACTGCAAGGCAGAGGTGCTTGCAGACAAGGAACTGAAGCGGCTGTATGCGGCCATGAGCAAGCTGACCGAGCGTCAGATGGAGATCATCCAGCTCTACTATTATAAAGGTATGAACCAGGAAGAGGTTGCCGAGGAACTGGGAATCAGTCAGAGAGCGGTTTCTTACTCTCTGGAAGGTGCTTTGAAAAAAATCAGAAAAAATTTTTGAAAAACTACTTCTAAAACCGGCAAAAACGGTGTGCTTTATGAGAGGACTTGTTCCTCTACTACATAAACGGGAGGTAAGAACCTATGAGTACCGTAAGCAAGATGGCAGTCAAGGGTGTTTCGCTGAATCCTGTGGCACAGGCTCAGAATGAGACTGCAGAGGACAAGCATCCACCCGGCGGCACAGAAGCCGGCACTGCGGCGGCTCCGAAGAAAATCTTCGTCTGCTCACCGTATCGGCCGACCGCCGAAAATCTCAGATGCCAGAAAAGCCAGTTGGAAGCAAACATCGACCGGGCAAAGACAGCCTGCAGGATTCTTTCCACGCTGGGCTTCCTGCCGCTGGCTCCGCATCTGTATTTCACTCAGTTCTTGAAGGACGAGGAGAAGAAGGAGCGGGAGACCGGCATGAAGCTGGGATTGCACTGGCTGGAGGAAGCAGATGAGTTATGGGTGTTTGGCGATACCGTGTCAGAAGGCATGACCGCAGAGATCAAGAAAGCCCATGAGCTGAACAAGCCAGTCCGGAATCTTCCAGAGCCGGGGCGTGTGATCGAGCTGCTGTTAAAGAGCATCTCGGAACAGTACCAGATTCCGCTGGATGATAAGACCGAAGATCAGAAAAGCAAAGGGCAGCAGGATGCTGCAGAAAGTGAGGACAACCATGAATAACGAAATGAACGAGAAGAAGGCCGTAACTCTGGAAGATCTGCTCATGGAGCTGGTGAAGGAGGGCAAGGCAGTACGCATTCCGATTGGCAAGGCTGCTATCCAGCCGGACAAGGCAGAAGCCAACAAGGAGCAGGAAGCTTTGAAGCTGGACAAGCCGCAGGCAGTCCCGGCAACCATCCACATCGAGAATCTCCACATTCATCTGGATGAGCGTATGACTTCCTACAATTCCTTCCAGCCCGACGATAAGCCGGAAGACAAGGAAGAAGAGGAACTTCCGGATATCGATATGGACGAGATGCTTGTCCAGATCAAGCAGAGTACAGGTCTGTGCATGAAGAGCATCCTCGCCGTCCTTGAAGCGGAGCACAAGTACCTGGACAGCATCTGGGGTACCGATGATGACGACTCTGATGAGGAGGACAACGCATGATGGCAGAGGATAAGAAGATTCTGGAAGCACCGAAGAAGGTTGTGGATGGTCTGGTGGAGGTCTTTGAGGGCCTCGCCCAGATGTTTTCCGGGGTGTCGGATCAGCTGGAAAAAAATCCGCTGTTGGCCGCTGACCCGGAGGATGAGATTCCACGCCCTTTGGCAGAGGTTCCGGCATTGTCGGAAAAGAAAGGTGCTGCTGCACCGCATCCCCGTAAGAAGCCGGTCAAGAAGATCCGCAAGGCAGATGTCCCGGTGGAAGAACCGGCAGAAGTCCCTGTGGCAGATGAACCTGCTGTCGAGGACGATGTGAACTCCGGAAGTTCACTTGAGCAGCCTGCCACGGAGAGTGATTCTGCGGAAAATGATTCCGCAGACGGTGAAACTGCGGACAGTGACTTCCCGGTGGACGATGCCGATGCGCTTCCGTGGAACGAGGATACCGGACAGAAAGACACAGCTTCAGCAGAAGCAGAGCCGCAGACCGAGCAGAAAGCCGCTCCTGCCGTGACGATCACCAGGGATGACCTCACCGCTGTCATCGTTGGCAAGATCAAGAAGAAGCGCAGCAACAATGAGAAAATCGGTCAGCTTCTGAAAGCCTACGGCTGCAAGGAACTGTTCGCTCTGCCTCCTGAGAAGTACGAGGCATTCCTGACGGACATCTCCCAGCTCTAATGGGAGGTGCCGTATGCCAGAAGTACACGCAATATTATCTGCATCCAGCTCGAAGCGGTGGCTGAACTGTACCCCGTCCGCAAGGCTGGAGCAGAACTTTCCAAACGAATCCTCGGTGTATGCCGAGGAGGGAACTGCGGCTCATGCGCTCGGAGAGTACAAGCTGCGCCAGTATCTGCATGAACGGGTACAGCGTCCGGCATCAGAGTTCGACAGCGAGGAGATGGACAGCAATACCGATATCTATGCGGAGTTCATCATCAGCACCATCGAGCACATCAAGGAGACTTGCCCGCATCCGCTGGTCATGGTGGAGGAACGGCTGGATTACAGCTATCTGGTTCCGCAGGGCTTTGGCACCGGTGACTGCGTGATCATCGCAGACGGTACGCACTACATCATGGATTATAAAAACGGCAAAGGCGTTTTTGTCAGCTGTGACCATAATCCGCAGATGATGCTTTACGCATTGGGAGCGTACCATACCTACGGGTATCTGTACGATATCCAGAAGGTGTCCATGACTATTATCCAGCCCCGACTGGAAAATATCTCAATGTTTGAATGCAGTGTGGAGGAACTGCTGGACTGGGCGGAAACCTATGTCAGACCGAGGGCAAAGCTCGCCTTTGAAGGAAAGGGCGAACAGGTACCCGGCGACTGGTGCCGTTTCTGCCGTGCAAGGACTTCCTGCAAAGCCTGTGCCGGGGAAGCGATGGCTCTGGTCAAACAGGAGTTTCTGGATCTGGATTCCGGTGTGTTGGTGGACAAGCAGGAAGAAACGGATGCGACCGCTTCTTACGACCCGGACACCACAGCACCGACTTTCAAATCCCCGGCGCTGCTGTCCAAGACGGACATTGAGCAGATGCTCCCGACGCTGAACCGCATCGAATCCTGGATTGAAGCCATCTTCGCCTATGTCAGTTCCGAAGCCATCAATCATGGTGTGAGCTGGAACGGCTACAAGGTGGTGGAGGGCAGGAGCAAGCGGCAGTTCCTTGATACCAAATTGGTAGTCGCAGCGGCAGAGAAAGCCGGATACACCGATATCTACAAAACGGAGCCGATCTCCCTGACCGAGTTTGAAAAGCTCATGGGTAAGAAAAAGTTCCAGGAGATCCTTGGGGAATATGTGGTCAAGCCGCCCGGTAAGCTGGCACTTGTCCCGGATTCCGACCCAAGGCAGGCAGTCGATCTGCAGACTGCCGAAGATGAGTTTACGCCTCTGGACTGAGGCTGGACATAGAATACCAATACACAATCGATATATGGAGGATATTTCATTATGGCTAACAAAATTTCCAGTGCAACCAAAGTCGTTATTCCGTGCCGCATTTCCTTTGCAAACATCTTCGAGGCAAAGAGCATCAACGGCGGCGAGGCAAAGTTCTCGGTTTCCTGCCTGATCCCGAAGGGCGACAAGAAGACCCTGCTGGCGATCCATAAGGCAGTGGAGGCGGCCAAGGAGGATGGCAAGACCCGCAAGTGGGGCGGCAAGATCCCGCCTAACCTGAAACTGCCGCTGCGTGACGGCGACATTGACCGTCCGGACGATGAAAACTATCAGGAGCATTTCTTCCTGAATGCCACCAGCAAGGATGCACCGCAGGTCGTTGACCGTCATGTTCAGCCTGTGACTGACCCGATGATGGTCTACTCCGGCTGCTTCTGTAATGTCAGCGTCAACTTCTATGCCTTCAATGCCAACGGCAATCGTGGTGTGGCTGCGGGTCTGGGCAACATCCAGTTCGTCAAGGACGGCGAGCGTCTGTCCGGTCGTGCATCTGCTGAGTCTGATTTTGATGCTCTGGAGGATGACGAGGAAGTTCTGGGTGGCGATGCCGGCGAGGAACTGCCGGAGTATCTCCGCTAAGAATTACACAAGGAACACTGACTGGGGAGAGGCTTTCGGGCCTCTCCTTTTTACATGACGAATCGGGGTGAAGGATTTGAAAGAAATACTGATTGATATTGAAACTTACAGTGAGGTAGACATCGGAAAATGCGGTCTGTACCGCTATGCGACAGATCCCAGCACGGAGATTCTGCTGATCGCATGGGCAACAGACGAGGGCAGCGGCTTTGGAGAAACACAGTGTGCAGACATTGCCACAGGGGAGCCTTTTCCGCAGGAGCTTTTGGAGGCGTTCAAGGACAGCAGCGTGAAGCTGATCGCTCACAACGCTGCATTTGAGCGTGTGAACTTTTCCTGCTATTTAAGCCAGCATTATCCGGGGCAGTACCTCGAACCGGGGACTTTCCTGTCGCCGGACAACTGGATCTGCACGATGGTCATGGCGGCATCGTTGCCCCTGCCGCTGGCCTTGAAGGATGTCGGCACGGTGTTGAAGACAAATCAGCAGAAGGACAAGGAGGGCGAACGGCTCATCAAGCTGTTTTCCATGCCTTGCAAGCCCACAAGGACCAATGGAATGCGCACTAGAAACCTGCCGAGGCACTTCCCGGCAGACTGGACAAAGTTCAAATATTACTGCATTCAGGATGTCAACACCGAGGTGGACATCTACAACCGCCTGAAACGCTTCCCGATGCCGGAGCAGGAGTGGGAGCATTACCGTACCAACGAGCGCATCAACGACCGTGGCGTGAAGATCGATACCGAGCTGGTGGAACAGGCCATTGCCTGTGACCTTATGCTTTCGGATGCCATGAGCAAGAAAGCCTATGAGCTGACCGGGCTGGAGAATCCAAATTCCGTATCCCAGCTCAAATCTTGGCTGGAGGAGCGCGGCATCCCAATGGACACCCTTGGTAAGAAGGATGTGGCGCAGATGATCGGTGAGCTGGATAAGAATGGCGTGGATGCGGAGGCACTGGATATGCTGAAGCTCCGGCTCCAGATGGCAAAAAGCTCCGTCAAGAAATACCAGGCGGCAGAGCGTTGTGTCTGCCCGGATGGACGGGCAAGAGGGCTGTTTCAGTTTTACGGGGCCTCCCGGACTGGACGCTATTCCGGTCGGAACATTCAGTTGCAGAATCTGCCACAGAACCACATTTCCACGCTGGATGAGGCAAGGACGCTGGTCAAAATGGGCTGCTTTGATATGGTGGAGAGTATCTACGGCAACACACCGGATGTCCTGTCCCAGCTGATTCGCACTATGCTGATCCCGAAAGAGGGCTGCGAGTTCATCGTAGCAGATTTCTCTGCCATCGAAGCCCGTGTGCTTGCATGGGAGACCGGAGAGCAATGGGTACTGGATGCTTTCCAGAACGGGGAAGATCTGTACTGCGCCACAGCTTCTCAGATGTTTCATGTGCCTGTGGTCAAGCACGGCGTGAACGGTGAACTGCGCCAGAAAGGCAAGATCGCTACACTGGCCTGCGGCTACGGTGGTTCATCTGGTGCGCTCATCAGCATGGGTGCCTTGCAGATGGGACTGAAGGAAGATGAACTCCCGGAGATCATTGATTCCTGGCGGGAGGCAAATCCCCAGATTGTGCAGTACTGGTGGGATACAGAGAAAGCCGCCATGACTGCTTTTAAGACCGGGGAACGGCAAGAGATCGGGAAGATCGCTTTCGAGTTTTATTCCGGCACACTCTGGATGGTGCTCCCATCCGGCAGAAGGCTTGCCTATCTGAAACCAAGACAGCAGCCGAACTGCTTCGGCCGCATGAGTCTGACCTATGAAGGGGTTGGCACGAACCATAAGTGGAGCAGACAGGAGACCTATTCTGGCCGGTTGGTCGAGAATGCAACGCAGGCGATTGCCCGTGACATTCTGGCAGAAGCAATGGACCGAATCTCGGCACACGGGTTGAACATTGTAGCCCATGTCCATGACGAGGTCATCATCGAAGCTCCGAAGGATCAGTACACGGTAGAGGAAATCTGCAAGCTGATGTCGGAGGATCCGGCATGGTGCAAAGGTCTGCCGCTGGCGGCTGCCGGGTACAAGGGTAACTACTATTTCAAGGACTGATGGGAGGAAATGGCAATGCCGCATTCGATTGAGCTGATCGATGGCAGCATCCTGACTCCGTTTGGAATCAGGGATCTGCTGGAAGCTGTGAGAGATTACGCAGGCGAGGAGCTGGCGCAGGAGATAGAAAGCTATGTGTCAGAAAATGTCGAGGATATCGATGAGTACGAGCAGGAATTTGACCGCATGGAAAAGGAATCGGAGCAGACCGCCGACCATTACCGTGCTGTCCTTAGCAATATCCAGTATGAAGTCGATGCACTGGACACCTTGCTGCACGATACCCGGCTGAATCGCAGCCGGATGCAGGGAGCTGTCAAGATCATCCAGCAGATGATCAACCGGGAACTGTAATGGAACACGGCGTTTGTGAAGGGAAGACACGGACGCATAAACCGGCGTATAAATATGCGCCGCAGGATAGAAAGGAAAAAACTTATGAAAACAGGAAGAAATTTACAGGAAATCCTTGTGGAACTGGATCGCCAGAACAAGGCAAAGCAGGACTTTATCAGTCCGGCACAGGGGATGCGCCTCCGGGAAGATGGCCGCACCTTTGAGATCAACCATCTGACCACGAACCAGCAGGAAGTGTTCGGTACAACTTCGTTGTTCCACCGTCAGGTGGCATCGGCACTGGGCATCCCGGCGAAATACTATGATCTCATGCAGACACAGAAGCCGGAATTGCTGGCCCAGAACGTGAACACATGGTTTGCGGACAAGCCCAGCTCCTACATGGTTCGTTCGATGGATTATGGCAGTGGACAGGTTGCCCGTGCGCTGTTGTCGGAACGCTACCGCCGCATCGACAATATGGAGATCGCCACGGCGGTGCTGCCGCTGTTTGCAGGAAATGACCAGTACGAGGTGATGTCCTGTGAGGTCACGGAAAACCGCCTGTACCTCAAGGTTGTCAACCATCGTCTGGAGATGGAGGTCAGCAAGGGCGATATCGTGCAGGCTGGCGTGATGATCTCCAATTCCGAGGTCGGTCTTGGAGCTGTGTCCATCCAGCCGCTGGTTTATCGTCTGGTCTGCACCAATGGAATGGTGGTCAATGACATGGGCGAACGCCGCCACCATGTTGGCAGACAGGCCAAGGCCGTGGAGGACAGCTTCGCACTGTATTCGGACGAAACCATGGAAGCCGAGGATAAGGCTTTTCTTTTGAAGCTGCGTGACACCACAATGGCCGCCATTGATGAGAGCCGATTTGCACAGGTGGTTGGCCGCCTGCAGGATGCGATGTCCGTGCCGATCAGCGGCAAGGTGCAGGATGTGGTGCAGCTCACCACCCAGACTTACGGCATCAATTCGGATGAGCAGGAAGGCATTCTGAAATACCTGATCGCTGGCGGTGACCTGTCGATGTACGGACTGTCCAATGCGGTCACCCGTGTGTCGCAGGATGTCGAATCCTATGATCGTGCCACCACACTGGAAGGTATCGGCTGGCAGGTCGCCACGATGGAGCCGGCACAGTGGAAGCAGATCAATCAGTGAGGTGGCCGATATGGAAGATGTCATTCACTGGGTCACAGAACACAAGGAGGAAAGCCCGCCAAAGCGAAAGGTCAACCACAGTCACCCGGACCCGACTGCCAACGAAGCCATCGGCAATGTGCTCCGGGAAGAACGCAGGAAGAACCGATCGAAAAAGAAACGCCCGTGCATTGGTGTCTGGCGGGCAGAGGAGGCGAAGCCGGATGCGGGAAAGTGAAGTTGAAAAACAGTTTGTAGAAGCAGTGAGGGCCGTCGGAGGACAGGCCCTTAAATTTACCAGTCAGACCATGAACGGTGTGCCGGATCGACTGGTTTTACTGCTCGGCGGCAAATGTGCCTTTGTTGAGCTGAAAGCACCCGGCAAGCAGATGCGTATTCTTCAGCGCAAACGCAGACAGCAGCTGGAAGCTCTGGGCTTTCCTGTGTTCTGCGTGGACAGGTTAGAACAGATTCAGCCGGCGGTGGATGCCCTGTTGCACTGGACACCGGGCGAGCCTATCCCACGGGGCATCGGGGCAAAGATCCCGGAGATGCCGGTGGTAAGTTTGCCGGACAAAGCAGAATGTCAGGATTCCCATTCAACACACAGCGGTGACAGCGGAGAGGAGGTGGTGCCGTTATGAAGTTCATTCCACACGATTATCAGCGTTTTTGCACGGAGTATATCAAAACTCATCCAATCGCAGCCCTGTTTCTGGATATGGGCTTGGGTTAAGGAAAGACCGTTATCACACTGTCAGCCATCAAAGACCTGATGCTGAACACCTTTGAAGTCAATAAAGTCCTCATTATCGCACCGCTGCGTGTTGCCCGTGATACCTGGCCGGCAGAAATCGAAAAGTGGGATCACCTGAAAGGTCTGGACATTTCTGTCATTGTAGGGGATGTGAAGACCCGGATCGCTGCAGTCCACCACCCGGCGATAATCTACATCGTCAACCGGGAAAATATCAAATGGCTGGTGGAATATTACGAGAAGAACGGAATGCGCTGGGATTTCGGTATGGTCGTGATCGATGAGCTGTCATCCTTCAAGAACTATCAGTCCCAGCGTTTTAAGTACCTGCGGAAAGTCCGTCCGTTCGTAAAACGGTGGGTCGGACTGACCGGCACACCATCCTCCAATGGCCTGATGGACCTTTGGGCAGAGATCGGAATTCTGGATGGCGGGGAGCGTTTGGGAAAGTTCATCGGTCGGTATGACGGCATCGGTATCGCTGTGGGAAACGGTATCGGTGCTTTCGACCTTGATGACTGTTTCCGGGAGGACGGTACGCTGAATGACACAGCGGACACCGTTCTTTCCATCTTTCCCACAGCGTATGTAGAGAAGTCACCGTCCGGAAAAGGTCTGCGTGGATTCTTCCATGTGGCAGAGGATTATGTCTTTGACAAGACGGTCTATTACATCAGCAACCGCAGCAAGCATCTGGAAGTGTATATGCCCGGTGCGACAAACCGCTTCGTCACCGTGACGGGAGATGTTTACCGCACAGGTGAGATCCCCAATGACCAGACTGCGATGACGACCCTGCTGGATTCGTTGATGAAGCGGAACAAGCAGGTACAGCAGAATCATTTCCAGCATCACTCGTATCTGGATGATGAGGCAGTCATTCGACACGCAGAGGAGGCCAGCAACAGCGAGAAGTTCAAGAAGCTGTATGCCGGTGAGTGGGAAAAACTCTATGGTAGCCAGTCGGATGCAGACATGGCAATGTTGTCTATCCTGGCATTCTGGTGCGGTTGCGATGAAGAACAGATGGACCGCATCTTCCGCACTACGGGACTGATGCATGACAAGTGGGACCGCAAGCAGGCCGGCACGACCTATGGAGCAATCTCCATTCGGAATGCGGTGAACTCCTGCGCAGCGGTGTACACGCCGGTCAATGCACAGGACATTGTGGATGAGGAATTCTCCAAGCTGGATGAGGATGACTACATCGAATTCCAGCCGGATCTCTCCAAAATCACAGTCACATTGGAGGAAATGGCTCCGCACACGAATGCCCGGTACGGTCGGAATGAGATCGGCATGGGCAATATGTTTGCGGATTACGGCAGAAACACTGTTCGCATTGCGCTTGCCGCCAAGAAGCTCCGTAACGTTCGCACGATCAACATCAGTCAGCTTGCCCCAGACCTTGGAAATCTCCATCAAGATGTCATATGTACTCTTAAATTGAGTTCCGGCAGCGTCTGCCATAATGTCAACGCCAGTAAGCTTCTTTAATACGCTACGAAGTTCGGAAACAGAATTCGCACACCCGTCTGTAGATTCTCCCATCGCGGTCAAATCCGTCTTGGCAGCTCTTAAATACATACTGACAGTTTTTAATGTTTGGCCGGTGGACTCCGCGTTTTGGGTAACAGAGTTCATAGCCACACCAAGAGCAACTGCCTGGTCAAGATCATTTCCGGCTTCATGGAGGGCTGCGCCACTACGAGTCAATATTTCAAGGATATCACAATAAGAGTGAGACTCTGAAGAAGGTTAAAGCAAAGTACGGTATTAAGTAAAACGCCTGAATATCTCGGATTCTTTTTTAAACCAAAGAAAAATATCTACAGTAATCCAATTATTAAAAGAAAATAAAGTATCTTAAAAATAATGGAGTTAGTACAGTAACGAGGTGATTCTTATGGAAGAATTAGGGTTTTATAAAGACCAAACAGAATATTATAAAAGATCAATCGAAGATCTACTGCACCATTATACCGATAGCTGTGGCATGTGTACGGTTAATTTAGATTGTAGTGAATGCGTTGTGGATGGTTTTATCAATCAGCTACGAAATATTCTGTATAGTAGTAGTGAATATAAAGGAGGTTCACAATGATTATTGATTGTAAATCTATTGCACAAGATATCAAAAATAAAATCAAGAATATTATCGCAGAAGCCGACTACGCTCCTGTTTTGTATATTTATCAAGTGGGGAATAACCCTGCGTCCGATGCTTATATTCGCGGCAAGCTGCGTGACTGTGAAGAGGTGGGAATCGAAGCGGAGCTTATCAAGCTGCCAGAAAATATTACTGAAGATGAATTAAATAACAAGATACTGGAAGATTATAACTGGGAAGATGTGGACGGTATCATCGTCCAGCTTCCACTGCCAAAACATATCAATCCCCAAAATATCTACATTCCAGACGCAGTTGATGTTGATGGTTTTAATACTACATCTCAATTTCAACCTTGCACTCCGCTGGGCGTTATGAAGATTTTCGACGCGATTGATTACGATCTGGATGGCAAGAATGTTCTCGTGTGCGGGCAGTCTGATATCGTAGGTCGTCCGTTGGTCGATATGCTGATTAAGCGGCATTGCAATGTGATCTCTGTAAATAGTACGGGTAACGCTCTTCGTTATTATACTCTTCACGATGGTCTTGTAGATGTTGTGGTTTCCGCTGTTGGGGAACGCGATTTTATTTCGCCATTAGATTTATTTAACGCAGATGTCTGCATCGATGTTGGCATTAACTATGACGAGAATGGCAAGCAGCACGGTGACTGCGCCGACGCTGTTTACGACATGAAAGATATCAAGGTGACCCCTCGTATCGGCGGAGTTGGCCTTATGACCCGTGCCATGCTCTTATATAATGTGTGCGTGGCAAGGTACGGGGCAGAGAAGATGGAGGGGGTGATTGGATGAACGAAGTCCCAATCTGGGAAAAGACGACGCTTACTGTGGGAGAAGCTGCTGCATACTCTAATATCGGTACACATAAACTAAGAGAAATCACAGATAAGGACGACAAGCAGCTTGTGCTGTGGGTTGGATCAAAACGCTTGATTAAACGCAAAGCACTTGAAAAATACATAGACCAGTCTTATTCGATTTGAAATCAGAGCTTTGGTGTGGTATACTTATGGTGTCACATCAAGGCTCTTTATAATAAATGTAAGGAGTCTATTTATGGAAAGACGTAAAGATAGTAAAGGTAAAGTCTTAAAAGATGGCGAAAGCCAAAGAAAGAATGGAATATATCAATATCGATGGACTGATAAAACTGGAAAACGTCACACAATTTATGCGAAAGATTTAAAAGTTCTTCGAGAAAAAGAAAATAATGCTAATAAAATAATTTCTCAAGGGATGGATTTTGAAGGGGGTAAAATAACAACATATCAGTTTCTTATAAGATATTACGAATTTAAGAAAACATCAATAAAAAATCGAGTTTGAAGACATATTATACAACGATAAACAAGTTGAAGAATACGTCTATCGGTAATACAAAAATTATTGACGTAAAAATTTCAGATGCAAAACAACTGATTATTGATTTGAGCCAGAATGGGTTGAAATACAGTACAATAAAAACTATAAAAACACTGATAAAAGCTGCGTTTAAAATGGCTCAAGAAGATGATTTGATTTTAAAGAATCCGTTTGATTTTCAGTTGAATGAAGTTATAAAAAACAACACTAAAAAAGAGTCGCATTAACTGAACAACAGTATTCTAATTTGATTGAATTCGTTTTATGTGATCGAGTCTTTCGTAAGTATTATGATGACATCGTATTTTTGTATGAAACTGGAATTCGCGTAAGTGAATTTTGTGGGTTAACACTTTCTGACATTGACTTTGTAAAACGTGAAGTTATAATTGATAAATAACTCATCAAAACATCAAAAGGAGAACTCTACATCACAGATCCAAAATCAAAAGCTGGGTTTCGGACAATTCCATTGAGTGCTGAAGCATATCACGCGATTAAAGCTATTATCAATCGTCGACCACAAACAAACGAGATGATGGTCGATGGTTATTGTGGTTTCATCTCAATTCATTCAAATGGAATCCCAAAGACCTCTTGGAACATTGAATATGAACTAAGAGAAATTGCAAAGGCGTATAACAGTCTTTACCCAGAGTGCCAATTGCCAAATCTCACGCCTCATGTTCTTCGGCACACTTTTTGTACCAGAAAAGTTAGCAGCGGCATGAACATCAAGGCAGTTCAATATCTAATGGGGCATAGCTCAGTACAAATTACGCTCGATGTATACACATCAATCGACGCTGATATGATAAAAACTGAGTTTGCAAAAGTGGCACAGATGTGAGAGCTACTACACCAACTACTACACCAATTTTGGGGAAAATACGCCAAGATATGCGAAGATATGCCATACTATACGGCGCATAATAGATTTTCGAATACAGACAATTCACGAATTGACGTAATAAAATGCTGATATGTTAAAAAACTGAAAACTTTCTCATAAAAATCGCAAAACCCCTTGATTTTTCAGGGCAAGATGAGTACAATACACTTAGCACTCAGAGAAAAGGAGTGCTAAAACACTGCGGGGCACACACGAAGCCCCCGCAGGACGCAACAAAGTTTCAAATAAATTCAATATAATTGGAGGGCAAGAATTATGAAGATCATTCCTCTTGCAGACCGTGTTGTCATTAAGACTGTTGAAGTTGAGGAGACCACCAAGGGCGGCCTGATCCTGACCGGCAGCGCAAAAGAGAAGCCGCAGGTCGCACAGGTCATCGCGGTGGGCCCCGGCGGTGTCGTGGACGGTAAGGAAGTCAAGATGACCGTCAAGGTCGGCGACAAGGTCCTCACCAGCAAGTACTCCGGCACCGAGGTCAAGGTGGACGGCGAAGAGTGCACCATCGTGCGCCAGAGCGACATTCTGGCTGTTGTGGAAGACTGAAACTGAATTTTCCCTTTTCAATTGAGCTTGTATTATAAAGGAGCGATGTATTATGGCAAAGCAGATCAAGCAGGGCGAGGACGCTCG